>Ga0207691_10006422_pt1 | contig 11361 bp, 10 predicted proteins | sample KBSM13metaG_FD_184327 | JGI IMG/M metagenome (GOLD analysis project Ga0207691, IMG submission 184327) | Miscanthus rhizosphere microbial communities from Kellogg Biological Station, Michigan, USA - KBS M1-3 metaG (SPAdes) (version 2) | ecosystem: Host-associated > Plants > Roots > Rhizosphere >...
TGCGTCGGACCGGTCAGGCAATGAGCTACCGTAGCGACTTGAACGCAGCTCGCAACTCGGATGCGAACAGCTCTGGCTGTTCCCACGCCGCGAAGTGCCCGCCCTTCGGGACCTCATGGAAGTAGATGAGGCTCGGATAGGCGCGCCGAGTCCACGTCTCGGGCGGCCGATAGGCATCCTCCCCGAACACGGTCGTGGCGACTGGGAGCTTGATCTCGGTCGTTTGCTGCGCAGCCGCGATCGTGGGACTCTTGCCCTTGTTCTCCCAGTACAACCGATTCGCCGACGTCGCGCTGTTCGTCAGCCAGTAGAGCGAGATGTCATCCAACACGTCATCCTTCGTCAGCGTCTGCGCCGGATCCGTCCCGTACTTCCACTGCGAAAAGCCCGGGTGGACGAGGACCCACGCCGCGAGGCCGGCCGGCGAGTCCGTCATGCCGTAGCCGACGGTTTGGGGCCGCGCGGTCAGCATCACGAAATAGGACGCGCTTCCTGCTTTGGCGTACGCCAGGCTCGCGTTGAACGTCTCGCGTTCGCGTTCCGTGAGCTCCGCCGGCGCGGGCCCGCCCATCGCGAGCGCGGCAACCACCTCGGGGGGGATCGTCGCCGCAAGGTTGATGTCGATGCCCAGCAATCCTGCCGGCGCCTGTCGCCCCATCGCTTCAGTGATGACGGCTCCCCAATCTCCGCCTTGCGCGACGTAGCGCGTGTATCCCAATCGCTTCATGAGCACGTCCCACGCGCGCGCGATGCGATCCGGATTCCACCCCGTGCCCGTTGGTCTCCCGGAAAACCCGTAGCCCGGCAAAGACGGGATTACGACGTCGAACGCGTCTTCGGCGCTCCCGCCATGTGCGGTCGGATCGGTCAGCGGCCCGATGATCTTGAGCTGCTCGATGACGGATCCAGGCCAGCCATGCGTGATGATCATGGGCATGGCGTTCTTGTGTTTCGAGCGAACGTGGATGAAATGAATGTCCACGCCGTCGATGTTCGTCGTGAACTGCGGAAAGGCATTCATCTTCGCCTCCACCTTCCGCCAGTCGTAGCCGCTGCCCCAATACTTCACCAACGCCTGCAGGTCGGCTAATGGCGCGCCCTGCGATCGGTCGTCGACGGTTTCCTTGTCGGGCCATCGCGTCGCCTTGATCCGTCGACGCAGATCGGCAAGTGCCTCGTCAGGCACGTGAACCTTGAACGGCCGGATGGATGTATCTCCCATTGCGGCGTTAGGCGCTGGCTCGTCGAGCGGCGCCTGCACGGTATTCATCTCTGTCATGGTCCTTCCCCCGGCGTGAGTCGAGCGAGCGTCACGACTCGCAGCAGCAGCCTGGGCGTGTGCGAGCGCCGAACATGACGCGCTCACCGCAAGGCCGAAAATGCAGATGCACACAAGGCGACCCGTACTGTCCCGCGCTCGCCTTGCCTCACTCGAGGTCTTGCCGGTTCCGGCGTCCAGATTTCCCATGCACGCCTCCGTGCCATTGATCCATCCGCGGTGCGCATCCACTGTAGGGATGCCGCTTCGCCATCGCGCATCAATCCTTTGACCTCTCGGCAAATCACCTATTGCACAATGGTATCGATCGATACCTAAGTATCGGTTGCCCGTGCGAGCTGGTGATTGCGAGCTTGAGCGTTGACGGTGCTGCCAACGTCCCGAACCGGTGACCATGCCAGAGTCACACACCGACAACACCCTCGATATCATAGAGGGAGACCACGTTCGCGGCACCGACACGACATCGACGACGGTGCTGGTCTACGGCGATTACGAGTGTCCGCACACCCGTGCGCTCGAGTTGGTACTTACGCGGCTACGACGTCGCGAGCCTAACGCGTTTCGGTCGGTGTTTCGCCATTTCCCGCTCCGCGACATCCATCCCCACTCGCAGCAGGCCGCAGAAGCCGCCGAAGCGGTGTACGCGCTCGCCGGGCCCGAGGCGTTCTGGGTCATGCACGACGGGCTGTTCGCTCATCAGGACCAGCTCGATCACGCGGGGATCGAGCGCCGGGGCGCTGAAGCGGGCGTCGATCCCGCAGCACTGCGCGCCGCCGTTGAGGCCGGCAAATTCGCCGACCGGGTAGAACGAGACGTTGATAGCGGAGCCGCGAACGGCGTCGACCGCACACCCTCGGTCTTCATCAACGGAGAGCGCTACCTCGGAGCGCGTGACGTGCCAGGCCTTCAACAAGCTGTGGCAGCGACCCGCAAGTAGGTATCATGAACCGTCCGACCGATGACGGTCGATCGCCATGACGCTTTCGGGAACACGCACGTGGACATCGAGCTCGGCCCTGTCGTCGATCTACTGCTTGCCCTGGTGTGGTGTGCGCTGCCAGATGGGCGCCCCGAGTTCCTCAACCGACGCTGGCGCGAGTACACGGGCCTCGATCTCGGTCAACCATCCGAGACGACATGGCGGGCCGCGATTCATCCCGACGATCTGCCGCAATGGCTCGAGCACTGGCGATCCGTTTCCACCTCGAGCGAGCCGTGGGAGCTGGAGCTCCGGCTGCGACGCTTCGACGGAGTCTATCGCTGGTTCCTCTGCCGTGCTTCCCCGCAGACAGACGCCTCCTCCCAGATCGTCCGCTGGTGCGGCATCAACACCGACATCGACGACGACCGACGACGCGCCGAGAGCGATCTGCGCACGATCGAAACCAACTTCAGCGGTTGGGTCGAAAGCTTTCCTGGTCTCATGGTGACCATGAACACGGCGGGAGAGGTCAAGCTGTTCAGCCAGGAGGTTCTCGAATACTTCGGCAAGACCCGCGAAGAATTGCGGAACTGGGCGATGACCGACGCCGTGCATCCCGACGATCTCCAGCGTGTGGTTGCCGCATTCACCGAGTCGGTGACCACGGGCAAGCCGTACAGCATCGACCACCGTTGCCGCAGAGCTGACGGCGTGTATCGATGGTTTCAGGTCCGCGCGCTCGCTGTGCGAGACGCCGACGAGCAGATCACCGGCTGGTACGTGGTGCTGGTGGACATCGACGACGTGAAACGCGCCGAGGCAGAGCTCAGGCGAGCCCACAACAGCTTCGCCGACGCGCAGCGACTGAGCAAGACCGGCAGCTTCATCACGGATCTTGTGGCAGAGGACCACAACTGGTCCGAGGAGGCGTATCGCATCTTCGAGTTCGAGACGGAGTCGAAGGTCACCGTGCAGAGGATTCGAGACATCATCCACCCCGACGACCTGCCGTCCTTCGACTCCGTGATCGCCCGCGGTATGTCGGGTGTCAATGTCGATTTCGCGTTCCGCATCGTCACCGCCAGAGGCGCTGTGAAGCATGTGCGCGGGATCGCCCACGTTGTCGAGCAGGTCGAGGGTCGACCCATGTTCGTCGGCGCCCTTCAGGACGTCACGGAGAGCATGGTCGCCGAGGAGGCGTTGAACAAAGCACGCTCCGAGCTGGCTCACGTGTCCCGGATCACGACCGTGAGCGCGTTGACGGCTTCGATCGCCCATGAGGTCAACCAGCCACTCGCGGCGATCATCACCAACGCCAGCACGTGTCTCCGGATGTTGAACCGCGATCCGCCGAACATCGACGGCGCGCGCGAAACCATTAGGCGGGCCGCGCGAGACGGCAATCGCGCTTCCGAGGTGATCGCTCGGTTGCGCGCGCTGTTCACCAAAAGGGAATTCACGCTGGAATCGGTGGATCTGAGCCAGGCTACGCGAGAGGTCTTGGCGCTCTCCATGAGTGACCTGCGGAGAAGCCGCGTCATTCTCCAAGCGGAGCTGGCCGACGACGTCCCGCCAGTCACCGGTGATCGTGTGCAGCTCCAGCAGGTCATTCTGAACCTCCTCCGCAACGCGTCGGACGCGATGGCGGATGTTCACGACCGGTCACGGGATCTGCTGGTCAAAACCGAGCGAGAGGACGGCAATCGCGTGCGCGTGATTGTGCGAGACGCCGGCGTTGGTTTGAGCAGTCAGAGCATCGACCAGCTGTTCGACGCGTTCTATACGACCAAGAGCGGCGGCATGGGGATCGGATTGTCGGTCAGCCGCTCGATCATCGAGACCCATCACGGCCGCCTCTGGGCGGCACCTAACGACGGCCCCGGAGCGACGTTCGGATTCTCGATTCCGGTGGCACCGGCGGATCCGTCGAGGCATTCGCTGGGCATGGCGCCGCTGGCAACGGCACCGATGGATGACAGTCGCGCGGCGGGGTTGTCGTAATGGGATGAACCGACACCAAGGTATGATGGACCGTGCGTCTTCGACCGGACCATCCTGGAGCTACGTTCTCGTTCGCGATTTCGCGGACTGGAAGTCGGCGCCGACGGGACAAGCCTGGCGGAGCCTCGACCCGAACCGTGACGCGTGAGGTACACGCGATGAGAACCGCGTGACGACCATTCGTTCCCTCGTGTCGGTCGTCGACGACGACGAATCGGTGCGCGAGGCGCTCCCCGATCTGCTGCGGGAATTCGGGTTCGACGCTCGGGCGTTCTCGTCCGCTGAAGAGTTCCTGGCGTCCGATTGCATCGATGACACCAGGTGCCTCATCCTGGACATCGCGATGCCCGGGATGTCTGGGCCTGCGCTTCAGGTCGAGCTGGCCCGCCGTCACCGGGTTATCCCCATCGTCTTCATCACCGCTCAGCGAGACGACACGCTGCGCCCGCGATTGCTCGAGGCCGGTGCGGTGGAGTGTCTGTTCAAGCCCTTCAGCGAAACGGCTCTTTTGGAGGCACTCAATGTCGCTCTTCGCGCAGCGTGAGCGACCTGCCGCGCGGCAAGACCCTCGTCAACCCATGAGATCGACGAGGAAACCTAACGACAATTCGAAAGTGTCATCCGATTCTCAGCGTAGACCAATCGTTTTCATCGTGGACGATGATGTCTCGGTGCGAGAGTCCCTGGAACTGCTCATTCACCACGCCGGATGGCGACCCGAGACGTTCGCATCCGCAACGGCGTTCCTGCGGCAGCCTCGTGTCGATGTCCCGAGCTGCCTGGTTCTGGACGTGTCGCTACCCGACCTCAACGGACTCGAGCTGCAGCAGCGCATTGCCGACGACCGCGCCGACATGCCGATCATCTTTATCACGGGTTATGGCGACGTCCCCATGACGGTTCGAGCCATGAAGGCCGGCGCTGTGGAGTTCCTGACAAAGCCGCTCAACGATGACGCGCTCCTGAGCGCCATCGGCCACGCGCTCGACCAGAGCCGCGCGGCACTCGGCCACGAAGCCGAGATCCGCGAGGTCCGCGAGCGGTACGAGTCCCTCAGTCGGCGCGAGCGGGAGGTCATGTCGCTCGTGGTTTCGGGGCTGCTCAACAAACAGGTCGGGGGCGAGCTCCAGATCAGCGAAATCACCGTAAAGGCTCACCGGGGGAAGGTGATGCGGAAGATGAAGGCCGACTCGCTTGCCGATCTGGTGAACATGGCGGCGAGACTTCACCTGACCCCTCTCCGGAGAGCGTAGAAGATCAGAGACGCCGCCGCCACTCCAGCGCGCGCGTCTCCCGACTGTCAACCTCGAGCGCTCTGGCGTACTCGGCCGCCGCCCCCTTCTGGTCGCCCGTCTCCGCGAGCAGCAAGCCTAACGTCGTGTGGGCGCGCGCGGCTCCCGGGTACAGCTCGGCGACCGTTCGCGCGAGCGCCACGCCCTCTGTGGCATACCCCCACTCGACGGTCGCGCGAGCCAGCTGATCCAGGTAGTACCACGTCTCGTCGTCCTGTGGAAAGCGCTCGTTAGGGTCCGGCAGCGGCGCGCGGAAGATCTGCTTCATGCGCGCATACTCCCCGGCTGACCCTGCCGCATCGCCGGATATTGCGAGCGCAAGCGCGTGTACGGCAGCCGCGCGCGTTTCGGCCGGAAAGAGCTCCGCGAACGCGCCCGACAACTTGACGGCATCGGCCATACGGCCCGTCGCGATCAGCCCGCGCGCGACGAGATCACCACCATTGACCAACCCGGCCTGTGCCTCGGCCGGCCGCGTGCGCTTCGCCTCCGCCAGCCGGTCGATCTGTGACTGCACCCCATTCGCCTGAACGCGCTGGAGTACTGCCTCGACGGATGCCGGACGCTGGCTCGCCGCGTCCGCGCTGTACCCCTCGACCTCGAGCGAGATGTCCACACTGTCCGCCATCGTCGCCGCGCGCGCCTTGTCGAACCACGCGTTGTGCGTGCTGCCGCCGAGGATCCCGAAGTCCGCGTGTTTGAGTCGCACGGCTCCGTCTGCGTTCAGTACCATCCACCCGGACTCAGGGCTGCGCGACGGTTGCCTCGGGAAGTGGAACGGGATCGCGACCGCCTTCGTGACGCCGTGCATGGTGAGCTGTCCATCGGCCACCCAACCGTTGCCGCTTCGCGTCAGGCGCTCGCTCTGGAACACGATCGTCGGATACTTGTCCACGTCGAAGAAGTCGTCGGTTCGGAGATGCTCGTCCCGATGCGGCCAGCCCGTGTCGATGCTCTTCGCCTCGATCACCATCGTGACCGACGAATTGGCCGGATTCGCGTCGTCGTACAGGATCGTCCCCTTCGCACTCGTGAACCGCCCCTTCACTCGGCTGAACGCAAACGGGATGGAGAACTCCACGATCGAATGCCCGAAGTCCACCGTGTACTCGCGAAGCGTGTGCGGGACGGGTGACTTGGCGCGAGGGGCCTGCGCGCTGGCCGTGGACACAGCGCAGGCGACGATGACCAACGCGTGGCGGCGCGTCATTCCGTGACCCTCCTGAGAACGGTCTCGCGAGTGCCCGTGGTCGCCGCGTTGCGCTCATCGAGGACGCGAACGCCAAGGCCATCGCTCTTCCGTATCCAGTAGCTGATTGGCCCGTCACTGAATCGGATCGACAGTCGCCAGCAGTCGAACGTTCCGGCCGGTACGGTGAGATACTCCTCGCCTTCGACACGCAGCTCGATGGGCGTGTACACGTCCCGCGGCACGACGGCCCAGCCTAACAAGTCGGCGCTCGCGGACCAGGTGGGCGACATGGGCACCGTCATGAGTGCGAGCGGAACGAATGCACCGGTCAGGTATGGTCCGAGCTCCGGCCGCAGGCGCCGAGCGATCGCGCGCCCGGCGCCAATGCTGGGCCCATCGGTGGTCATTCGCCCCGTGAGGCTGTCACCCTGGAACCGTTGCTGGACGTTGATACGCTCGAAGCGCGAGTACGGGGAGACATGCACGGCGCGAGACAGCGCGCGCAGGTCTGCGCGCGCGACGTAGAGCGTCTCCGTCTCCACGCGAAGCTGTGTGGCAACGAGCTCGCGCAGCCTCGACGTGATCTGCCACACCGGAGTTCCGTCCACCGTCGCCGGAACCACCGCCAGTGAATCGACGGACTCCTTGACGAGCTGGCCTGTCGCGTTTTGCACACGACGCGAGAACTCGAGTGCCAGCGGACGGATCGCCTGCGGACGCGCGAGCGCAACCGGAGGTAGTCGTCGGCCGCCGTCGCGATCCGCCGACTGCGCAAAAGCCTCGCGCGCCAGGAACCCCGACGACGCAAAGACGTCTTCTCCAGTGCTCGGAGCGCGATGGACTGACGGCACGAGCATCAACAATGCGACCGCGGCGACGGCAATCGCGACAATCGCGCGCCTCGGCACCCGCGATCGTGGCGTCAGAGGCTCTGGCAGGATGACGCGGGCCGTCGCCGCGCGCGAAGCGAGAATGCGGTCGAGCAATTGCTCGGTCGGCTCTGGGGTGGGGATCGCCGCGAGCTCGGGGCGAATCGCATCGGCGAAGTCCGACATGCGTCGGCGCCGGAAGAAGAGTCGCATCATGTGTTGTCGATCAGCGTGGCACGCATCGCGATGAGCGCCCGATGCAGGCGCACCTCGGACGCGCCGACGGAGATGTCGAGCATCGTTGCGATCTCTGCGTGGGTGAATCCTTCGATCTCCTTGAGCACGAGCACGGCGCGGAGGTTGGGCGAGAGCGCGCGGAGCGCCTGCTCGATGGTGAGTGCCGTCTCCGGCGCATTGACGCTCGCGTGAGCGCGCCGTTCATCCAGCTCTACGACTGGCCGCGCACGCTGCTCGCGCAACCGCATGAGGGCGACACGCGCGGTGATCTTCCGGAGCCAGGGGCCAAGCGATCCGCGTTCCTCGTAGCGGCGGAGTGCTTCGGGAAGTCCGACGAAGACGTCGTGCACGACGTCTTCCGCGTCTTGTCGGCTTTGCAGCAGCCGGTACGCGAGGGCGAGGAGTTCCCTCGCGTAGCGTGAGTAGAGCGCGGCCAGTGCGTCAGGCGACCCTCGCGCCGCCTCGGCGACGAGGCGCGCGTCAGGCGAGTCTTCGGGCTTCTCGTAGGGTCGAGGGAGCGCCATTGCCATACAATGCTGAACGGCGCGCAAACCTTACATGCCGCGAGCTCGATCTAGTTCTTCGAGCCACGGGCAGCCCATGCCGCTTCGCTTTCTCGCTTCATTCGCGCGACGAGTTGCCGGTCTCAGCGGTACGTTCGTGCTGTCCGGATTGTGTGCGCCATGCGAACACGATCTCTGACGGTCGCGAGGGTCAGTCTATCGTATGACGGTTCGGTCGACCCCTACCGCCCGGTCGCGAACGTACTCGCCACGCCGACGACGACCTAACGAGCTCAGGGCGGGCCCCGTGCCTAACGGGACAGCGAACGGAGGGAACCCCTCATGACACAGCCCAACACCATGCACACGCCCACTGCAGCACCGGCCTCGCGCGAGGCGGGTGGTGAGGGCCAGATCCGCCCCTTCCGCACGCACGTGCCCGACGCAGATCTCGCCGACCTCCGCCGTCGCGTCGCAGCAACCCGCTGGCCCACCAAGGAGCTCGTCGAGGATCGGTCGCAGGGCGTGCAGCTGGCGGCGCTGCGCGAGCTCGCCCGCTACTGGGCGACCGAGTACGACTGGCGGAAGGCCGAGGAGAAGCTGAACGCGCTCTCGCAGTTCGTGACCAGGATCGATGGCGTGGACATCCACTTCATCCACGTGGGATCCCCGCATGAGAACGCGTTGCCTTTGATCATGACGCATGGTTGGCCTGGCTCCGTCATCGAGCTGCTCGAGACTGTCGGTCCTCTCACTAACCCGACCAAGTACGGCGGCACGGCCGCCGATGCATTCCACCTGGTGCTGCCATCGCTCCCAGGCTACGGCTTCTCCAGCGAGCCGGCCGAGCTCGGCTGGGACGCCAGCCGCACCGCACGCGCGTGGGCGGAGCTGATGAAGCGCCTCGGCTACACCCGTTACGTCGCCCAGGGTGGCGACGTAGGTGCGCTCGTCACGGACCTGATGGGCCGCCAGGGGGTCGAGGGTTTGGTCGGCTACCACCTGAACCTGCTCACGGCGGTGCTGGCGATCGGCGATCACCTGCCCAAGGAATCCGAACAGGAACGCGCAGCGGCCAAGGCATTCGCGACGTTCAGGCAGGACGGCTTCGGTTACTTCCTCGAGATGGCCACCCGGCCGCAGACGATCGGCTACGCCCTGCTCGACTCACCCGTCGCGCTGGCAGCCTGGTTGCTGGACCACGACACCGACAGTTACTACAAGGTCTCCCGCGCGTTCGTCGACGGCGAGCCGGTGGGCAATCTCACCCGGGACAACGTCCTCGACAACATCACGCTCTACTGGCTGACCGGTACCGGAGCGTCGGCGGCACGGTCTTACTGGGAGGACGCACGGGCTCTGGCCGCGGCGCTTGCGAGCGGTCAGGCCCCTCCGCCGGTCAAGGTTCCGGTCGGCTTCACGACGTTCCCCGGTGAGATATGGGCTACTCCGCGCAGCTGGGCCGAGACGGTCTACCCCGGCCTTGCCTACTTCAACCAGGTCGATAAGGGTGGCCACTTCGCCGCCTGGGAAGAACCGGCACTCTTCGCTTCGGAGCTACGCGCGGCGTTCAAGTCGCTGCGGTAACAGCGGTAACACATGACCGGGCGGCGAGCGACGTGCAACGTTAGGCACGTCGTCCGCCGCCCGACGTTGTGTCGCGCCCGCCATGTGACGAGGCGCTCATCACCTGAGAGTCCGCATCACACGAGACGGATGCATGTCGTCACGCGCGCATTGGGCCACGGGCCTCTGACGACGAAGATGCGCGCGTGCAGGAGGTCGCGTGTCTCGGGACCTCCGTTCGTCCCACTCCGGGAGGTCCCATGCGTTCTCTCTCGTTCTTTGTAGTGGCGTGCTGCCTCATCTCAGTCGCGTGCACCGCCGATCGCGTCGCCGCCCCGTCGACACTCCCATCCTCGAGCGCTCCGAGTGTCGCATCGGGCGAGGGCGGCGAAGCCTCCGCTGCGGCACACCTCGACCTCCGGGACGCTCGCGCGGAGCTCCTCGCCGTCGATCGTTCGTACGCCGAGGCGGCGAAGTCCGTGAATCTCATCGACGCGCTCGTCGCGCCGCTCGCGCCGGACGCTGTGTTTCTCGCGCCCGGTCCGGTGATCCTCCGCGGCCCTGACGCAGCCCGCGCGCTACTCTCAGCGAATCCGAGCAATGCGCTGTCGAAGTGGTCGTGGACGGCTATTCGCGTCGATGTGTCGGGCGACGGCAAGGAAGGCTACACGATGGGCTACGCTGAATTGACACAGCCCTCGGGTACCGTGCTGCCCGGTCGCTACGTCGCGTACTGGGCGAAGCAGGCCGACGGCACGTGGAAGGTCGAGGCGTACAAGCGCATCCCGCGCGCCGCGGGCGCGGTGTCACTCGCGCCTCCACCCGGCTTCGAGACGCCGGAGACGAAGCATCGCCGCTACTTCCCGAACACCGACGCCGACGCCGAGGCGGGCGCCGTGTCCGCAGCGGATCTGGCGTTCAGCGATCTCGCCCAGGTGGTGGGCAATGCAGAGGCGTTCGCTCGTTATGCGGCACCGACCGGCGCGCAGTCGGGGAATTCGGAGAGCGTCGGGTGGGTCTTCGGGCCGACCGCGATCGGGGCGGCACACGCGGGTGAGCCGTTAGGCGTGTTCTCCTGGGCGCCCGCGATCGCGCGCGCCGCAGGGAGCGGCGACCTGGCGTTCACCGTGGGCTGGGTCTTCAATAGCGACGGCGAAACGCTCGGTAAGTATTTCTCGGTCTGGCAGAAGCAGAACACTGGAGAGTGGCGCTACATCGTCGACTGATGCGTGTGGGCGGCGTGTTTGGATGCGGCGGGACGATGACGTCGAGCGTAGATTGTGGGCGTGTCCGCACACGCCCACGTTCCGCCGCTGATGACTGCCGAGGAGCTCCTGCGCTTGAATCTCCCGAACAAGCGTACGGAGCTCGTGCGTGGTGTGCTCGTCGTGCGGGAGCCGGCGGGCTACCAGCACGGCGACGTCGCCATGCGGCTTGCTGCGGCGATCTACACGCACGTCGAGGCACACGGGCTTGGCCGCGTATTCGCGGCCGAGA
>Ga0207691_10006430_pt1 | contig 11347 bp, 9 predicted proteins | sample KBSM13metaG_FD_184327 | JGI IMG/M metagenome (GOLD analysis project Ga0207691, IMG submission 184327) | Miscanthus rhizosphere microbial communities from Kellogg Biological Station, Michigan, USA - KBS M1-3 metaG (SPAdes) (version 2) | ecosystem: Host-associated > Plants > Roots > Rhizosphere >...
CGGGGGCGGCGGCTCTTCCGGGAGCTGGTGATGATCCTGTCGGACACCGATCGGGCCCGGATTATTGAAGCCATTAGGGTGGCCGAAACGCGCACCTCCGGGGAGATTTACTGCGTTTTTACCCGAGCCTGTAGTGCCTACCGGGTATTTCCAATCGCATGGGCGGCGGCGCTGGCACTGTTCCTGCCTTTGCCACTGATCCATCTGACCGCTTGGCCAGCGGTTGTGATCTATGCCTTGCAACTCTTGACGTTCCTCGGGGCACTCTACTTGCTCACTCGCGAACGTTTCCGCTACCGCATTGTACCTGGGCAAATCAAAACCGCACGTACGCATCAGGAGGCTCTCCGCCAATTCGCGGCGCACGGTTTGCAACACACTGAGCTGCGTACGGGCGTTCTCATCTTCGTGTCGGTTGCCGAGCGTTACGCAGAAATTGTGGCTGACGCCGGCATTGCGACGAAGGTGCCCCCTTCGGTCTGGGATGTGGCGGTCGGTGGCCTGACCTCGAAAATCGCGGCAGGGCGGGCTGCGGACGGCTTTGTTACGACTATCGATGAGTGTGCCGCGCATTTGGCAAAGCACTTCCCGCCCGGTGCAATCAATCGCGATGAACTCCCCAACGCGATCGTCGAACTCTCACCACTGAGAGGGTGACGGGTTTTGGGAGGCCGCAATGGCCGAGCGAAAAAAGATTCCGGAATTTCGCGGATCAGCGGCTGTCGCCGGGATTGAGTAGCAATCGGCCAAGCGTCACGCCGCGTTGCGTCGTTCCGTCGCTCTCAGCAGATCGGCTTCGATCAGCGCGAGCCGAATGCGTTCGATCTCGGCGCCGTCGATCTTGACCAGCGGCGGACGTACGACGGCGCGGGGTAATTTTCCCAGCAGCACGAGCGCCTCCTTCATGCGATTATGCATGTCGACTGCCGGGTCCGCATAGAACACTCCCGCAATCGGATTGATGCGATCATTCAGGCGCTTCGCCTCGCCGAGATCGTTGCCCTGCACGGCGCGGAACAGCCGCGCCTGCAGATCGGAGATGACGCTGCCGCTGCCGGACAGAAGCCCGTTACAGCCAAGCACGAGCGAGGACATCAGCCACGCGGAATGTGTGCTGAGCACTGTTACGGGCCGCGGCAGCGCCTGCAGCGTGCGCACGTGCCACTCGTGCTGCGGCACGTTGTTCGACCAGTCCTTGATCGCGCGGATCGCCGGAACCTCGTCGCACATCCGCAGCAGCGTGTCCTTCGGATAACCCTGGCCAGTTGCGAGCGGATACTGGAATGCGATCAACGGGAGGTCGCAGGCATCGGCGATACGCTTGAAATGAGCAACTGCCATACTTGCGTTCTGTCCCATCGTAAACGGCGCGGGCGGAAACACCAGTAGTGCAGAAGCACCGCCGGCCGCGGCCATCTTGGCGATCCGGGCGGCTTCAAGGCTGCCATCCGCCCAGATGCCATGCACCAGCGGCAGACTGTCCCCGATCTCGTCCTGCGTGATGTCAAGGACGCGTCGCTGCTCGTCAAACGTGCAGGAAGCGACTTCAGTGGAGTGTGCATTGATGGTCAGTGCCGAGAGACCCTCGGTCGCCGCAACATCCCGGATGTGGTTGCGAAACGAACGCTCGTCGATCGACAGGTCGTCGTCGAACGGAAGCAGGATGGCTGGAATGACGCCATTCGGCAGGTAGCTCGCGTGACGAGGCATGATGTCTCCGCAACTGTCATAGAGCTTCAGGCAGGGCCCAGGCCAAGTAGAACAAGAAGCATATGCATGCTCGGCAATCGAACGTGCGCCAACCTCCATGGTAGCAGGAAAATAGGCTGGGCCAAAATATGCTAACCTTCAAGTGACCGGCAGAGTACCAAGGCATCTTCTGCTCTCGATGAGAAGACGCCACATTTTCTTCATCCGTCGTTCGGACACGACAAAACTTTGATCGAGCACGAAACGCCTCCTTTTGGTTCGAACCCGGAGCGGCGATGATCGAACCGACGGCCAGAGTTCGGCTCGGCCGCACGAAAGTCGAAGTGTGCCGGCTGGGTTTCGGCTCGGCACCGCTTGGTGGCCTGCTGCGCGAGACCTCCCGCGAGCAAGCCGCCGACGCGGTCTCGGCGGCACTTGCGGCGAACCTCGCCTATTTCGATAGCGCGCCGCAGTACGGCGGCGGACTGGCAGAGACACGGCTTGGAGGCGCGCTGCACACCGTCGCGCGAGACCGCATCACGGTATCGACCAAGATCGGGAAGGTCGTCACGCCGCGCGAAAACGCTCCGCCCCAGACCGTGGGCTTCGTTGGCGCACCGGCGCACGATATTGCCTACGACTATTCCTACGACGGCGTGATGCGATCGCTGGAGGCAAGCCTGAAGCGCCTCAATCTTTCGAGCGTGGATGTCCTGCTGATTCATGACGTCAATCGCAAGTATCACGGAGAGCGCGTGCACGAGAGGCTTGAGGAAGCCGTGACGGGCGCCTGCAAGGCACTCGCCGAGTTGCGCGACACCGGTACGATCGGGGCATTCGGTCCGGCCACGAAGGATCTTGATATCGCCCGCGCATTTATCGAACGTGCCGACGTCGACTGCGCCATGGTGCCGGCGCGCCTCACACTGCTCGATCACTCGGCCTGCGATGAACTGCTGCCGCTTTGCGAAAGGCGCCACGTGTCCGTGCTTGCCGCCGGACCTTTCGATTCCGGGATTCTCGCGACCGGTGCGATTCCGGGCGCAACGTACGACTACTTGCCGGCGGATGCGCCGACGCTTGGTCGCGTACGCGCTATGGAAAAAGTGTGTCGGGAGTTCAACGTACCGCTTGCTGCCGCCGCCCTCCAGTTTCCTTTGCGATGCCCGTCAGTCGCAAGCGTCGTTGCTGGAATGCGCGATGCCACAGAAGTCGAGGCAAATCTGGCGCTCATGCGCCATCGAATCCCCACTGCTTTTTGGCACGCGTTCGAGGAAGCCAGGCTATAGACGTTTGCGTGCTTGAAATTGAAACCGAAATCGCGTGACGGGAAATCTTCCGATGTCGTTCGTCAGCTCACGGCTTCATCTGGCGGATCGTCAGGCTGCACGCGTGCAATGCGAGCGCAAACAGGTTCGGCGCGGCCGTGTTGCCCGGCAGCCGCCGATCCATCGCCCGCTTGTCGTGGCGCGCTATCTTGTGCCGCGACGTGGCGAAGGCTGTTGTGCTAACGACGGGCACTGCGTAATCACAGGCGGACTTCCGTCGTTTTCCAGATGATCCGACAAATTCGATATGAGACGTCTCGCCATACTCGATGACTATAATCGCTTTGCGACAGCCGCTGTCGATTGGAGCGGGGTCGCGGCGGAATGCAGTGTATCGGTGTTCGATCGGCATCTCGAACAGGCCGAGGCTGCGTCGGTCCTGAAAGATTTCGAGATTGTCTGCACGCTTCGCGAAAGAATGGCCTTTCCGCAGTCGCTTATCGAGAGCCTTCCAAGCTTGCGCCTGATCGCGGCGACCGGAGCCCGGCATCATCGTTCGATGGACATCGACGCCGCGACCAGTCGCGGGATCATCTGTTGTTACACGACGGGGCAGGGCTCAGGGGTGAACGCACCTGCCGAGCACGTCTGGGCGCTCATCCTCGCGCTGGCGCGGCACCTGCCGATGGAAGTCAACAACATGCGCCGCGGCGGCTGGCAAACAACGGTTGGGATAGCGCTCCGCGGACGCACGCTCGGGCTCCTTGGTTTGGGGAGGATCGCGCAGGCGATGTGTCCTGTCGCCAGGGCCTTCGGCATGGACGTGATCGCCTGGAGCCAGAATCTGACGGAAGCGCGCGCCACCGAGCATGGCGTGCGCCTCGTCACGAAAGATGCACTGTTTCGGGAGAGCGACTTCCTCAGTGTCAACGTGATGCTCAGTGAACGCACGCTGAACCTTGTTCGCGCCAGAGAGATCGGACTGATGAAGCCGACGGCGTTCCTGATCAACACGGCGCGGGGCCCGATCGTCAACGAAGACGATCTCGTCAACGCCCTGGAGACGAAGCAGATCGCCGGCGCTGCCCTGGACGTGTTCGATCTCGAACCGTTACCTGATGATCACCGGCTGCGGCGGCTCGGGAACTGCTTGTTGACGCCCCATCTCGGGTACAACGTCCAGGAGCTGCTGACGGTGTTCTACCAGGAAACCGTCGAGAACGTCCTGATGTACCTGAAAGGGACGCCCATTCGTGTGCTCAATCCGGATGTCCTGAAGGAGAGGGGAGCGTCGTCTTGACGCCTGCCGATGCCGTTTACTTGCGACTCGCGAAGGCCAGGCGCTCGAAGCCCATCAACCGGTCGATCAGAAAGATCGCGATCCACGACGCAAGCAGCAGGATGACGCTCGCCGCATGAATCGCGGGTCCGGGGTTGTTCTCAGCCTGGTTGAACAGCAGGATCGGAATGGTCGTGTATCCTGGCTGCACCAGGAAGATGGTGAGCGAGACGTCGTCGAAGGAGAGGATGAACGCCGCGACGAGCGCACCCGCGATACCCATCTTCATTTGCGGAAGCACGACTGAACGGAAGACGGTGAAGGGCGGTGCGCCGAGGCTCGCGGCGGCCATTTCGACGCGACGGTCCAGCCCCGCAATCGACGCGAGCAGCAGGCGCAGCGCGAACGGAATCGTGACAATGAGATGCCCCGTGGTCAGCGTCATCAGATCGGCGCGAAGGCCGTAGATGATGTAGATCTGCAATATGCCGATGCCGATGACGACGTGCGGCACGACCATCGGCGACAGCAGGAACGCCTCGATCAACACCGTCGTCGGGGTGCGATAGCGGCTGATGGCGAGCGCCGCGAGGAGCGCGATTGCGGTTGCAACCACGCTCGTCACGCCCGCCAGCATGACGCTCATCAGCAAGGCGGAGCTGAACTCCGGATCGCCGAGGATCACCCCGTACCAATGGAGCGTGAACTCGCGCGGCGGAAAGGCGAGCGAGTTGCCGGCCGAGAAGGAAGCGAGGAACACGATCATTCCCGGCAAGAGCGCGAAGATGACAGAGAACAGGACAATGACCCGGCTCATGTCTCGACCCTCGGCGCTTGCATCGCGTCCGCGCGCCGCCCGACCCAGATCGCCAGCATCATGATCGCGACGGAGCAGACCAGCAGGAGGATCGCCAGGGCCGTTCCCGTGCCCGGCTGATGGTAGGTGAGAATGTTGGAGTAGATCTCGTACGCAACGACATCCCGGCCCGATCCGCCCAGCAGGGCCGCGGTCGCGAAGTTGGTTATGGAGAGCGAGAAGACGATCAGCACGCCGCCCAGAATTCCCGGCAGATTGAGCGGCAACTCGACCTGCCAGAACACGGCCGATGGGGTCGCGCCGAGACTTGCCGCCGCCTTGAGCAAGCTCTCGTCAAGGTTCGCGCGGGACGCGGCGATCGAGAGAACCATGAAGGGCAGCAAGATATTCGTGAGGCCGATCACCACGCCCGCTTCCGTGTAAAGCAGTCCGGTCGCGCGCGTCCCGAAGAAATGCATTGTCTGCGCGGCCACCCAGCTGCCGGGACCGAAGAGCGCGATCCACCCGAACACACGGCCAATCGCGCTGACCATGAGAGGCGACAACACCGCCATCACGACGAACGACCGCCAGCGCGCGTCGGGCGATGTGATGTATCGTGCAACCGGAAAGCCCAGAACCAGGCACGCGATCACGGTGATCGCGCTCACGCGCAGGGTCCGCAGCACGACTGCCTGGATATGCGCTGAGGCGAAGACCTCGCGATAGTTGACGAGCGTGGCGCCGCTTTCCGCGTCCGGTCCGAGTCCAAAGCTCGCAAGTCCGATGATCGCCATGCCGCCGAGATAGACCGTGGCGTACAGGAGGAGCGCCGGCGCGAGCAGGCCGAAGACAATCAGCCAGCGCGTCATGCGCACCCGATGCCCGGATGGCCTCGCGCCGGCGCTTGTCGCGCGCGCGGCCTCGTTGCCGGATGCGGCCGCACCGCTCATCGCCACACCTGCGCCGTGTCGTGATCGGCTGTTGCACGACTTTCGGCATCGGCCGGAAAGGCGTGCGCGCGCTCTGGACGCCAGGAAAGGGTCACGCGTTCGCCTCGCTGGTAGCCTTGCGCATCGTTCGGCAACCGGACACGCAGCGGAGCCGGGCCGTCCACCCACATTTCGCGGCCGCTTCCGAGATACACCCAATCCTTGACCTGAAACGGTCCGCCGCCTGACGTGGCGGGCGATATCGTCACCTCCTCCGGACGCACGAAAATCGTCAGCGGCGTACCGGGCGCGACGCGCGTCCTGCAGTTCACCGCGTGCGTGAAGCCGTTGATGTCGACGGTCGCCCGCTGGCTGTCTTCGTCGTACGACGTGGTGCGTCCCGTCAGCATATTGGGACTTCCGATGAAGCCTGCGACGAAAGCGCTCGCCGGCTCGAGGATCAGGTCCGCCGGCGTGCCGATCTGCTGGATCCGGCCCTGGTTCAGCACAGCCACGCGATCGCACAAGGCAAATGCCTCGTCCTGGTCGTGGGTGACGAAGATGCTCGTGACTTGCGTGCGCCGCAGGACCTCGCGAATCTCGAAGCGGACGCGATGTCTCAATGCCGCGTCGAGGTTCGCCAGGGGCTCGTCGAGCAACATCAGCCGCGGCCTCACGACAAGCGCGCGGGCCAGCGCAACGCGCTGTTGCTCGCCGCCCGACAGAGCCCGCGGCAGCCTTGTCTCGTAACCGCTCAAGCCGAGGAGCGCGAGCATCTCGGCGACACGGGATTTGATGTCGGGTTTCGGCGCGCCGCGCTGCTTCAGCCCGAACGCCACGTTGTCGAATACCGTAAGGTGCGGAAAGAGCGCGTAGCCCTGGAACGTGATCCCGATGTCGCGGCGATGCGGTTGCAAGCCGACAATGTCTTGTCCGGCAATTCGTACCGTGCCGGAGTCCGGGGACAGGAAGCCCCCGATGATGTTGAGCATCGTCGTCTTGCCGCTGCCCGACGGTCCCAGCAGACCGAGAAGGTCGCCTTTTGCGACTTCGAGATCCACATGATCGAGCACCGTTCGCCCGCCGAGCGTTTTGGAGACGCCTCTCAGCTCGAGATGTGGCGGCGAACCGTCCGCCGTCTCGGTCACGCCATACATGAGCAAGCTCGCGGGTGATGACAGCGCGCGAATTCGGGCGAATCCGCTGCCAGTCGCCTAGCTTTCATAGAATTCCGCCATGGCGGACAAGAGGTCGGCCGGCGGCCGCGCGCCAAAGAAGCCGCGACGCGCGGTCGATATTCCCGCCTTGCGAAGCTCCACCAGCATTTCGATCGTGCGCAACATCGGCGGTCGAGGATCGAGAACGACCGCGTCGTCGAAGCGCGTCACGCCCGCTTTCCAGAGAAGCTCGGCCATGATGGTTTGCCCCGGCAGCAGCACGTCGGCGCCATGCACATCGATCGCCTTGCGCGCGCCCGCTTCGAAGGCGTCGAGAAATCGCTGTGGCTTTCCCTGGACAGCCGCCTGAAGGTCCTCATAGCCGCAGTTCAGATAGGTCGTGTCGGCGGCGCGAGCCTCGAGGCCGCGTTCGTGGATCATCTGCTGCACCAGCGGCCCCATCTGCGGATTGATGCAAAGGAAGGAGAAACGCTCGCCGAGCATGCAAGCGGTGAGCATCGACACCTCGCCGTAGCCGACGACGGGAATGTCAACGATGCTTCTCGCCTCGCGGAGTGCCGGATCCTGAAGGACACCGATCATCACGCCATCGTACCCGTCGCGCTCGGCCTTCAGGACATTCTTGAGGATCTGGTTGTCGTGCATACGGTGAAGGTACGCATAATTGACGGCGCGGCCGGCAACTCTCGCAGAGGCCGCATTCGCATGGTCCTTCACGCCGTGGATGTCGATGACCGTGTCCGGCCGGCGGAATGCATCGTAGTGTTCGTGAATGAGCTCTTTATACCCCGGCAGCGTGTAGGTCGCGACCAAACCCTGTTCCCAAAGACGCATGCGTGTCTCCGCCGTGTTGCGAGGCCGTCTCATAGACGATACTGCTGGCGAGTTCATCATATCGGAGCGATCCATGCTCACCAGGCGACGTGTCGGCTCCGCGCTTCTCGGAGCGTTCTCGGTCCTCGGCGGAGCAAAACTATCTGCATTTGCACAGTCGATCCCGGACAACAGGGCCGATCAGATCAAGGCGGCCGGAAAGACGATGGCCTTCGCCGCGCCGGGCGGCGACCTGGGCCGCATCCTGAAGGCGATCCTGGCCGACTTCACCGCGGACACCGGCATCCGCGTCAACTATCTCGAAGGCCCGCTGCTCGACATCTACGGTCGCATAAAGGCCGAGCGCACGCGGCCTTCGATCGATGTTTACGTTGCCAGCAGCGTGACGGAAGCGAAGGGCATTCAGGAAGGAATGTACACTCCGCTCGATCCGAAAATCGTGACGAACCTCGCGAAGGTGAGTGAGCTTGGCCGGTCGCCCAATGGAATGGGCGCGCGCATGGGCTTCACTAATCTCGGCATCCTTTACAATCGCAAACTGTTCGCGGCGAACAATGTACCGCCTCCGCGCCGATGGGAGGACATCTGGGCCCCCGCGCTCGCCGGCCATCCGATCCTCGGCGACACCACCAGCTTCTATACCGTGCTTTACATTGCGTATTTGACGAAGCAGCTCGGCGGCAACGAGTCCGATCCTCAACTCGGGATCAATTATCTCGCCGATCGGAAGTCGAAGCTTCTTGCGGTCGTGCGGACCTATCCGGAGCGCATGCAGATGCTCAATAGCGGGCAAGCATGGCTGACGGTCGACGTCGGAATGACGAGCCTGCCCGAAACACGCAAGAACGCGGACCTCGCGTTCGTGACTCCGGAAGACGGCAGTCCGCTTTTCTGGAACGCGTACACGGCGGTGAAAGGCTCGCCCAATCCCATCGGGGCTCAGCTACTCATCAATTACCTCATCAGCGACGAGATTCAGGCGCGCCTTGCCCGCGAAAGCTTTCTTGGGCCCATCAGCAATTCCGTCAAGCTCGACGAAGAGCTGACGAAATCGATTCCGTACGGTGAGCGCCTCGCTCGCATGACGCCGCTCGACAACGGTGCGATTGGCGACGCGATCACAAAATATCGGGATTTGTGGAATACAAAGATGACGCAGTAGTACGTTTCACAACTGTCTCATTTTGCGAGTCAGCTCGCGGCTTCACCTGTGGGATCGTCGAGAAGAGCGAAAAGACCCCCATCCGGCGGCGGCGTCGCGATGCGCATCACGATCTCGGCCTGGCGGTTGGCGATGGCGAGGTAAGGTGACTGGATCGGGAATCCTTGCGGGGACTTGATCAGGGCGCCGGATTTCTCGATCTGCACCGTTGCTTCGGGCCAGAGCGCGCAGGCGCCGCAATAGGCGGCAAGCGCCGCGCGATCGAGGTTGGTGGGTACCCGTAGCGCAGCGAGTTCGCCCGACCAGCCGGTCCCATTCGGCCCGGGGCCCCAGCGTCAGCGTTAATCAAGACAATCTCACGAATAAATCAAGCCTTTCGCAAAGTCTTCCCGTCGCGCCGGGGACATATTCGACCCTGCCGGCCCCGATGGGCGCGAGTGAACCTGAGAGCATTCAGCATGGACCAATATCGCCCTTGGCTCGTCGCCGGTTCGGCTGCCCTCATGCTCGCCGTTGTGATGGGCACTCTCGTCAATGGCCTCACGGCCTTCTTCATCCCGATTGAGGCCGCAGAGGGTTGGGGCCGCTCCGGCATTGCGGCGATCAACAGCTTCGGGCTCCTTGGCCTGGCGATCGGCAGCGTCGTCATGGGCTTCGTTTCGGATCGCATTGGCATCAGGGCACTCTGTCTCATCGCGGTGACCGTGATGGGCGCCTGCCTTCTGCTCACGGCTCAGGCGCACGCGCTCTGGCAGGTTTATGTCATCTTCTTCTTCGCGGGCGCGCTGGGTGGAGGCGCGCTGTTTGCCCCTCTCTTCGCGACGGTCGGCAACTGGTTCCCCGGTATGGCGGGGCTCGCGATCGGCATCGCCGCTGCCGGGCAGGCGCTCGGTCAGGGCGGCGTGCCGTTGCTCTCCGCCTACCTCATCGAGCGCCTGGGCTGGCGCGGCGCGATGATCGCGCTGGGCACCGCCACCCTGGCGGTGCTGGTCCCGCTGGCCGCGTGCATGCGCGACGCGCCCGCGTCGGCCACCCCCAGCCGCGCAGCGCAGGTACCCCCCATCTCATCCGTGGTGGCCGTTCCGGTCCTCAGCGCAGCGGTCTTCTTCTGCTGCGCCTGCATGGCCGTGCCACTGATGCATTTGATGCCCCTGATCCAGGGCTTCTGCATCCCGGCAACCGATGCCGGCGGCGTGATGTTCGCCATGCTGCTCGCCGCCATCCTTGGCCGCGTCGCTTACGGCAAGCTTTGCGACATGATCGGCCCACTCCAATCCTGGGCGGTGGCGTCAATCCTTCAGACGGCCGGTGTACTGGCCTTCACGCAGTTTACATCGCTGCAGGGGTTCCTGATCTTCGGCGTCGTGTACGGGTTCGCCTACGCAGGCGTCATGACGAGCATCCTCGTATCCGCGCGTGCGCTGACACCGGAGCACCGTCGGGGTGCGTTGATGGGAATCATGCTGGCATTCGCGTGGCTCGGGCACGCCTTTGGTGGATACCAGGGCGCTGCCGCTTTCGACCTGACCGGAAGTTACGCGAGCGGCTTCGTGATTGGATCGGCGGCTGGGGTGATGAACCTCGTCCTCGTGAGTATGCTCCTGCTGTTTGCGCGTCCTCGGCAGGCGCTTGCGCACGCTTGAGGCCGAATGTGATTGGCGCGTCGGCAGAGGTGCGTCACGGCTCTCTCCTCCTGCGACCGCTAGACACATAAGCTGTCACGCGATGGGGGCTCGCGAGCATCAAGTGCGGACAGGCTTTGTCGGAATCATGCTCCGGCGCGCGCCAGCTCGGCCATCCCGTCCGCGAAGTCGCACCGCGGCGCCCATCCCAGCTCATTGCGAAGGCGCGAGGAGTCCGCCGTGATGTGCCGCACGTCGCCGAGCCGATAATGCCCGGTGACGACGGGTGTCGGCCCGCTCAACGCCATCGCCAAAGCACGCGCCATGTCGCCGACCGTGCGCGGCGTGCCCGAACCTAAATTGAAGGCGCGCACGCCCGCGCAATGCGTCTCGCAGGCCAGAACGGTGGCCGCGGCGACATCGCGCACGTGCACGAAGTCGCGCCGCTGGCCGCCGTCTTCGAACACCTTCGGCGCCTCGCCGCGCCGCAGCGCCGAGGTGAAGATGGCGGCCACGCCTGCATATGGCGTATCGCGCGGCATGCCGGGGCCGTAAACGTTGTGATAGCGCATCGCCGCGACCGACCC
>Ga0207691_10006433_pt1 | contig 11346 bp, 11 predicted proteins | sample KBSM13metaG_FD_184327 | JGI IMG/M metagenome (GOLD analysis project Ga0207691, IMG submission 184327) | Miscanthus rhizosphere microbial communities from Kellogg Biological Station, Michigan, USA - KBS M1-3 metaG (SPAdes) (version 2) | ecosystem: Host-associated > Plants > Roots > Rhizosphere >...
AGACGATGAGCGCCGCAACGCGCGACCAGTTACCCGCGCGGGCCGGGTCCATGCCGCGGAGACTTGGGCGCGTCATGCGGTGGGCCATGGGGTGGGCCATGCGGCGGCTCATGCCGTGGACCGCCAGGAGATTTCGGGCCAGGGCCTGGTGGCTTTGGGTCTGGAGGTTTTGGCCGTGGATGTTTTGGGTCGGGATGTTTTGGGTCGGGATGTTTTGGGCTGTGATCTTTCGGGCCGGGCGGCTTGGACTTGGGCCCCGGTGGCTTGTCGTCAGGGGGCGTTGCGTGCGCGTCCCGATGGGCCTCTTCGCCGTGATGGCGCGCGTCGTCGGAAACCTGGTGACCCAGATCGTCCGGATGCTCGCGAGGATCCGGACTGCTGCCCGGGCCAGCTCCAGGCCCGGCCGGTGTGCCGGTGTCGGTTGGTATGTCAGGCGCGGGACTGCCCGGATCGGCTGCGGTGCCCGGTTCGTCCGGTTCGCCGTTCGTGCCGGGCTGGGCAAGGTCGTTCGCGCGATCATCTTCGTCCTGTTTCGGCTTTTTTGCCCGAGGCGGCGGGATCTTGCGCACGATTTCATCGGGCTCGGTCGCATCCGGATTCACGATGGTTCGCATCGTGACGTCCAGGTCATCACGATTGCTCGCAGCGGGCGCCTGCGCGAAGGCCGCCGGAGCACTGAATGCGAAGACCACCGCGAGAAGCAGCCGTCGCGCGGGTGCAAGGTTGGCGTTACTGCTACTCATGCGATGTCATCCACCCCGATCTTGGCGCGGACATGGGCGACACGCTGTCATCCGGCGTCGGATGCCTTGTAGGTGCGAAAGAAATGACGGCGCACGTGCCGTCTGGCATCGCGCCTAAATGGGGGGCTGCCCCCATTTCCGGAGGCGTGCGAGATCCGCGTGCCGCGTTGCAATGTCGGAACGATTCGCCGCCAACCGCATGTCCCGCAGCACTTCAAGTGAGCGCAGCAGCACTGGCAATGGCGGGCCGCTGGCGGTGATGCTTTCCAGGTGAGTCGCGCCGAGTTTTGCAGCCGGCGCTTCGATGAAGCGCTTCACGAGCGCGTCGTGGTGCTGGCTCGCATATCGTCCGAACAGCTCACAGAGCTCGAGATACGCGCGCGCGTTGCGCTGGAACCAGTCGTCGCCGCAGTGCGCCGGCGCCAGCGCCAGCAGCTCATCGAGAAAGCTTTCGTGCCGCATGCATTCGCGCAGCCGCGCCTGGTCTGCCGGCGGCATGAATTGCATCTTGTCGACCAGCAACTGCGCGTAGTACGGATCGTTGGCACGGCATAACCCCAGCAGCAAATCGATCTCGTTGATCCCCGAGAAGTCCCCGGCGTTCGCGCCGCGATATTCCTGCCGCCCCACCTTGTAAGGCTTGTAGTAAGGCCGCACGGAAAAGAAGAAGCGCTCCACATCGAGCCGGTCGAACAATCGCTGGTTGGATTCGATGACGCCTTCGAGCGCATGCTTCGCGGCTGCGAACGGCACATCGACGATCGGGCTCGAGATCCCGAGCGGCACCACCTTCGCGAGCGCATCCGCCGCCAACTGCAACAGCAGGATGCCGCGCGTGTTCTCGTCGATGAACAGGATTTCATCGGGCAGCGACGTGAAACTCTTGCGCACACCCGCGTGCGCGAAATTGAGGTGCGCGATGTGCGCCGTCGAGAATCTTGGCGCCATGCCGAGCGCCGCGCCGACGTGCATCGCCAGCGACGACGCTTCGGGAAACGGCGAGCGTTCCTCGCGCGCCGGATTCGTGAGCTCGTGGCGCCGTAACGCGGCCAGGTACAGCCCCACATTGCCGAGCACACCGAATGCGGTTTCGAAACCGTCGCCGGTGTCGCCTTCCGCCAGCAGCGCCACCACGTGCGTGTGGCCTTCGTCGCGCAGTTGCGTCTTGACGTTCCCGCCGGAACGCGAAACGTCCGCGCGATCGTCTTGCGCGAAGTACAGATTCTCGAGCTCCGTGTTCATCTCCATGAAGGAGCCGCGGATCCAGCGGTCGAAGGCGTCCGAGAGAGTACTCATGCCGGCAGCCTGCCGAATCGTGACATGCTCTGCAAATGGGCAAGCTCAATGATGGCAGCGGCTACTTCCTCTACCACTCCATCGGCATGTTTCCCGGCAAGGACGCGCGTGTTGCCGAAGCGCTGTCTCGCGTCGCAGCACTGTGGGGAACACCGGATGATGCGCAATGGGCAAAGTCGCTCGACATCCGGCAGCAATTCATCGCGCGCTGGAGCGCGCTCATCAATGCGCCTGCGGGCACCCTCACGACCGCCGAGAACGTCACCACCGCCTTGTACTCCGTCATCGGCTCGCTGCCTGATCGCTACCTCAGAGGTCGCAAGCTGCTCATCGCCGCGGACTGCTTCCCGAGCCTGCATTTCTTGTTGGCGGGCATGGCCGAGCGACGTGGATTCATTTTAGAGACCGTGCCGCTGCGGCCCGGCGAGTACTGGGTCCGCGACGAAGACTTCATCGCACGCTGGGATGCGGAAGTGGGCGTCGCACTGCTGTCATGGGTGACCTCCACCGCCTCACATCGTTGCGATCTGCTTACGCTGGTACGCCACGGGCACGCGATGGGCTCGCTCGTCGGCGCGGATATCACGCAGGGCGTCGGCATCATCCCGTTCGACGTGCAGGCCATCGACGCGGACTTCATCGTCGGCTCGACGCTCAAGTGGTTGTGCGGAGTCACGGGGGCCGGGGTACTGCAGGTGCGCGAGCGCCTGTTGAGTGAGTGCCGCCCGGAATTGCGCGGCTGGTTCAGCCAGGAGAATCCTTTCGCCTGGGCGCTGGATTCGTTTGGCTACGCGCGGGATGCGCGCCGTTTCGATCACGGCACGCCGTCTATTCTCGCGAGCGCTGCGTGCCTGCCGGCATTGGACTGGCACGCTCAGCAAGATGCCGAAGGACTACGGGACCAGAATCGCCGGCTGGGCGATGCGGTTCTCGAAGGTTGCGTCGGCATGGGGCTCGAACCTGTGAGCCCGGCATCCGCGGAAGCGCGCGGCGGCAGTGTGATGTGCCGTTTGCCCGCGGGATGCGAGCCGAACGCGGTCGTCGCAAGGCTTCGTGAAGAGAACGTGTTCGTCGATTGCCGGGGAATGACGCTGCGCGTATCGCCGGGCAATGTGACTACCGCTGCGGGTGTGGATCGCTTGTTAAGGGCGCTGCACGAAACTGCCCAGCCCTGACCGTCCCGCCTACATACGACTCGTTAGACCACGCAGATAGTGGCAATCCATTCAAACGAGGATTGCTCATGAATTTCATCATCTGGATCGTGATTGGCGGCGTCATCGGCTGGGTCGCAAGCCTGATCATGCGTACCGATGGTCAACAGGGCATCATGCTCAATATCGTCGTGGGCATCGTCGGTTCGTTGTTAGGCGGATGGCTCATCTCTCCGCTGGTCGGTTCTGCCACGATCAATCAGGGCGACTTCAGCATCGCGGGCCTCGGCGTGTCATTGCTCGGTGCCGTGCTGCTGCTCGCGGCAGTCAGCCTGTTTCGCAGGTCAGGCACGCGCTAACAGCGCGGACGGATACACCCGGCCGGATGCCGGTCGGGTGTAGACTCGCGCATGTCAAAAACGACTTATTGGCAGGGTCTTTTCAGCCTGCCGCGCTCGATCTGGATGCCAATCATCGCGATGTCGGTCATCGCGATCGGTGCGTTCTTCTTCAACGAATGGTCGGTCAGGCGCATCGAGTCGAGCGCCGCATCACTGGCATTGCTGACCTCCGCGCACAGGGACCTGGCCGAATTTCACACACGCGTGGTGGATGCCGAGACCGGCCAACGGGGCTTCCTGCTGAGCCACGATCCGCAGGCGCTGGTACGGTATGAAGAGGCTCTCGTTCTCCTGACCGTCGTCGGTGAGCGGCTGCGGTTGTTTGCCGCCGATGATCCGGAGCTGCTTCCCAAAGTGCAGAGGCTGGAAGCGCTGCGTGCGCAGGAGATTGCGCACCTGCGGGCGACGCTGGTCCTGGCGCAGCAGACGCAGTCCGAGGACGCCGGGGTGATCGCGCGCACTACGGCTGGAGCCGGCTTGATGGATGACTTCCGGTCCGCGGCTGACGAGTTACGCGGCGTGCTCGAGAATCGGGTCACCAACCGGCTGGCGGAGACCGCCAGGAATGCCCAATTGACCCGCGTTGCTTTTGCTGCGCTCACCTTGCTGTTGTTGCTGCTGATTTTCATCGCCGTGAGACTGCTCGTCACTGACTACTGGCGCCAGGAGTCTGCCCGACGCGAGCACAGCGACGAGCGTCTGCGTCTCGAGCAACTCGTCGCAGAAAGAACCACCGAGCTTTCCCACCTCACGGCGCACCTGCAAACTGCTGCCGAGAAGGACAAAGCGACGCTTGCCCGGGATCTGCACGACGAGTTTGGCGGTCTGCTCACCGCCGCGAAAATGGACCTGGCCTGGCTGCAGGGGCGTGCGAGCGCCAAGGAACCTGAAGCGAATGCCAAGATCGCCGCGCTGGCCTCGCTGCTCGATGAAGCGATGGATGTGAAGCGACGCGTGGTGGAAAGTCTGCGCCCCGCGTTGCTCGATCACTTCGGCTTGCCGGCGGCCTTGCAGTCCTACTTCGAAGACACCTGCAGCAAGGCGGGCATCCACTTCACCGCGAAGGTTCCGGAAGACTCGGAGCAGCTCAACCAGGATCTGGCCATTGCCCTGTTTCGGGTTGGCCAGGAGTCACTGACTAACATCCTGAAGCACGCGAAAGCCGAGAACGTCGAGCTGACGCTTACGATCGACGACACCAACTACCAGATCCAGATCAGCGACGATGGCGTGGGAATCGCGCCCGAGAGGCTCGATGGCGCGCGCTCTCACGGATTGGTCGGCATGCGCCATCGCATCGAAAGCCTCGGTGGCAAGTTCACCATCAGCACGAACGCGCCGCATGGCACGCGAATCGCGGTGATTGTCCCGAGGGCGCTGCAGCGCTAGGCGACGCCCAGTCTTGCAAAGGGTCCGCTGCGCCACTGCAGGATCAGCGGCACTAACTGATCGAACTGCCGGATCTTGTCGAGGAAATGATCGGCGCCCGCCGCCAGACAGCGCTGCCGGACCACCGGGAACGCATGGTTCGTCAGCATGATGATCAGCGAGGGAATGGCACTGAGCCAGCGTTTGCGCGCGTCGCGCACCGCGCCGAGACCGGTACCATCGCGCAGTTGCACATCGACCACGAGAATATCGAAGTCAGTGGCTTCAATCTGATCGTGCGCTTCGCGCTCGGTCTCCGCGGTTGCGGCCACGCTCATGTCGCCGGGAATGTTCAGCAGTTCGGTCAGCCGCGTGCGCAGTGGAGCGAAATCCTCCACCAGCAGGATGCGTATCACTGGACGATGCTGTTGCGGACAGCATAGGTCGTGATGTCGGCGTTGGTCTTCATGCCCATCTTCTCGAGCAGCCGCGCACGATAGGTGCTCACGGTTTTCACGCTCAAGGAAAGTTTGACCGCGATATTGCTGACCGTGCGCCCTTCGGCGAGCCGGCAGAAGATCTGGAATTCGCGTGCCGACAGCAGGTTGTGAGTCGGCTGGTCGCTGTCCGCGTCCATGCCATTGACCAGCAGGTCCGCGAGCTCCGGGCCCACATAGCGGCCGCCGTGCGCAACGACGCGAATGGCACGCAGCAATTCCACTTCGTCGACCCCTTTGCCGATGAAACCCTTGGCGCCAGCGCGCAGCACATTGATGCCGAATTGCCGCTCCGGATAGCCGCTGATTACCAACACCGCGAGCTTGGGGTGCCGTATGCGAGCTGACTTGAGCACATCCAGGCCGGACATGTCCGGCAGCGACAGATCGAGCAGCAGTACGTGGCAGGGGTGCGCATCGAGCGCGGCAAGCGCCTCGCGACCCGTGCGGCACTCGGCGGCCACGTGGAGATCGGAGTGCTGGGCGATGAGTTTGCAGAGGCCCGATCTCACGAGGTGATGATCGTCGGCGATGATGAGATTGAGTGCGGGCATGGGGCTCTCTGCAGGTGGGTGAGAAATCAGTATCACCCCTAATATCCATTACCGATGTAAGGTAACGCCTACGTCGACCCAAATAAGAAGAGGCAGCCGTCGAAGAATCGGCGGCTGCCTCGGCCCTTACGGGCATTTCACTCGATAGCGACGGTTATTTGATCGCGATCTGATTGTCGACTTTCTTCACGCCCGTGATCGAGCGGGCGATGTCGCCGGCCGCGCTGCGCGAGGTGCTGTTGCCGACAAATCCAGCGAGCAGCACGACCGAGTGCTGTGTTTCAACATTGATCTCGTGCGCCTTGGTGCGCTCGTCCGTGGTGAGCGCGGACTTCACTTTGCCCGTGAGAGCAGCGTCATCGGCCGATTCACCCGTGGTGCGCTTCTCGCCGCGGAGCAGGAGGTTGTTGTCGACGGCGTTCACACCGCTGACCTTGCGCGTGAGAGCCACTGCCTGGTTGCGTTCCGCGTTCGAGCCGACGAAGCCGTTGAGCTGGACGCGGCCCTTGAAGACTTCGACATCGATGTTGTGCGCGTGGGTGAGCGCGTCGCCGACCAGGGCGGTGTTCACCTGCGTGCTGATGACGCCGTCATCGATGGTCTCGCCCGCGGATTTCTGCGTACGCGTGGATGTGCAGGCCGTGGCCAGCAGCATGGAAACAGCCGCTAACGCGACAATGCGGGCGGAATTGGAAATCTTCATCTGAACTCTCCCAGGCAAACGTGATTGTTTGTCATCGCTCAGCTTGTCATCAGGCGCACGGCCGTGCAGTCGGCGGTGCGGCACCAAAGCTGTAGGACGGACAGGTCATTCCCTAACAACTAACAATGTGGCCGCTTGCTTTGCAGATAGCGTCCATACTGGCGTCATGATCATCGTGCAACTGTGAAGACAAGCCAGCGCTGCCTGCTGCTCGCCGCCAGCGTTGTCCTTTTGGCTGGATGCGTATCGTGGCCGAGTCTTCCGGAACCACCGCAGCCGCAGTCTGCAGCCGTGCGCGATCAGCCACTCTCCATCATCGGGCCAGATGGCCGCGTCGATCGCCGCACGCGTAAGCGCATGTCCGCGCGCCTCATGGAGATGGGCGACGACAATCTGCTCGCGCAACACCTGGTGGCCATGGAGCTCGCCAATAGCGCGCCGCTGATCACCGGTAACAGCGTGCAACTGCTGGTGGATGGACCGCGCACGTACGCGGCGATGTTCTCCGCCATTGGCGCAGCACGCGAAAGCGTCAATATCGAGATGTTCATCTTCGGCGAAGCGCAGCACGCCGGGCGCCACCTGTCGGACCTGCTGGTGGAGGTGGCTGGCAAGGGCATTGCCGTCAATGTTCTGTACGACAGCTTAGGTTCGAGCGATACGCCGCCCGCCGTATTCGACAAGCTTCGCGCCGCGGGAGTCCGCCTGTGCGAATTCAATCCAGTGAATCCCGTGAGCAACCGTACCTCGGAGTACGTGCAGCGCGATCATCGCAAGATTGTCGTGGTCGATGCGCGAACCGCATTCGCCGGCGGCATCAACTTCAGTTCGGTGTACTCCAGCGGCTCCGGCGCGACACTCTCGCATCACCGCAAGGCGCCGGAGGCGATCACAGAAGGATGGCGTGACACCCAGGTGCAAGTGCAGGGCCCGGTGACGCTCGAACTGCAGCATCTGTTCATCGAGAGCTGGGACAAGCAGAAGTGTCCGGCTCGCCAGGAGGCCAACTACCTGCCCGAACCCGTGAGCGCCGGCAGCACGCTGCTGCGTCTGAATGCGACTTCGACGGATTCCTTGCGCAACGAAACCTACGTCAGCGCGATTTCCGTGCTCACCTTCGCGCGCAAGACAGTGGACCTGACCATGGCGTACTTCGCGCCAAACGATCAGATCGAGCACGCATTGGTCAACGCGGCGAAACGCGGCGTGCGCGTCCGGCTGCTGTTGGCGGGTCTCACCGACTTCAACGGCATCATGCACGCTGGCCGCGCGCACTACACGGAGTTGCTGAAGGCAGGGGTCCAGATCTTCGAGTCGCAACGAGTGTTGCTGCATGCGAAGACCGTCGAGGTCGACGGCATCTGGAGCACCGTCGGATCGGCCAACTGGGACTGGCGCAGTTTCGCTACGAACGATGAACTGAACGTCGTGATCATCGACGCGGGTTTCGCGCAGCAGATGCAGGCGCAGTTCGCGACGGATCTGGCTACTGCAAGCCCGATAATTCTCAGCGAGTGGAAGCACCGACCCTTGAGCGATCGGGCGCTTCAGCAATTCTGGGTGTTGTGGGAACGGTTGTTATAGAGCCGCGAGCAGCGCACGCGCGGCCTGCGGGTTGCGTTCCTTCGCGCCGCTGATGAAGTAGAAGAACACATCTCCGTCGCGCGCCAACGTCTGCGCATGCTCGCGCCAGCGGGCGAGGGCGGCGGGCGGGTAGCCTTTGGGCGCGCTGGCCTTCGTGCCCATCACGCGCAAGTAAGTAAATGTGGCACTGCGCGCCTGGATGCGTGGGTAGGCGGAGTCGCCGGCTTCGACGATTGCTACCTGATGCTTGCGCGCCAGCTCGACCAACTCCTCGCAGTCGAAGCTTGCGTGGCGCACCTCGAGCGCGTGACGAAGGGTGCGACCGTCGAGCTTGCGCGGCAGCAGCGCAAGGAATGCATCTAGCTCCTTCGCATCGAAAGGCTTGGTCGGCGCAAGTTGCCAGTTGATCGCGCCGAGCTTGGTGCCGAGTTGCAGAACACCGCTGCCGAGAAAGCGTTCGATGCTCGAGGCGCTGTCCGCGAGGTTCTTGCGTAGCGTCACGAACCTCGGGGCCTTGACGCTGAACACGAATCCATCCGGCGTCTCGTCATGCCACTTCTTGAACGTTGCGGGTTTCTGCAAGCCGTAGAACGTCGAATTGATCTCGATCGAAGTGAGCTCGCGGCTTGCGTAGTGCAGCTCTTTCGCCTGTGTCAGGCCCTTCGGGTAGAAGCTGCCGCGCCACGGCGCGAAGTTCCAGCCGCCTATCCCTACGAAAATATTGCCGGCTGTGGGTTTGGCCATGGCGCGAGCCTAGCGCGCGTTGCCGGGCAATTCATAGCGGACACTTCTGCCGGCGCCCGTAAGTTCCAGGCATCCTTTTTCCACGAGATCAGCCAGGTCGCGCTGCGCCGTAGGCGGGCTTGTCCTGGTAAGGCTTGCATACTTCTTGTTCGTCATTCCTCCGACAAAACCCTGCGGGCCGGCATCGAGCAAGACGTTGAGCGCCTTCTTCTGTCGTTCGTTGAGGATCACTTCTGCGTTCCGCGCCCAATACTGCGCTTTGGATACCACGCGATTCACGGTGTGCTCGCTGGACCTGGCCGCTGCTTCCACCTGCACGAGGAACCAATGAAGCCAGGGTGTGACATCCATGGTTCCCGTTGAGAACGCGCCAAGCGCTTCGTAATACTCGTCGCGCTCGGATTCAAATCGGGCGGACATGCTGTACAGACGCGTCGATCTGTTTTCGTCCTGCGCCAGTGCGCGATCCAGCAATGCCCGGCCAACGCGACCATTGCCGTCCTCGTAAGGATGCACGACTTCAAACCACGCATGAGCCAACCCCGCGCGCAGCAGACCGTCTAAACCCTTCGGAGCGTCGTTGAACCACGCGAGGAAGGTTTTCATTTCAGCCTCGAGTCGAGCTCGGGGCGGTGCTTCGTAGTGCACTCGCTCACGGCCAATCGGGCCGGACACGATTTGCATGGGAGCATCGCCGCGAAGTTTGCCAACGCGGATTTCATGCAAGCCCGATCTGCCCGTCGGGAACAACGCCGCCTGCCAGGAATTCAGTCTCTTCAATTGAAGAGGTTCGTTGAAGTCACGCGTGGCATCGAGCAGTACTTCGACGAGTCCTTCGACCGATCGGGTTGCCGGTGGCAGGCCAGCGGTGGGAAGCCCTAAGCGACGCGCGAGCGAACCTCGCAGCGAATGGGGATCGAACTTCTCGCCTTCGATGGCACTCGTCGCTATGCCTTCCTTCGTCAGGACGTCGAGTTGTGCCTGAAGATCGGCGTTGGCATCGAGGTGTCTTGCCATGCCCGCAACTTCGCCTTGGGCTCGACGCGCAGCGGCGAGAGGAGCGCTTAAAACCCCAGCGTCCCAAGTAAACCGGGGCCATTTGGGGTTTTCCCAGATCCATTGCTTGAGGCGTTTAGCCGCCATATTCGCCTCATATCGTGAGGTGAATAGTGCTCTAAATCAACTCACAATATGAGGTGATTAGGGTGCTTAATCACCTCGTCGAGAGCTGTACATACAACCATGATCTACAGCCGGCAAGGCCATATACCGATACGATGCAACGGTTTCGACACCGGAGGATGCGCGTGCAAGAGATCGAAGTCGGAAGGAAGGATCGCCTCGCCGGCGTCGATGTGTTGCGGGGACTTTGCATCCTCTCCGTGGTCCTGCATCACATTCACCTGCGATTCACGACGAGCAGGCATCCCAGGTACCCCGTCAACGACGTACTTCCGGAGACGCTGAACCGCGTTCTGTTCTGGTCCGGCATGTACGCCGTCATCGCGTTCTTTGTGATTTCCGGATTTCTCATCGCCGGTTTGTCGATTCGGCGATGGGGAGAGTTGGGGAGTGTGCACACCGGCCGCTTCTATCGCATGCGAATGGCCCGCATCTTTCCTTGCCTGCTGCTGGTTCTGGCGGTTCTCAGCGCTTTGCACTTTCTGGGCGTTCCAGGCGCCGAGATGTATCCGGGCCGGGCGAGCCTGGGACAAAGCGTCTTTGCGGCGCTGACCTTTCGAATGAATTGGCTTGAAGGCGTGTGGAGCTGGAGTGCGCCCGCCTGGGGCGTTCTGTGGTCGCTGTCCATTGAAGAGGTGTTCTACATCGCGTTTCCCCTGGTCTGTCTCTTCCTTCGAAGCGAAAAGGTTCTTCCATGGGCGTTGCTGGTCCTCATCATTGCCGGTCCGATCAATCGGGTGATCTACGCCGACGATCAGCCCTGGGGCGCGTACGCCTATCTATCCTGCATGGATGGCATGGCTTTCGGCTGCCTTGCGGCGCTCGTGAGCGCCAGGGTCACGTTGTCCGAGCGTGTGTTGCGCATGAGCCTGGTTGCTGGCGCGATCCTCGCGATGTCGATCGTCATCTTCTGCGACGAGAATAACTACCACGTCGGGCTCGCGAGCTACGGCCTCAACTTCACTCTGCTGGAGATCGGCGTGGCGCTGATGCTAATTGCGCTCGGCAAAGGTGTCGGCAATCGCGCCATGTCCATCGGCACCGGATGGCTGCGGGCGCTGGGGCGATGGAGCTACGAGATCTATCTCTTCCACATGCTGCCGCTCATTGGACTGATCGC
>Ga0207691_10006434_pt1 | contig 11345 bp, 6 predicted proteins | sample KBSM13metaG_FD_184327 | JGI IMG/M metagenome (GOLD analysis project Ga0207691, IMG submission 184327) | Miscanthus rhizosphere microbial communities from Kellogg Biological Station, Michigan, USA - KBS M1-3 metaG (SPAdes) (version 2) | ecosystem: Host-associated > Plants > Roots > Rhizosphere >...
CGGAACCACCGGCGAACGGCAGCACCGTATAGCGCCGTTCGGCCTGCCCGGAGGAGGACGCCACGTCGCGGGCGATGAGAATGCGGCCACCATCGGGCGACAGCGAGCTGAAGATCTGGGTGGATGAGCGGGCGCGACGATCGGCGTCGGTGAACTTCCCGGCGAGCGCTGCGGGGAAACCCAGGGCCCAGAGGTTGTACTCGGACTTGCCGTCATCGACCACGAGCGTGGATCCGTCGGCCGTGACGCTGAAGTTGTTGAAGTTGCCGGAGAGCAGCGTGTCCTGCCGCGAAGCGAGCTTGCCGGTGGCGGGATCAATGCCGAGCCGGATGATCGACTCGAAGCCGCGGCCGGACCGGGTGAGCCAGAGTGCATCGCTGGTGATACGACCGGGACAGGTGCACGAATTGAGCACGTGATCCGCCACCTTGCCACTGCGATCGAACACCTGCCAGAAGCCGCGCCCCGACTGCCCCACCAGGGCCACGATCCACTTGCCGCCGGGCGACACGCTCAACCCGTCGAGCCCGAGCCCCGGACCGGCGACGCGGATGCTGTCGCGTACGGTGCCGTCGATGGACGTCACTTTCACCTGGAAAGAGGAATCGGCGCTGGGACCGTCCGGCCCCACCAGAAGCGAATCACCGCCGGCGTAGAACATGGCTGCGCCGGGTGTGAGGAAACGCGGTGCCCCGCCGAGCGCCGAGAGCAGGTAGTAGCCGTAGCGACCCTGCCAGGTGCCGACGAAGATCAGGTTGCGGCGGTCGGGACTCCACTCGAGTCCGTAGCCGGCGGAGATGTTGTCGAGGATGCGATGGGTCGTGGTGCCACCCACGTCCTGGATGTCGACGGCGAACGAGCAGCCGACGGTGCCGCAGTTGTGCGTGATGTAGGCGAGCTGCTTGCCGTCGGCGCTGATGGCGGAAACGAAGACGTTGCCCGACGTGGTGAGCTGGGTGCGATCGCGGAGGGCGAAGGACTCGGCGCGCGGTGCGGCGGGAGTCTTGCCCTTCATGGCGAACGCACCGGCGGCGACTGCCACGAGTGCCGCGGCCGCTACGCCAATCCAGAGACCACGCTTCGGCTTGCCGGCGGCCGCCGGGCTCGACGCAATCGGCACGGTGCCGGTGATCGGCTTGAGCTCGAGGGCGCGGGAGAAGTCGCCCGCACTGGCAAAGCGATCGGCCGGGGTCTTGTCGAGCGCCTTCGCCACGGCGGCGTCGATGTTGTCGGGCACCGACCCGCGCACCACGCGAAGGTGCACGGGACGCTCGGTCATGAGCTTGGCGATCATCGCCTGGGCGTTGGGTCCCGTCACGGGCGGCTCGCCGGCCAGCATCTCGTAGAGCACCGCCGCAAGCGAATAGACATCGCTGCGCGCGTCGAGGAGCCGGTCGCCGGTGGCCTGCTCGGGGCTCATGTACTGCGGCGTGCCCAGGGAGAGGCCGGTCTCGGTGAGGCGGTTGCCGCCGGCTTCCTTGACCGCCAGCGCGATGCCGAAGTCGGCCAGCATCGCCTCACCCTCGAACAGGAGGATGTTCTCGGGCTTGATGTCCCGGTGGACGACACCCGAGCGATGGGCGTAGTCGAGGGCGCTGGCCACCTGCTTCGTGATGGCAAGCGCTTCCTCGAGACCGAGCTGCTGCTCGCGCTTGAGCTTGTCGCGGAGGGACTCGCCGCGGACGAGGGGGAGGACGTAGAAGAGAAATCCGCCGGCCTCGCCCGAGTCGATCAGGGTGAGGATGTGGGGGTGGTCGAGCCGGGCGGTGATCTTGATCTCGGCCAGGAACCGCTCCGCGCCGAGGACGGCGCCGAGCTCGGGGCGGAGGACCTTAAGGGCGACTTCACGATCGTGCTTGAGGTCGGTGGCCAGGTAAACCGTGGCCATGCCGCCGGCACCGAGCTGTCGCTCGATGCGGTAGCGTTCCTCAAGGGCGGTGGCGAGGCGGGTGGCGTCGTTCAAGGTAGGGGAAGATCGCCACCCGGTCGCAGCCGCACCAGTACCACTGGTTGCCGCGTCGCTCGCTACGCGCGCTCCTCGCAAAGACCCCGGGACTCAGGGATCAATGACGATGGTCCCGACCATGTTGGGGTGGATGGAGCAGTGATATGCGTACGTCCCCGCGGCGGTGAAGGTGAAGGTGAACGTATCACCGGAGGACATGTCGCCGGAATCGAACAGTGGCGTATCGGACTCGATGTCGTGCGTGGTGCCGTCGTTGTTGATCCAGATCACCCGGCCACTGGTCGCGAGGCTGCGGGTGAAGGGGTTGGGGTCAAAAGCGTTGGTCGTCTTGCCGCTCGCACCGCTGGTGATCGAGATATCACTCTCGGGAGGGTTGTTGTTTCCGTCGTCGTCGCTGCATGCGGCGGTGCCCGCGATGAACGCAAGGCCAGCGAGGAGCGACAGTGCAAGGCGTGGGCGCATAGGAAGACCTCATGTTGCTGAATGGGACACCAAGTGAACACAACGCCGTTTCGTCGTTACCCCGCCATGCAGCTATCGGATCATGAAGGAATCCCTGCCGCCTCGCGGCCCAGCGGCAGGCGCAGCATTGCAATGCAGCCACCCTCCGGACGGTTCTCGAGCGAGATGCGGCCGCCGTGCGCCTCCGCGATGCGGCGGGAGAGCGCGAGCCCGATGCCGGAGCCACCGGGCTTGGTGGTATAGAAGGGAACGAACAGGTTCGCCGAGTCGGCGATCCCCGGGCCATCGTCGAGCACCGAGAGTTCAAGCAGGCGATCACGCACGGACCAGGTGACCGCGACGGTTCCGTTGCCCGCATCCACGGCGTCAGCGGCGTTGCGCACCAGGTTGATGAGCAGCTGCTCCAGCTGGCCGACATCGGCCAGCAGCACGACAGAGGGCCCGGGCCTCACGACGACATTCCGCCGGGTTTCGAGCGCCACCACCCGCTGCACCCAGTCCTCCACCAGCACCGGCTGCGGCACCGGCATCGGCAGGCGAGCAAGGCGGGCGTACGCAGCAATGAACCGCCCCAGCGAGTCGGCGCGCTGGCCGATGATGTCGAGGCCGCGGCGCAGGTCTTCATCGCCCTCCGGCGTCCGGGGTTCCTGCTGCACGATGGTGCGGAGCGAGCCGGCGAACGAGCGGATCGGTGTGAGCGAGTTGTTGATCTCGTGGGAGAGTACGCGAATGAGCCGCTGCCAGGCCTCGCGTTCCTCGGCCTGCAGGGTGCGGCTCACGTCGGTGAGGAGCACGAGCTGGTGGGGACGGCCATCCTGCCGGAAGGTGGTGCGCCGGAGTTCCCAGCGGGTGGCACCGGGACGCTCGAGCACGCGGGGCGTGTCTCCCTCGAGGCAGTCGGCGATGTGCAGCTGCTGCGCCGGCTTGCCAATGAGCTGTGCCTCGGGGGCACCGAGGAGCTCCTCCCCACCGCGATTCACGAGGACAAGTCGCCCATCGGCATCGAATGCGAGGACCGCCGCGTCGATCTCAGCCATGACGGCGCGCAGGAGGGCGCCCGACTCGAGTGCCTCCAGCCGATTGCCCCGCAGCATCTCGGCGAGGCCGTTCGCCTCCATGTAAAGGAGGCCGAGGTCATCGTCGGGGCCGGTGCTGCGGGCGCGAAGGGAGAAATCGCCCTCGCGCATGGCGGCGAGGAGGTTGGAGGCCGTCTGGATGGGGCGAATGACATGGTCGTACAGCACGGAGAGGCCGACCACGAGCACGATGGCAATGAAGAGGGTGCCAGTCCATTGCACGCGCGCGCCATAGGGACCGAACCAGAGAAGGCCGAGTGCCAGGACGAGCGCCGGCAGTGCGGCCCAGAACGCGATGGTGACGGTGCGGCGCGGGTACGTCGTCATGGGCGCTACAGCCCGAACCGCTCCAGCCGGCGGTAGAGGGCGCTCCGGCTCAGGCCCAGCGCCTTCGCGGCATCGGCGACATTGCCACCGCTTCTCGCGACTGCCTTCTGGATGAGCACGCGCTCCACTTCCTCCAGGGTCATCTGGTCGAGCTGCGCGGCGCGATCCCCGGTCGTGAGCGACAGGTCGGCCACCTTGATCTCGGCATCGTCGGCGAGGAGCACGGCACGCTCGAGGGTGTGATCGAGCTCGCGCACATTGCCGGGCCAGGCGTACGCCAGGATCGCGGCCATCGCCTCGGGCCGGAAGCCGCGCAGTGCCTTCCGGTAGTGCGCGGCGTAGCGATCGAGGAACTGGGCCGCGAGCAGGGGAATGTCCTCCCGCCGCTCACGCAGGGGCGGGATGCGGATCTCGATGGTGTTGAGACGGTAGAGCAGGTCCTCGCGAAAGCGGCCGGCGGCCACCTCGGCGGCGAGGTCGGCATTGGTGGCGGAGAAGACCCGCGCCTCGACCTGCCGGGTGCGTGAAGATCCCACCCGCTCGAACTCGCCGGTGTTGAGGACGCGAAGAATGCGCGCCTGCTGTCCCGGCGAGATGTTGGCGATCTCGTCCAGGAAGATGGTGCCCTTGTCGGCGAGCTCGAAGCGCCCGATGCGATCGGCCTTCGCGTCGGTGAAGGCGCCCTTGAGGTGGCCGAAGAGCTCACTCTCGAACACGCCCTCGGACAGCCCGCCCACATTGACGGTGATCATGGGCCGGGCGGCGCGGGCACTCGCCGCGTGGAGCCAGCGGGCGGCGATTTCCTTGCCGACACCGTGCTCGCCCAGCAGCAGCGCGTTGGCGTCGGAGGGGGCGACGCGCGCCATGAGGCGCGCGGTGGCGCGCATCGCCGGCGACTCGGTGACGAGGTCGGGCAGGCCCTCCCGGCGCAGGGACTGGTTCTCGCTCTCGAGCCGCTGGCTCCGGCGGAGGGCCCGTCCCAGCTCCACCTGGGTCCGCAGCAGCGACACGAGGCGGGTGTTGTCCCACGGCTTCTCGAGGTAGTCACGGGCACCGCGGCGCATCGCCTCGACGGCGCCCTCGACACTGCCATAGGCCGTCATCACGACGGTGGGCAGGGAGGCATCGAGCAGGTGAATGCGCGCGAGCACGTCGAGGCCCTCGCGTCCCGAGGTGGTATCGCGGGTGTAGTTGAGGTCCATCAGGAGGACGTCGAAGTCGCGGTCCTCGAGTGCCGCAAGCACTGCCGCGGGAGACGTGACGGTCTCGACGACGAAGCCCTCGTTCCGCAGCAGGAGCCGGAGCGCCTGCAGGATGTCCGACTGGTCGTCGGCGACGAGGATGCGCGGTGCGGGAAGTCCCATGGGCGCTTGAATCTACCCCGGGGTAAGCCAGCCGTCCTTCAGGTGAATGACCCGGTTGCCGAAGCGGGCATTCTCCTCGGAGTGGGTGACCTGCACGATGGTGACTCCCGCGGCGTTGAGCCGGTGGAAGAGCTCCATGATCTCCCGGCCCTGGGTCGAGTGGAGGTTGCCGGTCGGCTCGTCGGCCAGGAGCAGCTTCGGGCTGGCGATGACGGCACGCGCCACGGCGACGAGCTGCTGCTGGCCCCCGGAGAGCTGGCGGGGGAAGAGGTCCTTCTTGCCGACGAGCTGGAAGCGATCGAGCGTGTCACCGACCAGTGCGGCGCGCTCGGAGGCGGACACGTTCCGGTAACTCAGGGGAAGGTCGAGGTTCTCGGCGACGGTGAGCTCGTCGAGCAGGTGATAGTGCTGGAACACGAATCCCACCGAGGTGCGGGCCAGCGCATTGCGATCCCGCGGCGACAGCCCATGTACAGCGGTGTCGCCGAACCAGTACTCGCCGGTGAAGTCGCCGTCGAGCATGCCGAGTATGGTGAGCAGCGTGGTCTTGCCGGCACCGGACGGGCCCATGACGGTGACGAAGTCGCCCGGGTTCACCTCCAGGCTGATGCGGCGGAGGAGGAAGGTGGGCGAGGGCCGCGTGGGTACCGACTTGTCGATGCCCTCGAGGCGGATCACTCGACTCTCAGCGCCGTCATCGGGTCGACGCGCGCGGCATGCCGGGCGGGGAGCCAGGCGGCGACCAGGGCCGCGCCGAGCAAGGTGACCACCGCGGTCGCCAGGACGAGCGGATCGGTGGCACGAACCTCATAGAGCTGGGCGCGCACCAGCTTCGAGGCGGCGAGAAAGCCGACGAGTCCGATGGCCGTACCCGCCACGGTGGCGCGGAGTGCGTGCCCCACCACGAGCCGCACCACTGACGGACCATTGGCGCCGAGCGCCATGCGGATGCCGATCTCGCGATGGCGCCGGGAGACTCCCTGCGATACCACTCCATAGACGCCGATGGATGCGAGGAGGAGTGCCGTGACACCGAAGACCCCGAGCAGGAGGGTGAAGAGACGGGGCTGGGCCACCGTGCCGGCCACCTGCGACGTGAGCGGGCCGAGATCGCTGATGGGCATGTCAGGATCGAGTTCATGCACTGCATCGCGAATGCGTGCGATGTAGCCCAGCGGCGCGGCATTGACCCGCACGAAGACGTTGTAGGCGGAACGCTGCAGGATCGCGATCGGCATGTATGCCACCGGCGCCGCCGGCAGGGCGAGCCCCTGGTGACGCACGTCGGCGGCGACGCCCACGACGACGCCTTCATCGCTGCCGAAGAGGAATCGCTGTCCCACCGCCTCCTGGCCGGGCCATGCCTGTTTCGCGAGCGCCTGGCTCACGATCATGGGCGTGGGATCGGTCGTATCGGCACCGTTGAACTCGCGGCCGGCCAGGAGCGGAATGGAGAGGGCGCTGAAGTAGCCTGGCGCAATGATCTGGATGCCGCTCGCCGGCTGGATCGTGTCCACCACGCCGCCATCGCGCACCAGCCTGAAGCTGTACGGCTCGCCTCCGCCGGTGAGCGGGGCGCGCTTGCTCGCCCCGGAGGCGACGACGCCGGGAATCTCATCGAGGCGAGCCAGCAGGTCGGTGCGGAACCGCTGTGCCACGTGCTCGTCCTCGTACCGGCCCCCCTGCAGCAGCAACCGCATGGTGACGACGTTCTCGGCCCGGAGCCCGGGATCGACGTGGGTGAGCTTCCAGAGACTGGTGAGCGCCAGCGCGGAGCCGCAGAGGAGCAGCACGGCGAGTCCGCTCTCGGCGGCGACGAGGCCATCGGCGAGGCGTCCGGTGCCGCCCGACTGGCCGCGGCCCTCGCGCAGCGACGTGCCGGCAGCCGGCTCGGCGGTGCGAATGGCCGGCATGATGCCGACGATGAGAAAGACCGCGATGCCCGCGAGGAGCGAGAAGCCGGCGATGGCGGGATCGATGGCGATCTCGGCGGCACGCGGAATGACATCGGCCGCGAGCGAGGCGAGCAGGGGCACGCCGACCCAGGCCAGCAGCAGCCCGACCGCCGCACTCAGGAAGGCGAGAAGGGCGCTCTCCAGCAGCAGCTGGCCGAGAAGCCGGCCGCGGGTTGCGCCCAGGGCGGAGCGGATGGCCATCTCGCGGGCGCGCCCGAGGCCACGCGCGAGCATGAGGTGCGCGACGTTGACGCAGGCGATGAGGAGCACCAGGCCCACGGCGGCGAGGAGCGCCAGCAGCGGAAGACGAATGCTGCCACTCAGGTACTCCGTGAGCGGCACCATCGCCGGACGGTTGAATCCCTCGTTGCTCTCGGGATAGTCGCGGGCGAGCCGCTCCAGCACCGAACCTACCGCGGTGCGGGCGGCGTCGAAGGTGACGCCGGGGGCGAGCCGTGCCACGACGTTGAGCCACCGGACGGCTCGCACGTGAGGCACGTCGTTATCGCCGAGGATGGACCGCGGGAGATAGACCTGCACCTCCGCGCTGGGGAAGGCGAAGGCTCGCGGCATGACGCCGACGATCTCGAACGGCTGCCCGTCGAGCTGGACGATGCTGCCGACGACCTTCGGGTCGGCGCCGAGACGCGTGCGCCAGAGCGCATCACTGACCACGGCGACGCGATTGGCGCCCGGGACGTCGTCGGCGGTGCCGAAGGCACGCCCGCGCGCGGCGGAAACACCGAGGGTAGTGAAGAACCGGCCGTCAACCATGGCCGCGGAGAGGTTCACCGGCTCGCCCACCCCGGACATGTTGCGGGTGCTGACGCCCGGCATGAAGAAGTAGGACGAGACGTCCGACAACTGCGGAGTTCCGGCGCGAAGGTCATCCACGTCCTGGGGCGAAAAGCCGCCATAGACCACGCCGCGTTCCGGCCGGTCATGTCCCACCTGCACGAGCCGGCCCGGCTCGGCAAAAGGCATGTTCTTCAGAAGCACCGCGCGCACCACGCTGAAGATGGCGGTGTTGGCGCCGATGCCGAGTGCCAGGGTGGCGAGTGCCACGAGGGTGAAGCCGGGCGTCCGCCACAGGTTGCGGGCGGCGTAGCGGAGATCGGACCAGTGCATGGCGCTACTCGTCACGCAGCGCGACGACCGGATCGACACTGGTGGCCCGTCGCGCGGGCAACCAGGTGGCGAGCAGCGTCACGCCGAGCAGGAAGAGGGAGATCGACACGAAGGTCGCGGGATCGTTGGCATTCACGCCGAAGAGGAGCCGCTCGGCGGGCTTGTCCGTCGCCGTGTTGTCGAAGGCGCGGAGGAGGTTGGTGAGTGCCAGCGCGGCCACGAGCCCGAACCCGACGCCGAAGATGGCGAGGCGCATGCCCTGGCCCATGACGAGGCGCTGCACGCCGGCCGGCGTCGCACCCAGTGCCAGGCGCACGCCCAGCTCCTTGGAGCGCTGCGTCACGGTGTAGGACATGACGCCATAGAGGCCGATCGCGGCCAGCGCCGCGGCGAGGCCGGAGAAAATGGCGAGGAGCACCATGGAGAAGCGGCGCGGCCCGGTGCTGGCCGAAACGAGCTCCTCCATGGGGGAAATGTTCGCGAGGGCGACGTCGGGATCGACGGTCTTGAGCGCGGCGCGGACGCCGGGCATTGCGGCGAGCGGATCGCCGATGGTGCGCACCGCGAAGACCATGTTGCGATCGCCGTTCTGCCGGTGCGGGAAGTAGACCTGTAGCCGCCGCTCCCCGTCGAGTCCCTCATGCATCGTGTGACAGACGACGCCGACGATCTGGATCCAGGTGATGACGGAGTCGGTGGGGCCGTTGAAGGTGATGCGCTTGCCGATGGGGTCTTCGTTGGGAAGAAACCGGCGCACCATCTCCTCGTCGACAATGACCACCTGCGGCGCATTGGCGTCGTCCTGCTCGGTGAACTGGCGTCCCTTGATGAGGGGCGCACCGAGCGCGGGAAGGAAGCCGGGCGTGACGATGCGGATGTCGCCCCAGGGCTGGATGGCCGAGGCGTCGTTCGGCTGTCCCTCGACATAGAAGGACGAGGTGGACCAGCCGTTGCCGAAGGGCAGCACCGAGGTGGCGCCCACGCTCGTGACGCCCGGCAGCGCGGCGATGGCCTGGGCGGCGCGGTCGAAAAAGGCGATCGCCACCGTGTCATTGGGATACTTCGTCGCCGGCAACCCGACGTTGAAGGTGAGCAGGTGATCAGGACGGAAGCCGGGGTCCACGCCGACGAGCCGCTTGAAGCTGCGGGTGAGCAACCCCGCGCCCACGAGGAGCGTCAGCGCGATGGCCACCGTCGCCACCACGAGGCCGCGACGGAGGGCGAGGCCGCCGCGATCGCCGGCCGCGCCACGCCCGCCTTCCTTCAGCGACTCCTGCAGTGAGGTGCGTGACACGCGCACGGCCGGTGCGAGCCCGAAGAGCAGTCCCGTCAGCAGCGAGAGCAGCACCGTGAAGCCGAGGACCTTCGCATCGAGGCCGATGACCGTGGCCGGCGGCAGGTTCCGGGTGTTCAAGGCGAGGAGGGCGGGGACCCCCCACACGGCGAAGAGGAGGCCCAGTGCGCCGCCGGCGAGCGAGAGGATCATGCTCTCCGTGAGCAGCTGGCGTATGAGGTCACCCGGTGACGCGCCGAGCGCCACACGGACGGCGATCTCGCGGGAACGGGCGGCGGCGCGCGCGAGCTGGAGGTTCGCGACGTTCGCGCACGCGATGAGCAGCACCAGGGCGACGGCACCCAGCAGCACCAGCATCGCCTTCCGCATGCCGGGATCGACGATGCTGTCGCGCAGCGGCGTCACGGTAAGGGTCCAGTTTGGCGGGTAGGCATCCGGGCGCTCGGCCTTGATGCGGTTCGCGGTCGCGGTGATCTCCGCCTGCGCCGTCTCCAGCGTCACGCCGTCCTTGAGGCGCGCGGTGAAGTTGAGGAACTCGTTGCCGGCGCTGGCCAGGAACTGCTCGGGACGGAACACGACCGGGAGCCAGAGGTCAGTGTTCCGGTTCATCATCGAGTTGAACGACCTAGGCATGACACCCACCACCTCGTAGCTCTCACCGTTCAGGATGAGTTTCCGGCCAAGGATCGCCTTGTCGGCGCCGTACGAGCCGCGCCAGAAGGCCTCACTCATCACGACGACCTTGTCGTTGCCCGCCGTCGACTCGTCGGCGCGCAGCGTGCGGCCCATCAGCGGCTGCACCCCGTAGGTGGGGAAGTAGTCGCCCGCCACGGTGGTCACGCGGAGGCGAGCCGGGTCGCCGTGGCCGGTGAGGGTCGGGTTCCAGCCGGTCTGCACCGTGGCGCTGGAGAAGGCCTGCTTCTGCTTCTGGTACTCGACAAAGCCCGGCACGGAAACCGGCGCCTGCAGTTTCAGTGTCGGGTAGTCGTGGGTGACGGTGACCAGGCGCTCCGGCTGGTAGAACGGGAGCGGGCGGAGCAGCACTGCGTTGATGACCGAGAAGATCGCGGTGTTGGCCCCGATGCCGAGTGCCAGCGTCAGGACGGCAATCGCGGCGAACGCGGGGCTCCGGCGCAGGGTGCGGAGCGCGTACCTGATGTCCTTCGCCAGGTGTGCCATGCGTATTTCCTCCGGCTCAGGCCGGTGCGAGTTCGAGCGCCTGGTCCTCGACCACGCGACCATCGAAGAGATGGATCGACCGGTCGGCGTGACGCTCATAGCGCGGATCGTGGGTGACCATGCAGATGGTGGCGCCGCCGCGATGCAGCTCCTGGAGCAGCTGCATGACGGATTCGCCGTTGACGGAGTCGAGGTTGCCGGTGGGCTCGTCGGCGAGGAGGATGAGCGGCTCCCCGGCCACGGCGCGGGCCACCGCGACGCGCTGCTGCTGGCCGCCGGAGAGCTGCGCGGGATAGTGCCGCACCCGGTGGCTCATGCCGACCTTCTCCAGCGCCGCCATCACCTTCTGCTTGCGATCGGCGGGCTGCATGCCGCGATAGGTGAGCGGCAGCTCAACGTTCTCGTAGACGGTGAGGTCGCCGATGAGGTTGAAGGCCTGGAAGATGAAGCCGATCTCGCGATTCCTGATGCGGGCGCGATCGGCGGCAGAGAGCTGGGCCACCGGCTTGCCGTCGAGCCAGTACTCGCCACCGGTGGGCGTGTCGAGCAGGCCCAGGAGGGAGAGCAGGGTGGTCTTGCCGCAGCCGGACGGAC
>Ga0207691_10006435_pt1 | contig 11344 bp, 5 predicted proteins | sample KBSM13metaG_FD_184327 | JGI IMG/M metagenome (GOLD analysis project Ga0207691, IMG submission 184327) | Miscanthus rhizosphere microbial communities from Kellogg Biological Station, Michigan, USA - KBS M1-3 metaG (SPAdes) (version 2) | ecosystem: Host-associated > Plants > Roots > Rhizosphere >...
AGAATTGCGTGAAGTGCTGCTTTTCGCCGTGCACGATCTACTGAAGGACTCGCCATTCTCCCGGCTCGACCTGTTGTCGTGCCGCAATCTGCTCATCTATCTAAATGGCGCGGCACAACGGCGAGCATTCGATATCTTCCACTTCGCGCTGCGGCCGGAAGGACGCTTGTTCCTGGGCACGTCCGAGTCGGCCGACGACTCGAGCCAGCTATTTCACGTCCTCGACAAGAAGCAGCGCATCTACTCGGCGCGCGGGGCGGCGCGCGGGGCCATGCCCGTGCCCTCGGGCGCGAGCAGCCTGGCGCGCACGCTCGCGCTGCAGGACGCCGACGCGGGCGCGACTCTCGCTCGGCGAGCGGGTCTCCTGACCGGCGACGCGACCATCGCCGCCATGCGCGCGTCGCAAGAACGGCTGTCTTGGGGTGAGCTGCACTTGAAGCTGATCGAACAGCTCGGGCCGCCCTCCTTGATCGTGAATGACGACGCGAACATCGTTCACCTGTCCGAAACGGCGAGTCCGTACTTGAAATTCACGGGCGGGGAGCCGAGCGTCAACCTGTTCCGCTCGATTCACCCGCTGCTTCGGCTAGAGCTGCGCGCCGCTTTGTTCCGGGCCAGACAATCGGGTAAAGCTGCCACTACCGACGCGATCGCGCTCGAGCTTGCGGGCAACCGGCAACTGGTGGAGATCCGCGTAGTTCCAGCGCTGGCCCTGGCTCCCGACTTGTACTTGATTACGCTCGAGCTGCGCGAGCCCGACGGCAGCGCGCTTTCGCCGGCACGGGAGGGCGAGCAGCCGCTCGTTCGCCAGCTCGAACGCGAGCTCGAGCAGGTCAAGCAACATTGGCGGGACATCGTCGAGGAACACAAAGCCTCCACCGAGGAGCTGAAGGCAAGCAACGAAGAGCTCCACGCCATGAACGAAGAGCTGCGTTCGGCGACCGAGGAGCTCGAGACCAGCCGTGAAGAGCTGCAATCGATCAACGAGGAGCTCACGACCGTCAACCTAGAGCTGAAGGGCAACGTGGATGGGCTGGCCCATGCCAATAGCGATCTAAGGAACCTCATGGGCGCCACGGCAATCGCGACCGTGTTCCTCGATCGTCAACTACAGATCATGCGCTTCACGCCTCCAGCCGTGGAGCTGTTCAGCTTGATCCCAACCGACGTCGGCCGCCCGCTCGCCCACCTTCGCTCCCGTCTGGCGTACCCGGAGCTGTTGTCGGACGCAGCCAAGGTGCTGGAGAATTTGGTGCCCATCGAACGAGAGGTCGGAGACAGTGGCGGCCGCTTCTTCCTTTCCCGACTACTCCCCTATCGGACCAATGAGGACCGCATCGCGGGCGTCGTGCTGACGTTCATCGACGTCACGGAGCTGCACATGGCAAAAGAGGCCGTGCGCCTCGGGCAGCGGGAGCTCGAAGCGCGCGTGACCGAACGCACCGCGCAGCTCGACGCGGTCAACTCCGCGCTGCGCACGGAGGTCAGCATGCATAACCAAGCTCAACATGCGCGCCAAGAGCTGCAAGTTCGCCTGGTCAACGCTCAGGAAGAAGAGCGCGGTCGCATCTCGCGCGAGCTCCACGACGAAGTGGGTCAGCAAGTCACCGCGCTGATGCTCGGGCTCAAAGCGCTGGAAGCCGACCCGCTCAGCGTTCAAACCGGACGAAAGCTGCGAGAGCTGCGGGCCGCGGCCGAGCAGGTGGGGCGGGAGATCCATCAATTGGCCTCCGAGCTCCGCCCGGCATCGCTCGACGAGCTCGGCTTATCGCGCGCGCTGTCTGGCTATCTGGACGCTTGGGCCGAACGCAGCGGCACGGCGGTCGATCTCTTGTGCTCGGGCATCGACGAGCCACGTTTGCCGAGCGTGATCGAGACGACGCTCTATCGCGTGGTCCAGGAAGCGATGAACAACGTGTTCAAGCACGCCGCTGCGGAGAGCGTGAGCGTGAGCATCGAGCGCCGCGGCGGCATGGTGCTCGCGATCGTCGAGGACGACGGCAGGGGCTTCGACTCCGACGCCCCTCCGAGCAACAACCCGGCGCGCCTCGGCATTGCCGGGATGCGCGAACGCGCCATCATCGCTGGCGGTCGGCTCACGTTGGAGTCTAGCGCTGGCGGCGGAACGACCGTGCGACTCCAACTTCCAATTCCGATCCCGTAACGGCCATCCGGCGAAAGCCGTCGCCGTGTACGACGAAACGCACGCGCTCGACGCTTAGCACTCGAAACACGGCCGACTCGTATCGTGCTCGTCATCAACTCCTCGCGAGTCGTGCGCGCAATTATCACTCGCCGTGTGGATGATTGAGTTAGCGTTCGCATCACCACGCGTCGGTTTTCGCCGGTCGCGCGGCTTCAATATAGGGAGGTTCCACGATGTCGTCGAAAGCCATGTCGTCCGGGGTATCTAGTGCAGGGTCGGAGCGCATGCCCGCGCTCGCGCGAAAGCTGCGATCTTGGCCAGCCGTGCCGCTGCTCGTGCTGAGCGCGTGTGGAGGCGTGGCCGAGGAACCGGGCACGACGAGCATCGACGAGCCGCTGTACGGAAACCGAGAACCGAAAGGTGAGCACCTGTTCGAGACCGCCTTTCCGCACACGAACGGGCGCTCATGCGCCACTTGTCACGTGCAGGAAGAACACACGGTATTGACCCCCGCGCACGTGACGGCGCTGCTCGCGAGCCACCCAACCGATCCGCTGTTCAATCCCATCGACGCCGATGACCCGCTGATCAACCCGCCGACCTATGCGCACCTCGAGAAGGGCCTCGTGCGCGTGGTTTTGGACCTGCCGGGCAACATGGATCTGCTCGACTTCGACGGCAACGTCGTGACCCCGCCCGATCGCAAGCTCGCCGTTTGGCGTGCCGTGCCCACCGTGGAAAACTCGGCCATCACCGCGCCCTATCAATACGACGGCCGCAAAGGGACGTTGCAGGAGCAAGCACAGGGCGCAATCACCGCGCACAGCCAGGGCGGTCCGGTGTCGAAAAAGGATCTGGACGCGATCGCCGACTTCCAAAAGGAGCAGTTCACGTCGAAGCGCGCTCGCTCGGTGGCAAAGCAGCTCGATCGCGGCATACCCGCCGAGCACATCGAACGCCCCGAGCTCGACATGAAGCTCACCCCCGCACAGGCGCGCGGTCTAGAGGTGTACAACGCCGGCTGCGAAGCCTGCCACGGTGGCGCCAAGAACTTGCAGGTCGTCAATCGCCAGGTTCACGACCTGGCCTTCGTCAAGATCAAGTCGAACGGCAACGTAGTCTACGACACCACGGTTCAACCGCCGGTGCCGGTGCTGAGCCCGCAGCCGCACAACGAATTTTTGAACATCGGGCTCGGCAACATCTCCTATCTCGGACAAATCTACGGGGATTTCTTCGGGCCCCGCTTCAATGCCAGCGTGCCACTGCCGCGCTATCGCTATCGCTTCTACACCGACGCCACGCGCACGGTGCAAAAGGCGGATCTACCGCCCATCCCGGTGACGGTGAGCGGCAGCCCGTTCGATCTTCAGGCCGCCGTCGACGAGAACGGAGCGCCCATCGTCGGACCGAACTTCTTGCCTCAGGCGTGGTCGACCGATCCGGGTCGCGCAGCGATCACCGGAGATCCAGTGGACTTCGAAGCGTTCGACGTGCCCCAGCTCCGCGGTATCGCCAACACGGCCCCGTACTTCCACGACAACAGCGCTGAAACGCTGCGCGACGCCGTCGACATTTACAGCCGCTTCATTCTCAGTTTCTTCCGGCCGCTGAACTTGCCGACCATCAACCCGCCCGAGGAGGGCAGCTTTTTCCCCGAGTCGCTCACACCGCAGCAGAAGCAGGACCTGCTCGCGTTCCTCGAGGTCTTGTAAGTTCGTCGCTGGCTCGAGCCGCGTCGGGCAGGGGCGTGCTCGTCGAACGAAGCCTGGTATCCGATCGGCCGCCCGAGCGCGCTCTGCTCCCGCCCCCTGACGCCGAAGGCTGTGCCGGCGCTCGACGGGCTCGGCGACCATCAACCAAACGATCCGATGCTTCGGACTGTTCGCGCGACATCTTTTCGGTTGGGAGAACGGCTTTCTTCCCGTCGAGCGCTACTGTAACCACACGCCGTCTCAGCAATTCGCGCCGCACTCGCCGTCCAAGATCGGCGCGAATTGCAACGCTCGTCGCTTCGATCGTCGTGCATAGCGGCGCGCATCGTGTGAGCCACGGCGCGATACGCGCTGGTCGCAGCGCCTCCGATCGACGTTGCTGAGAGATCTTGGCGGGCTATACTCGCCGAGTTGCGATCGAGCGCTGCCCACGGCGCCCGGGTTCGGTCGATCAAAGGAGAATTCATGGCTCGCTACGCGGCGGTCTTGCTGGGATTATCGGTGCCTTTTGCGCTATCGGCGTGTCTCGAAATGCAGGACGGCCACCGTCACAGGCACGATTCGGACTACGACCCAGGCTGTTTTTCCGATTACGACTGTCCGCTGCATAGCTCCTGCGCAGCCAACGGCGAGTGCCTTCCGGACGACGGCAACGGGCAAGCTCAGGGTGGCGCGACCGCTACTGGTCATGGAACGGCAGGTTACGCCGCAAGCGCAGGTACCCGTGAGAGTGGCGGCACCTCGGGCGCAGCACAGCTCTCGAACGCCGCGGGAGCGGCCGGCGCGTCCGAGAGCGCTGGCGCGAGCGGCAGCTCACCCGCGACGAACGGCGGCGCGAGCGCAGCGTCGGGCGCCGCCGGCAAATCCGCGACCGCCGGCCATTCCGCAGGCGGCACGGGCCCGGGTGGGCACCCCGTGGGTGGCGTGGGTGGCGAGGGCGGCGAGGGCGGAATGGCCAGCGCCATCGAGTGCACGGCCAGTACGGACTGCGGCGCGGGCAATTGCTGTTTGTCCGGCTTGTGTCAGCCGCTCGCCACGCAGCCGACGAAGTGTCAATTCAGTAGCGAGTGCGGTGCCAGCGGCCGATGCTTCGATGGCTCCTGTCAGCCGGCGTGCGCGGCTGCCACGGACTGTGGCACGGGCGACGAATGCCTGGCGGGGTTCTGCCAGCCCAAAACGAGCTCCGGCGGTCAGTGCGTCTACAACGGCGATTGTCCCGTGGCAGGCTCGCTGTGCCTGAATGGCACGTGCCTGCGCGGTTGCAGTTCTTCGACCCAATGTGCTGCTCACGACAGCTGCGTGAGTGGCAGCTGTCGAGCCGACCATGGGCCCAAGCCGGGTTGCTCGGCGAACGCCGACTGTGGCGCGGGCAAGGTGTGCTTGAACGCAGTTTGCCGGAGCGCTTGTCAGACCAGCTCCGATTGCTGTTCGTGCACGACGGCGACCGTCTGTGAGGCGGGCTTCTGTGTCACTCCCGGCGAGGCGGCCCCCGAATGCGAGCTAGCGAGCTCGTGTGGGGCTGGGGCTCACTGCGTCGATGCAATCTGCAGCGCGCCCTGAAACCTTCCCGGACCTGAGCCTACAGGCGCGCTGTGTTGGTGCGCGCGCCTTCCCTGCCCGCTCGAGCTGCTCGCGAGAATTGCGCTCGGCAAATACTGCGCGCACGCAGCAGGCTGCCTACCCGCTGGCATTCCCCAATACCCGGCCCGACCCTGGACCCCTTGTCGCTTGACCGATAGCATGCTCGTTCGCGGGCCCCCGTCGCAGAGCGGCGGCCGGCTGGCGGACGGGACAGACCATGAGCGACAGCGACGAGCGTTTACTACAAGCCGTCAGAGCCGGCGGCATCGGCATTTTCGACCACGATCACGCGACGGACGTCATCTACTGGTCAGCCGAGCTGCGCGAGTTTTACGGCTTCGCGCTGGACGAGGTCGTCACGATGCGGACGATTGTCGAGCAATGCTTCCCGGACGACACGGATCGCGTCATTGCGGCCGCAATTCGAGCTCACGGCCCGGAAGGCGATGGCTCGTTCGACATCGAGCACCGGATCATTACCCGACGAGGCGAGCTCCGCTGGCTGTTGACTCGCTCGACGACGTTGTTCGAAGGTCACGGCCTCGAGCGGCGCCCGCTGCGCACCATTGGCGCGGTGCAGGACGTGACCGACCGCCACCACGCCAGCGCTCAACTGCGAATCCTCGATACGGTGGTGCGCTCCAGCAGCCGAGCCGTGGCAATTGCCGATCCCAGCGGTCGGCTCACGTTCGCCAACGAAGCCTTCGTGCGCTTCTGGGGCCATGGGCGGGGCGAGGACGTGCTCGACCGTTCTCTGTTCGAGTTCTGGGAGCCCGCCGAAGGACCAGGGGAAGCGATCGCGACCATCTTTCGCAAGGGCACCTGGCACGCGGAAGCCGTGGGGCACCGCCACAACGGTGAAACGTTCGACGTCTCCGTGATCGCCGAGGCCGTGTGTGACGCGCGTGGTCAGCTCGCCCAGGTTCTGGCCACGTTCAACGACATCACCGCGAGCAAGCGCGCCCAGCAGGCGCTGCGGCTGAAGGACCAAGCGATCGCGACCTCGCTGGTGGCGCTGGCCATGAGCGATGCCAGCGGCCGAATCGTGTACGTGAACCCAGCGTTTCTCAGATTGTGGGGCTATGCGTCGGACGATGAAGTGCTGGGCCGGTCTCCGCTGGAGTTTGCGGACCGCCAGAAGGTGCCGAAGATCCTGGACAGTGTGCGCGCGCAGGGCTCGTGGGTCGGAGAGTTGGCCGCCAAACACAAGGACGGCACCGTCATGCAACTCAGACTGTCGGTGCACTCCATCAGTGACCCGAGCGGGCAACTGGTCAGCATGGTGGCGTCCTTCGTCGATGTGACCGAACAGAAGCGTCTCGAGGCACAGCTGCTGCACGCGCAGAAAATGGAGTCGGTCGGGCGCCTCGCGGGCGGAGTGGCGCACGACTTCAACAACCTGCTCACCGTGATCCTCGGAAGCATCGAGCTCACGAGGCAAGAAATCGGCCCCACGCATCCCGCGCAAGAATACTTGACCGAAGCCGAAGACGCCGCCGACTCCGCGGGCACGCTCACCAAACAACTGCTCGCCTTTTCCCGGAAGCAGATCATTGCACCCAAAGTACTGAACCTGAACGAGGTCATCGCTCGCGTCGAACGCATGGCGCAGCGGCTGCTCGGCGAAGACGTGCTCCTGAGAACGCTCTGCGCGCCCGATCTCGGCTTCGTGCGCTTCGATCCCGGCCAAGTCGAGCAGATCATCGTCAACCTCGCGGTCAATGCGCGCGATGCGATGCCCGGCGGAGGCCGGTTGACCATCGAGACCCGTAACGTTCGCCTCGACGAGCAATACGTCGACACGCATCCCAACGTCGAATTCGGCGAATATGTCCTGCTAGCAGTCTCTGACAGCGGCACCGGGCTGAGCGAGGACGCGCGCGCGCATCTATTCGAGCCTTTCTTCACGACCAAGGGGCCCGGCAAGGGTACGGGCCTGGGACTTGCCATGGTTTACGGCGCGGTCCAGCAAAACGGGGGCCGGATCGACGTTTACTCCGAGCCCGAGCATGGCACGACCTTCAAGATCTACTTGCCCCGAGTGTCTGCGACGGAGCGCGAAGTCCGGGTGATCGAGCGAACGAGCCCTCGCACCGGCGGTGAGACGATCCTCTTGGTCGAGGACGACGAGCGGGTTCGCGCGTTTGCCACGACCGTGCTGGAACGATTCGGCTACCAAGTGCACCCCTTCCATGCGCCCGCGCAGGCCTTGGCTGCCCTTCCGGAGCTGAGCCCGCCACCGAACTTGCTGGTCACCGACGTGGTGATGCCCGGCATGAACGGTCGCGTCCTGTCCGAGCGAGTGGTGTCTTTGTTTCCCGCGATCAGGGTGCTGTTCGTTTCCGGCTATACCGAGAACGTGATCGTGCACCACGGCGTGCTCAAGCAGGACATCGAGTTTCTGGCCAAGCCATACTCCGTCGATCAGCTCGCGCGGCGCGTGCGTGAAGTGCTCGACGCGACCTCTAGTTGAGCTCACCCGCGTCAGGGAGCAATCTGCAGCTTCTGGGATTTCGACTGGGTATAAGAGCCGTCCCCGGTACGCGGGCCACTCGGTTGATCGTGGTGGTCGGTGTTGCCGAGTGAATCGAGGAACCCTGTAGGCCCGGCCATGGCATCGACGCTTTCGGGCGCGCCGTGGGTTTCTACGCGCCAGTAACAGGGGCCATCGGACGGCAAGTGGTACGTCCCGTTGACGACCTGCGGCAATTTGAAGGGCGCCTTGGCGCTGACCAGATACAGAATGTCGTCGTGGGTCGAATTGTCTTCATAGGTGAACACCGCGACGAACGGTGCGTTGGCGCTGCCGCCTTTCTTGAAGGAGAACTGCGTCGCGGCGCCCACTTTGTCGGCGTCCGTCATCGGTGTGATCGAGAGATCCCGCGGGGGCGTCGGGATAGTCAGGCTGATCCCCGTGGCGTTCGGCAGGAGACCGTCCTTGTGCACGACGCCCATTTCCGTGAACGCATCGCCATCTCCGGCCACGAGCATCGCGCTGGCGTCGGTAATGTTCGGTACGACATAGCTGAAACTGTCCGCTTTCGGCTTGTCGGCGACCAGGTTGATGACCGCGTTCGACGTGAAGCGAAGGAACACATTGTTGAAACGGTTAGTGGACCCTGAGCCAGGCACTGTGCCCGTGATGGGACCAGAAGGGATGGTATCGGCGGACAAGTCGAAGCTCACCGTGCCTTGCGCCGTAGTTTCGTTGTACGTGTCCGTCAGCGTGATCGACGACTTCGAATCGAAGGCGATGAACTGAGACGGGAAACCGGAGGTCGGGTCTGGCTGCCAAATCAGGGCGTGCCCGGTCTCCTGCGTGACCTCGGGCCCTTGCCACCCGAGATGGGAGAGGATGCCCGCCCCTGAGACGTCGGTTTCCTGGGTCGAGCCGTCGGGCCCGCCGAATGAGATCGACAGCGTCCGAGTCCCGGTCAAGGTGCTCGGGTCATTGGGGAGCACGTCGAGCTGCGTCTGCCGCTCGCCCAAACCCTCGTAGATTTGCAACGTGGGGTCGCGCCGAGTCAGGCCCTGATACACCCAGGCTCGGGTCCTGGTGCGGTTGTATAGCTTGTAGATCACGACCAAGCTCGCGTCGTATTGGTCGGGCACGGCGTCGAAGCTGAAGGCGCCTTGCGCGTCGGTGGTGCTGGCTTTGCCGCCCACCTCGAGAGAGACGTTGGCCAGCGGATGACGCCAGAAGTCGATCACATGGCCATGCACGCTCGAGCCCGCGCCGCTCGAACCGCCCACAGCTCCGGCCCCAGCGTTGCCACTGCCGCCCTGCGTACCCGCTCCGCTCGAACCCCCGCTGTGGCCGACGCCGCCCTTACCGGCCATAGCGGAACCACCTGCGAAATTCATCTGGCCCGCGCCGGCCTCTTGATCGCTGCCGCCGTTGCTGTCGCTGCCCGCTGTGCCCAGCGTGCCCGCGGCGCCGGCGGCAGCCGACTCGGAAATGTCTTCGATGCCGAGCAGGCTCGCGCACGCGGGCAAAGCGAGCAGCGACGCCAAGCCCATGGACCGCACCGACCAGCGAAAACGCGCCTGGCCATGGCGCGTTGCCGCGCGCATTTCGCTCACTGAAAGCTCCCCTTCAAAAACGCTGCACCCGGACCGAAGCCCAGGGCCACCCCGTGGTTGTCCTTCGAACCAGCCGTGAACCATAAGATAGCGCCGGTCGCCAACGCTGCACCCCCAGCAATGAAGGCCACTGTCGACACCGTCGCTTGCGTGCTGGCCGTCGAATTCTTATCCGCTGCGCCGTCCGAGGCGGTGCAAACCGGATAGGAGGAGCACAGATCCTTGGCGTCAGCCAAGCTGCTCTTGGCCATCAAGCCGAAGGCCGTGCCCAGGCCGAGCCCCACGACGCCCACTGAGCCGACCACGACCGCCACTGTGCGCTGCGTCGATTGACCTCCCTTTGCGGCGGGTTCGTCCGGCTTGGGCGGGGGCGGCGCCACGGGCGTGGCTGCACTCGCGTTCGCTTTCGCGTTCGGGTCGTCATCCAGCGTCGGCACGTCCATCACCACGCGCGCCGCGTCTGCGCCGACGTGCACGGTGGTCGACCACGGCTTTTTGCCCGGTGCCGTGGCTGCCAGCGTGTAGGTCCCGGGATCGACGGGGATTGCCGAGTCGAGCTCGGCTGGCAACACCGGAGCGCCGTCTCGGCGGATCTCCAAGCCAGGTGTCGCGGGGGCGCCCGGCGCACGGAGGGTCAGTGTCGAGAGCCGTGGTTCGAGCGCTGCTGCGCGGCTGGTCGCCAGATCGAGGCGGACTTTCGAGCCCGAGGCGCGGGCCAGCGGAATCGCATCGCGGTATTCGGTCCACGCGCTCGCCGTCTTGCCCACCTTTTCGTAGCACTCGGCGAGATTGAGCATGGTGCCGAGCCCGGGATCGAGCTGCTGGCTGGCCTCGAATTTGGGGCACGCCTCGGCGTAGTGCCCCTTGGCCGAAAGCGCCCGACCCTCGCTGAAGAGAGCTTCCGCCGCCGCCCGATGATCGGCCCCTGCTGTCTGCGCCCGCGCTACCCCTGACAGCCCGAGCAACGACAGGCACGCCCAAAATGCGATCCGTGTCACCCCCCGAGGGCTATCCCAAGCTTGGACCCGCCACAAGCTGCTGTCGCGAGTCGAAACGGCGACCACGCCGACAGTCGGGCGTTCTCTGCGAATTGTGCGTCAATCTGGGTCGCTTTGGGGGCAATGGCCAGCCAGCACCCGCGTGCGCCGGCCGTTGCGCCTTGGTTTACCGGCGTACCTGACCGCCACGACTCACCCGGTGCGCCTGTGCGTCGATGGACGATCGCGACATGCTGTGCTTCAACCAAGAAGCCGAGCCGGCCCCGCTGACGGAGCCCCAGGAAGCGTCATGAGCACGAAAATGGTCGCGTTGAGTTTCACGCTATTCGCCTGCGCTTGCAGCAATGGCCCCAGCGCGGTCGGCGACGGAGCGAGCGGTTCCGGCCCGCTTGCCAGCAGCGGAAGCGCGGGCATCAGCCAGGTGGGCGGAGCGGCGAGCGGCAGCGCGGCAGGCGGCGCCTCGAGCTCGCTCGGCGGAGCGTCGATGGCCGGAGCCGGCGGCCCAGGCGGTACCGCGAGCGGCGCGGGCACGAGCGCAGGCGGAGCCGGCAGCGCGGGCGGAGCCAGCAACGCAGGCAGCACTGGCGTCGCGGGCGGCACCAGCGGCACGAGCGGCGCAGGCGGCGGCAGCGTCATTGATGCGACGTGCGGTGGCACGAATGGCACGGCCACGAATTTGAAAGACAAGTACGCGGGCTGTTTTCCGATCGGCGCCGCCGTCGACTCGCAGTCGTACATGACGCATGGGCCGATCCTGAAGGCTCACTTCAACAGCGTCGTTGCCGAGAACGACATGAAGTTCAACGCCCTCGAGCCCGGCA
>Ga0207691_10006438_pt1 | contig 11341 bp, 6 predicted proteins | sample KBSM13metaG_FD_184327 | JGI IMG/M metagenome (GOLD analysis project Ga0207691, IMG submission 184327) | Miscanthus rhizosphere microbial communities from Kellogg Biological Station, Michigan, USA - KBS M1-3 metaG (SPAdes) (version 2) | ecosystem: Host-associated > Plants > Roots > Rhizosphere >...
GATCCCGCTCCACAGCAGGTGGCCGATGTTCGACGTCAGCGAGTCGACCTTGCGCTTCTGGCCGTCGAGCGCCAGCGCGAAGAAGCCGCGGTCGGGGATCCAGAAGTCCCGGTTGAACCGTTCCTTCAGCTCCTCGGCTTCGCGGTCCAGCTTGTCGGCCAGCGCGGCATCGCCCCAGATGTCGCGGGCGATGCGCACCATCCTGTGCTTGGCGTCATAGACGTAGCCCTGCAGCTCGCAGGTCGCGCGCGGCGTCGGCGCCAGCGTGCCGTCGGCAAACGCGATCGAATCCCACGAATCCTTCCAGCACTGGTTGTCGAGACCGGTCTTCGGGTCGCGGCGCTCGTATTCGACGTACCCGTCCTTGTCGCGGTCGCCATACTCGTCGATCCAGTTGATCGCGGCGCGCGCCTCGCGCTCCAGCTCGCGCGCCAGCGCGTGGTCGCCGGTCCAGCGATCGTATTCCTCGAGCAGGATCAGGAACAGCATCGTCGAGTCGGCGGCGCCGTAGTAAGGCGACTGGGGCCGATCCTCGAACGCCGTCATCTCCCCGAGGCGGATCTCGTGCAGGATCTTGCCCGGCTCGGCGTCGCGGAACGGATCGTTGGTACGCGCCTGCAGGACCGCCAGCGCGCGCAGCGTCGCCGCCGACAGCTCGGGTGCGAACGCCAGCGACTGGAAGCTGGTGAGCAGGCTGTCCCGTCCGAACACAGCCATGAACCAGGGCAGGCCCGCCGCCGGCAGCGCACCCGGCGCGATGCCGACCTCGAAACGCAGCGCCGCGAGGTCGACCAGGCTACGGCGGTAGATCTTGTGCAAGGGCTCCCAGCTGGCGACCAGGCGCGGCGCGGCCGCGAGCCACTCGTCCAGGCCGCGCCCATGTCCCTGCTGCTGCAGGAGGCCCGTCTTGCGTGGCGACTCGACGTCCTCGATGTCGGCACGGCGGCCGCGCGCCTCCACGTCGAAGGTGACCGACCAGGACGACTGCGGCCCGATCCTCACCTTGAACAGGAATCCCTCGCCGGAGATCTCGCCTTTCTTGTCGCACTTGATGATCGTCTCGCGCACGAAGGTGTTGCGCCGGTAGCCGAGCGTCAGCGCGCCATCCGTGACGTTGCTGTAAAGCTCGCCCACCTTGGCCAGCTTGTCCTTGACCTCGAACAGGTCGGCGAAGTCGGACCCCACCGCCAGCTTGACCTCGAGGTCGACCGGCTCCTTGGCGTGGTTCTCGATCTCGATCAGCTCCTCGAAGCCGCCCGTGACGCAGCGCCGGCGCAGCAACGACAGATGCGAGTCGACGTAGACCGTTCCGGTTGTAATGGCCTCGAAGAACTGCACCTTGAAGAACGCCTGCTCGTCGACGGACAAGGTCTTCGGGCGGATGCCGCCGACGGTGAGAACCCAGCGCGACAGGAAGCGGGTGTCCTCCAGGAACAGCCCATGGTTGTCGATCGGCGTGGCGTCCAGATCCCCGCGCCGGTCACTGACGACGAACGTGCTGCCATCCAGGATGCTGACGGTGTCGAGGCTCATGGCAGATCTCCCTTCCCGGAATCGCCCTTGAACGGTGATTCGACTTGCAGTCCGAGGATGACGCGCGTACCGAAGCCGCGGTCTCCCGCCAGGCGCGCCATACGCTGCATCGACGCGATGAACGGGTTCAGCTCGCCGCGCAGCAGCTTTCGCATCGTCTCGTCGTCGGCGCAGATTGCGGTCGCGTCGGCCGGCCCGTAGATGTCAGGGACCAGCGCGACGTAGATCCCTTCCACCACCAGGGTTCCCACCGGTTTGCCGGCCACAATGATGCGCATCCGGCCGTAAAGCCCGGCCAGCCCCGGTGCCGTCCTTCCCGGCCACTGATGGCCGCCGGCTTGCTCGCTCCCTTCGTTCGCCATCGTCGTCTCCTTCGAAACGACTATCGACATCGCGCGGAGATCAGTCAGTAAGCCGTTTGCGTATACGAAACGGCCGGACTTCGTTTGCGCAGGCGGTCGGGAGCGAGAGCCGCAACTACCGCTGCGAGCCGGGCGTGAAGAACTTCAGGTCGGGCGTGATCCAGCCCGTGTAGATGCTCCAGTTGTAGAGGTGGTACTGCTGCGGCAGGCTGGGCTGGCTTGGCGCGGCGTTCAGATCGCAGCCGCCGTTGCTGTAGATCCAGGCGGTGGTGTCGTCGTAGACGATGACCTCCTCGCGCGCGTCGCCGCACAGATCGGCGTGCAGCGCGAAGTTCTGCTCTTTCCCGCCGGGGTAGGGGAACGACGCCACCGTGTTCATGCTGCCGTCGTACAGGTACGCGCCGCCGGTGCCGCGCCGCCACGAGAAGATGTTGTCGCTGCCCTTGCCGTCCCAGTTGTTGAGATTTTCGGTGACGGTCAGCCAGCCCGAGTTGTAGGGGCGGTTCTCCGCCCAGATGACGCTGTCGCGGCGATCGACCAGGATGTTGTTGCTCTTGAGGCCGAGCGCGTCCGTCCGCAGGCGATCGAGCAGGACGACCTCGAGGCCCGCGATGTCGGGCCGGTAGTCGCCCATGCCCACCTGCTGCACCTCCGTCGTGTGGTTGTCCTGCCAGAGGCGCGTGCCCGTCTTCCAGTCGAACGCCGCGGCCACGTCGCCGCACACGACGATCTCCTTGCCGTTGGCCGGATTGCCGTCCATGTCGCCCGTGACCAGCGAATCGGCGTGCAGCTTCAGGGTCGTCACGGACCACTGCGTCTGGCCGGCGCTGTTCATGAAGTCGTAACCGCCCATCACCTCGTCCTTGCCGTCGCCGTTCCAGTCGTAGACCAGCGGGTAGTGCCCGGTGCTGAGATCGGAGAACCCGGTGGCCGGCCCCTTCTGGTGCGTCCACAGCACCGTGCCGGCGGGCGTCGCGCCGCTGGCGACGCCGGTGATCGCCCAGAACTGCGAGTAGCGCGTCTTGACGATGATGTCCTGCGGATAGGCCGTGCCGCGCAGGTTGGTGAACGCGATCGAATCGTTGGCCCCCTTCGTGGGCAACGGGATCTTGCGCAGCAACCTTCCCGTTCCGTCGAGCACGGTCATCTCGGTGTCGCTCATGTTGGCGAAGATCTCGGCCTTGCCGTCGCCGTCCATGTCGTAGACCTGGATCGGGATGTCGGAGCTGGCGACGTGGAAGCTGTTGCGCGTGCCGTACTGCCAGAGCTGGTTGCCTTTGAGATCGAACGCCGTCACCGCGGCGACCACTTGCGGCGTGTACGAGTCGAGCGTGTTCTGATCGACCGGCTGACCGACGACGATCTCCATGCGGCCGTCGCCGTTGATGTCGCCGAGGCGCATCCCCGGGCAGCCGCTGGCGCCGCGCAGGTTGATGGTGCTCACCAGCACCGGTCCGGTGACGGTGCTGGAGCCTCCGGTGCCGCCGCCGCCGGTGCCGCCCGTTCCTCCACGCCCTCCCGCGCCCGTGCCGCCGCCCGTCCCGCCCCGGCCTCCCGTTCCTGCGGCGCCCGCGGCGCCGCCGCTGCCGCCTCTGCCTGTCGCGCCCGCGGCGCCGCCGATCCCCGACGATCCGGCGCCGCCGCCCGCGCCACCAGTGGTCCCGGCCGATCCGGTTGTGCCGGCGGCTCCCGTCGTTCCCGCGGCGCCGGTGGTGCCAGCGGTTCCTGTCGTTCCTGCGGCGCCGGTGGTACCGGCGGTCGCGGACGTTCCCGCTGTGCCGGTGGTGCCGGCCGTCGACGACACGCCGCCAGCGCCTGACGCGCCGGCGGTCGCGGACATTCCGCCGGTGCCCGTCGCGCCGCCGCTGTTGCCGCCATGTCCGGACGTCGAGGCGTCGTCCGAAACGTTTCCACCGGGCTGGCAGGCCGCCGCGAGGTGGAGAAGACCGGCGACCGTCACCAGCCTCAGCGACCGTACGCGACCCATCAGCGTCATCCCGCCCGGAGAATGCGCCCAGATCGGAAAACCGATCCAGGAATCTCGCAGCACCCGTCCGGACCGTCGCAGCGAATCGTATCGCCCGGCTACACAATCGAGTCTCGATAATACTGACGCCGCGCTGGCGCGGCCGATCGACAATGCGGTGATGGGATCGAGGGCGCGTTTCTCTTTGCTTAACGTTCTGGTGTTCCTGGCGGGCGTCGGCTGTTCCGACGGGCGGGCGACGTCTCGCGATGCCGGCGGCGGGGGAGGGGGCGGCGGCAGCGGGGGAGGAGGGGCGACGATGAACGATGGCGGCGCGGGCGCCGGCGGCGCGGGCGCCGGCGGCACGGCCGGCGCGTCGGTCGACGCTTCGACCGACGTCCCGCCGCCCGATCTGCAGCCGATCCTGATTCGAGGCGGCGACCCGAACGGCCTTTACTGGGACATGCGGATGGCTGGTGAAGGGCTGTCCCCGTTCGAGGGGCGGATGGTGACGGTGCGGGTCGGATTGTGGCCGGATGGTCGCTGGGCTTCGGGCCAGGCCCGGATCGTCGACGGCGCGTTTACGCTCGATTTCCCGCAGGGGCACCAGGCCACGTACTACACGCAAAAGACCGTGCTGTTCGACGTCGACGGTGACGGTCGCTGTGGTCCGGGCGACGCGGTATGGAACGACTTCAGCGCGACGCCGTCGGGGCCCGGCTACGTGGAACGCATCTTCGGGCCCAGCGAGACCGGCGGGATCACCGTCGTCGGGGGACTGACGGGACCGCCGGGACGGGCGGTGCCGCTGGACGCGGCGTCCGCGGAGGACTGCAGACGGATCGACGCATGCGCGTCGTCCGCGGCGCGCGCGAACGAGAAGCGCGCGTTCATCGATGGAATCGTCCGCGGCGCGGGCTTCGACGCGTTCGAGGGCCGGTTCGTGCGTCTCGCGGCCCGCACGCTCGTCGGCGCGACGCGTCTGGGCGCGGCGCGCGCCCAGATCATCGGCGGCCGCTTCACCATGCGGCTGCCGGCCGGCATCCAGCGCCAGGCAGCGCCCGAGCTGCTCTGGTTCGTCGACGCCGACGGCAACGACAAGTGCAGCGCGACCAGCGGCGACCTGCTCGGGTATGCGACGCCCGGCGCGTTCGATCCGCCCGCGAACGATCCCGCCACCGTTTCGATCGCCGCGTCGTCGCTGGCGGTGGTGCCGGGCAACGTCGATGTGTGCGCCGCGATCGAGCCGCTTCCCACGATGACCGTGACCAGCACCGGCTTCGAGGTGGACGAACGCGTGCCCATCTTCGTGCTCACGCGAATGCCGTCGGGCGCGCCGATCGGCGCCTTCGGGACGCACGCATCCGCCGGCGCGCTGCCCGCGCTGACGTTCGAGCGCCGGCCCGGCCAGGAGGTCTTGTGGTTCGCCGACGGCACCGGCACCGGCATCTGCGTGACGGCCGACGGCGCCCACACGGGCGCGGCCTCGACGGCCGCATCCGCCCCGACGGGAAACCTCACGTTGCCCATCACCGACAGCCACGCCGTCACGACGCCCGGCGGCGACGACGTCTGCGCCGTCGTGAACGGTTGTATTTGACGCGCCGCTGACCGATTCCAACGTGGCATCATGAAGAGGTGAACGTCGGGGGCCGGGGACGCGACGAAGACGTCGTCCGCGCGCTACGCGCGGCGAGCGAGCGGCGGCGGCAGGCGAGACGGCAGCGGCGCGCGCGTATCGTGCGGATCGTGAGGGTGGGGTTGTGCGTGGCCGTGCCCGTGCTCGGCCTGGCAACGGTCGTGGGAACGCGTTCGACGTGCAAGCGGCCGCCGCCGGTCGCCCAGCAACCGGTCCGGACGCCGCCGCTGGTCGCGCCAATGCCCGCGCCGCCCGTTTGCCCCCACGACGACGGCCTCGAGGACGACGACCGCGTCGGCGCGATCACCAGCGCGTTCGAGGCGATACCCGCTTCCGCGCGGCGCACGCCCATCGCGTGCTGGCGGTCGCGGAGCTGCGATCTGCCGCGTGACGCCATGGGCGATTTCGTCGACATCAAGGATCAATACGCGCGCTGCTTCCAGGCGGCCCCGTCAGCCTACGGGGCGATCACGGTGAAAGCCGCGGTTGCGCGCGACGGGCGAGTCCGTACGCGCGTGGTCGCGCCGCCCGAGGCGAGAGCTGTGGGTCGTTGCCTGGCGGCCGCCGTCGGCAGCGTGGGGTTTCCGCCGTCGAGTGGCTTCGCCACCGAGATGCCGTTTCGAAAGTGGGCGGACGCCGAGCCGCCGGGTTGCCCCGAGACGGTGACCGCGCGCCGCCTTCGACTGCTGGACGAAGCGATGGACGCCGTGTCGCGAACGTGCGGCGCCCCGAACGCGGTCGACGTTTGCTCGGCGGGCGCGTTCGCGCGCACCTTCGGCGAGCGGCTGGCGATCATCGAACAAAATCGCCAGACGGCCGAGCGACGGTGGTTGCAAGCGGTGGAGAGCGACCACGACAGCGCCGCCTTCGGGCTGGCCTGGCTGCGCAGTCGTAAAGCACTTCCCCTGCTGCGGAAACGGCTGGTGGACGACTTCATCGAACCGGGGGACTTTTACGACGCCCATCCATCACCCGAACATCGGATGATGTTGACCACGGCGCTCGAGCACATCTCCGGGCGGCCCCTGCGCCAAGTCGTGCAGCTGACAGCCGCGCAGCGCCGCACGCTGCGGGACATATCCCGGGTGCGGATGACCGACGCCTGTCATCTGCCGCCGGAGCGCACGAACGCGCGCTGGTTGCTGCACGAGCTCGACGGCGTTCCGCTGGGAAACCCGGCGTGGAAGATTCCCGCGAACGTCCGGTGCCGCGCCGGCAGCGCCGTCGCGATCTGGCACTAGCTCAGAACTGCGAGAAAAAGTTCCAGAGTGTGGTGCCCGAGCTGGGCGCGAACTGGTGGCCGGCCTTGTACTCGCACTCGACCACCGGGTAGCCGGCCTTGCAGTTCTGGTACTGCACGCACATGCACGGCAGGTACTGCGAGGCGACGCCGTCGCACCAGCTGGGCGTCACCGGCGTCTTCGTCGTCGAGCAGCCGTCGCGCGTGACGAAGGTTTGAACCGCGGACCGGTGGCCGCTGAGCAGGCTGTCGTCGGTGCCGATGAAGGACATTACTGCCACCGATCGGTTGCCCGCGGCGCAACCGCCGCTGGTCGTCGTGTTGCCGGCCATGGGCGCGATGGCCCGCTGCATGCTGTCCGCGGTGCACGCGAGCGTGAACGAGAACATCGCGCCGAAGCTGAACCCGGTGGAGAAGATGCGGTTCTGGTCGACGCACAGCTGGGCGCCGAAGCGATCCATCATCGCGTGCGCGAAGGCGACGTCCTTGCCGCCCGCGTTTCCCCAGCCGAGGCCGTTGTTCTGGTAGTCCTGACCCTCGGGCGCGACCAGGATCGCCTGGCCGGCGCTGGGCGACTGCAGCCCGAAGTACTGCATCTGCTGCGTCTGCATCGCCGATCCGCCCCACGGGTGCCAGCCGAAGATCAGCCGGTACGGCTTGTTCATGTCGTAGTTGGTCGGGAGGTAGAGGATGTACTCGCGCATCTCGCCGTTCACGTCGATGCTCGCGCGGCCCGCCGTGAGCCCGGCGGGTTTGCCGCAGCCCGAGCTGGGCATGGCGGGCGTCGCGCCGGTTCCACCGGTGCCGGTCGTCCCGGCCGCGCTGCCGCCGCCGGTTCCAGCCGCGCCGTTGCCTGCGTTGCCGCCGCGGCCGGCGGTCGATCCCGCGGCGCCTGTCGTACCGCCGCGGCCGGCAGCGCCTGTCGTTCCGCCTCGGCCAGCTGCGCCGGTCGTTCCCCCGGCTGCGCCTGCTGTGCCGGTGGTACCGCCTCGGCCAGCCGCGCCTGTCGTTCCCGCTGCGGCGCCCGCGGCGCCTGTCGTACCACCGCGGCCGGCGGCGCCCATCGTGCCCGCCGTGCCGGTATCAACGATGCCGCCGGTTCCGCCAGCGCCCGGCGTTCCGGTTCCGGCTGCGCCCGTCGTGCCACCGTTGCCCATCGTGCCCGCGCCGCCCGACGTGCCCGCGTCACCCGACGTGCCCGCGGCGCCCGACGTTCCGCTCGAACCGGCGGTTCCTGTCGACGAAGTTCCCGAGCCACCGCAAGACAACTGCAGCGCGAAGGCGGCGACCGCCGCGCAGACCACGAGAGCCGAGCCGGAAGGACGAGGTAAGCGAAGCATGGGGGGCCTCCCTTCAACGAGCGGACAGGCCCGTAGACTACGTTCGAAGCTTTTTTAAAGCCAGCCCGGTGACGGAGCGCGTCGCCACGCGACCGACTATGCGCGCGACTATTTGCTTCGGGACCCTTACTTGCTCGTGAGGGGCGGCGACGCCCAGCTGACGTCGTCCGCCAGCGACGGCGCGCTCCACGGGACCCACTTCGTCAGATCGGCGGTGCCGGCCGGCTGCGGTTCGATGCGCCCATCGGGCGCCGCCTTCTTGGTGAGGTGCGCGCGAATCGCGCGCCGCAGCGGTTCGCCCTGCGTGTTCGCGTAGAACGTGCAGTGGTTGTGCGGGTCGGACGGGTTGCCGCCGTTGTACGCGATGTTCGATCCGATGCCGAGGGCCGCGTACAGCTTCTGACCGGCCACGCTCGCCGCGTGCTGACAGGTCGAGCACAGTTCGCCGATGCGCGAGTTGTCCAGCACCAGCAACCCGCGCGGCGCGTACATCCCGACCAGCGACGATGTGTCGCCCGGCGCCATGTTGACCTTGGTCCCGCTCGTGTACGTTTGAAAGACGGTCCCGAACCAGCCCTGCGCTTCGGTCCAGGCGGAAGATAGCGACTGCGCCGGCATGTTGTTCGGTCCGCGCGGTGCGGTGTTCACGATGCGGAACGCGGACACGCCGCCCGTGCCGGATTCCTGCGGGATGCCCAGCGCGATCCGTTCGTCGAACGCGCCGACGGTGAACGCGGCCTTGCCGTTGCGCGAGCAACCGGTGATGCCGACGGCGGTGGGATCGATGATGTTGTTTCGTCCGGCGTCGCGCTCCGCGATCAGCACGTCGATGACGCGGCTGATGCCCCACGCCCAGCCGACCTGGGCGCTGGCGCCGGTGCCGGTGCCATAGATGTTGGTGAACAGACCGCTGCGGCTGGTCTCGCTGGCCATCTGCTGGTGGTTGTAGTTGCCGGTCGCGACGCCCTCGGCGCTGACGATGCTGGCATCCAGGCTGGACCCGCCCATCCCGATGATGATCGGAACCGGTCCGGTCGCGCTGGCCGGCACGCCGCTGACCGTGACGCTGAAGCTGATGCTCTTGCTCATGTGGGTCACCATCACGTTGATGGCTGTCTTGCTCACCGACCCGGTGACCGTGTCGGGCTTGCCCGGCTTCGGACCGTGGATGTATTTCTCGACGATCTTCTTCAGCTCGGCGCGGCGGCACTTCCAGTCGGACTTCTTCGACATCATCGTGCCGTCGAGCTTCGTGAACAGGTTTGGCAACTCGGTGATGTTCACGTCCTTGGGATCGGCGACAGTGCAGTCGTCGCCGTAGAACTCCTTGAAGTTGGGGTTGTAGACCGGGCCGGTCGAGCTGCCGCCGCTGCCGGTGGTGCCCGCGCTGCCGGTGGTGCCGGCCGTGCCGGTGGTGCCGCCGCGACCCGCGGCGCCGGTGGTGCCGCCGCGACCCGCGGAGCCCGTGGTGCCCGCGCTGCCGGTGGTGCCGGCCGCGCCGGTGGTGCCCGCGCTGCCCGTCGTGCCCGCGGCGCCCGGACCAACATTGCCCGCGGTCCCCGTGGTGCCGGCCGTCGACGTGGAACCGCCGTCGCCGGTCGTGCCGGCGTTTCCTGCTGGACCGACATTGCCGGCCGCTCCGGTCGTGCCGCTGGAACCGGTGGTGCCGGCTGACGAACCGCCGGTCCCCGCGGTGCCCGTGTCGTCGCCGCCTCCCGCTGGAACGCAGGCGCCGGTCAGCGCCACCGCGATCGCGGCCGCGCACATCGTGAAATGGACAGAGCCGAAATTCGGGGCGAGCCGCTGCATGGAGTTCTCCTCGTGGCGAACGCGAACGCGAACGCGATCCCACAGGCCCAGCAACGCCGACCCATCGTCGAACGCGCCAGAAATGAGAGGTGGCGGCAAGAAATGAAAAAAGGTGCTCCGTTTTCGAGCGCTGGTGACGTCTGTGAGGACAGCAGGTCACCATGCGCGCAGCCATCCTGGGGTTCCTCGTCGTGTGTGGCGCGTGCTCGAGCGGCGGCGGCAAGTCAGACGGCGGCACCGGCGGGGCAAACGGCGGGAGCGCGGGCAGCGGCGGCAACGGCAGCGGTGGAACGAACGCCGGTAGCGGTGGCGCGGCGGCGAGCGCGGGCAGGGGAGGGGCCGGCGGTGGCGTCGGCGGAACGGCGGGGATCGGCGCGGCAGGGACCGGCGTCGCCGGTACCGGCGTCGGACCCGGCGACTGCACGTTCGACGTGCAGCACGTTCCCAGCTGGGCGGTCGGCACGGTCGAGATCGTCACCTTCTCGGTCGACCTGCCGAGCCCGAACTACGCGCACATCGATTTCGGGCCCGCGGGCGCCGCGCCCACCATGACCGCGCCGGTCGATCTGGACGACCCGATGCACCGAACCGTCCTCGTCGGCATGAAGGCGCAGAAGCCCTACACGTTCCACGTCGTCGCGACCAACGGCGCCGAGACCTGCACCAGCGCCGATTTCACATTCACAACCGGCGCGCTGCCCGCCAACGCGCCCAAGATCACCGCCACGAAGATGCTGCCGGCCGCGGCCGCGAAGGGGTTCATCGTGACGACCTACGGCCTGGGCGTCTTTGGCGGCGCCAGCGTGCCCGATGCCTTCATCTTCGACACTGACGGCGACGTCGTCTGGTGGTCGCCGTCCACCCTGGGCGCCAACAGCGACGGCGTCAGCCGCGCGCGCCTCACCTGGGATGCGAGCGCGCTCTGGGTCGTCGCGAGCAGGAGCGGCCAGCTCATGAGCGTTTCGATCGACGGCATCACGACCACGGACTACCGGGGCATCACCAAGGACGCCCATCATGATCTCACCCCGCTGCCTGACGGGGCGGTCGCCCTCCTGCTCAAATCGAGCGCCGCCGTGTACTCGGTCGTCGAGATGAAACCGGACGGGACGATCAAGTCAGTCGTCGCCGACGTGACCAAGACGCTTTACGCGCCGGGCGCCTACACGAACGCGCTTCACTACTACCCCTCCGACGACAGCTACACGATGAGCGATGACAGCCACGCTCACTTCGTCAAGTTCAAGCGGAACGGCACTCTCGTCTGGCAGCTCGGTGGCAAGAATCCGCTCGGTAAGTCGTTCCAGCTCGTGGGCCTCTCTCAGTGGATACGCAACCACGGGCATCACCTCACGCCGGACGGGCGGTTTCTGTTCTTCAACAACGACGGCCTGACGGGTACGGAGGCGGCGGCGGTCTGGGAGGTGATGCTCGACGAGACAGCGGGCACCG
>Ga0207691_10006439_pt1 | contig 11340 bp, 6 predicted proteins | sample KBSM13metaG_FD_184327 | JGI IMG/M metagenome (GOLD analysis project Ga0207691, IMG submission 184327) | Miscanthus rhizosphere microbial communities from Kellogg Biological Station, Michigan, USA - KBS M1-3 metaG (SPAdes) (version 2) | ecosystem: Host-associated > Plants > Roots > Rhizosphere >...
CTGGTACTACAGCGTGGTGGACATCGAGTGGCTCAAGGACCTGATGTTCAGCAACAACCCTGATCTGCAGGCGCTTCCGCAAGACAAGCGCGCCGACGCAATGGCCATGCTGGGCCGTAACACCATGTTGTGGGGATCGGTGGCCGGCGCCATCTTCATCATGCCGATCGTCTTCCTGGTGATGGCAACGTATTTCCTGCTGGTCGCCAAGGTCACCAGGATGTCGCAGGGATTCAAACACTGGTTCGCATTCAGTTGCTGGACGGCGATGCCGCTGCTTCTGAGCACTGTCGTAGCGGCCATCATGCTGATCCTCAGCGACAACCCGCAGGTGAATCCATCCGTCATGCAGCCGCTGTCGATCAACGAGCTCCTGCTTCACCGGCCCATGAGCAGCCCGGGTCAGTCGCTGCTCGAATCGCTTTCCATTCCGAGCCTGCTGAGCTGGATTCTCATGATCATCGGCGTCCGTGTCTGGAGCCAGCGGTCCTGGGGATTCAGCATGGCTTTCATCCTGCTGCCGGCCGTTTGCATCTACGGCGTCTGGGCATTCTTCGCCTTCCGGTAGCCGCCACTCATGACCCGTAAACAATGGATCGCGGTGGGCGTCATCGTCGCGCTCGTCGCGACACCGGTCGCACTGAAGCTGTCGCGCAGTGACTCTAACAAGGCCGTCGATCTCGAGTCCGCCACCACGCACGCTTTGGCTCCGACCGTGCTCGCCTCGGGAACCCTGACCTACGAAAGCCAGGTGACGCTGGCACCGGAGGTCACGGGGCGCGTCCAGCAAATCCTGGTGGAAGAGGGCGATCAGGTCCGGCGCGATCAGCTTCTCATGCGCCTCGATCCGAAGTTGCCGCAGGCAGCCATCGAGCAGAGCAAGGCCCAGGTTCGACAGGCGCGGCTGCGGATCGAACGCAGCCAGGTCGACTTCGATGCCCAGGTGACCAAGCTCAAACGTTACGAAGCGCTCAAGGCGAATGGCATGGTCGACGCCAACAGCCTGCAGGAGCTGAGCTCTGCGCGCGATCTCGCCGAAGTGGATTTGCGCACCAGCCGCGAGCAGCTATCCCAGTCCGAGGCGCAATTGCGCCAGGCCGAGGAACAGCTCGCCAAAACGGAGATCCGCTCGCCGCTCGATGGCAAGGTGACGGCTATCTACGTCAAGGTCGGACAGACCGCGGTGCCGAGCTTCTCCGGAATCGCAGGCTCAGTGCTGGTGGACGTCGCCGACACCGCGAGCATCGACGCCGAGATCAACGTCGACGAGACCGACATCGCGAACGTCAAAGTGGGCGCCGAAGCCCGGGTCGTGCCCGCGGCATTTCCCGACAAGACTTTGTCAGGCAAGGTCGACCAGGTCGCCATTGCGCCGCGTCAGCAACCGGGACAGAACAAGAGCTACCCGGTGCGCATCCGCCTCGCGAACACCGAAGGCGTGGTCTTCCACCCCGGCATGAGCTGCCGCGCAGAGGTGCTCACGGCTGCCCAGGATGCTGCCAAGGTGCTGGCGGTGCCCGTGCAGGCGCTGCGCTACGAGGACAATCCGGACAAATCGTCGAAGGCAGACAAGTCGATCGCCAGCGTCTTCGTCTACACCAGCGGCCGCGCCACCAAACGCGCAGTAACCACGGGTACGGCTGATGACAGCTACATCGCCGTCACCTCGGGCCTTAAGGAAGCCGAGCAGATCATCGTCGGCCCCGCGAAGACACTGTTGTTCCTGCTCGATGGCGAGAAAGTGAACATCAACGCGAAAGCCGTCGTCGCCGCGAAGAAATAACATGATCGAGCTGCGCGGCATCGGCAAGACGTACCAGATGGGCGCTAACTCCCTCGTCGCGCTCGCCGACATCGACCTCACGATCGCGCGCAACGAATACGTGGCGCTGATCGGACCGTCGGGCTCGGGCAAGTCGACGATGATGAACGTGCTCGGCTGCTTGGATCTGCCGACCACCGGTACCTACACGCTCGACGGTGAGACGGTGGCGGGCCTCTCCGAAGATCAGCTCGCGCGCGTGCGCAATCGCAAGATCGGCTTCATCTTCCAGAGCTACTACCTGATGCCGCGCACGACCATCGCCGACAACGTCGCGCAGCCGCTGATCTACCGCGGCCTTGCGCCCGCGGTGCGCCGCGAACGCGCGAACGCGGCGCTGGCGCGCGTCGGCCTCGAGGCGCGCGTGCTGCACAAACCCAACGAGTTGTCCGGTGGCCAGCGGCAACGCGTCGCCATCGCGCGCGCGCTCGTCGGCCGCCCGAATGTGCTGCTGGCCGATGAGCCCACCGGCAACCTCGACAGCAAGACCGCGCGCGAGATCATGGGGGTATTCGGCGATCTGCATCGCGAAGGCATGACCATCATCATCGTGACTCACGATCCGGCGATCGCGGCGTATTGCCACCGCGTGATACGACTGCACGACGGCCACATCGTCGAAGACCGCGAACAGGTAGCGGCCGCATGAGCGACGCCGTTCCCATCGATGTTGCGCCCGAGGGCGCGCCAATGGACGAGGGCAATCGGCTGCAGGGCTTCTTCTACGCCATGCAGGAATGCCTGCGCTCCGCGCTTGGCAGCATCCGCTCGCACCGCATGCGCAGTTTCCTCACCATGCTCGGCGTCATCATCGGCGTCGCGTCGGTCATCTGCATCGTCTCGCTACTGCAGGGCCTCACGCGCTCGGTCATGAACGAGTTCCAGGGAATCGGTGGGAACACGCTGCAGATCCACTCCTATACATCGCGGGAAGACCGGATGCTCGGCAAGTGGAACCACATGAACCCGGACGATCTCGCGCTCGTGAAATACCGCATCGCGGGCATCAGCAATGTGACGCCCATTACCGGCGTCAATCTGCCGGGCGGAGTGCGCAACGGCAGCAACACCTCGAGCGCGCAGGTCATCGCGACCACGGGCTGGTACCAGCTCGCAAATCAGTCCTATCCGCGCACGGGCCGCTTCATCACCGACAGCGACAATGATTCCCGTCGCCGCGTCATCGTGCTGGGAGACAAGGCCCGCGCCGATCTCAAGCTACCCGAAGACTCGCTCGGCACATTCATCCAGGTGGGAAACGAGTGGTTCAAGATCGTCGGCCTCATGGAGGCGCGCGGCGAGATGTTCGGGCAGAGCATGGACGACTACGTCGTCATTCCGTTCGAGACCGGCCGGGCGCTCGCGGGTCCGGGGCGCGAGCCCGACATGGCCATCCTGCTCACGGTCGATAACGTGGATGCGATCGCCGATGTCACGAGCCGCATCACCGCGCTGCTGCGCCGGGGCCACAAGATCGGCCCCAAGGATCCCGATGATTTCCGTGTTGAATCGTCGCAGTCCCTGACCGAGACCATCGCTCGCGTGTCGAGCACCATCACGCTGGTGATTTCCGCGGTGGTCGGAATCTCGCTGCTGGTCGGCGGCGTGGGGATCATGAACATCATGCTGGTGTCGGTCACCGAGCGCACACGCGAGATTGGCATCGCCAAGGCCCTGGGCGCACCGCGCAGCTTCATCCTCATGCAGTTCCTCATCGAAGCCATGGTGCTCGCGGTGATCGGCGGCCTCATCGGCATCGCATTGGGCTGGTTGTTAGGCGTGTTCGCGGCGAAGCTGATCCCGCACTTTCCGCCGCCGGCGGTGCCGTGGTGGGCCATCGTCGGCGCCACCGGTTTCTCCGCGCTGGTCGGCATGCTGTTTGGCATCCTGCCGGCGCGTCGCGCCGCGAATCTTGCGCCCATCGACGCGTTGCGCCACGAGTGATCTAATCCGGGCCGGGCCAACTCAACAGGCGTCTGAATCCATGAATCGACCACCTCGCCGTCTGATCGCCGGTGTCGCCGGAATTCTGTTTGCCACCGCCGCCTTCGCGACCAACCCGCTGATCACGGACCAGTTCACCGCCGATCCGACGGCGCGTGTATTCGAGGGGAAGATCTACGTCTACCCCTCGCACGACATCAAGCCTCCGCCGGAATACAAGGGCCGCCCGAACTGGTTCGTCATGGAGGACTACCACGTCTTCTCGTCGCAGAATCTCACCGACTGGAAAGACCATGGGGTCATCGTCAAGCAGACCGGCGTGGAATGGGCCGATCCGAACGCGTTTGCGATGTGGGCGCCGGACTGTGTCTTCAAAGACGGAAAGTACTATTTCTATTTTCCCGCGATGGCGAAGACCGGCGGATTCCGGATCGGCGTGGCGGTTGCCGACACGCCTTACGGACCGTTCAAACCTCTCGCCACCTATATCGAAGGCGTGAAGGGAATCGATCCCGGCGTGCTCATCGACAAGGATGGCAGCGCCTATCTGTACTACTCACTGAACAAGATCTTTGTCGCCAGGTTGAAACCGAACATGGTGGAGATCGAGGGCGAACCCATAGTCATCGACAATCTACCGACCAAGGGCCTGCTCGAAGGGCCATTCACCTTCGAACGCAATGGCACTTACTACCTGACCTACCCGCACGTCGAGAACAAGATCGAGCGGCTCGAATACGCCACGAGCACCTCGCCGATGGGGCCGTTCAAACCGGCGGGAGTCATCCTCGACGAATCGGAGAGTGGCTGCTGGACCGTTCACCACTCGATTCTCGACTACCAGGGACAGTGGTATCTCTTCTATCACGACCGGGATCTGTCACCGGCGTTCGACAAGAACCGCTCGATCAGGGCCGACAAGCTGGCCTTCAATGATGATGGCAGCATCCGCAAAGTCACGCCGACATTGCGTGGCGTCGGCCTCGTGGACGCCGGGAAAGAGATCCAGATCGATCGCTACAGCGCAAAGAGTCCTGACGGAGTCGCGATTTCATTCCTGGACGACGCGAACCCTTACGCGGGCTGGAAGATTTCGTTGGGCGCCGCAAAGTCCTGGGTGCGATTCAACGAAGTAGACTTTGGCAACGGCGGCCAGAAATCGATTGCGGTGCGTGCGAAATCCGACGCCAAGGGCGCGCTCGAAATTCATCTCGACAGTCAGGACGGGCCGTTGCTCGCCCGGGTGAAAGTCGGCAATGGGAACGCCTGGAAAGTCGCCAGCGCCCGCGCGAAGAAGATTCCTCCGGGCGTGCATGACCTGGTCGTGACGCAGGCCGGAGCAAAACCCGTCGAGGTCGATTGGGTCAGCTTCCGCTGAGCACGCCGCGAAAAAATGGCGCCCCTCGGTAGGGGCGCCATGGATTTCAACCTCAGCGGTTCTTGTTGTTCATGAGCCAGGTCATCGCCGGACGCGGCGTGCCATTGCTCTGAATCAAACCGCTGCCATTCACCCACGTACTGCCGACTACATATCCCCAGAGGGTGATTCCCGCCACGGACGGATGATCGCGGAACAGCGGGAACTGGGCCTGCATGATAGCGAGCTGCTCCTGGTCGTTGGTCCGCGCGACGTCATACTCGGTGATGTAGATCGGCAAGCCGAGCGCAGCCACGCGGTTCAACCTCGTCCGGATGTCGGCTACCGACCAGCTCTCGAGTCCGTGCGCCTGCTCGCCCAGAGCATCGACGACGCCGGCAGCGACGACCGGAGTCGCCAGCTGGATGAACGCGTCGGTGTCCCAGCTCAACACGTTGTAGTCGTTGAGGACCAGGACGGCTTTGGGGCAGTACTGCCGGGCCAGCTGGAAGGAACGGATGATCCAGTTGTTCCCGAACGCATTGCGCGCAAACGCGGCCGGCTGGTGACTCGGAATGGCCTCGTTGACCACGTCGATGATCGCCGTTTTCGGATAACGCGTGCAGTAGTCGCGGATCCATTCCTCGATCTCCGCTGCCTGTTCGGATGCGCTCAGCGAGTTGATCCAGGTCGGCGCCTGTGCGCCCCAGATGAAGGTGTGCTGCTTGAACGGAATGTTGTTAGCGACCGCATAGTTATATGCGCGGTCCAGCCCGCTCCAGTTGTATACATCGCGGGTGCCCTCGACCTGGCCCCACTTGCCTTCATTTTCCGGCGTGATCTGATTCCAGTATTGGATGAAATCCGATCGGACGTTGCCGGCGGTCGTGATGTTGCCGACAAAGTAGGCTGGGAACTGTACGCCGCCGCTGCTGCCGCTCACAGGGCCGAAGCCGATGGCGCCGTTGCAATGCAGCCATTCGCTGAAGCCGGCGCCGCCGCAACTGCCGTTTGCATATACGCCGGTGTTGCTGCTCTGCGCCTCGGCCTGACGTGTCGTCCCGTTGACAGTGATGTAGTCCACCTGCACGTCACGACCCGTGGCGTCATTGGTGAACGCCACTGTGATGCTGCCGTTGAGATTGGTCGACGCGCTGTAATTCTGCAGGCTCGTCGTCATCGTCCAGGTCGCTACGTTCGTACTGTCGATGCGCAGGCTGACAGACTCGGTGCCCGCCGTTCCTCGCGCCCGGACCACGATGCTGTTGGCCGAATTGGCGACCTGGCCATAGTTGATTGCGCCGTTGCAATGCATCCATTCGCTGTTGCCGCCGCCGCCGCAACTGCCGTTCGCGTAGAGCCCGGTGTTGGAGCTCTGATTCTCCGACTGGCGGGTTTCCCCGTTGACGATGATGTAATCCACCTGCACGTCGCGGCTGCCGCCATCGTTGGTGAACGCCACCGTGACTGCGCCTGCGAGCATTGTCGATGCGCTGAATGTCTGGAAGCTCGTCGTCAGAGTCCAGGTTGCGACATTGCTGCCGCCGACGCGTAGTGAAATCGACTCGCCGCCGGCCGTGCCCCGGGCGCGAACGGCAATGGTGCTGGCACCGCTTTGTGCACTGGCTTCGGGTACGAATCCGGTCAGAAACAAGGCGGTGAGAGCAAGCCCGGCGGCGAAGGCCCGCCACAGGCGTGTGATCGGGTTTGAGCGCCGTGCTTCATTGCTGGCTTCAATGGCTTCCATGTCCGTAGGTCTCCTCGGTGGATTTTTGTAGAGTCAGTCGATATTGCACTAACTACTCGCGCCAGCCTCCGTGAAAACGTTGGCGCTGAATCGGGACGGCGCTCATTTAGCTAACGCGTCATCGCAGTGTCAATACCTGCGACATAGGTGAATCACGCAAACTCATATGACATCCGTGCAGAAAGCATATGAGTTCATGGATCGCAACTCGTGTTGATCCCGCGCGGGCGGTTGATTGCCGGATTTCCTGCCCTAACTACAGCCGTCGGCACGCGATATGGTCTCATTCGCACCCGGCGAAGATGATCGCAGTTGCAGTGTTCTTGATCGCGGGCGCGCGAAACTGCGCGTGAAGGGCTTGCCGCGCCGTGGAATGCGGATCCGCTTCAGATGTGCCGGGTTCGACGGCGATCAGGATTCTCCGCGTTTGAAATCGAGCGCCAGCTTTTCCCGAATCTGGCGCGTGCGCTGCGCGGACGGCGGTGCCAGCATCCCGCGTTGCAAAGGCGGGAGATGGCCGAGTGCGACTTCCGGGTCCGCGAAAATGAGCTCCCGGAAGAGCGCTGCCCACACGGCTCGCTGATCGGCGGGCAGATCGCGAATCGTGAGCAGGGAGTGCAGCAGTGCGCCGTGCGGAGCGCCGTAGTCAGGAGCGTTGTTCCACCAGTAGTTCACCAGCACATTGAAGGGCGTCAGCGATTCGACGTGATGCCACCAGCCGAAAGGAATGAACAGGGCATCGCCCGGCTCGAGCTCGGCCTGCTGCGCGTGCCGCAATGCCTCGGCAAATCGCGGGAAGCGATCGAAATCGGGATTGGTGAACTGCACCAGGCTCACCGGCGCACCCGAAGGTGTGAAGTCGAGCGGAGCGATGTAGAGATTGCCGACCTGCTCGGGAGGGAAGAGCGTGAAGCGTCGCCGCCCGCCGGCCACGCAGGCGATGTTGTAAGCAAGGTCGAAGTGGGTATTCACCTTCACCGCGTTGCCGATCCAGATGCGCGGCTCGGCTTTCTCATCGAGAAGCGGCATGCGGTGCAAATCCGCGAATCCGGGTAGATAGGCTTTGCCCGACATGGATTCGAGGAATACCGCCGGTGCCTCGCGTGCTTCGGCGAGAGCCAGCAGGCGATCGATGGTTGCGCTCAGGCCCGCGGGCTGCCGCGTGAAGTTGAACCCCGCCATGTCATCGCTGTAGAAGATGCGGCCGTTCATCCCGGCCGGTGCCTCGATCACGTGCGGCTGGCGCCCGGCGTCGAGACTCTTGATCAATCCGGCAAGCGCCACCCGCGATTCGCGCGCGGCCCGAACGCAGGGCCATTCGGCGACGAGGCCTTTCAGAACGACAGGGCGGCCCGCCGGCACGATCTGCATCTCGAACACTTGGCGTTCGACGTCGTGCCGGACCTCGATCGGGACGAACTCGCGCATGCGCCGCATGCTAGCTAATCGCGGTGTGCGTCGCGCGTCGCGTTGGCGCAACGTTTGCGGTGTCAGTGCCGCGTTCGGGACAATTTGCTGCGTGTTGTCCTACGCGCAGACCGTCGATCGCACTTGCACATATAAAAATGACTTTCCCAAGTGTGCAATGCGATTCGTCTCAAAGCGCTGACGTGGCAAAAGCGGAATCACCCGATACGATTTCCCGGATGGTTGCGAGACCAGCGCGGGCGTAATGTCTTTGCCGGACATCGATGGACGACGAGACACGCGACGAGCGTCGCGTCATGGCAACGCGGTAGATGGACAACTGTCGCGCACCGGTGAATCGAGTCGTCCTTCCCATCAGCAGAAGGGGATCCAAGATGCGAATGAAGAATGCGCAGCGCACACTCGCCGGCACCTCAAGTTTGTTAGCGCTATCCATTGCGTTGCCCGCGGCGGTTCAGGCCCAGAACGCTGATGCCGGCAATGCGGAAAACCTCGACGAAATCGTCGTCACCGGCCTCATCGGTTCGCTCCAGCGCAACCTGGACATGAAGCGCGAGGCATCGGGTGTCGTCGATGTGATCACCGCGGAAGACATCGGCAAATTCCCCGACTCCAACGTTGCTGCGTCACTGCAGCGCGTGCCGGGAGTCTCGATCCAGCGTTCCGGCACGCGCGGCGAGCCCACCGGAATCACCGTGCGTGGCTTCGGCGGCGACTTCAACGAAACACTTTATGACGGACGCCGGATCTCGACGGCCACGGGCGGTCGATCGGTGGACTTCAGTACCGTGGGCGCGGATTTCGTCGGCTCTCTGACCGTCATGAAAACACCCGACGTGACGCTCTCGAGTAGTTCGATCGGCGCCACGGTGAACGTCGCTTTCCCCAAGCCCCTCGATCGCCCCGGCATGCATTTCACTGCGAGCGCCGCGGGCTCCGAACAGGAGGAAGCCGGCTCCATTCAGCCGAGCGCCGGACTGTTGTTCAGCGATACCTTCGCGGACGAGACGATGGGCATCCTCGTGGACGCCATCTACAGCAAGCACGAAACCGATGCGAATCGTGTATTCGTGTCCGGTTGGGAAGGCGGGAAGTTTGCGCCTTGCCAGCTCACCGCTGTGTGCGGACCAGGCGAGCTGGACGACGTCGACAAGACCATCGTCGGCTGGTGGCAGCAGCAGTTCGGCGCCGAGCAGTCGCAGGTGACCGATGAACGCGTCGATGGCCGCATCGCCTTTCAGTGGCGGCCTTCCGATGACACGCTGCTGACCATCGACGACAACTTCTCGCGCCAGAAGCTCGAGACAAACACCTACGGTTTCGGTCTGTGGTTCGGCATCAACGATCTGCGCAGCGTTGCTCTCGATGACAATGGCACGGTGACCGACTATCGCCAGGCCGGCACGCCGATGGATCTGAACGGCGGTACGGAGCATCGCGAACTGCGGACGAACCAGATTGGCCTCAACCTCAAGCACTCAGTGTCCGACAGCCTGAGCTTCGACGCGGATGTCGCGTATGCCAAGAGCGAGTTGAACCCGAGCGGCGGAGGCTTCGATGGCGCCGACATCGGCTATGGCGGCACGCTGGGATTCAACATGGGCGTGCGCGTGGTGGGTGACAGCAGCGATCACCTGCCCGAGATGACGACGTACGGGCCGGGCGGTGATACCTCGCGCTACCTCGATCCTTCGGTCATCGGCTCGCACGTGCTGGTGCGCACATTCCAGGAAAACACCGACACGATCAAGCAGGCGCGCTTCACGACCACATGGAAAGCCGACAACCTGAAACTGAATGCCGGCCTTTCCTGGATGGACGACAACTTCACACTGGCGGGCGCGAACACATTCGCCAACAACTTCTGGCAGACGTACTCGGGTTACGGCGCGCCTTCCGGCCGCACTTCAGGCGTGCTGGTGCCGTCCGCGATCTATCAGGGAACGATCAAGACCTCGGGCTTCATTCCCGGCTTCGCAGGCGCTGGTTCCCTGCCGCCGGAACTGCTGGTCTACAGTCCTTACGATCTCTACGGATTCCTGCAAGGCCTGGGCGATCCCTGGGCCCAGCAGATCGACGGCTTCAACTATCGCGGCGACGACACCGGCACTCCTACCCGGGCGAACTCGCTGGCCAATTGCGCGAGCGACAACCCGGACCCGCTGTGCGCTTACCATGGCGCCCTCGACAACCAGCTGGATGCCGGCAGCATCCAGGACATCACCGAGAAGACCTGGGCGTTGTTCGTCAGCGCGCAGTTCAACGCGGAGGTCGGGGACAAGCCATTTCACCTGACCGCCGGCATCCGCCGTGAGCACACGGACGTTTCGTCGGGCGGCTTCGGCCAGGTGCCGACGCAGCTCACGGTGAGCGCGGCCGATCCCACGCTGCTGACGACGGCGTTCTCGGATCCGCAGCCGATCACGACGAAGAGCGACTACTCGTTCCTGCTGCCGAGCATCGACATGAAGCTGGAGCTCACGGATGCATGGCATCTGCGCTTTGACGCATCGCGCACGTTGACGCGACCGGCCATCAACTTCCTGACTCCGGTGCTCAACGTGGGTTCTCTGCCGCGCATCGGCGCTCTGACCGCTACCGGTGGCAATCCCGCGCTCAAGCCGTATCTGTCGGACAACCTCGACCTCGCGGTGGAGTGGTACTACGGGCGCAATGCCTACTTCTCCGTCGACGCGTTCGTGAAGGACGTGACCAACTTCATCGTGCAGGGCACGCAACGCCAGACGATCAACGATGTCATCGATCCCTCGACGGGCCAGCCGGCTATCTACACGGTGTCGCAACGGGTCAACGGTCCGGACGCGACGGTGAACGGCTGGGAAGTTGCCTGGCAGCATGTGTTCGGCGATTCGGGTTTCGGCTTCAACGCGAACGCCACCTTCGTCGACACGGACAAGCCGTATGACCGGACCGACCTGACGCAGAGCGGCTTCGCAGTTACCGGTCTCGCCGACTCGGCGAATCTCGTCGCGTTCTTCGACAAGAACGGCTTCGAGGCGCGCGTCGCGGCCAATTGGCGTG
>Ga0207691_10006442_pt1 | contig 11338 bp, 8 predicted proteins | sample KBSM13metaG_FD_184327 | JGI IMG/M metagenome (GOLD analysis project Ga0207691, IMG submission 184327) | Miscanthus rhizosphere microbial communities from Kellogg Biological Station, Michigan, USA - KBS M1-3 metaG (SPAdes) (version 2) | ecosystem: Host-associated > Plants > Roots > Rhizosphere >...
GTGAACTGCCTGACCGTGCCGCCGGCGGACGCGACGGACACGGCCCTCGCCGACACCGGCATGACGGCGGAGCAACAAAAGCAATTCGAAGAAATGCAGGAATATCAGCGCAAGCAGTTCGAAATGCAAGCTCAACAAGTTCAAGAGCAGTTTAAACGGAATCGGCCCCGCGCTTTTGCAAATGGCCTGAGCACCTGGACGACACTGGCTATCTTTTTTGGAATTCTGTTAGGTGCGAATGTGCTGGCTTCGGAAGTTTCGTCCAAAACAATTATCACCGTTCTGGCGCGGCCTATCGCGCGGTGGGAACTGCTGCTCGGGAAGTGGCTGGCAATACAGCTGTTTGGCCTGATGTCCATGGCCGTTGGCGTTGCGATACAATTTGCAGCAGGTCAGTACCTCGGGTTCCATTTTTCCAGCCTGTTGTGGCTTGCCCTTCTGCATTCCATGGTAGCGATCATGCTTTACAGCGCCCTTGCACTTGCTCTTGGAACAATCGGCGGCTGGATGGTCGCTGCCGGAGTTTCATTCGTGATGTATTTCATCCCCGACTTCGTGACGCTGCTCAAAGATCAGACAATTCCGTGGAGACACATGCTTGGAGTCGTTCTGAATTGGGTCGTACCACCAGGCTTTAAGAGCGTATTCGTAAATGCTGTTGATGCGACGATGGCGCTGGATCGCAGTGCGCTATCGAAAACTCTTCTTGAAAACCTGCTTTACTGCGCAATCTTCTTCATTATCGGTTGCATCATATTCTCGAGACGCGAAGTCCGGCTGGGATAAATCCTTCTTGCAGGTCGGTATGCAGCTCTGCCCTGTCATCCCAGCGTTTGCAGCCATGCCGGATAACTCATGGAGTTGGATTCCGTCAGTTCCACACTGCTCAGCCTTCCCAGAAATGCATTCACGAATACGCTGAAATCCCGGTGCATTCCGGAATCGTTGGGAAACGCTTCAAATGCGACCGACGTGAATGCCTGAACTCCAACACGCAAGTCCGTAACCTCCAGTGCGCCTCCACGATCAATGGAAGTTTTTGAATCCACTTCGATCGGCATTGCCGCAAACGGGTTTAGCCGCACTTTGCGAAGACAGCGTGTCTTGTGCACTTCAACAATTCGCGGCGCGTCCTGCGAGGGTTTGAACCACTGAGAAAACGCACCCTCCACGGATTTGCCCTCGTAGCCCCACTTGATCCAGCGCTCAACGATTCCTTCGAAGGATCCGGTGAACTTCTGCGTTCCAAGGGCACATTCCAGCCCCTTAATCTGCAGCTGACCTTCGCGCCACTTGATTCCCATGTCGGATGCACCTGGGATAAGCAGGTACGCGTCAGGTTTCCCACCCAGCCGGCCGATCCATTGAGGATCCTTCGCGTCTTCCTCGACCCAATGCCGCAACGCCGGATGCTGATCGATACCGCCTTCAAGAAACCAGCGGACCTCGTGACTTGAAATCATGCTCCGGCATTGTACTGATTTTTCGTAATTTCCCGCGGGATGGTTCGTAGTAAAAGCATGTCAGTGCTGATGGAACCCTCCATACCTATGGAAAACTCGGAACAGGATTTTACAGCCATCTATCAAGCGCAGCATGGTCGTGTGCTTCGACTGTGCAGATACCTGCTGAACTCCGTGGATGCTGCTGAAGATGCCGCACACGAAGTATTTCTGCGTGCTCAAGCCAGAATCTCAACCTACGACGCGTCACTGCCCCTGTCGAGCTGGTTATCCGGAATCGCAACCAACTATTGCATTGACGTTCTGCGGCGGCGCGGAACCGAAAGAAGACTCTTCGACCTCGCGTCTTCAGAAAGTCTGGATTCGCCTTCGAATGGTCCCGGACCGCTGACGGAGATCCTGACTGCAGAACGGGGAAAGGATGTCCGTGATGCACTCGGGCAGCTGGCAGACAAGTATCGCGTACCTCTTGTGCTGGTGTACTACAACGAGATGAGCTACGACGAAATCGCATCGGCTCTTGGGTTGAGTCGAAATCTGGTTGCGACTTTGATATTTCGAGCCAAGCAGCAACTGCGCCAGAAGCTACAAAAGGAGAAATACCGTGGAATGTCTAACTGAATTCACGTGGTCGGTTTTTGTCGACGGGGAACTGACGGAGCTGGAGTCCCGCAAGGTCGAAGATCACCTGAAAATCTGCGAGCACTGCAGGGCGATGTCTGCGGCATTCCGTGAAGAAAATCGTCTGCTGATTGCCAGCATTCAGGAGATCGATATGACGGGCCTTTCCGTTGCGGAGGTACTGGACCCGTCCGCTGAACCGGTCATGGAGGCGGCACGCCCGGTGGATATCGTGAAGTGGGGCGGAATGTTGATCGGTTTATCGGCGCTGATCCGAATTGCAATGTCGTCGCCGGAACAGCTCGCCCTCCCATCCATTCCTGTAAATCTCGATTGGCTGAATCCCTCGAATTTTTCCGGCAGTTTGAACTGGCTCATGAGCACCATCGCATTCTTTGCAGCAGAAGGAGTTTCCAGCATGACAGCGCTTGCCGATAGTCTCAGTTTCGTCGCATTGATTGTTTTGATAGTTACCGGAATTGTGATGCTGCTGCGGAGATCCGTTAGCCGGAGCGCGATGGTATCGGCACTGGGGTTGATCCTTCTGATCGTTTCGGCAGCTCCAGGTTTCGCCATGGACAGGCGAGTTGCCGGAGAGAACAAGAACGTCACGTTGCGGGCCAATGAGACTGTGGATGACAACCTATTCGCGGCTGGAGACACCGTCGTTATTGATGGTACGGTCAATGGCGATCTCATTGCCTTTGCGAGAAGCGTCACGATCCATGGAACCATAAAGGGAAACGTCATTACGGGTGCGACAAACATCGAAGTGACGGGAACTGTCGAGGGCAGCATTCTTGCAGGTGGCCAGAATATTCAGATCGACGGCAAGGTCGGACGCAATGCGGTGGGGTTCGGTCAGTCCGTCATCATCGGAAAGGACGCAACCATCGGTGGTGATGCAGCGGGGTTCGGTAACCCCCATATGAATGGAGCCGTTGCCCATAGTTTCTACGCGTTCGGAATGACAGACATCGCCGGAAGCGTCGGACGCAATGTGACATTCCGTGGCGGAAACCTGTCCGTGCTTCCGTCGGCGCGTATTACAGGGGATCTGACGTCCTATGTATCTCGAGCGGAGGCTGTCCATGTCGATCCTTCAGCCATGATCGGAGGCAAGCAGTCGGTCGAAGTGACGAAGCCCGGGCCGAGCCGGTACTCGAGGGTCGGATTCTATTTTTCCGAGCTGCTGCATGTTGCGGCGGCCTTCGTCGCAGGAATTCTGCTCCTGCTGATTTTTCCGAAACTCCGACACGCGGGCTTCTCCGATATTGTTTCCGTGCTGAAATCCGGAGGCATCGGATTCCTGCTCGTCTTCGCCACGCCCATCGCGGCACTGTGTGTGGCCATCACCCTGATTGGAATACCTGTCGCCCTGGTCGGATTTGTGACGTGGCTGGTAGGGCTTTATCTGGCAAAAATCGTGGTCGCGAATTTCATTGGTCGCACGCTTCTCACATCGCAGGGTGACGGCATGGGTTCCGTTGCACTGGCATTGCTCGTTGGTCTGGTTCTGACTTTCATCGCCATCAACCTCCCGTATATTGGCGGCCTGATCCATTTTGTTCTCGTCCTGGTTGGTTTTGGTGCGCTTGCTACGAACGTGTATGGCTCATTCCAGACCGCACGCGGTTCCGGTATATGATCCACATGGACAGCGCGAAGACTGTAATCATTCCTGCGGAATGCCATGGGCTGAAGTTATCGGCATCGAAATCATGCAGTCCCGCCCAGACCCCCCACGCGTTGTTTCCCATGTGAAGAAGCATTCCTGGGAATATCGATCCCGTCAGCAGTGCGATCGCCGTCAGTATGACCCCCAGCACCGCGGTCGGAGCAATACGGAATAACGTCATATGGAACAATCCGAACACCAGCCCAACGGCGATGGTCAGCATCACGGGCCGCAGACGATGACGTAATCCGCTGAGCAGAATCCCGCGGAAAGCGATTTCTTCACACAATGCCGGAAGTACCGCAAGAAAGATGAATAGCTGCCAATGCGGCATTCCTGCCGGGATAAGACTTTCCGACGTACTGCGCAACATTTCTTCGGAGACGGGAACGAAAATATTCGTCAATCGGAAAACCGCCACCGCCGCCGAGTTGGCTGTGGGAATCGCGCAAAGAATTGCGAGCCATACCACCGGCTTTACGGCGCGCAGCGAAAACGTATCGCGAAGATCGAGTTTGTAGATCCTGACAATGAGTATGCTGGCACCCAACATCAGGAAAATTTCGTTGAATACGATCTGCCGCTGAAACGAAGCCAGGGCCGGAACATTTGCCGCCGCGGCAAATTCCACCGCCCACAGCAGTGCAAACCATCGCATCACGCGCTTTGCAAACAGAGCCTTGCCACCAATGAATTCGGCGGGCTCCGCGTGTGCGGGTAGAACAATGTTTTCACGCGAGAGCATCAGCCTGGCGGTGCGCATCAGCCAGGACGCGAAACCCACCATGACCAGAAACGTCAGGAGGATCATTGGAAGGTCCGGCCTTCCGACGAGGATCTCGCGTGCCGCGACACTGACATTGGCGATGGGAATAATTGCAATCGCGGATCGCAGCGGAATGCCAGGCAATAAAGAAGTAAGCGAAAGTAAAAGGCTCAGCAGGTAAACCGGGAAAAAATAAAGTTGAGCTTCCTTGTAAGACTTCGCATATGCAGACAGCATCAGCAGAACCGATCCCAACGTCAGGGCGAGTGGGACAAACAACAGCAGCAGCGTGATCGCCATGCTGGATGACAACTCGAATCGAAAACCTTCCGGCAGGTTAATCACTTTCAATTTGATGTACAGGAGGAAATTGAGTGCCTGGATCAACGTGATCGCCAGCGCAACGGAACTGATTGCGAACTGCTTCGCTGCGACGATTTCCGTTCTTCCCGCCGCTGTTGTCAGCAAAGTCTCGAGCGTACCGCGTTCCTTTTCGCCGGCGATGATGTCCAGAGCCGCCACGGATCCCCCGGTAAGCATCAACATGACCAGTATGGCCGTGATCAGCCGCCCCACGCTCAGCCCGGTGACCTGTCCTCCCGTTGCAAGATTTGTCGTGCTGATGACGAAAAGCTGGTGGGGATCGCCCGCGAATCCATGCCGGCCAAGAGCAAGTTCCGTATCGCCCTGGCGCGCGAGTTCCAGAAGCTCGACGATCCGTTCGCGCCCGTTGCTGGACACATCCTGATTGCCACGGTAAACAACCGTGACCGTGGGGACGCCACTGAGCCGATCCTTTGGAGCATCCGAAAGTTTGTCAGCCTCCTCTGCAGTCCGTGTGCGGATGTAGAACTGAATGTCGCCGTTTTCGAGGGCTTTCGCAGGATCTTCCGTAAGGATTTCGGCGAATTTGAATGGGCGGGTAGATGTGGAATGCAGGTTTCTTGTCCGTTCAATGAGACCGCGTACTCGAACGGAAAGCGGCCCCACAATGGCGAACTTGTATGTTGTGTCGGCGAGAGTCTGCACGCGCTGTTCGTTGGAGTACCTCGATGCGAGCAGCATGATCGGCATGACCAGCGCCGGTAACAGGATGGAGAGAACGATGGTGCGACGTGCCCGAAGGAGCATTCGCATCTCGTGAACGTAGAGAAGGCGGAACTGATGCCAGTTCATTTTCCATTCACCGGATTCACGGGATCCTTCACGTAATGTACAAAAATGTCTTCGAGATAATGTTCGCCGGTCGCGGCACGCAGGTTCGCAAGCGTGTCGCATGCAAGGATGCGGCCGCCGTGGATGATCGCGATCCGATCGCACAGCTTTTCCGCTTCACTCATGATGTGCGTTGAAAAAATTATCGTCTTGCCTTCCGATCGAAGCTGACGGATCGATTCCTGAACCTCGAGCGCGTTGAGCACGTCGAGTCCTACCGTTGGTTCATCGAAAATGATGATTCGGGGATCGTGTGCGATGGTTCGTGCAATCGAAACCTTCTGTTTCATTCCGGACGAGAGCCGGTCCACCCGTGAATCCGCATATTTCGTGATACCGAATCGGTCGATTAGAGAATTGACGCGGTCCGTGACGTGATCGGCCGGGTACTGGTTGATCTGCGCGAAAAATTCGATGGTTTCACGCGCGGTGAGTCGGGGATAAAGCGCCGTGCTCGCGGAGTAGAATCCCAGATTCTTTCGTACGCCTTCCGCATCTGTGACGACATCATGGCCAAGAACAGAGGCTGCGCCAGAGCTCGGAGTAATAATCGTGGAAAGCATTCGAAGGGTGGTCGTCTTTCCTGCGCCATTGGCTCCGAGCAGGCCAAAAACTTCGCGTTCGTGACACTCAAAACTAACGGAATTTACGGCATGTATTTCGCCGCGTCCTTCGTCATAAAAGGTTTTCGACAGGTCGCGAACGGAAATTGGGGCGACCATTATCGTGAGGATCCTCTTTGCTTGATCCCGGCCAGGGCAAACTTAAGAAAGCTTCCGGAGTATGTGCCCGTCACGACGTCCTCGTACCGTAAGAGCAGTGTTGCGGTGAACATTGCTGCAGCGATGCAAGCCATTTCGACAGCGACTGTAATGGCGATCATTGGCCAATGGTAGGTGCCCTGAATCGCTTCTCGAAACATCATTGTGACATTCATGATCGGAATGAGAGCGAGCTTGGTTGTGAATTCGATACCAGGAGCGCTGAGAAACATCAGGGGGATCATAATGACGACGTAGAAAGGGCTGACCATCGACTGGCCTTCCTTGAAAGTGCGAGCGAACGACGCCAGAATCATCATCACCGCCGACACCAGCAGCGCCATTAACAATGCACCAAGGAGGATTATCGGCATCGATTCCATTGGAATGGAAATCGACACGTCGGATCCGTTCCGGCGGAATATCGGAGTGAGCATGGCCCGCAGCGAGAACATCATTGCCATCAGATTCAGCAGACCTGCGGTAAACGACATGGTCGCGACGTACAAATACTTGGCAATCAGCACATTGCTTCGCCGCGTCGCGAGAGTCATCACCGTTTCCCAGGTGGAGTTTTCTCGTTCACCCGCTGTGGAATCGATAGCCGGATGCATCGCACCGGTGGCAAGCATTACCAACAGGAAAGTGGGCAACATCAGGCCAAGAAGAAACTGTGCCATCTGACGGTTGCTGGAGATGTTTGCCGTATCGACCCAGAAATCCTGGTATGCCGCCCTCGATATGCCAAGCTGGCCTGCCCGACGTTCGAGATCCTTCGTGCGGTATTCGACAATTTTTTGTTCTATCCGCGATTCCGCCGTATCGCTGCGGTCACGGGATTCGTCAAACATGATTCGTGCCTTAAAGTTGGCATCCAAACCGGAAGGAGTGTCGTCGGGGATAAATTCAACCAACGCGTCCAGGGTGCCATTACGAATTTCATGCTGGGGGTCCCTGGAATTTTTGAGCTCAATCCTGGGATCGGTTTGGAGCTGCTGGTGCAGAAACGCGTGTGCCGCCGGAACGTTTTTAAGCATGACGCGGGATTTCAGATCCGCGGATTGACCGGAAACGAATGTGAACCCGGCATATGCAAGCCAAAGGATCAACGGATACAAAAGTATTGGTATCAGGATACTTCCGGTGACGATGGTTCGGTCGCGCAGTGCGGACCGGAGCTCGCGTAGATAGAGTATCCGTATGTCTCGCAGGTTCATGACGTGTGGTTTCCCGGACATACACTACCATGCGAGCAAATTCACCGGTCTATTGCTGCCCTGGCGGCAAAAGCCTCAGATTTCAGAAGTTCAGCGACATTAAGTAAATGCTTAGAAAGCAGCTCGGTCGGAAGTATGATGGAAGGACCGAAAAAGCCAGGCGGACCGGCGGTAAATATCTGAAAATGAGCGAAATTCCATCGCGTGTCGCAATTTCACCCAGGTTCTCTCGAATTGAAGAAAAATCTCGCGATTGGTGTATCCTTCCGCCGGTTTCCGTCGTAGTCCTTTTTGGGCCGATCATAGGTATTTTTGGCAATTTAACTCATTAGTTCGTGAACCGGAGCGATCCATCATGAAGAAGAAAGTTCTGATATTGGGAAGTCTGGCGATTTTGTCGATCGCCTACGTCCTTTTCGGGCAATCGGCGACAACGCCGCGCCCAGCCGCAGCTCCCGCAACTGCTTCGACACAAGCAGCGCCCGTTGGCGCGGCACAACGAAAAATGCTCGATCAGTATTGCGTTGGTTGTCATAACGAAGATGACCGGGTCGCAAGTCTGCTGATCGATAAGCTGGATCCAGCGCATGTTGGCAAGGATGCGCAGACATGGGAAAAGATTGTCCGCAAGCTCCGAGCGGGCATGATGCCCCCCTCTGGCAACCCTCGCCCGGATCGGGCGGCAACAATGGCTCTGGTCGGCTGGCTCGAGAACGAGCTGGACAAAAACGCGGTTCCCTACATGCCTCCTCCGGGACTGCATCGCCTCAATCGAACCGAATACGGCAATGTGATCCATGATCTTCTCGATCTCGAAATTGATCCCGGCAAATACCTGCCGACGGACGATTCCACGCGTGGCTTCGACAACATCGCCGCTGCATTAGGACTTTCGTCAACTCTTGTGGAATCATATGTTTCGGCAGCAGGAAAGATCAGCCGGCTCGCGATGGGCGATGCAACAACGCCGTCGCTGGTAGTGTATCGAGCCCCCGAAGACACCTCCCAGGATTACCACGTATTGGGAATGCCGTTGGGGACGCGCGGTGGATTACTCGTCAAGCATGTCTTCCCGTCCGACGGTGAATACACCATCACGGTGACCCCCATATTTGGCGACAACATGTCTCCCCAGGGCTTCGGAACAGTCCCCTGCGAAAAAATCGAGTTCCTGCTCGACAACGAACGGCTGCAGATTATGGACTGGCAGGGTGGCGGTCGAGGTGGTGGCGGTAATTGCGGCGGAGGGGCTGCAGGTGGAGGCCAGCGCGGCGGAAATGCCGGTCAGCGTGGCGGGAACGCCGGCCAGCGCGGCGGCAACGTTGGAAATGGCGGAGCTCCGGCTGCGGGTGCAGCTCCGGCAGCGGGTGCAACAGCTGGAGCGGGCGAACAGACGTCCACCGCTGGTGCAGGCCAGGGAGCAGCGCAGGCCGCAGCCGGTGGAAACGGTGCAGGTGCTGGAAACGGCGGCGGAGGCGGTGGCCGCGGCGGCACCCCCATGCAAATTCGATTTGCCGCGAAGGCAGGTCAGCATACCGTTGCTGTAACTTTCCTTCAGACCAATTTCGCGCCGATCCTGGATATCGATATCCATCCTCTGCGCGACACTGTTCAGACAGGTCCGACGCCGGGTTACACCTTCTTTCCTCATGTGGGGACCATCCGAATCGAGGGACCGTACAACGCTGTCGATGCTCAGGATTCCGCCAGCCGCCGCAAGATTTTCATTTGCCGTCCTACAGGACCCGCAGATGAAGCCGCTTGTGCGCGGAAGATCATCACGAACCTGGCGACACAGGCGTTCCGCCGTCCGGCGACATCCGACGATTTGTCCTCCCTGATGGACTTTTACCAGGCTGGCCGACAAGAGTCGGATTTCGATCATGGCATCGAAATAGCTCTGAGTCGCATTTTGGCCTCCCCGAAGTTTATTTATCGAATGGAAGTGGAACCGGCCACCGTGAAGCCCGGCCAGGCATATCGCATCAGTGATATCGAGCTTGCGTCACGTCTGTCGTTCTTCCTGTGGAGCACTCGCCCCGATCAGACTCTCATTGATCTGGCGAGCAAGGGGCAACTAAAGGATCCCGTGGTTTTGGAAGCGCAGGTTCGTCGAATGCTCAAGGATCCAAAATCCGAAGCGTTGGCAATTAACTTTGCCGGACAATGGCTGAACCTTCGCGGCATGCAGGCGGTTGGCCCGCTGCCTTTGTTGTATCCGAACTTCGACGATCCGTTGCGACAGGCGGAGCGACGCGAAGTGGAGCTGCTCTTTAACAGTATCGTCAGTGAAGACCGTAATGTCGTGGACCTGCTGACCGCAAATGACACCTATGTCAACGAGCGGCTTGCCAAGCATTACGGCATTCCGGGAATTTATGGGAGCCAGTTCCGGCGCGTCATTCTCCCTCCGGAGCTGGATGTTCGTCGAGGTCTGCTCGGAAAGGCAGCTATCCTGACAACCACCGCGAAGCCGGAACGAACCTCGCCAGTGACACGCGGCAAATGGATTATGGCCAACATTATCGGCGTAGGCCCGCCGGACCCGCCGCCCGATGTCCCCGCGCTGAAACCGACGGCCAATGATGCCAGAGGCAACGCCAAAACGCCGACCATGCGGCAGAAGATGGAAGACCACCGCGCGATGATCGGTAGTCCTGCAAATGCGGCGTGCGTTCAGTGTCACAAGATGATGGATCCGATTGGATTTTCCCTGGAATATTTTGACGCCATCGGAGTTTGGCGGACGGAAGATGAGGGTACTCCCATCACCAAGTCCGAAGTCGTTTATGACGGCACAACCGTGAATGGCCCGTCTGGTCTGCGTAATTGGATCGTGGACAAATACTCCGGTCAGTTTGTGGAGGTCACTGCAGAAAAGCTATTGACCTACGCACTGGGACGCGGAGTGGAATATCAGGATATGCCGCTGGTCCGAGCTATCGCACGAGATGCCGGGCGCAATAACAATCGCTTTTCGGCTTTGGTTCTTGCAGTTGTGAAGAGCAAGCCATTTCAAATGAATATGAAGGTACAGGAAACCGCAATTCCAGCGAGTACCTCGAAGAAGGAGGGCAATTAAATGTTTATTACCAAGAAGCACATGCCGCGACGGACGTTTCTTCGCGGCGCCGGTGTAACGCTGGGCCTGCCGTTATTGAATGCGATGATTCCCGCTCAGACCGCCCTGGCCCAGACTGCTGCAACTCCGACACCACGGTTCATGGGCATTTTCTATCCGCACGGAATGGCGCCCGGGCATTGGGAGCATCCGGAAGGTCGACTGCCCGAGAAAATGTCCAACATCATGGAATCGCTACAGCCGGTTCGCAGCCATACCACTGTTATCAGCGGAATATGGTCGTCGTCTGCTGAGGCTCCTCCGGGAACGACGGGTTCGGACCACTGGGTGGCCGCGGCGTTTCTCAGTGGCAACAAGCCGAGGAAAACCTCCGGATCCGACTCCACAGTGTTCGAACCGACGATCGATCAACAAATCGCATCGAAGATCGGTCAAGGCTCCATTCTGCCGTCCTTGCAGGTCGCGGTTGAAGATCCCAACAGCAGTTCCAGTAATTGCGGTGAGGGTTACAGCTGCTCTTATACGAACTCGATTT
>Ga0207691_10006443_pt1 | contig 11337 bp, 8 predicted proteins | sample KBSM13metaG_FD_184327 | JGI IMG/M metagenome (GOLD analysis project Ga0207691, IMG submission 184327) | Miscanthus rhizosphere microbial communities from Kellogg Biological Station, Michigan, USA - KBS M1-3 metaG (SPAdes) (version 2) | ecosystem: Host-associated > Plants > Roots > Rhizosphere >...
CCAGCATGTCGCGCTTCATCCTGGACCTGATACGGCCGTATCGGGGCTGGCTGGCGATCGTGTTCGCCGCCATGGTGGTGGAGACGGCGATGAGCCTCGCGGGTCCTTGGCCGATCAAGGTCATCATCGACAACGTGGTCGGCAGCCATCCGCTGCCGCATTGGCTGAGCTGGCTGTGGGATCTGCCGGTGGCAAAGGACAAGATGGGCCTCGCGCTGCTGGCCGGGCTCGCCACGGTCCTCATCGCCGCCATCGGCTCTGCCGCCGACTACGTCGACAACTATTACACCGAGAGCGTCGGCCAGTGGGTGGCCCACGACCTTCGCGTGCGCGTCTACGATCATCTGCATCGCCTGTCGCTCACGTTCTACGACCACCAACAGACGGGACCGCTCCTGTCGACGATCACGAGCGACGTGGCTACGGTCCAGAATTTCGCCTCGTCGGCGACGCTCGGCATTCTCGTTGATCTGTTAACGATCGTGATGATGCTGGGGCTCATGTTCTGGCTCGAGTGGGATTTTGCGCTGATCGCCATCGGCGTGACGCCGTTCCTGCTGCTGTTCGTGATGCGGTTCAAGAAGTCGGTGAAGAGCGTCACCCATGAGGTCAGAAAGCGGCAGAGCGACATCGTCGCGGTCGTGCAGCAGGGGCTTGAATCGGTGCGTGTCGTGAAGGCCTTCGCGCGGCAGGATCTGGAGCAGGGGCGCATGGGGGAGGCGAGCCGGGCGCAGGTGGACGCGGCGCTCAAGGCGCGGCGAGTGAAATCCCTGTTGTCGCCCGTGGTGAACATTGTCATTGCGCTGTGCACCGCGATCGTCATCTGGCGCGGGGCCGATCGAATACTCGCCGGGGCCATGACGGTCGGCGCGCTGACCGTGTTCCTCGCGTACCTGACCAAGTTCTTCAAGCCGGTGCAGGATTTAGCCAAGATGACCAACTCGATCGCGCAGGCTGCGGTCGGGCTCGAGCGCATCCGCAAGATCCTCGACACCGACGTCGTCATCCCGGAGCGGATCAACGCAAAGCTGTTGCCGTCGTGCCGCGGCGAGATCACGTTCGAAAACGTGGCCTTCGGCTACGACCCCGCCGCCCCCGTGCTGAAGGACGTGAGCTTCAAGATCACCCCGGGCCAGATCGTGGGGATCGTCGGCACGACCGGCGGCGGGAAATCGACGGTCGTGAGCCTCATCCCGCGATTCTATGACCCGACGGGCGGGCGCGTGCTGATCGACGGCGTCGATTTGAGGGAGCTCAAGCTCGCGTCGCTTCGTTCCATGATCGGCTACGTGCTGCAGGACACGGTGCTGTTCCATGGGACCGTGCGCGAGAACATCGCCTATGGCCGGCCGAACGCGAGCGAAGAGGAGATCGTCGCCGCCGCCAAGCTTGCCAACGCGCACGACTTCATCACCGACATGCCGCACGGCTACGACACGATGGTCGGCGACCGCGGCCTCACGCTGTCGGGGGGCCAGCGGCAGCGCATCGGCATCGCGAGGGCGGTGATCCGCGACACGCCGATTCTGATCCTCGACGAGCCGACGGCGGCGCTCGACACCGAGTCCGAGCGCCTCGTGATCGAGGGGCTGGAGCGGCTCATGAAGGGGCGCACGGTGATCATGATCGCGCACCGGCTCTCCACGATCCGCGACGCGAACAAGATCGTCGTGCTGAAAGACGGCGTCGTGCACGAGCAGGGAACGAACGACGAGCTCCTCAAACTGAACGGCGTCTATGCCGAGCTTCACCACATCCAGTTCGACGCACCCGCAGCAGGCCACGCCTGAAGGCCGTCGGCCTCACCTCACAACCGTTCACCCATTCGCCATGTCCCATTCCCTGGTAGTGCTGCCCGACGACTCGGCCAAACCCCTGGTGGACGCCATCAACGCGGCGAAGCGGACGCTGCAGATCCGGATGTTCCTGTTCACCGACCCGACGATGCTGCAGACGGTGCTGGCTGCGAAAAAGCGCGGAGTGCACGTTCGCGTGATGCTGAATCCCGCGCGGCGCGACGGCACGAGCGACAACGGCGAGACGCGGGTGGCGCTCGAGGCAGCGAAGATCGAAGTCCACGACAGCAATCCCGAGTTCGCCCTCACGCACCAGAAGTCGATGGTGATCGACGAGAAGACGGGGTTCGTCGAATCGCTCAACTGGGAGACCCGCGATCTCACCGAGACACGGGACTACGCGGTCGTCACGGAGCACGGCCGCGAAGTCAAGGAAATGATCGCGTGCTTCGACGCGGACTGGGCACGGGAGAAGTTCGTGCCTCGCGGCGAGTCGCAGCTCATCTGGTGCCCCGACAACGGGCGCGAGCGCATCGCCGAATTCATCGAGTCGGCCAAGCACTCGCTGTGGCTGCAGAACGAGCGCTACCAGGACACGGTCATCATCGAGCGCCTGGTTCGAGCGGCGCGGCGCGGCGTGAAGATTCACATTCTCGCCCGGCCGCCGCACACGCTCAAGAAAGACAAGCTGATCGAAGGCGTGGGCGGGTTGCGCATCATGCACGACGTCGGCGCGAAGGTGCACACGCTGAAAGGGCTGAAGCTCCACGCCAAAATGATCGTTGCCGATCACAAGCGAGCCGTCGTGGGCTCGATCAACCTCGCCCCCGGGAGTTTCGACGCGCGCCGCGAGCTCGCCATCGAGACCGATGCCCACCATGTCGTCAGCCGGCTCTCGGAGGTCGCGCAACGGGATTGGGACAACTCGAAGAAGATCGATCTCACCGACGAGGGACTGCTCAAAGATCTCGAGAAGCGCAATGCGGCGGCCGTGGGTGCGGAGATGCTCGTGCTCAAGACGCACGCGAAGGCCAAGGTCAAGCACTGACCGCGCCGGCATTTCCCGAGCTCCTGCTGCGGGAAGTCCGCCGCTAGTTTCCGCGTCTCTCGGTGTTGCCTCCGTCGGCCGGTAAAATTGCCGGTCGGACGCTCGCACGACACGATGCGCATTCTTCTCGTTGAAGACGATCCCATGATCGGCAAGACGCTGCTCGCGGCCTTGCAGCGCGACGGCTATTCCGTCGACTGGGTGAAGGACGGGCAGGCGGGCCGGCTCGCACTCGACACGATGGGCGACGCGTATGCGCTGGTGTTGCTCGATCTTGGCTTGCCGAAAAAGAGCGGGCTCGAGCTCCTGCGTGAAGTCCGGCGAAGCGGCAACAAGGTGCGCGTGCTGATCGTGACGGCCAAGGACGAGATTGCCGATCGCGTGGCAGGACTGGATTCGGGCGCGGACGACTACCTCGTGAAGCCGTTCAGCCAGGACGAGCTCGAGGCCCGGATGCGGGCGCTCCTGCGTCGCGACGTCGCGCGCGGCGACAACATGCTGCGCAATGGCAATCTCGCGCTCGACCCTTCCACCCGCACGGTCACGCGCGACGGGGCGCCGGTCGAGCTCTCGAAGCGGGAGTTCGCGCTGCTCGCGGCGCTGCTCGAGCGTCCCGGGACGGCGCTCTCCAAGGCGCAGCTCGAGGAACGGCTGTATGCGTGGGGCGACGAAGTGGAGAGCAACGCCGTCGAGGTGCACGTCCACAACCTTCGCCGCAAGCTGGGCGCGGATGCGATTCGCACGATTCGCGGCGTCGGCTACGTGATCGCCAAGACATGAGCAATCTGCTGAGCGCGGAGCCCGGTCATGGCGCGAAGGACGGCTTTCGCGCGCGAATTGCTCCAAAGGCGCGTGTCGCGGAGGGCTGACCGGTGACGTCGATCCGGCGCGCGCTGCTCGTGCGGCTCCTGCTCGGCCTCGTGGCGGTCACGGCGCTCGCGACGGTCGCCACCTACGTCGAGACCCGGCGCGAGATCGGCGAGCTCTTCGACCTGCAATTGAAGCAGCTCGCGTACTCGACGCGCATCGACGATCTCGTGCGCGGGCGGGCGATGGGCCGGGCGCAGCAGGAGGGCCGGCGTGTCGCCGGCGTCTCCGAGATCGTCACCCAGATCTGGGACCGTGACGGCGTGCTGGTCTACTGGTCGCAGCCCGGCGCGGGGTTGCCCGTGGCCGTAACCGAGGGCTACTCGGACGTGCGGCAGAACGGCCGCAACTGGCGCGTCTACACGCATGTATCGGGCGATCACGCCGTGCAGGTCGCGCACGCCATCGACGAGCGGCGCGAGCTTGCGGCGCAGGCGGCGCTGCGGACGTTGCTGCCGATGGCGATGCTCATTCCCGTGTTCGGGCTGTTGATCTGGTACGCCGTTGGCCATGGATTGCGTCCGCTCGAGTCGATGTCGAACGCCGTCGCCGCGCGCCGGCCCGATGCGATGTCGCCGCTGTCGGAGCGGGGGCTGCCGCGCGAGCTTCGTCCGCTCGCCGAGAGCTTGAATGCGCTGCTCGCACGCCTCGACGACGCCATCGGCGCGCAGCGTCGGTTCACGAGTGAGGCGGCGCACGAGCTACGCACGCCGCTGGCGGCGTTGGCATTGCAGGTCGGCGAGGTGGAGCGGGCGCACGACGGGGCACGGGCTGCGGCGATCGCCGATTTGAAGCTCGGGCTCGCACGAACGTCGCGCCTCGTCGAGCAGCTCCTCACGATGGCGCGGCTCGAGCCGGAGGGACTGATTCGAAACTTTTCGCGCGTCGATCTGGTCGCAATCGCAAAGGAGGCGATCGTCGCGAGGATCCCGGTCGCCGAATCGAGATCGATCGACCTCGGCTGCACCGAGACCGCGAACGTGTCCGTCCAGGGCGACGCCGCGAACCTCGCGACGCTGCTCGCGAATCTTCTCGACAACGCGCTTCGCTACACGCCGAGCGGCGGCCGCATCGATGTCTCCATCACCGAGGCCGCCGGCGGAGCGCTGCTGACGGTCGCCGACACCGGGCCGGGAATTCCCGCCGCTGCCCGCGAGCGGGTGTTCGAGCGGTTTCACCGCGAGCCGAGCCCGGACGACGCAACGCTAGGGGTGGGAAGCGGCCTTGGCCTTTCCATCGTCCGGCGGATCGCCAACGCGCACGGCGCGACCGTCACGCTCGACTCGGGCGCGGACGGCAAAGGCCTCGTTGTCCGTGTGAGATTTCCGCCTTAAGGACCGGTTAAGCAACCGCCCCTACATTGCATCGTGAAGCCCGCCTTGGGGCTTATTTCCTATAGGAGAGCACGATGCGACTCAACAAAGTAACCTCCGCCTTGCTCGCTGCCGGCATCGGCGCCGGCCTCGCGACGGGGTACATGCACTTCGATGCGCCGTCGATCGGCAATGCGCAAGCGGCCCAGCCGGCGGCGGTGACCGCCACCATTCCGACGCCCGCGGCCAATCTTCCCGACTTCACACAACTGGTCGATAAGGCAGGTGCGGCTGTCGTCAACATCAGCGTGCTCCACACGAGCAAGGCCAGGGGCATCGACTCCGAAGACCTGGACGAGGACAGCCCGTATTTCGAATTCTTCAAGCGCTTCGGCGCTGTTCCGGGCATGCCGAACGGCCAGGGCATGCGGCCGGAACAGCCGAGTCGGGGCCTGGGCTCGGGCTTCATCGTGAGCCCCGACGGCTACATCGTCACGAACGCGCACGTCGTGGATGGCGCGTCGGAAGTCATCGTGAGGCTGACCGATCGGCGCGAGTTCACGGCCAAGGTCGTGGGAGCCGACAAGCGCACGGATATCGCAGTCGTCAAGATCGACGCGAAAAATCTGCCCGCGCTCGAGTTCTCGACGAAGCCCACGGTCAAGCGTGGCGAGTGGGTGATTGCGATCGGCTCGCCCTTCGGCTTCGAGAACAGCGTCTCGGCAGGTGTCGTGAGCGGTGTGCATCGCGCATTGCCCGACGGCCAGATGGTGCCCTTCATCCAGACCGACGTCGCCGTGAATCCAGGCAACTCCGGTGGCCCGCTGCTCAACTCGCAAGGGCAGGTGGTCGGCGTGAACTCGCAGATCTACAGCCGCTCCGGAGGCTACATGGGATTGTCGTTCGCCATCCCGGTCGACGTCGCGGCGAAGGTCGCCGATCAGCTCAAGACGCACGGCAAGGTCGCGCATGGACGTCTCGGCATCGGCATCCAGGCCCTCGATCAGTCGCTGGCGCAGAGCTTTGGCCTGCCGGACGCGAACGGCGCGCTGGTCGGCCAGGTCGAGCCGAACAGTCCGGCCGCCAAGGCCGGCTTCAAGACCGGTGATGTGATCCGCAAGATCGACAACGTGGTGGTGGTCGACAGCACGGATGTGACGAGCCGCGTTGGCAACTCGGCGCCCGGCACCACGCTCAACTTCGACGTGTGGCGCGCAGGCAAGGCGATCGAGGTGACGGCGAAGGTCGGCACGCTCGACGAAGAAAAGGTCGCAAAGGTCAGCGACGAGTCCGCGCCGAAAGGCAAGCTCGGGATCGCAGTTCGTCCGCGTACTGCGGAGGAGCAGGAGAAGTCTGGTGAGAAGGCGGGCCTCGTCGTCCAGCAGGCGGGCGGCGCGGCAGCTTTGGCTGGTGTCCAGGCGGGCGACGTGATCCTTGGCGTGGGCTCGTCCCCCGTGAACACGGTCGATGAGCTGCGCACCGCGGTCGACAAGGCCGGCAAGACGGTCGCGCTGCTGATCGAACGGGGCGGCCGGCAGATCTACGTGCCGGTGAAGGTGTCCTGACAGGTCGGACCCTGACAGGTTTGTCGTAGCGTCTCGGCAAGCTTGTCAGCGTGTCCTGGAACGCGTTTGGTGTTTCTCGCGCCCGTCCGGCGTGCCCAAGGCGGTGATCGGACGGGCGTCTTTTTTGCCGCAGACTAGCTGAAAGCCTCCTGCCAGATTCTCTTCAATTCCGAATCGGCGCATGTCGCCACCGCAGCTTCGAGGCTTTCGAACACGCCCAAACGGATATCCGCGTCTTGCGCCAACGTCGACGCGCACTCAAGTCCTTGCGGCAAATCGTCAGGTGAGATCGGCATCCGCCCCGGCAAGACCACCGCTCACGGGGGCATCGACCGTGCGACGCGTTTGAGTTCGTCTGTGAACGGCCCTGGTTTCTATCACGCCGTGGCAGCGACCTTCAACGCCTCGATACGTATCTCCTCGGTGAGGCGTGCCTTGAGCGCCGAGAACTCGGGCGTCGTCTTCACCGTGTAGTGACGCGGATGAGGCAGGTCGACGGCGACCTCTACCTTGATCCGCCCCGGCCGCGCACTCATCACGATCACCCGACCCGCCATGAAGATCGCCTCTTCGATGTCGTGCGTGACGAAGAGCACGGTCTTCTTCTCCGCTTCCCATATTCCGAGCAGGAGCTCCTGCATCAGCGCACGCGTCTGGTTGTCGAGCGCGCCGAATGGCTCGTCGAGGAGAAGGATTTTCGGGTCGTTGGCGAGCGCGCGGGCGATCGCGGTTCGCTGCTGCATGCCGCCGGACAGCATCTTCGGATAGTGACGCTCGAATCCGCCGAGCCCGACGCGGGCGATGTAATGCGCGGCGATCCGCTGCTGCTCGTTCTGCGGCATGTTCTTCTCGCGCAGTCCGAAGCAGATATTCTCGTGCACCGTGAGCCAGGGAAACAGCGTATAGGACTGAAACACCATTCCCCGGTCCGCGCCCGGTGCGACGACCGGCGTGCCGTCGAGCAGAACGCGCCCGGACGTCGGCGTATCGAGACCTGCGACGATTCGCAGCAGCGTCGATTTGCCGCATCCGGAAGGTCCGAGGATGGTGATGAAATCGTTGTCCTCGACGCGAAGCGTGACCGGTTCGAGCGCAACGGTCGGCGTGCCTCCGCGGACGGCGGCGAACGTCCGCCCGACCGCCTCGATGGCCAGCTTGTGCCGGTGCGCACCGCCGTTCAAGCGACGCTCCAGGGATAGAGCCGCTGGTTCGCCCACTTGAACACGAAGTCGGAGATGAGGCCGATGACGCCGATGACGATGATGCCGAAGATGATCTGTCCGGTGTTGAGCAGCGCCTGACTGTCGGTAATCATGTGGCCGATTCCGGACGATGCTCCGATCAGCTCCGCGACGATCACGTACGTCCAGGCCCAGCCGAGCACGAGCCGCAGCGTCTCGGCGATCGCGGGCGACGCGCTCGGCAGCAGCACGCGGCGGACGACCCCGCGCGACGTAGCGCCGAGCGTATACGCAGCTTCGACGAGGTCGCGCCGCGTCGAGCCGACGGCTACCGCGACCATCAGCACGAGCTGGAAGAACGAGCCGATGAAGATGACGAGAAGCTTCTGCATCTCGCCGATGCCGGCCCACAGGATGAGCAGCGGAATGAACGCTGACGCCGGCAGGTAGCGCGCGAACGAGACGAACGGCTCGAAGAACGCCTCGATCGGCTTGTACGCGCCCATCGCGATTCCGAGCGGCACCGCGCACACTGCCGCGAGCACGAAGCCGCCGACAACACGCCATACGGTGATCGCGATGTCGCCGGCAAAACCGAATTGCGCGAAGAGCGCCCACCCCTCGCGCAACATCGTCACGGGATCGGCGAGGAAAGTCCTCGACACGAAGCCCGAGAGCGTTGCTACCGCCCAGACGGCGACGAACAGCACGAAGAACGCGATGCCGAGCACGGCCTTGCGGCCGGGCGCGACCGGCTTGAGCGGCGTCATCGCGCGCGAAAAATAGGGTCAGAGACGAATACCCGAAGAACGAATATCCGAAGACGCCCGTCTGTCGCCAAACTCAAAAGAATCGGGTCCGACCCTGATCGACGAACTGCCTGCGCTATGAGAAAAATCGTCTCTGACCCTACTTGATGTAGGTGGTGTCGGCCAGGTTCGTCAAGTCCGGAATCGACTTCAGGATGCCGGCGTCGAGCAGGAGGTCCGCCGCCTCCTTGTTGAATTGCTGGAACTCGCCGGCGAAGAATTTCTGGTTCGCGGCCTTGTCCTGCCAGCGCAGATACGCCGCCGACTTCGCGAACTGCTCACCCGTCTGCTTGGTCGGCGCCCCCATGAGCTCGTTGCTCTTCGCGGGGTCCTTCCTGATCATCTCCAGCGCTTCGAAGTAACTGTTCGTCAGCGCCTGCGCCGCCTTCGGGTTGTCGGCGAGGAACTTCGGCGTGCAGCCGAACGTGTCCATGATCATCGGATAGTCGAGCGTCGTCGCGATGATCTTGCCGGCATTCGGGTTGTCCCGCACGGTCGAGAGGTACGGCTCGTACGTCATCGCGGCGTCGTTCTGGCCCGCGACGAAGGCCTGCGCGGCGGGGCCGGGCTCCAGATTGACGACGGTGACGTCCTTGACCGACAGCCCGTTCTTGCGCAGGAACCAGGCCAGCGTGAAGTAGGGTGCGGTCCCCGGCGCCGAGGCCGCCACCGTCTTGCCCTTGAGATCGGCGATTTTCGCGATGTTGCCGCGCACCGCCATGCCGTCGGCGCCGTAGCTCTTGTCCATCTGGAAGATCTGCTTGGTCGCGACACCACTTGCATTCCAGACGATCCACGTCTCGACGGTAGTGGCCGCGCATTGCACGTCGCCGGACGCGATCGCCAGATGACGATCCTTCTGAGGAATCATCTTGAGCGAGACATCCAGGCCGTTCTTCTTGAAGATTCCCGCTTCCTTGGCGAGCGTCAGAGGCTGGAACCCGGTCCACCCTGACATCCCGATGGCGACTTTGGCTTCCTGGGCGGCGGCAAGGCCCGCGACCGCAAATGCCGCGGCGGCTGCTGTGGTCACCGCGGCGGCAAGCATCTTGCACATGGAGTTCTCCGGAAGGTCATCGAAACGTCGAAATCTAGGGCGCAAGCGAGATGCTGTCAATGCGATTGGCCTTCGAAGAAATGCGCCGCTGCCTCCTTACCGCGCGAAAGGGAGCGTTGGCGGGCCTCTCGGGTTGCCTCTACAATCGGATCGTCCACAAGCGTTGCGCGATCGCGGCCGCTGGTTGGGTGGCGGTTCGTCAATGGTTGTCCACGATGGCACGTTTAAAATGGTTCGCTTGCTCACTCCCACCGACTTTCGCTCGATGCCCTGGAAGAACGGCGGCGGGCGAACGACGGAGATCGCCGTGCACCCGGCAGGCGCCGCACTCGACGCCTTCGCCTGGCGCGTGAGCATCGCCAACGTCGAACGCGATGGCGCGTTCTCGGCCTTTCCGGGCATCGACCGCACAATCGTGCTACTCGACGGGGCGGGGATGCGTCTGCAGGGTGCGGAACGCGGGATTGACCTCACCACCCGCTACTTGGCGCACGACTTCCGAGGCGACGATAGCATCGATTGCAAGCTTGTCTCCGGCCCGTGCCGCGATTTCAACGCGATGTTCCGGCGCGGCCGGGCGCGCGGATCGGTCACCGTCGTGCGTCGCTCGGGGGCGAAGTTCGACCCGGCGCAGTTCTGCGTGTCGTATGCGGCGAAGGGACCCCACGAAGCGACCATTGCGCGGCGCTGCGCGCGCCGGCTGGACGAAGGTCATGCGCTTGTCGCCGCCGAGTCCGTGTCGGCTGCGGAGGGCGGATCGATCGTCGTGCGGCCCCTTGAAGACGATGCCGTCGCTGTCGTCGTGTGCGTCGCCTATCGATGAAATTCTTCGCGGACAGCGCGCTCACGCCCGGCGGCTGGCGGAGCGATGTCGTCATTGACGTCGCCGCCGACGGAACGATCGAGCAAGTCGATGTGGGTTCGAAGCGTGATAGTAGGTCCCTAAGGGACGATGGCGCCGAGCGCTTCGCCGGTCCTGTCGTTCCGGGGATGCCGAATCTCCATTCGCATGCGTTCCAGCGCGCGATCGCCGGGCGCACGGGATATGCGAGCGCCGACGGCGACAGCTTCTGGACGTGGCGCCAGGCGATGTACGCGTTTCTCGACCGCATCGAAGCGGACGCGTTCGAGGCGATAGCCACACAGGCGTACGTCGAGATGCTGAAGGCGGGGTACACGTCGGTCGCGGAATTTCATTACGTCCATCACGATCCGCGGGGAAAAGCCTATGCGGATCCCGCCGAGCTCGCGCATCGCGTCGTCGCTGCGGCACGCGCGACCGGAATCGCGCTCACGCTGCTGCCGGTGTTCTACGCGCACTCGGATTTCGGCGGCGCGCCGCCGACGCAAGGCCAGCGCCGCTTCGTGCACACGGTCGACTCGTATGCCCGGCTCATCGATACGCTTGCCCGCGAAACAACCGCCGCGACATGGAACCTGGGCGTCGCGCCGCACAGCCTGCGCGCGGTGACACCGGAAGAGTTGTCCGCGGTCGTTGCGCTGTCGCCCCGGGGGTCGCCTATCCATATCCACGTTGCAGAGCAGGTGCGGGAAATCGAGGGCTGCGTCGCGTGGAGCGGGGCGCGCCCGGTCGAATGGCTTCTCGACCACGCGTCGGTCGACACCCGCTGGTGCGCGGTGCACGCGACCCACATGACGAATGAAGAGATCGTCCGACTGGCGGCGAGTGGGGCAACCGCC
>Ga0207691_10006444_pt1 | contig 11336 bp, 10 predicted proteins | sample KBSM13metaG_FD_184327 | JGI IMG/M metagenome (GOLD analysis project Ga0207691, IMG submission 184327) | Miscanthus rhizosphere microbial communities from Kellogg Biological Station, Michigan, USA - KBS M1-3 metaG (SPAdes) (version 2) | ecosystem: Host-associated > Plants > Roots > Rhizosphere >...
GCGATCTTAATGGTTTCGTTTGGTCCGGCTGAAGCCGGACACTACGTCGATGGTCCGGCTGAAGCCGGACACTACGGTGTACGTCCAAACACCTGCAGCAGGCCGAGCGTCAGCCACGGCACGTAGGTGATCAGCAGTACGCCGAGCGCCAGGATGCCCAGCATCGGCAGTGTCGCCCACGTCACCTCGAGCACCGGCTTCTTGAACCGGTACGACGCCAGGAGCAGGTTCAACCCGAGCGGCGGGTGCAGGTAGCCGAGCTCCAGGTTGGCGACGAAGATGATGCCCAGGTGGACGTAGCTGATCGCATAGGCATCCGCCAGCGGCAGCAGCAGCGGCACCACGACGACGATCGCCGAGAAGATGTCCATCACCGTGCCGACCAGCAGCAGGAAGACGTTGAGCGCCAGCAAGAACGCCCACTTCGACTGAATGTGCGCCTGCGTCCACTCAATCAGGTGCGTCGGCACCTGCGCGTTGACCAGGTAGTTCGTCAGGCCGACGGCGATTGACAGGATGACCAGCACGCCGCCAACCAGCGCCACACACTCGCCGGCAACGCGCACGATCGCACTGAACGACGGGACGTCGCGGTGCACGAACCGCTGCACGATGAGCGCGTAGAGCGCCGCAATCGCCGCCGACTCCGACGTCGTCGCGTAGCCGCCAAAGAGCGCCCAGAGCACGACGATCGGCAGCGCCATCTCCCACTTCGCATTCCAGAGGGCGGAGCCCAGTTCGCCGAAACGGAACGGCGATCGAGCGGCCTTGCTCCTGATCGCCTCCCGGACTCCCAGCGCGGCGAGGAGTGCCAGCATCAGGACCCCCGGCACGATGCCGCCGATGAACAGGTCCTCGATCGCGACCTGCTGCGCCACGATGCCGTAGAGGATCAGCGGGACGGAGAGCGGGAACAGGAGGCCAAGCGAGCCGGAGGCCGTCAGCAGCCCGATCGCGAACCGCTCGCGGTAGCCTTCCTTCAAGAGCGCCGGCAGGAGCAGGCCGCCGAGCGCGAGGATCGTGACGCCGGATCCACCCGTGAAGAGCGTAAAGAACGCGCACAGGGTAGCCGCGGCAACTGCGGTTCCGCCCGGCGCCCAACCGAACAGCGCGCGCAAGGCGCGCAGCAGACGAGTGGACGACTGGCCTTCAGCCAGAAGGAATCCGGTGAGCGTGAAGAGCGGGATCGCCGCGAGGTTTGCCGCGGGTGAGGTCAGCTCTTCGTAGGCTTTGATCAGCGGCACGATCGGCCGCGTGCCGTCGATGAAGAACGCGACCATGGCGATGCCGCCAAGCAGCGCAAAAATCGGCGTGCCCAGGACCCCCGCCGCAAGAATGCCGAGCACCCAGGGGAGGAGCGGCGCCCCCTCGAACAGCTCAAAATGCCGCGCCGCGTAGACACCAACCACCACGCCGAGGAACGAGATGGCCCGCGCCCACCAGTGCGGTGACGACTTCCAGGCGAGTCGCAGCGCGATCAGCGTGAAGGCGATCGGGAAGGCGAGCGCTGCCACCCAGACGCGGAGGTTCACCGCGACGATCGTGCCGGCCTCGCGCTCGCTCTGTACCAGCGCCAGACCGCCGACCGCGAACAGCATTGCGATCGCGGCGCCGGCGAAGCCAGACACGACGTGTGCAAGGTTGATGGTGCCTTTGGGGAGGAATTCGCCGGTGGCGAGCGTCAGGAGCTTGCCCTCGCGCGCGCCGATGGCGGCGCCCAGCAGGCCGACCCAGATGGTGAGGTTGAGGGTGAACGGCCCGGCGCCCGGAATGCCGCGGTGCAGCGTCAGCCGCATCGCGATCTCGGCGAGCGGCAGCAGCATGATGCCCGCAAGGGCGAGCGTCGCGAGAACGTTCTCGGCGCCCGCGAGCGCCTTGACGACCGGCTTCAACTACTTCTTCGTCTTCCGATACGCGTCGCGTTCGCGCAGCGCTGCGTCATAGACGTCTGCCGGCACCAGCGTGCCGCGGATTGTCGTCACCAGCCGATCCGCCTCGGAACGGAACGTCGCCAGCGCCTTCGCGTCGGGCGTGGTCACCGTCAGGCCGCGCGTCTTCATCGTCGCGATCGACGAGGCGTCGAGCTTGACGGCGTCTCCAAGCAGCCGCTTCTCGATGACCTTCGAGCTCGCGACCATGACGGCCTTGTCGTCGGCAGAGATCTTGTTCCATGTCTGGTTGGTGATGAGGAGTCCGCCGTACAGCGGCGCCACGTTGACGTCCAGCATGTATTTGGCGTCGCGGAAGACCTGCATCAGCAGGGCGGGATACGGCGGCATCGGTGCGGCGTCGATCATCCCGGTGCTCAGCTTCAACTGCGCCGGGATGTCGCCGGAATTCAGCGCCACCGGTCGGAAGCCGTTCTGCTTGTACCACTGCACGATCCGGTCATCGCCCTGCGACGTGAACAGCTTGGAGGCTTTCACGTCGTTCAGGCTGGTGATCGGGTTCTTCGAAAACAGCTGCACCCATCCGGCGCTGCCCCAGGCGAGCAGCTTGAAGCCTTTGGCCTCGAGCCGCTTCTCGAGCATCGGGCTGAGCTTTTCCAGCACATAGTTCGCTTCCTCATCGGAGGCAAACATAAAGGGCACGCCAAACACGCTGAAGGCGTCGTCGATGGACGAGAGGCCGGGGAGCGTCAACAGGTTGCCCTGCAGCTGATCGACCGCCGGCCGCATCATGCGCAGCGTCGCGTCCTCACTTCCCTGCGAACCGTTGGCGTAGACAATCAGCTTGACGCGCCCAGAGGTCTTGGCCTCCCATTCGGCGCCGAGGTCGGTCAGGGCCTTGTTGTACGCGGAGATCGACGGCGCCACGGTGGCCAGCTTGATGGTGACGGTCTGTGCGGCGGCGCCCGACGCGACGAGGGAGACGAAGGCGAGCGTAAGCACACTGTGGCGGAACATGAAACCTCCGGAGCTAGTTGGCAAATTGTTCGTCGATCCGATCCAGCAGCAGACGCGCCCGCTTCTGCGTCAACAGCGTCACCAGACGGCTCGACGGGTCTTTCTCAGGATCGATCGCCAGGGCCATCTTCAGCAACCGCTCGAACTCGGCCCGGTCCTGAGCGCCCACCGCGACTCCCGTCGCCAGGGCGACATACGGCCCGGGCAACAGGCCCTTCTGCAACTCTACGGCCCGGGCGAAGTGCTCCCTGGCCCGAGTGGGGTTCCCTCCCAGCACCTCGGGCAGGCCGTCGAGCGTAATAAACAGTTCGTGCAGCGTCCCTTTTTCCCACTTTTCGTCCAGGGCCAGGGCACGCTCCGCAAGCATCCGCACGATCGGGAGATCGACGGCAATCTCCGGCTTATCGAGGCCGATTGAGATGGAGGCGCCCCAGGAAGCCGCCATCCAGTACAACAGCGGCACGTCCCCGCGCCTGGCCCGCGCCAGCACCGTCTCGGGGTGTTGAAGCAGCAATTCGCTGGTCTTCTCGCCAAACCTGGCGTTCATGGCCCGAAAGCAGTAGCCGCGCGCCCGAAGATACAACTTGAGCGCGCGATCGTGAAGCGCCTGGATCTCCGCAGGCCGCCCCCGGGGTAGCGCCTCGGCGTTGGTTTCGACGTAGCCGTAGCCGTACTGGGTGAAGCCGCTGCAGGTGGCCAGCAGCAGCCCCTGGTGCTTCGGAGTGGACTCGAGAAAGGATTCGTACAACTTGAGCGCGAAGGGGAGCGCGTCGCCTATGAGCTGCACGTCGTCGTCGCTCGTGAAGGTCGTGCCAACTTCCGACAATGTATTGGCGACGGTGTTCACCGCCATCTTCTTCAGCGAGCAGCCAGAGCTGCCGGCCGCGCAGACCGAGACCAGCAGGACAACGAAGAGACGCATCGACCTCAATTTATATCGTGACGCTCGGGCAGGAGCCTGAAAAACCCTGATTTGGCGTGGCCTAGTTCATTGAGCAGGAGCCAGGACCGCGCGGGTCGCCGCACGATCCGCAGGGGCCGAGCGGGACCTGGGTGGCGCCACTGGCCTGCGCGGAGGTTCGCGCGGCAAACACGGACTGACGCTTTTCGAGGTCCGTGCCGTGGCACGACGGGCACTCCGGCGTCGCGGCACCGCGCGTCAGCCACTCGAACCGGTGATCGCAGGTCTTGCAGGCGTACTCAAACAGCGGCATGCGCTTCGCTCTCCAGCGCGTGCGCGAGCACACAGCCCAACGCTTCCGCGCATTGCGGGTCGAACTGCTTTCCGCTGCAGCGCGCGATTTCCTCGATGGCGAGGCTTGGCGGCATCGCCGGGCGCTGCGTGTGCGGATGCGTCATCGAATCGTACGCGTCGGCCACCGCGAGCACCCGTGCGGCCTTGGGGATCCGGGTGGACTCGAGCCGCCGCGGATAGCCGGTGCCGTCGTACGCTTCATGGTGGGACAGGACCACCTCCGCGGCATCAGCAAACCGCGGCTGGTTCCGCAGAAGATCATAGCCGACCTGCGGATGCGTCCGCATGATCCGCCACTCGTCTTCGTCGAGGGGACCGGGCTTTGAAAGGATCGAGGCCGGCATATCCAGCTTGCCGATATCGTGCAGCAACCCGCCCCGCTCGAGGGTCCCGAGCTCCTCGTCGGTGAACCCCATCTCGTCGCCGACCGCCACGGCGAGCCGGGCGACGCGCGTCGCATGACCGCGCGCGTCGTGTTCGTGCAGCTGCAGAATCGCCATCAACCCTTCGAGGGCCTGCTCCGGCGTGTCCTGCGCTTCCGCCAGCGCCGCCGCCACCGCGGCGCGACGTGCGCGCAACCGATCCTGCAGCGCGTGGTGCAGCCCTTCCTGCGCGACCGCCGCGTTGTGCCAGTCGCGCCCCAGGGTGAGCGCTTCCTGGAAACGGCGTTCGTCGAACGGCTTCAGCAGATAGTCAACGACCTGGTTGCGAAGGCTGGCAACGGCGATCTCCACTTCATAGACGCCCGTCGCCATGATCACTGCGGTGTCCGGAAAGCGATCCCGGATTTGCGACGCGAGCCAGACGCCGTTGCGCCGTCCGCCCCCAAGCCTCACGTCGCACACCGCGATCGCGCAGGGGTGTTCGGCGAGCGCGGCGAGCGCGCGTCCAGCCGTCACCGCGTCGCGGGCAACGTAGCCCAACGTCTGAGCCCATGCCCGCATCTGCTGCCGATGGGTGAGGTCGTTGTCAGCGATCAGAACAGACGACGTGGGAGAAGTCGCTCGTGTGTTCACAATATGGTTGTGTTGCCGCAGTGCGTCTGCGCCGAACCCATCCTAAGAAACTGATCAACGCGTCGCAAGCACAAGTGACGGTATTGTTGAGGCATATGCAGCTCGGAGCGCTTCGTCGCCACTGGGATGAGTTTGGACGGAGTGATCCCTTGTGGGCGGTGCTGACCGCGCCCGACAAGAAAGGCAACCGCTGGTCGGTCGACGAGTTTCTGCAGACCGGCCGTGACGAGATCGCGGCGCTCATCAGTTATCTCGCTGCGCGTGGGCTGGCACCAAGGCGACACCGCGCGCTCGATTTCGGGTGTGGCGCGGGACGGCTGACACACGCGCTGGCCGATCACTTCGATCAGGTGATCGGCGTCGACATCGCCCCATCGATGATCGACGTCGCGCGCCGTCTTCATGCACATCGGTCTGGAGTCGAATTCCGTCTCAACACGTCGACCCGGTTGGAGTCGATCGAGTCGGAATCGATCGATCTCGTCTATACCTTGCTCGTTCTGCAGCACATCCCGCCCCGCTACGTCCGCCAATACCTGGCGGAGTTCGTCCGCGTGCTCAGTCCCGGGGGCGTCCTGGTGTTCCAGTTACCGTCCCGCGATCCGGTTCCTGTGACTGTGGAGGGGCGCGGGCTGAAAACCATGCTGCCCGTCCGTGTGATCGCGATGATTCGCGCGATCCGCCGGCTTCGCGAATTTCCCCGAATGGAGATGCACGGTCTGCCTCGCGGCGAGGTGGAGGAGCTGCTCACCAGCCTTGGCGCTCCGGTGGTTGATGTCGTCGACGATCGGGCCCACCATGCCGACACGCCGGGCTTCCGCTACTGCGCTGTGAAGCGTGCGCGCTGACGCGTGACGGACGACGTGTTGCCGGACCATCGCTTCTCCAGACCCGTGCTCGCGAGCGTCCTTGCCTATGCGGGCATCACGATCGTCATGGGCCGGCACGTGCTGGCGTCACTCGGGTCCTCGATCGCCAGCGACATCGGCGACCCGTTGTTCGCCACGGCTCTCCTGACGTGGAACGCGACCCATCTGCCGTGGACACACGAGTGGTATCAGTTGCCGATCTTTTTCCCGATGCCTGACGCGCTCGCGCTGTCCGAGCATCTGCTCGGGATCAGCGTGATTGCCGCGCCGATTCAATGGCTGGTCGGGAGTCCACTCGTCACCTACAACATCATGGTGCTCCTGTCGTTTCCGCTGTGCGGTCTGGCGATGTACGCCCTCGCCTGGAGACTGACGCGGAACCGCGCCGCCGCCTTCCTGGCGGGACTGGCGTACGCATTTGCTCCGTACCGCGCCGGCCAGCTGCCGCATCTTCAGGTGCTGGCCGCCTGGGGCGTGCCCGTCGCGCTGCTTGGTCTGCACGCCTATCTGGAGACGCGGCGACGCCGATGGCTCGTGTTGTTTGGTGCAAGCTGGCTTCTGCAGGCAGCGTCCAACGGCTATTACCTCGTGTTCTTTACCGGCGTCGTCGCCCTCTGGGTGGCGTGGTTCATGGCGGCACGGGGTCGCTGGCGCGACGTTGGCCGCGTCGTCGTGACGCTGGCGGTCGCCGCCATTCCGCTGGTGCCGATCCTCTACCAGTACGTGACCGTGCAGCGCGCATTCGGCATGTCACGCGGCATTGGCGAGATGGCCGTGTTCAGCGCCGACATCGCGGCGGTTCTGTGCGCTCCATCCATCCTGACATTCTGGGGTTGGATTCAGATCGGATGCGGTCCTGAAGGTCAGTTGTTCGCCGGAGTGGCCTTCACGGTCCTGTGTGTTGCAGGCGCGATTGCCATGCGACGCAGCCGAGCTGCCGAGGCACCGGCTACGGCTTCTCCCGGTCGGTCGCGCTGGAGCAGGAGTCGCACTGCCCTGATGCGACTGACGCTCGCGATCGCGGTTCTGTACGGTGCCATCGGGGCGTGGACCTTGATCTGGGGACCATGGCAGGTCGAGATGCCGTTCCACGCGTCGGCGTCGTCCGCAAGAAAGCCGGCCTCGGTGACGCTCTTCTTCCTGCTGGCATCCCTGCTGCTGTCACGCGGCTTTCACCGCCTCATTCGTCGCGGATCCATCGAGACCTTCTACGTCCTTTGTGCCGCCGTGTGCTGGTTGCTGTCGTGGGGACCGTTTCCGCGGCTGCTTGGTGAGACGGTTCTGTACCAGGCCCCGTACGCCTGGATCGCGCATCTTCCTGGGGGTGGATCGCTGCGCGCTCCGGCACGACTCTGGATGATGAGCGTGCTCTGCCTGGTCGTGTTCATGGCCCTCGGGATGGCTCGTCTGCTGTCGTCGCGGAGAAACCGATCGACGATCCTGACGATCGTCGCGGCGTGCGGACTCGTGGCGGACGGTTTCACCACGATCCCGGCGGCAGCGATCCCCGCCACACCGCTCGTTCCGCCAACAGGTAAAACCGTCCTGGTCCTGCCGATCGGGCAGGCGCTGAACGACATCACAGCCCTGTACGGCGCGGTCACCCAGCGCTACCGCACGATCAATGGCTACAGCGGCTACGAGCCACCGTATTACGAAGCGCTCCGGACTCTTTCGGACGCCCGCGATCCGCTCCTGTTCGCTCCCTTTGAACGTGAGGAGCTGCACGTTCTGGTGAACCGCGGCGAAGCGGAACTGCGGACCCTGGTTGCCGCACAGCCCGGAGCCGAGCTCGTGCTCGAAGGGCCCGTCGCTCATTACCGCATCCCACCGCACGCCGTGGCGTCCGTGCGTACTGAACCTGCCGGCACGCGAATCCCGGTGCAGGCGGTGGAGGCGACGTGCTCGCCCGGTGCTGGCGCGCTGGTGACCGATGGCGACCTGCGCACCCGGTGGGTCTGCGGAGTGCAGTCGCCGGATCAGATGCTGATCGCGGACCTGGGTGCGCCCGTTCGAGTCGGAATGATCGTCCACGCGCTGGGATCGGCCGGAGGCGAATTCCCTCGACGTCTGGTCATCGAAACGTCAGAGGACGGTTCGACGTGGGTGCCGGCGTGGAAGGGGAGTCCGGCCGTCGCCGTTCTTCATGCAGCGATGGCGAAGCCGCTCGAGACCCGCGCGATCATCGAGTTCACGCCACGGACAGCACGATACGTACGGCTGCAGCAACTCGCACGTGAGGGCACTTACGCCTGGTCGCTTGCCGAGTTGGAGGTCTGGTCCGGCGAGCCGAAGTAGGAATCGTCGCGTGGTGTTTGTCGTCGCGACCGGTCGGGCCAGAACGCGTATGCCATACTGGGAGGATGTCTTCACACCGGAAATCGCAGCAGATCGCCAACCCGCTCCGCCGCAACGTCGCCATCGTCGCGCACGTTGATCACGGCAAAACGACGCTGGTTGATGCGCTGCTGCGGCAGAGCGGCGCCTTCCGGGCGAATCAGCAGGTGGCCGAGCGGGTCATGGACAATACCGACCTCGAGCGCGAGCGCGGCATCACCATCCTGGCCAAGAACACCGCGGTTCACTACCACGACCTGCTGATCAACATCGTCGACACGCCGGGGCACGCTGACTTCGGTGGCGAGGTCGAGCGGACCTTGTCGATGGTCGATGGCGTCATGCTGCTGGTGGACGCCTCGGAAGGGCCGCTGCCGCAGACCCGGTTCGTCTTGCGCAAGGCGCTCGAGCGCGGACTCCCGCCGATCGTCGTGTTGAACAAGATCGATCGCCCCGACGCGCGAGCGCAGGAAGTCCTCAACGAGGTCTATGATCTCTTCATCGACCTGGACGCTACCGAAGATCAGATCGAGTTTCCGGTGCTGTATACGAACGCCCGCGAGGGATACGCGAGCAGCGACGCCAACACGCGCGGCGAGGATCTCCGTCCGCTGTTCGACGCGATCGTCGAGCACGTGCCGCCGCCGAGAGGGGACACGGCAGCGCCCCTGCAGATGCTGGTCGCCAATCTCGACGCCAGCGACTACCTGGGCCGAATCGCGATCGGTCGGATCTTCAACGGTACTGTCCGATTGAATGACTCCGTGGCCGTCTGCAAACTGAATGGCGCCGTCCAGCCAACGCGCGTGACGAAGCTGTTCGCATTCGACGGCCTCAAGAGGGTCGAGATCAACTCGGCCGCAGCCGGGGACATCGTCTGCCTCGCCGGTATCGAAGACATCACCATCGGCGAGACGATTTCCGACCCCGAACACCTGTCGCCGATGCCGCCGATCGCCGTGGATGAGCCGACGGTGTCGATGATCTTCGGCGTCAACACGTCGCCGATGTCGGGAAAGGACGGCCAGTACGTCACGTCGCGCAACCTGCGGGAGCGCCTCGACCGCGAGCTGCTCGGCAACGTGTCGGTGCGCGTCGAAGACACCGACAGCCCGGAGCAGATGAAGGTGATCGGCCGCGGCGAGCTGCAGCTGTCGATCCTCATCGAGATGATGCGCCGCGAGGGATTCGAGGTGCAGGTCTCGCGACCGGACATCGTGACCAAGGAAGTCAAGGGCGTGAAGATGGAGCCGGTCGAAGAGCTCGTCATTGACGTGCCCGAAGAATTCCAGGGCGTGGTCATCGCTCAGGCCGGCACACGACGCGGTGTGTTGACCAAGATGGTGAACCACGGCAGCGGCCGCGTCCGCCTCGAGTTCCGCATCCCGGCGCGCGGCCTGATCGGCTTCCGGTCGCAGTTCCTGACCGACACCAAAGGGACCGGGATCATGAACCACCTGTTTGCCGGGTGGGAGCCGTGGCACGGTGGCATTGCCGCGCGCACAACAGGAGCGCTCGTCGCGGACCGGACCGGCGTGGCCACCGCATACGCCCTCTATAACCTGCAGGAGCGCGGCGAAATCTTCGTTGAACCGGGCACGGCCGTGTACGAGGGAATGGTCATCGGCGAGAACGCCCGCGCGAGCGACATGGACGTCAACGCCACCAAGGAAAAGAAGCAGACCAACATGCGCGCCTCGACTGCAGACGAGGCGATTCGGCTCATCCCGCCGCGCAAGTTGAGCCTCGAGCAGGCCATCGAGTTCATCAACGACGATGAGCTCGTCGAAATCACGCCGAAGAACATCCGCCTGCGGAAACGGATTCTCGCCAGCAATCAGCGCCCCAAGCGAATTGACGATTAGAGGCGGCCTTCAGGGCCGCGTCCATGGTACCCACCTTGCCTCGGTAGTCGCTGGAGGACCCACATGAAACCTCTTGACGACGATCTCGATCTCGAGAATCCGCTCGGGCTCAAGGACGAGCCGATCGCGCAGGATCGCGACGATCAGCTGCCGCTGGACGAGGACGTCCCCCGGCGTGAGCGGACGCGTGCGCTCGATGAGGAGAGCATCGACCGTCAATCCACGGGTCTGGGCGAACTCGACAGCGATGCCGACGACGACACCGGGATCGACATGGACTATGGCGACGACGAACGGGATTTCGGATCGCGGCGCTAGGCTTCGATCCACTCCGGCGGCGGCTGGATCGTCGGTTCCGGCGTTTTGCCGGGATCGGGCCGGCCGCTGCCCTCGAGACGGCTGATCGCCCTGACCGTCATGTCGTGGTCGCACTCAATCTGACAGGAGAGCCGCAAACCCTGGAGTCCGCGCTCCTCGAGCTTCCCCTTCTCGGCCGAGGTCATCCGCTGCGGCTCGCCGCTGACGAATTCCACGCGGCAGGTCGTGCAGCGCGCGTTTCCACCACACGCGTGGAGGACGTCCACACCGGCGTCCTGCTCGATGGCGAGGACGAGTCGCTTGCCTGATGGCACTTCCACACTTCGAAACCCTTCAACGGTCAGCGTCGGCATGTCGGTATGGTAACGTAGCCACAACTTCCAACCGCCCACTGCCAACATCCAACGTTCATGTCGGACAACGAACAACGAGCAATCACCAGGCCCTCTCAGCTGTGGAAACAACTGTCTCCCGAGCGCAGGCTCCAGGCGGCGGAAGCGTTCTGGAGCGATAGCAACGCGTCGGTCGAGCACGCCGAGGCGATCATCGCGATCGCGCAACGCATCAAGTTCCGCCCGAAAAGCGTCATCGCGCTGCCGGTGGAGAAGAAGGCGAAGCACCTGGTCGCGGTCGGCGCGGTGTCGGAGCTGGTGGCGGCGCGGCTGCTCGTCGCCTATCACCTCGCGCACCAGCGCCCGATGATGGGAGCGTTTCTCGATGCGCTCGGGATCGCGCATGAGGAGGGCCTGATCAAGGACGAGGACATGGAG
>Ga0207691_10006445_pt1 | contig 11335 bp, 8 predicted proteins | sample KBSM13metaG_FD_184327 | JGI IMG/M metagenome (GOLD analysis project Ga0207691, IMG submission 184327) | Miscanthus rhizosphere microbial communities from Kellogg Biological Station, Michigan, USA - KBS M1-3 metaG (SPAdes) (version 2) | ecosystem: Host-associated > Plants > Roots > Rhizosphere >...
CAGGATGCGGCCGCCGTTGGCCATGCCGCTGCCGGCGATGATGATCGCGCCGGACTGGATCCGGTTGATCGCCATCGATTCGTCGCGCGTCGCGGTGGTACGCAGGTTAGGAAGCTGGAACGGATCGGGCTTCTGCTTCCACACCTGTTGCGCGTCGGCATCGAACAGTTCCGTGTGGTGCGCATAGACGCCGACGACCTTCGCCGCCATCGGGCTGTCGAGGAATATCTGCCAGCGCGCAAGTTGCCAGTCGTCCCAGTGCCTGGCGAACCAGTACAGCAGCTCCTGGCTGCGCCCGACCGCGAACGCCGGAATGCAGACATTGCCCCTGTCGCGCCACGCGGCTTCGAAGATCCCGCCAAGCTCACCGATCGTCTCCGCGCGATCCTTGTGGTCGCGGTCGCCGTAGGTCGACTCCATCACCACGATGTCGGCGTGCGCGACAGGATCGGGGTCGCGCAGGATCGGCGTGCCGTTCGGACCGAGGTCGCCGGAAAACACCAGCGTGCGATCGTCGCCGTGCAGTTCGACGATGGACGAACCAAGGATGTGTCCGGCGTCGCGCAATGTCACGTCCACGTCCGGGAGGATCGTCGACCGGATGTCGTACGTCAGCGGCTTGACCAGCCGCACCGCGGCTTCGACGTCATCGCGGGTGTAGAGCGGAAGGATTTCCGGCTCGCCATCGCGGCGGTCGCGATTGGCGCGTTCGGCATCGCGTTCGGCCAGCGACGCCGCGTCGAGCAGCATGATCGGCATCAGGTCCATCGTCGCGCGCTGCGCGAAGATCGGCCCGGCGAAGCCGCGCTTCACCAGCAAGGGCACGCGGCCGATGTGATCGATGTGCGCGTGGCTGAGGATCAGGGCGTCCAGACGCGACGGATCGAACGGAAATGCATCGAGGTTCCGCACCTCGGCATGGCGATCGCCCTGGATCATCCCGCAGTCCAGCAGCACCCGCCGGCCGGCCACTTCGACTTCGTGCATCGAGCCGGTGACCTCTCCCGCCGCCCCGTGGAATCGAACGCGCATCTGGCCTCCCCACGCGGTGGACGCTGCATTCCGTGACCGGCCGCACGTTAGCACGGGGTCCTCGACGACCCGGCGCCACTGGTGAAGATTTCATTAGCTCCCGCGCATGACCTTCGACACCCTCTGCCCGCCGATGGCAACGCTAGAGTCGTGCGATGCCTGCGCCCGGAGGCTGGCGCATCCGGGGCTCAATCCAGGCGGATCCATCCAGGCGTTTATTCCCAAGACCCGGCGTCCGACCGGATTTCCCAACACTGCCGCCCGAACGGGCCGGGAGCACATCGTGATCGTTCGCAAGCCCCAGCTGCTGTTGCTGTCCCTCGCCGTCACCGCCGTACTGGCTGGTTGCGCGCAGAAAAACGATGCAGCGGGCACCACCGCCGCGACGCCGGCCGCCGCCGCGCCTGCGGCGCCGCCCGCCGCCGAACTGCCGCCGACCGCGGCCTTCGCCGTGTCCGACATCGATCCGTCGAAGAAAATCTGCGACGACCTCGCCGATGCGGTCAACAGCAAGTGGCTGGCCGCAAATCCGATCCCGGCCGACCGCACCACGTGGGGCAGTTTCGAGATGTTGACCGAGCGCTCGCTGGCCGCGAGCAAGCACCTCGCCGAGGCAGCCGCGGCGAAGACCGACGCCACTGGCGTTGAGAAACTCGTCGGCGACATGTACGCAACCGGCATGGACGAAGCCGCGGTCAATGCTGCCGGCATCGCTCCGATCCAGCCGATGCTTGACAAGATCGGCACGCTGAAGACGCCGGCCGACATCGCCCAGCACCTGCGCGAGGAATTCGCCGCCGGCCGCGGTGATGCGTTCAATTTCTATTCGAACGCGGACTTCAAGGACTCGCAGATGGTGATTGCCTACGCCGACCAGGGCGGACTGGCGCTGCCGGAGAAGGCCTATTACCTGAGCGACGGCTCCAAGGCCGGCGACGACAGCTACAAGAAGATCCGCGAGGCCTACGTCGCGCACGTCAGCAAGCAGCTGCAGAATGCCGGCATCGCCGCGGCCGATGCCGACAAGCAGGCCAAAGACGTGCTCGCTTTCGAAACGCGCCTGGCGAAGGCATCGCTGTCGCCGATCGAACAGCGCGACCCGAACAACCAGTACCACTTCGTCAAGGTCGCCGACGCCGACAAGCTGTCGCCGAACTTCCCGTGGTCGGATTTCCTCAAGGCGCAGGGCGTCAACGTCGAGGGCTTCTCGCTGTCGCAGCCGAAGTTCTTCGCCGAGTTCGGCAGGATGGTCAAGGACGTGCCGGCCGAGCAGTGGCAGGCCTACTTCCGCGCGCACCTGATCGATGGCATGTCGCCCTATCTGTCCGACAAGTTCGCCAACGAGCAGTTCGACTTCTTCGGCAAGACCCTGCACGGCCAGCAGGAGCAGAAGCCACGCTGGAAGCGCGTGCTCGGTACCACCGAAGGCGGCGTCGGCGAGGCGCTCGGCCAGCTGTACGTCAAGCAGTACTTCCCGCCGGAGTCCAAGGCGGCGATGCAGAAATTGGTCGGCAACCTGCGCGATTCGCTCAAGGCGCGACTGGAGAAGCTCGACTGGATGGGCGCCGACACCAAGGCCAAAGCGATCGAGAAATGGGACAGCTTCATGCCCAAGATCGGCTATCCCGACAAGTGGCGCAGCTGGGACGGCCTGGCGACATCGCGCGGGGGCTACGTGCAGAACGTACTGTCGGCGACCAAGTACAACTATGACTGGCTGATGGGCAAGGTCGGCAAGCCCGTCGATCGCACCGAGTGGGGGATGAGCCCGCAGACGGTCAACGCCTACTACAACCCGCAGCAGAACGAGATCGTGTTCCCGGCCGCGATCCTGCAGCCGCCGTTCTTCGACCCGAAGGCCGACCCGGCGCTCAACTACGGCGGCATCGGTGCGGTCATCGGCCACGAGATGCTGCACGGCTACGACGACCAGGGGGCGCAGTTCGACGCCAAGGGCAACTTCGCCGACTGGTGGCAGGCGGCCGACAAGAAGGGCTTCCAGGCGCGTACCGGTAAGCTGGTCAAGCAGTTCGACGACTACGTCTCGATCGACGGCATCCACGTCAAGGGTCAGCTGACGCTGGGCGAGAACATCGCCGACCTCGGCGGCACCACGGTCGCGTTCGACGCGCTGCAGAAGGCGCTGGCCGACGCCGGCAAGGCGCCTGACGAGAAGATCGACGGCTATACCGAAAACCAGCGCTTCTGGCTCAACTGGGCGACCGTGTGGCGTCGCAACTTCAAGCCCGAAGAACTGAAGGTGCGGCTGAACACCGACCCGCACGCGCCGGCCAACTTCCGCGCGATCGGCGCGCCGTCGAACGAGCCGTCGTTCGCGCAGGCTTTCCAGTGCAAGCCGGGCGACAAGATGGTACGCACGGACGACCAGCGCGTCGTGATCTGGTGATCCCCCTGCCGACAGTTCCGTCCAGAGCAACCACGCGCGCGGAACCAACCGCGCGCGCTTTTTCTTCATCGTGCACGCAACCTTCAACGGAAACGCCATGACTCCGATGTTCAAACCGACCACCCTCGCCCTCGCGCTCGTCACTGCAGTGGCGCTCAGCGGATGTCCGAAGCAGGAGCATTCCGACCAGCCGGCCGCCGACGCCAACGCCGCCGCAGCGACGCCGGCCCCCGCCAAGCTCAAGCTCGACGAAAGCACGCTGCCGCCTGCCAACCACTTCGCGATGGGCGACCTGGACGCGAGCAAGAACGCGTGTGCCGATTTCGGCGGCTACGTCAACGGCAAGTGGCTGGCATCCAACGAGATCCCGGGCGACCGCTCGTCGTGGGGTGCCTTCGACATGCTCGCCGAGCGTTCGCTGGCCGTGCGCCACCAGCTCGCCGAGCAGGCCGGCGCCGACACGCAGGCCAAGGGGGTCGAAAAGATCGTCGGAGACTTCTACGCCACCGGTATGGACCAGGCCAAGGTCGACGCGCTGGGCATCACCCCGCTGCAGAGTCGCCTCGACGCGATCGCCGCGCTCACGGACAAGGCCTCGATCGCCGAGTACCTGCGCACTTCGGCCGCCCAGGGCGAAGGCTATCTGTTCGGATTCGGCCCGGAAGCGGACTTCAAGAATTCGTCGATGAACTTCGCCTACGCATCCCAGGGCGGCCTCGGCCTGCCGGATCGCGGCTACTACTTCGACAAGGACAAGCACGAGAAGCTCGCCGCCTACCAGGCGCACGTCGCCAAGGTGCTCGAACTGTCCGGCGTGCCCGCGACCGACGCCGCCAAGCAGGCCAAGTCGATCGTCGCGTTCGAGACGCGCCTGGCCAAGGCGTCGAAATCGAGCGAGGAACTCTCGCGTGACGTGTCGCTGTACTACAACCCGGTGACGCCGGCGGAAGCCGACAAGCTGACACCGAATTTCCCGTGGACGACATTCTTCCAGTCGCAGGGCCTGCAGGCGCCGGAGAAGTTCTCGCTGGCGATGCCGGCGTTCCATGAGGAAGTGAGCAAGATGCTGGGCGACGTCCCCGCCGATACCTGGAAGTCGTACCTGCGCTTCCATACCGTCGACGAAGCCTCGCCGTACCTGAGCCAGGCGTTCGCCGACGAGAACTACAACTTCTACGGCAAGACGATGCGTGGCCAGAAGGAGCAGAAGGCACGTTGGAAACGCGTGCTCGGCGCGATCGAGAACGGCGCCGGCGAGGCGTTCGGACAGATGTACGTGGACGTCGCCTTCCCCGCCGAGTCCAAGGCGCGGATGGAGCAGTTGGTGCAGAACCTGCGCGTGGCGCTCAAGGCGCGAATCGAGAAGCTCGACTGGATGAGCCCGGAGACCAAGACCAAGGCCATCGCGAAGTGGAACAGCTTCACGCCCAAGATCGGCTACCCGACCAAGTGGCGCGACTGGACGGGGCTTGAAACATCGCGCGACAGCTACATCGGCAACGTGCTGGCCGCCAACAAGTTCAACTACGAATGGCAGCTGTCCAAGATCGGCAAGCCGGTCGACCGCACCGAGTGGACGATGAGTCCGCAGACGGTGAACGCCTATTACAACCCGCTGCAAAACGAGATCGTGTTCCCCGCCGCGATCCTGCAGCCGCCGTTCTTCGATCCGAAGGCCGACGACCCGCTCAACTACGGTGGCATCGGCGCGGTGATCGGCCACGAGATGACCCACGGTTACGACGACCAGGGCAGCCGCTTCGGGCCGACCGGCAACTTCGAGAACTGGTGGACCGACTCCGACGCCAAGAGCTTCGCCTCGCGCACCGACAAGCTGGTCAACCAGTTCAACGGATACGAGGCGCTGCCCGGCATCAATGTCAACGGCAAGCTGACGCTGGGCGAGAACATCGCCGACCTTGGCGGCATCAACACTGCCTACGACGCGATGCACAACGCCACCGCTGGCAAGCCCGATCCGATGATCGACGGGATGACCCGCGACCAGCGTTTCTTTCTCAACTGGGCGACGGTGTGGCGCGACAAGATGACGCCGGACTACAAGAAGGTGATCGTTGCGACCAATCCACATGCGCCGGACGAATTCCGCGCAATCGGCGCGCCGTCGAACATGCCGGCGTTCGCGCAGGCGTTCCAGTGCAAGGCAGGCGATGCAATGGTCAGGGCGAGCGACAAGCAAGTCGTGATCTGGTAATTGCCCTGCGTGTCAAGAAAAAGCCCGGGAAACCGGGCTTTTTTTGTTTGGTGACGGTTCCGATTCATGGTCGCCCCCGACGTGCTTGTTACACTCCGGCGACCCCAACGGACGACTCCCCCGATGCCGACTCCGCGCCCGCTCGCCTTCGCCCTGTGCCTTGCCCTGGTCGCCTCGCTGTCCGCATCCAATGCGGACGCCGCGAAAAAGAAGAAGTCCTCGACGAAGAAAGTGGAAACGAGCCTGGCCTGCAGCGATTTCTACGCGCAGGCGAATGCGGATTGGCTCAAGGCCAACGTGGTGACGGGCTCCGGCATGCAGTCGGCCCTGGGGCAGCTCGCACAGCGCGCGCAGCAGCAGCAGATCGACCTGCTCAACGCGGACATGCAGGGGACCCAGGCAGGCGTACCGAAACTTCTGGGCGACTTCTGGGCCAGTGGCCTGGACGAGGCCGCCGTGGAGCGCGATGGCGCCAATCCGATCGCGCCGCTGCTCTCACGCATCGACGCGATCCGCCGCAGCAAGGACGTCCCGCCGGCGATCGCCGCATTGCACCAGGTCGGAATCCCGGTGGCGTTCAATTTCAGCGCCGACGTCGACCTGCAGGACCTTTCGCGCCACATCGGCTACTTCAGCCAGGGCGGCCTCGGTCTGCCGGACTCGGCGTACTACACGCGCACCGACGCTGACACGCGTGCCCTGCTCGGCCGTTACACCGACTACGTGTCGAAGATCCTGGCTCTGACCGGGAGCAAGCCCGCTGAGCTCAAGGCCGATACGCAGGCGGTCCTGGACATCGAAAACCGCATTGCACAGGCGTCGCGTCCGCTCTCGATGATGGGCGACCCGCGCACGAACTACGCCAAGGTCGCGGCCAATACGCTGGGCAAGCAGTACAAGCATCTGCAACTCGACGATTTCCTCAAGGTCCAGGGCGTCAGCGACGACAGCGTGTCGATGGCCAATCCGCAACTGTTCGCGCAACTCGACATGCTGGTCGATCGCCTCAAGCCCGAGCAATGGAAAACCTACCTGCGCTACCAGGTGGGCGCGGCGATGGCGCCCTACCTGTCGAAGGCATGGCGCGACGTCGATTACGCCTTCCGCGGCCAGGTCCTGCGCGGTGAGACCGCACTGCCCTCGCGCCAACAACAGGTGCTCGATGCGATCAACGTCGCCGCGGGCCCGATGGTCGGACGCGAATACGTCGCGCGCTACCTGCCCGAAACGATGAAGTCGCGCGCGACCGAAATCGCGACGCAGGTGCGCGACGCGCTGGGCCGCGGCATCGACCGCAACACCTGGATGAGTCCCGCGGCAAAGACGGAAGCCAAGGCCAAGCTCGCCAAACTCAAGATCGAAATCGGCGCACCGACGCGCGACTTGGACTACAGCGTGCAGCCGATGGGCCGTGGCAGCTTCGGCAGCAACATGCTGATCGCATCCACGTGGCGGCATCGCGAGGAGATGCGCCGGATCGGCCGCAACAACGCTGACCGTCGCTGGGACGTGCTGCCGCAACAACCGGCGCTCGCGTACGACATCGCACAGAACCGTCTGATCGTGACCGCGGCGATGCTGCAGCCTCCGGTGCTCGACGCGGCACAGGATGCCGCTGCGCAATACGGCGCGTTCGGCGCGCTTGTCGGCCACGAGCTCACGCATGGGTTCGATGGCAGCGGCCGCATGGTCGACGCGAACGGCACCGTCCGCGACTGGTGGACGCCGGCCGATGCGTCGGCGTGGGAAGCGCGCACCGCGCAATTGGTGTCCCAATACAGCGCTTACGCCTGGCCGGGGCTGGCCGGCACCATGGTCAACGGCCGGCAGACGCGCGACGAGAACGCCGCCGACCTTGCCGGCGTCGAACTCGCGTGGGATGCGCTGATCACGGCGCAACCCGCCCTCGCGACTTCGGGCAAGCAGACGTTTTTCCAGAGCTGGGCGCGACTTTGGCCCCAGCAGCTTTCTACCGACGTGGCCACGCGTCTGGCGGCGAGCAATGTGCATGCACCCGGTCAATGGCGCACCAATGGCCCGCTCGCCGACCAGCCGTCATTCGGCAGCGCATTCGAGTGCAAGGCCGGTACGCCGATGCAGCGCGAAACCGCGCAGCAGGTATCGATCTGGCGTTGAGCCGGCGCGTCAGTAGGAGCTCGATGCCACCGGCAATACGCCGCGGGTGATTTTCCCGAAGGTTTGGTCTCAGCGCACGATGCGCGGGCGCTTGCGTCCGCCGCCCTTGCCGAAGGGCGGCTGCCCGCGCCAGTAACGGATCAGAATCCAGCCGAACAACATCCCGCCCAGGTGCGCGAAGTGCGCCACGCCGGGTTGCAGGCCGGAGGCGCCGAGCAGCAGTTCCACCACGCCATAGACGACGACCAGCGTTCGCGCCTTCATCGGGATGGGGGGAATCAGCAGCATCACACGCTGGTTGGGAAACAGCAGGCCGTAAGCGAACAGCAGGCCGAAGATGCCGCCAGACGCGCCGATGGTCGGATAGATGCCGCTGCCGTGTCCCGACAGCCACGACGCGACCACCAACTGGCACAAACCTGCACCGACGACGCATACCAGGTAGTACGTCAGGAACCTGCGGTTGCCCCACGTGTATTCCAGCGGCGCACCGAACATGAAAAGCGCCAGCATGTTGAAGCCGACATGCGCGAAGTTGCCATGCAGGAAGCCATACGTGAGCAACTGCCACGGCATGAAGCCGGTCCCGTCGCCGAACGCACCGAAACCACCCTCGAGCGGCCAAAGCATGAAGGGCAGGAACGTCGCTTCCGGCAGGATCATCTGCAGCAGGAACACCAGGCCGTTGGCGATCAGCAACGCCTTGGTGATGGGAGGCATGTTGGAAAACATCGGCGATCCTGGAGGCGTGCCCGCGCATGATAACGGGCGCACGCGTCGCAGGCCGGTCAGTGCCGGCCCCACACCTCGGCATCCAGGTCCAGTTCGCGCCGCTGCATGCGCACGCGACCGTTGACGACCGGCACGCCCTCGGCGCGGAGGCGGCGGCTTTGTTCGCGGAAGCCGGACGATCCCTCCGGAAACGCGATGCGTCCGTCCGATCGGAGCACGCGGTGCCACGGAAGCGTGCGATCGGTGTTGTCGCTCAGGACGCGGGCAGCCAGCCGCGCGCGCCCCGGCAGGCCGGCGCGCCGGGCGATTTCGCCATAACCAGCCACCTGCCCGCGCGGAATCGCATGGACCGCGGCAAGGATGCGGTCGATGGCGCTGGCCTGTGCGGGCTCGTCCATATCAGGGCTCTCCACGCCAGATTCCTGCCTGCCGGATTAGCATAGCGGCCCCAGTCCTCCGTCCAAGCACCGAGCAATGCACAACTTCGAACAGATCCGCAGCCACCTAGCCACCAGCGATTTCCGCATCTCCATGCAGGATCCCTACGTGGTGTGCGTGGAACTGTCGCTGGACAGCGGACGCCGGCACCAGGCGATCTTCCTTTCCGAACTGCAGGACGATGACGATCGCAGCTACCTGCGCGTCAGTACCGTCGTCGCCCCAACCACCGGAATCGACTGCCGCCGTGCGCTCGGTTTCAACTGGGAAAGCCGCGTCGGCTACCTCGCCATCGGCGATCTCGACAACGTGCCCTACCTGCAGCTGTGCGAAAACCGTCCGTACCACGGGCTGACATCGGCAGAAGTCGATCGCCTGATCCTGGAGATCGGAGGCATGGGCGACCGCATGGAGCGCGCGCTGTCGGCGGGCGGGGATCTGCTGTAGCGGCTACCGACATTCGTCGGAGCCGCTTTGCCTGCGAGCCTTTGATCTTCTCCGCGAATGGACGCGGGCTGGCGGCTGAAGCCGCCAACGGAGCGCGATCACGCCCAGCCCAGCGCCTCCAATACCTTCAGCAACGCATAAGCAATCCCACCGGCGGCCGGGATCGTCAGGATCCATGCCCACACGATTCGCTCTATCACCGTGAGCTTGAGCTTGCGCGGGTTCTTGGCGAATCCCACGCCCATGATCGCCGTGGAGATGCTGTGGGTGGTCGACACCGGCATGCCGAAGTGCGCGGCGGTGACCAGGATCGTTGCCGACGCGGTTTCGGCTGCGAACCCGTCGATCGGATGCAGCTTGACCATCTTGTGGCCGAGCGTCTTGATGATGCGCCAGCCGCCTGCGGCGGTGCCGGCGGCCATCACCAGCGCGCACGTCAGGATGATCCAGCTGTCGATGCTCTCGCCGCCTGCGTCAGGACGAATGAAGACCAGCCAGTCGGGCAACTGGTTCAGCGCGCCGGAGTTCTGGGCGGAGAGGATCGCCAGCGCGATGATGCCCATGGTCTTCTGCGCATCGTTCGTGCCGTGCGCGTAACCCATGTACGCCGCAGATGCCAGCTGCGCCTTGCCGAAGAACGCGTTGACCCAGCGCGGCCGCGACCACCGACGCAGCAGGCCCCCGGCGCGATTGAGCCCGGCGATGATCGCGTACAACAGCGTCAGGATCAGCGCGCCGAGCAGGAAGCCGGCGATCGGCGAGCTGATCATCGGCACGAAGACCTTCCACAGCAGTCCCTTGTTGTGGCTCCAGTCGCCGACACTCTGCGACCAGATGAGCGCATGCCAGTTGTTGTGCGCGGCGGATAGCGCGGCGCCGCACAGACCGCCAATCAGCGCGTGCGACGACGACGACGGCAGACCGAGCCACCAGGTGATCAGGTTCCAGGTGATGCCGCCGCCCAGAGCGCACAGGATCACCTGCGAGGTGACATTGACCACACTCGCGTCGATCAGCCCAGACGCGATCGTCTTGGCGACGGCCGTGCCCATGAACGCACCGATCAGGTTCATGCCTGCCGCCAGGATCACCGCCTGGCCTGGCGAGAGCACCTTGGTCGCCACCACGGTGGCGATCGAGTTCGCGGTGTCGTGGAAGCCGTTGACGAATTCGAAGACCAGCGCAGCCAGGATCACCATCATCAAGAGGGTCAGCACGTCGGCATCTCCATGAATGCCGGCCTCAGCTGTTCTTCAACACGATCTGGTAGGCAACGACTCCGGCCTCGCGGCAGCGGTCGATCGCCTTTTCCAGGATCTCGAAAAACTCCTTGAGCAGGAACATCTCGCCGGCATCCAGGCGGCCGGAATAGATGTCCCGGTGCAGTTCCAGGATCAGGCGGTCGGCCTCGGCTTCGAGCACCCGCAGCCGATCGTTGAGCTTCTTCATGCGCTCCAGCTCCATGTGGCGGAGCTCGTGCACCATCTCGACGACCACGCCGGCGGCCTGTTCCAGCATCGCTGCACGCGGGGCGAAGTCGATGCCTTCCAGACGGTGCCGCGCAAGCGCGAAGCGGTCGGCGAAGCGCTCGACCTGTTTGGGAATCTTGTACAGCGCCGACGCCAGCGACTCGATGTCCTCGCGCTCGATCGGGGTGATGAAGCTGTCGACCAGCGCCTGGCTGATCTTGTCCAAGGCCACCCGCTCGCGCTGGCGCGCGATCTTGAAGGCTTCCAGCCCGGGCGTCCGCTCGGACGCCTTCAGCATCTCGTACAGCGCCTTGGTGCTGTCGTGCGCGGCGACGGCCGCTTCGTCGAGCAGGGCGAAGAACTGCTTGCCTTGGCCGAAGATCGTCTGCAGGGAGAACATCGGGCGGTCCGTTATGAAAGTGTGGCAAGGATATGGCCGGATTGTGACGGTTTCGTTTC
>Ga0207691_10006449_pt1 | contig 11331 bp, 6 predicted proteins | sample KBSM13metaG_FD_184327 | JGI IMG/M metagenome (GOLD analysis project Ga0207691, IMG submission 184327) | Miscanthus rhizosphere microbial communities from Kellogg Biological Station, Michigan, USA - KBS M1-3 metaG (SPAdes) (version 2) | ecosystem: Host-associated > Plants > Roots > Rhizosphere >...
GAAATTGAACGATAAAGTGAAACTAACTGTAAAAGATAACGGTAATGGAATACCGCAAAAACTTTTAGATAAGATATTTCAACCTTTCTTTACAACAAAGCCTACCGGACAGGGAACAGGTCTTGGACTATCACTTGCCTACGATATTGTTAAAGCACATGGCGGGGAAATAAATGTGTTGACAGAAGAAGGCAAAGGAACCGAGTTTGTTATTACGTTTCCGGTATCCTAATCCACCCGCTGATTAAGGTCATCAATTCCGGATTTACGTGTGCGGGTAGCTTTCATCTGTTTATTGCCAAACCGATAAGTGAAATTGGCTTTTAACTGCCGGCTCTCATACTGGCCGGTTGCCTTTACATATAATCCACCAAATTGGCTAACACCTTCCCAGGGCTGTGTAAAAAAGATATCCGTAAGGGAGATCCGCAGGTTGGCATTTTCTTTCCAGAACTTTTTCTGAACACCCATATCCATGCTCCAGTTGGCCTGCATTTCATAAGTACCGCCCCAGATAGAAGGAGAATTATAAAATCCACTCATTTCACCCGTCCAGCCTTTTCCAAATTTGAATGTTTGCTGCAAATAGAGTGATAACACAGTAGCCTGAAGGTTAATTTTTTTACCCTCTTCAAAATCTGCTTTGTAACGCGAATTGTACAGGTTTACATTGGCATAAACACTCCACCATTTGGTGACATTGAAAGGATAGTTTACAGCCAGACTAATGATATCCTGTTCCGCCAGATTCCTTTGCATGATATAATTCTGGTTGCCATTGATGGTATCCGATACCTGTGCAAAAACATCATTGATATGGCTATACGATAATGTAGTGGTCAGCTTGCTTTTATAAGTATTTCGAAGCTCTATGATATTTGTATACTGCGGAGTTAAAAAAGGATTCCCTTTCCTGAAACTCAATTCATCAATTTTATATTCGAATGGATTTAGGTCCTGGTATCTCGGGCGATCAATACGACGGCTATAGCTTAAGCCCATTGTATTGTTTTTATGTACCTGCCAGGTCAGACCTGCATTCGGGAAAAAGTCGAGGTAATTTCTTTCTACAAGTTTATCATCAACGGGCACTGCAGCAGTTAATTCTCCTTTGCTGGTAGTGTTTTCCATACGCAGCCCGGCTTGCAGATTGAATTTTTTCCATTGAAGACGATATTGTCCATACGCAGCGTTGATCCACTCCGTGTATTCAAACTGATTACTACGATCAATATTTAATACAGGATTTCCATCTGCATCATCTTCATAAAAAGCGAAATTATTATCTGTTTTTACCAATGATGTTTTTACACCAAATGTGATCTTGCCTTTACCGAGTCCCTGTTCGTAATCTGCCTTCAGGCTATACAGATCAATATCAGTCGGGGCTTCCGAACCGAATGTATAGGTGGAGATCACCTGGCTACCATCACCAGTCAGATAAACATTCGGTGTTTCGTTTATTGTACGGATCCTATACCTTCCTAAGTCAGCGTCGATATTCAACTCGCGGCCGGAAGTATCTGCATAACGATAGTTGACATTTGCCGTAAGATTTTTCCTCCTTCCATCTGATTCACTATTGGCAACAAGTATGCGATCAATTTCTTTTATATTTTCTGAACTGATTGGTGTTTGGCTGTAAGAGTTCCAGGTATTATGTCCAATATTTCCATTCAACACAACACCAATTGTACTAAACTTATTAATATAATAGTCGCCACCCAGTTTGAGATTTTGTCCCCTTGCATGAAACTTGCTATGCGTCTGCTGGTCATAAGTGGTGTCGCCCTGCACCCTATACAGGTTCAGTTCATTTGCATTTAAGTTATTGTATATACTGAGGTTAGAAAAAAGGTTGATCTTATTGTTACGGTAGTTAATTGAACCACCACCATTATATTTTGAATAAGTGCCGATGCCATAACCTGCAGTTACATTTCCATTGGCACCATAATTCCTGTTTTTCTTCAACCGGATATTAATGATACCTGCATTTCCTTCTGCATCGTATTTGGCAGAAGGATTGGTGATGATCTCGATAGCTTCAATGTCGTTACTGCTCATTCCACGAAGAAAAGCGGCAAGGTCTGTACCCGCGAGTGGGCTTGGTTTTCCATCTATATAGATCTTAACTCCGTTCTTACCACTGAGTTGAATATTTTCATCTTTGTCTACAATAACACCGGGTGATTTTTGCAATAATTCAAGTGCATTACTTCCAATTGCATTGATACTTGCTTCAACATTAAATACAAGCTTGTCGGGCTTCACTTCTATGATTGGTTTTTTTGATGTTACAACAACTTCACCCATTGCTTTTGGCAACGTAGCCATTTTAACATCACCCAAACTTGTTTTATCAACTGGTTTGATCCATTTAGCTGAATATCCTGAAGCAGTTATCTGAACTAAAAAAGGAATAGAATCGGAAGTATTTATCTGGAAAAAACCATCTTTTCCGGAGAGTGTTGTTTTGAGCAGCAAAGAATCTTTTGCACGATGAGTGGTAACGGTGGCATTGACAAGTGGTTCACCATTTTCAGAAATTATTTTTCCACTTATTGTTTGTCCGATAGAAATAAAACTCATCAACAAAAATCCCATTGCCAGAAGCAGTCTCATCGTTTAGGTTATTTGCGATGAAACTATACAATGCCGGGAATCCGGACAATGAGTATCTAGACCAATAGCTGCATGGCTATACGAACGGTAAATTTAATTGGGAATTAACACCGGAGTTGGGCTTATTGCTCTATGATTTAATAACAGGTCTAACTATTATTTTCTCTTTCTTTCAACAACCTGATCTTATCCAATGCACCGGCAACTACATCGCACATAATGGTATATAATGCACCCGGGTGATGGTTGGCATAAATATATTCCAGTGCCTGGTCTTCATTTGGTATGACGATGGTAGGCAGAGTAGGATTTACTTTTCGGATTCCTTGTTCGAGCAGGCTGATAATTTCTTCAGCAGTTCTGCCCCTTAGATTTTTATCGCATCTTATAATGAGTTCATCGAAATATGCAGCAGAGATTTCGCCCAGCTCCATAATATCTTCATCCCTTCTATCACCGGTTCCACTGATCACACCAATCTTTTTAGGATAGTCCAACTTCGAAACAAAATCACAAAGCAATTTCAATCCATGGGGATTATGTGCAAAATCTGCCAGGAACGTAAAGTTTTTGAAATTGAAAAAATTCAACCGGCCGGGCGTCAGGTGAGAAGACGGAATGAATGATAAAAGTCCTGAACGAATATCTTCAATAGTTATATCACGAAAAAGATAGGTAGCCATAACAGCGGGAAGGCAATTGGCGACATTGTGTAATGCTTTCCCTTCAAACGTCAGAGGCACATCCTTCACAGGTAACACCCTTACTTTCCAATTTCCCTTGAGCAGACTGATATATCCGTTTTCAAATACAGTGGCCAGTCCACCTTTATTACAATGCGCAACTATTCTTGGATTGTGTTCATCCATAGAAAAAAGTGCAACATTGCAATTGAGTCCTTCTCTCATTCCATAAACCAGATCGTCATCTGCATTTAAAATAGCATATCCATGCGGGAAAACGGTTTCCGGAACAACAGCTTTTACTTTCGCCATTTGTTCTACGGTATTTATTCCCCCAAGGCCAATATGATCTGCAGCAACATTAGTGACCACGGCAACATCGCAGTGTTGAAATGCCAATCCTGCTTTTAAGATTCCACCCCTCGCACATTCCAGGATCGCGAAATCAACCGAAGGATCTTTCAATACAAATTGTGCAGAGATCGGTCCCGTACAATCGCCTTTCATCATCATCTGGTTCTGGATATAGACCCCGTCTGAAGTACTGTATCCAACTTTTTTGCCTGCGCTTTTTGCAATATGTGCAGTAAGTCTTGTAGTAGTTGTTTTACCATTGGTTCCGGTAATGGCAATGATGGGGATCCTTCCATTAGATCCTTTTGGAAATAGCATGTCGATCACTGGTTCAGCTGCATTTCTCGCCAGTCCAACCGCCGGTTCAATATGCATCCTGAAACCTGGTGCAGCATTGACCTCCAGGATCACCCCTCCATTTTCGTTTATAGGTGAACGTAAGTCGGGTCCCATGATATCAATACCGCAGATATCCAGCCCGATGATCCTTGCTATCCTTTCGAAAATAAAAATATTGGCAGGGTGCACTTCATCGGTAACATCTTCCGATGTACCGCCGGTAGAAAGGTTGGCCGTAGGTTTCAACAAGACGAGTTCATCTTTTTTTGGAACTGTTTCCAAAGTATATCCCAGGTCGTTCAACATTTTCCAGGTGAAGTCATCAATAGTGATCTGGGTCAATACTTTTTCATGACCAAAACCCCTGCGGGAATCTTTATTGGTCTCGTCGATCAGCCATTGAATATCATGAACACCATCTCCTTTTACAGATGCAGGCGTTCGAAGTGCGGCACAGATGAATTTATAATTTACCACCAGCGCCCTGAAATCATAACCGGTGATAAACTTTTCTACGATCACATTCCTTCCATAATATTTTGCCGCTTCGAAAGCTTTGAGTGCCTGTTCTTCGGTATTAATATTGGTGGTATTTCCCTTCCCATGATTTCCATCGATAGGTTTAATAACGAGCGGGTAATTGAATTTTTTGATGGCATCCTGAAGCCCTTCTATAGTTCTTACCACGGTTCCTCGAGGTACAGGTATTTCAGCGGCTTCGAGCAGCATTTTGGTTTCTTCTTTATTGCAGGCTATATCAACTGCAATATTTGAAGTTGTAGAGGCAATGGTAGCGCGAATGCGTTTCTGGTAAATGCCATAGCCCAGCTGGACCAGGGACTGTTTGTTAAGGCGGATAAATGGAATGCCTTTTTTTGCCGCTTCTTCCACTATACATCCTGTAGATGGACCCAGGCGAGTGTCTTCCCTGATTTCCCTTAATTGCTGGATGTCTTCTTCTAAATTATAAGGTTGGCCATCTGCCAGCGCCTGGGTAATTCTCACTGCTGCGCGGGCTGCATAAAGTCCGGCATCTTCTTCCATATAGTTAAACACGACATAATATTCACCTGATTTAGTTCCTGTACTGCGGGTTCTTCCAAAACCACAATCCATCCCCGCAAGAGTTTGTAGTTCCAGTGCCATATGTTCGATGACGTGACCCATCCAGGTCCCTTCTTCCACTCTTTCAAAAAAACCGCCCGGCTTGCCAACGCTGCAACGATGAGAATACATAGAGGGAACCAGCTCTTTCAACCTATCGAGGAATCCGGGAATACTATTGGTGGGTCTCTGCTCCATATCTTCCAGATCGAGTTTCATCTGGATCAGTTTGGGTCGCCTCACACTCCAGTAATTTGGACCCCGGAGTATTTTAATTTCGTCAATCTTCATGATTATTATTTTGCCGCAGTTCGGTTCAGACAATATAATTGAAAAAAAGCATAAACAATTGATTAAGGTCATTTCCGTTAATTTTGTGAAACAACCCATTCGAGCTAATGATACCCAAAGGAAAACTGATCGCAATTGGTGGAGCTGAAGACAAAGGAACTGATCCCGAAAATGGTGGAGCAAACCGCAATAACCTCAACTTTTTTGAACTAGGAATATTAAAAAGAATAGTGGAAGAGTCGGGCGGACCAGAAGCCCGTATCGAGATCATCACCACGGCTTCCATGATCCCTTATGAAGTAGGCAATAATTACCTGGATGCTTTTGGTAAAACCGGAAGCACGAACCTAGGCCTCATGCATATCAGGAATCGGGAAGATGCGATGGATCCTGACTATCTGGAAAGAATGCAAAAGGCTGATGCAGTTTTATTCAGCGGCGGAAACCAGATGCGACTAAGTACTATTTTCGGCGGGACCAGCTTACTCAAATGTATACACGAAAAATACCGGAATGAGGATTTCCTGGTAGCAGGAACCAGTGCAGGAGCAATGGCCATGAGTAAAACTATGATCTATGAAGGCAATGCAACCCGGGCTCATTTTAAAGGAGAGGTGAAAATCACCACGGGGCTTGGATTTATGGACCACGTGATCTTTGATTCCCATTTCGAAAAAAGAGGTCGCTTTAACCGGCTTGCCCAGGCGGTTGCGTGTAACCCTTCGTGTATCGGTATAGGACTGGGAGAAGATACCGGTATGCTGGTGACCAGGGGTAACGAAATGGAAGCGATTGGTTCAGGACTGGTGATCATTATCGATGGACATCAGATCAGGCATACCAATATTGCAGATATACCGGAAGGCAACCCAATCAGTATAGAAAACCTTGTTGTTCATTTTTGTGAACACGGTAATGGCTTCAGCGTCAATGAACGAGCATTTCATATGAAACTGAGGGGAGAAATTCTGGAAAAAGCCTAATTATTTTTTTATATATTGATGGACTAAAACGATTGAATGCGGAAAACAAGTGTCTCCTTCTGGCTTGCTATGTTCATCCTACTCATCCTAATGTCGGCTTCACGCGTCAATCAAAAAAGGAAAAAAATCATATTTTTTGGTGATTCCATTACCGAAGCGGGTGTTAAACCAGGTGGCTATATTGATGATCTGAAGACGATGCTGGTTACCCAAAAAGAAGAAGCAAGCTACGAACTGATCGGTGCTGGAATAGGGGGTAATAAAATATATGATCTGTATCTGAGAATGGACTCTGATGTAGTCATGAAAAGGCCCAATATTGTGGTGATTTATGTTGGGGTTAATGATGTCTGGCATAAACAATCTGCAGGCACGGGAACAGATGCTGATAAGTTTGAAAAGTTTTATAAAGCCATCATTGCAAAACTGCAAAAAGACGATATCAAAGTTGTGTTATGTACACCGGCTGTAATAGGGGAGAAGACAGATTTCACCAACCAGTTGGACGGCGATTTGAACAAATACAGCAATATCATCAGGGCTCTCGCAAAAGCTAATAATTTACCGCTCGTAGATTTGAGAAAAGCATTTCTCGAATACAATCTTCAACATAATCCGGATAACAAAGAAAAGGAGATACTTACTGTTGACCGGGTTCACCTCAACGCAGCCGGAAATCAGCTGGTAGCGGATGAGATGTGGAAAGTGCTCAAAACAATGTGATGAATTTGCAAATTTGAAAATGTGAAAATTGAATTTGCAAATTTACTCATCTGCAAATCTGCACATGAATATCCAAATATTCAGATATTCATATATCCACATTGGTTCAGAGCGCTTTAATCAAATAATAATTCTTTTTCCCTTTCTGGACCAATATATATTTATCATGTAGCAAATATGTCCTGTCTATCTGAACATTGGCATCACTTAATTTTTCTTTGTTGATGCTAACGCCTCCACCAGTTACCATTTTCCTCGCTTCACCTTTACTGGGAAAAATTCCTGTCTCTGCAAGAAGGCTGGTAATGTCAACACCCGATGCAAGTCTATCGCCGGAAACATTGAATATCGCTACGCCTTCGAGGGATTGCAATAATTCTTCTTCATTCAGTTCACGGATATTTTCTGCAGCATTTCCGGAAAACAATTTTGCTGTGGTTTGAATAGCTTTTTCCAGTTCATCTTTGCCATGGATGAAACTGGTTACTTCTTCCGCCAGTTTTTTTTGCAGTATCCGTTGTGAAGGATCATTTTGATGTTCTGACGATAATTGTTCTATCTCGTCTTTTGACAATAGTGTAAATATCCTGATCCATTTTTCAGCATCAGCATCGGAAGCATTAAGCCAGAATTGATAGAAATGATAGGGCGAAGTTTTTTCAGCATCCAGCCACACATTACCTTTTTCCGTCTTGCCGAATTTTCCTCCATCCGCCCTGGTGATCAGGGGGCAGGTAAATGCAAACGCTTCACCACCTGCTTTTCTCCTGATAAGTTCTGAACCTGTAGTAATATTTCCCCATTGGTCGCTGCCGCCCATTTGCAGCTTGCAACCCATGTTTTCATATAACCAGAGATAATCATAACCCTGCATCAGTTGATAAGCAAACTCGGTATAACTGATACCTGTTTCGCCTTCGATCCTTTTTCTTACACTGTCCTTGCTCATCATATAATTCACGGTGATATGCTTACCGACATCCCGCAAAAAATGAATGAAGGAAATATTTTTGAACCAGTCGTAATTATTGACCATCCGGGCAGCGGAAGGATTTGAAGGATTAAAATCAAGATATTTTTCAAGTTGCCGGCGGATGCCATCAACATTTTTCTGAAGTGCTTCTTCGCTTAACAGGTTTCTTTCTTCGCTTTTACCACTTGGATCGCCTACCATGCCGGTAGCTCCTCCAACCAGGGCAACGGGCCTGTGGCCGGCCTTTTGTAGGTGAACCAACAATAGAATGGGTACCAGGCTTCCGATATGCAGACTGTCGGCCGTAGGATCAAAACCAATATAACCGGTGGTAATTTCCTTGTTCAACTGATCCTCCGTTCCCGGCATGATATCCTGCAGCATCCCCCGCCATGTAAGCTCTTCTATCAGATTCATTTCCATACAATTTCGGCAAATGTATGACAGATTGACCTATATCAAAACAGGCAATATCAACCTCCGTTTATACGTTATATCCGTTTACATTTGTGTACTGAAACGGTCTTTAAGGATGAGCTATTATTTTTGCTTATCGCGGAAAACCAGGAAAAAATGGTTCCCGTCGAAATTGCTTACCGGAAAGTTTACTTGATGAAACCTATTAAAGTCCTGATCTGTATACTATTAACTGCCAGTTCTGTATCTGTATCCGCACAGTTCAGGAAATATTCCAATGAATTTCTAAACATTGGCGCAGGTGCAAGGGGACTGGCTATGGGCGGTGCCCAGGTGGCCTCCGTAAACGATGGTACTTCTGGCTATTGGAATCCTGCAGGACTCACTGCCATCAAGGATTATCCCGTTCTTTCACTTATGCATGCTGAATATTTTGCCGGTATTGGCAAATACGATTATGCCAGCATCGCAATACCTGTAACGGACAAAAAAAGGACTATAGGGATCTCGATATTACGGTTCGGGGTAGACGATATTCCAAATACTTTATTTTTAGTGGAGCCCGATGGTTCCATTAATTATAATAATATAAGGTCATTTTCTTCGGCAGATTATGCTTTTCTTTTTTCTTACGCACAAACACTAAAACATACTGAAAACAAAGACCTGAGTATTGGAGTAAATGCAAAAGTGATCCACAGGAATGTAGGAAGTTTTGCTAATGCCTGGGGTTTTGGACTTGATGCAGGTATTCAGTACAAAACAGGAAAGTGGAGACTTGGAGCTGCCGCAAGGGATATTACCACAACTTTCAATGCCTGGACCTTCAGTTTCACTGAAAAAGAAAAAGAGATCCTTTACCTAACCAATAATGACATACCGGTTAAATCTACCGAGATCACAGCGCCCAGACTTATTCTTGGTGGTGGTTATCAATTCAGACTGAGCAAGGATTTCAGCCTTCTTACGGAAGCTGATTTCGATATCACCTTCGACGGTAAAAGGAATACGGTCATCAGTACTGATTTTGCCAGTATAGATCCAAGGCTGGGACTGGAACTCGGATATAAGAGTTTGATTTTCGTGAGAGCGGGTATCACCAATTTCCAACAGGCCCTTGCTGATGGCGATACCCTGAACCAGAAAAAAGTCTGGATCTATCAACCCAGCATCGGTGTAGGTTTCAAACTTAAAAACATCGGCATCGACTATGCATTTACAAATCTTGCTAATCAATCCAACCCCTTATATACCCATATATTTTCTTTGAGTCTGAATCTGGTGAAGAAGAAGAAGAAAGAAAAATGAACAAATCAAACCCGGTATGAAGAGAAAAATACTATTGATATTGCTAATGTTCGCCTTTATAGGCGTCAATGCGCAATATAATAATGAGTGGATCGACTATAACAAAACCTATTTTAAATTTAAAGTAGGTGTTAACGGTTTATATAGGATCAACAATACTTTATTGCAATCAGCAGGACTTGGAAGTATACCTGTAGAGAATTTCCAGGTTTGGAGAAACGGAACGCAGGTGCCACTATATACTTCTATTCCTTCAGGAGTTATGGGCGCTGCAGATTATATCGAGTTTTATGGTCAGATGAATGATGGTAAACCGGATAGCAAATTATATAAAAATCCCGCTAACCAACCTTCAAGCGAATGGAGTCTCCAGACAGATACAGCAGCTTATTACCTTACAGTGAATCCTGCAGGAGGAAATCTGCGTGTATCCGATGCCGTTAACAATGTTGCCGGAAATGCACTTCCCCCGGAACCGTTTTTCACGTATACTTATAAAAAGCCCTATAAGGATAAGATCAATCCCGGATTTGCCGCCGTTGTAGGAGAATATGTGTTTTCATCAACATATGATGCAGGTGAAGGATGGTCTTCAAGGGATATTGCCCCTTCCACACCTATTAATGAGACCATCAATCTTTTTCCATATTTGGGCGGCCCTAACGCCGTTTTTTATATTTCAGGTTCAGGCAATGCCCTCAACTTGCGAAGTTTCGCTGTTGCGGTGAATGGTGCACAGGTGATCCTGGAAAAAATGGATTTTTTTACAACCATCAAAAAGCAGGTATCTATCCCAGTTAGTTCCCTTGGAAAACCCGGGGGTGATGTTATCACTATCAGCAATACCTCACCAATAGGGGCCGACAGGATGGTGGCTGCCACTTACGAGATTACTTATCCGAGGCTATTTAATTTTGGTGGAAACTCTCAGTTTGAATTTGAACTTCCTGCCAATCCATCCGGGAATTATCTTGAGATCACCAATTTTAATGGTGGTGCGTCTGCCCCCGTATTGTATGATCTGACAAATGGTAAAAGATATATCGGCGATATTTCTGTGCCGGGTATGGTAAGATTTGCTCTAACTGCTTCGGCATTAACGAGGAAACTGGTATTATTAAATGCTACTGCTGCAAGTATCAACCTGGTGAATGGCCTGGCCTCAAAGAATTTTATTGATTATTCATTGCCGGCGAACCAGGGTAATTATCTTATCATTTCCAATTCAAAATTACATACCGGTCCTTCCGGAAATCCTGTTGAGAATTATCGTTTGTATCGCTCTTCTTCTCCAGGTGGAAGCTACCAGGCAAAAATTTATGATATCGACCAATTGGTAGACCAGTTTGGTTTTGGAATTAAAGGACATCCTTTATCGATCAAGAATTTCATTGCTTTTGCAAAAAATACATTTGCCTCCAGGCCAAAATATATACTGCTGATGGGCCGTGGTATTCTATATAGTGAATACCGTAAAAATGAATCAATGGCAGTAACAGACGCCATCAGCCTGGTCCCCACATTCGGTGCA
>Ga0207691_10006452_pt1 | contig 11331 bp, 7 predicted proteins | sample KBSM13metaG_FD_184327 | JGI IMG/M metagenome (GOLD analysis project Ga0207691, IMG submission 184327) | Miscanthus rhizosphere microbial communities from Kellogg Biological Station, Michigan, USA - KBS M1-3 metaG (SPAdes) (version 2) | ecosystem: Host-associated > Plants > Roots > Rhizosphere >...
GCTTTTTCTGCCCTCTTATTTCCTCAAATTGTACGGAAGGATCTTTTTCAGAAGGCGCATTCAGGAAATGATTGAACCTTTTCCGGATCTCCGGACTTGCTATCGCGGCCTTCCATTCACATTGGTAAGAATCCACGAGCACCTGCATTTCCTTTTCCCATTGCGCGGCCATACCCAGACTGTCATTCACAACCACATTGCGCAGGTAATCCATCCCGCCTTCCATCTTATTGAGCCAGGTCGCTGTTCTTGTCAGCGGATCGGCTGTAGTAATGTAGAACATCAGGAAGCGGTCGATATATCTGATACAGGTTTCACTGTCCAGGTCTGATGCCAGCAAGACCGCGTGCTGGGGCTTGCTGCCGCCGTTTCCGCATACAAAGAGATTCCATCCTTTTTCGGTGGCGATGATGCCGAAGTCCTTGCTGCGCGCTTCTGCACATTCACGAATACAGCCTGACACGGCAGATTTTATTTTATGAGGCGCGCGCAGGCCCCGGTATCTTTCTTCCACGCGAATTGCATAGCTCACGCTGTCGTGAAGTCCAAACCGGCACCAGGTACTGCCTACACAGCTTTTTACGGTTCGCAGCGCCTTGCCATATGCATGACCGCTTTCAAAACCTGCTTCGATCAGCTCTTCCCAGATCATGGGAAGTTCGTTGAGGTGCGCACCAAAGAGATCGATTCGCTGGCCGCCGGTAATCTTGGTATACAGATTATATTTTTTAGCGACCCTGCCGATGGCCATCAGTTTATCCGGCGTGATTTCTCCTCCGGGAATTCTGGGTACAACGGAATAGGTCCCGCCTTTCTGAATATTGGCCAGGAAACGGTCGTTGCTGTCCTGCGCGGTATCATTGCCTTTTTGAAGGATCATTTCATTCCAAAGGCTGGCAAGGATGGATGAGACTGGCGGCTTGCAGAGTTCGCAACCGTCGCCCCTGCCCAGTTTGTTCAGTACTTCGTCGTAGGTTTTGAGATGGTGGATCTTAATCAGGTCATAGAGCTCCTGGCGGCTGTAAGAGAAATGCTCGCATAAAACATTGCGTATATACTTTCCCTGTTGCTTCATGGTGTGAACCATCAGGTCCTTCACCATGGGAACACATCCACCGCAACCGGTACCGGCTTTCGTGCATTTTTTTATCGCATCCAGGGATTCGCATCCGGACTCACTCACGGCGCGACAAATATCTCCCTTGCTTACACTCTCACAACTGCAGATCAGGGCTTCATCGGGAAGAGACGTCACGCCATCGCCCTGCGGCTTGTTATCGCGGGGCCCCATGATGAGGTCTTCGGGATGATCGGGAAGAATTATTTTATTCTTCGTAAGCTGCAGGAGCATGTTGTACTGCGACGCTTCGCCCACGAGGATCCCGCCAAGCAATTGTTTGCCGTCTGCAGACAGGTTCAGTCTTTTATAAATGCCGTTGATCCTGTCCTCGTATAAAACAGTTTTTACTTTCTCTGAAGCAATAAAAGGATCTCCAAAGCTGGCCACGTCTATTCCGATCAGTTTGAGCTTGGTGCTCATGTCGAAGCCGGTAAATTTCTTTGCGCCCTGTTTGTTACCCGGATTTTTTACACGGCAGATTTTGTTGGCCAGCACGTCAGCCATCTCATACCCGGGAGCCACCAGGCCATAGATCATATCCTTGTGTACGGCGCATTCACCAATGGCAAATATGGAAGGGTCCCCGGTTTGTAAATGATCGTCTACTACGATGCCACCCCGGGGACCTGTTTCCAGTCCACATGCAATCGCCAGTTCATCACGGGCCCTGATACCCGTTGAGATCACCAGCATGTCAACCGAGAGTTCGCTTTCATCAGCGAACTGGATACCGGTTATTTTTTCTTCACCCAATACCTGGTAAGTATGTTTCTGTGTATGTATACTCAGGCCGAGGGAGGTCAGTTTATTCTTTAATATGGCAGCGCCGGCTTCGTCAAGTTGCCGGGGCATCAGGCGTGTGGCAAATTCAATGACATGCGTTTTCTGAACACCGAGGTCCAGCATGGCTTTCGCCGCTTCCAGTCCGAGCAGGCCGCCGCCCAGCACGGCAGCTTTCTTTGCCTGTTTGGCATAAGAACGTATCAGGTCGAGGTCTTCAATCGTGCGATAAACAAATACGCCCTGCTTTTCAACACCGTGAATCGGAGGAACCATGGCCGCGGAGCCCGTGGCGAAAACCAGTATGTCGTAAGGAATGGATAATCCCTTAAAGCTGCGGATGGTCTTCGCCACCCGGTCGACTTCTGTAACGGGATCGCCCAGGTGAAGGTTGATGTCATTCTTCAGATACCAGTCCTTCGACGCAAGTTCGAGGTCTTCCCCTGACTTCCCGGCGAAGTATTCACTGAGGTGAACGCGGTCGTATGCGGGACGGTCTTCTTCTCCAAAAACCGTGATCTCAAAACCTTCGGGATGTCGCTGGCGGATTTTTTCGCAGAGCTTATAGCCTACCATGCCATTCCCTATTATGACTAGTTTCATAACAGCTTTTTTTTGGATGAATGATGGCAGGAATCGTAAGTATGTAAAAAATAAACTATATAACTATTATCGCTAATCGAACTAATTAAATAATCTATTTTTTATTTTATTATGATAAAAATAATAGAAAATGGATATTATTTCCAAACTTTATGAGGTATTTCATTACATATATCTAATCGTAATATTAATTCTATGGCTAAATTAATCCTGGTTGGAGCGGGTCCGGGCGATCCTGAGCTCATCACACTGAAGGCGGTATATGTCTTGAAAAAAGCGGATGTGATCCTTTATGATGCGCTGGTAAATGAAGAGCTGCTCAGCCACGCAAAACCCGGCTGTATTAAAAAATTCGTCGGAAAACGTTACGGATGTCATGCCCTGAGCCAGCAGGAGATCAATCAGCTGATCGTTGAATATGCTTCCCGGTATACCAATATCGTGCGACTGAAAGGCGGAGATCCTTTTATTTTCGGAAGAGCGCAGGAAGAAATTGATACGGCAGTTCAGGCCGGCATGGGAGTGGAAATAGTTCCTGGCATCTCGAGTGCATTGGCGGTTCCTGCTTCCCAAATGATCCCGCTGACCTGTCGCGGAGTCAGTGAAAGTTTTTGGGTCGTCACCGGCACCACGAAGGAAGGAGAAGTTTCGAAAGATATTTTCCTCGCAGCAAAATCGTCTGCGACCGTCGTGATCTTAATGGCGATGAGCAAACTGGAATCAATCTGTGATATCTTCATGTCATGCGGCAGGGGAGAAACGGCCGCTGCCATTATTCAAAACGGAACGAGATCCGATGAAATATTGATAACCGGGAAAGTAAAGGATATCAGTTTCAGGGCACAACACGCGGGACTTTCAAATCCGGCCGTAATTGTTATCGGTGACGTAGTTAATCTCAACCCCGCTTTGATAAAACAAATTCGCAATCGGGAAATTCCCGAACCTTTGGTGAGACATGAAAAAGCAAAACCCGCAAGATGAACACCAGCCTGCTTTCCTTTATGACCGCTGTGTCAGGGAATGGTGGCCGGCCCTGGATGTTCAAAAAAAAATCCTCACGTTTAAAAAAGGAGAACTGATTTTTAATGAAGGAGATCCGGTGCAGGGCGTTTACTTTATTATTGAAGGCCAGGTAAAAGTCCATAAACGCTGGGTAGAGGATAAGGAACTCATTATACGTTTCGCATCTGATGGGGATATTATCGGTCACCGGGGACTTTCCACTCACTCAAATGTCTATCCGATTTCGGCGACAGCTCTGAGCGGGGTCCGGCTTTGTTTCCTTGAAATGGATTTTTTCCATTCGACCCTTAAAGTAAATACGAACCTCATGTTCGACATGCTGATGTTTTTTGCGGACGAACTGCAGCTGTCTGAAGCCAGGATGCGCGACCTCGCGCATATGCATGTAAAAAACCGGGTTGGCAAGACCCTTCTCATGCTGGAAAAGAAATTCGGCACCAATGAAGATGGATTTATCAGATTTTCAGTCAGCCGTCAGGATATTGCTTCATACACCGGCGCTGCATATGAAACCGTGTATAAACTCCTCGCTGAATTTCAGCAATCGGGCTGGATAAAAACCGACGGAAAACAAATCGGCATCCTTCAAAGAGAGTTCCTTGCATCCTCATAATTTTACCTTTCTCACAAAGCCCCGAAGCCATTGTCCATATGTTCTGCAGTGCAAAGCTGAACAAACCTCTGGTTACTGCATCCATTCCTTCTGAAGTGAAACGTTGAACAAACCTTTAACTACTGCATTCGGCCTATTGTGCAGTGATACGTTGAAAAGACTCTGAACGCTGACTGCCCTACCTAAGGGTTTTCTCCTATTGTATTTGACTTGAGAACCAGCTATTTTGCGGGCTACTAAACCCGCTCGTACCCATGCTAAAGAAATCCGTCCTTGCAGCGCTGCTCATGATGGCAGTGCTTTCCGGTTACTCACTCCACCGCGTATTACCCGGATATTATGTAAGTCTTACCGGCGACACCATTCGCTGCAATGTTACTTATGGAGACTGGGCGCAAAATCCGTCCACCATCACGGTGCAGGCAAATGGTGAGTCAAAAGAATTTAAGCCTGAAGACATCAGGGGTTTTGGCGTAGATGGATATAGTGATTATCAGTCGGCCGTCATTAGCTACCACACGAATCCCATCGATGGTGGATTCTATCCTGCAGAGTATTCCGACAGTACGGTGACCAAATCCTGCTTTTTAAAAATCATCGAGAAGAGCGTGTACTCGCTCTACAGCCTGTCTTATTCCGCAAGGACCTATTTCTTCATGAGTGCACCTGACAAACCCATTTCCGAACTCGTGTACCGCGTGAAGTCAGTAAACGATTCGCTGAGGGAAGATCAAGCCTATAAGGATCAGATCATGGCGCTTTTTAACCAGGAAGGAATTACATCGGAGTATTTCAACAGGATCAACAGCCTTGGTTACAGTTCGAAGGAAATTGCCTACCTGTTTTCTGTCCTGAATGAGAATCATACCGGAGTGAAAGTGGTAAAGAAGAAGTCGCACGGTTATATCGAATTTCTCGCATTCGGAGGCGTAAGGAATATGTCGTTTCCGAGCACGGTGAACGGATATTATATGCATGATTTTAAATTTCCTTCGGTGATGTCGCCGGATTTCGGAATAGGTATGATCTATGCATTGCCTATTCACTTCAATATGTTGCAGGTAGGACTTAACCTGGGATATTACGCCTACAGTGGCAGCCAGAGCGGTAACGATTCTGTTGTTTATTACCTCAACGCGAACAATCATTTTACCACGAATTATACCGACGGCGTGAAAATGTCAAACACGATTGTATATGCGAGTCTGTATACAAGGTATGTGTTCAATCCGCTCGACAAAACGAATTTCTACCTGAAGGCAGGAGCGAATATGAACTTTTCCGTAGGTGGCAATCCGGATGTACAGTATGATTTTCATTCTGTCCGGGACGGTGAGTCGACAGGTGAGGGCAAAGTACACGAGCTGAAAGAGTATCAGGGCACAGCCGTCACGATGAAAAAAGCTTTTTTCAGCGGCTTGCTTGGTGCGGGCGTAGAGCATGGAAAAGCTGGACTGGAATTCACTTATTCTCCTAGCGTCACGATCGGTCAGTCTGACCTGGGCGATCCTGCGTTCAAAATAGTATCCTGGGGACTGACCGCACACTATACGTTTTCTTCGGGCAAGACGGCAACAAAACAATAGTTGAGCTTCGACGGTTTCTGATGTGAAGCTCTATCGAAGCCGGGAGATGGAATTTTGAAGCGTGGCATCCAGCCTGTTTGCATTGTAAATGGTGCCATCCGTCGCGATAATATAGTAGACCGTGTCGCGCGCTACACGCCCGTTCCTGGCGATTTCATAAACGGCTTTGGCAATGACTCCATATTTTCTGGTGGTGTCTATATTCGTCGCGGAAAGCCTTCTAATGGAATCAATGCTTTGATTCATGTAATTGATCTCTTCCTGGTAAAATGCGGCACTGTCGGGCCTGTTCTTCGCTTTGACGGCGTCGAGCTGGGCCTGTATCCCGTTTCTTTCAATTGAGTAGGTCGAATCTTCCATTATCAGCCCGATCTTTCCATTGATAGAGTCGATCCTCAATACTTCCATTGACTTCACGGTAACTGTAGAATCGATATTTCTCAGGTGCGAAGCGAGGTAGGCGGACAACTGATCGGAAAGAGAATTCTTTTTCTCAGCGCATCCAATGGCCAGCACGACAAGAACAAAGGCGAATAGGCGGGCATAGTTCATATGACAATCGGCAATAACTAAAGGTAAGCCGAAAGTATAGATATCCGTCACCTGTCAATTGCGAACAAACATTGTCAACAACCCACCATAAACCATAAACTATATACCATAAACCCCGAAACTATTCGGTCTTTAAACTGCGAGTGGGATTCGCCACTGCGGCCCGGATCGACTGAAAGCTTACCGTGACCATGGCAATAAGCAGCGCGATGATTCCCGACAGCGCAAACATCCACCACTTCACACTTACCGGATAGGCGAAGCCCTGCAGCCAGCGGTGCATGGCCCACCAGGCAATGGGTGTGGCAATGACGAATGAAACAGCAATAAGCCGGAGAAAATCTTTGGAAAGCAGTCTCACGATGCCTGATACACTCGCGCCAAGGACTTTCCTGATACCGATTTCCTTACTCCGCTGCTCGGCGCTAAAGGAAGCGAGACCGAACAGGCCCAGGGATGAGATGATGATCGCCATCAGCGTAAAGGAGTTGATGATATTGCCGAGGGTTATCTCGGTTTCATATTGTTTTTGCACGGCTTCGTCGAGGAAGACATATTCAAAAGGTGTCGCGGGCAGATTTTTTTTCCAGGCCGACTCCATCTTGGAAAGCACCGATTTGTAATTATCGCTGTTTACCGAAACGATCATATGGGAAAACTCCGTCTTGTCGTTTTGGTAAAAGAGCATGAAGGGCTTTACGGCCATGTGCAGCGAATTATAATTAAAATCCTTCATCACCCCGGCGACCATAACATGAGTGACCGGATTGGGCTTGAACTCCGTGTATAGGGGAATGCCTACTGCCTTTTCCGGCGTCAGCCCCAGCATTTTGCACAGGGTCTCATTGATCAGACACCAGCCGGTGTCGTTTTGGTGAAAATCGCGGCCCGTCAGTATTTTAATTCCATTTGTTTTGACGAAGAACTCATCGGTCGACATGTTCTGGGCATCAATCGCAGTCTCCATACTTCCACCCGGAGGATACACGCCATGATCCCTCATAACAAACTGGCTCATATAATTATTCGCAAGGGAAATATTTTTTACTGCCGAAATCTGCCGGAAATCATTTTCAATCGCAGTCATTTTTGCCTGCGATTCATTGGTATAAAAGGTAAAGACCAGTTTTTGTTTCTTATCAAATCCAAGATCCCTGTTTTGAATAAAACGAAGCTGGCTGTAGATCACGATGATACTCGTGATGAGTATGATGGACAGGACAAACTGAAAAATGACAAGGGACCGCCGGATGCCTGCAGCAGAAACCTGGCTGGTAAAATTTCCTTTGATGACTTTGATCGCCTGGAAAGCGGAGAGGTAAAAAGCCGGATAGGACCCCGCCAGGAGTCCGGTTACCAGGACAAGTCCCAGTAGCAGAAGCCACAACCTGTAGTCACTGAACATGGTGAGCTGGATGTCTGCCTGGGTAATCTGATTGAAAAAAGGCAGACAAAGGATCAGCAAGGGCAAAGCGATCAGGATGCCGAGCAGGGAAAGCAGCAAAGATTCTGCGAGAAATTGTTTCATCAGTGAATCCCGTCCTGCTCCGATCACTTTACGCACACCCACTTCCTTTGCCCTCTTGGATGCGCGGGCGGTGGCGAGGTTCATGAAATTGATACAGGCGATCACCTGAATCATCACGGCAATCAGGATGAGTATATTTAAAAAAGTCTTGCTCACGGGCTTGCCGATTTCCGCCTGGCGGTTCGTCGTGGTATGTACGTCCAGCAGGGGCTGCAGGTGTAATTGTTTTGTCATGCCCCAGGATTTCATTCTTTCCCCTGCGTACTTGCTGATGAAAGCCGGGAATTTCTTTTCCAGGGCTTTGGCATTCGCATCCGGCCTCAGCTTCACATAGGTATAGGTAAAATTATTTCCTGCAAATTCATCGTTGTGGAGTACAAATTCACCTACCTGGCCGCTGTTCATGGTGATAAACATATTGGCTTTGATATGCGATCTGCCCAGGCTTTCATCCACCACACCAGTGATCCTTAAATCCTTTTTACCATAGGAATTGTCCATCGTGACGGTTTTTCCGGTAGGATCTTCCTTTCCGAATAATCTTTCAGCGGTGGTCTTGGTGAGCACAATGGAATTGGGCTCTTTCAGGGCTGTAGCCGGGTTTCCTCCGTCAAAATGGTAGGAAAAAATCTCAAAAAAAGTGGAATCCACGTAATAGGCTTCGTCCACATAGATGGATTTCTCCTTGTATTTCATCAGGTGTTTACTGACGGCAAGGCCCGGCACGACGCGGGTATATTGAAGGATTTCCGGGAAATCCTTTTTCATGGTAGGCGCAATGGGCGGCGAAGCCGTCGCATTTTCAAAGCTCTGTCCCGGCAGCTGAATGGAGGTAACCACGCGGTAAATATCTTTTACATCCCGGTGGTGTTTGTCGTAACTGAACTGGTCAACAACAAACAGCAGAATGTAAATGCAGCACAGCGTTCCCAGCGCCAGCCCGATGATGTTGATGAAACTATAGGTTTTGTTTTTCAGCAAAAACCGCAGCGTGGTCTTGAAATAGTTTTTGAGCATTTTTTTTGGTTGACGGTTGACAGTATCGTTGGCCGTGGGCCGTTTGCCGTTGGCCGTTTGCCGTTGGCCGGAAAGTTGACGGTTGACGGATGACGGTTGACAGTATCGTTGGCCGTGGGCCGTTTGCCGTTGGCCGGAAAAGGCAATTGACGGACCCTTACAGCTGTTCAATTAAAATGCCGCGCTGCAACATTTTGGTATCTAATTATTTATGGATATTTAAAGGTCGCGGGCTGTCCGGTATCGTACAGCAACTGTACGCCGAACGGGAAGAAAGGCGGAGCCATGAACAATAACTAAGTGGATTCCCTTAACCGGAAGGAGACCCCTTTGATTCCCTGGTTTCTAGTTAGGGCATTTCGGACCTAAATGAGGCCGAATAAACGTAAGTGAAGAGGACTATAAAAAGTACATTAGAAATTTTAAAGGAGGGTTATTATGTATTGGTGGGCCTGAACTGGAGAAGGAGCATGGATATGGTATAAGCCTGCAGGATTACTAATCTCTTACTTCCAACCTTGAGATCTGCCTAAAGATTTACTGCTTTACATTCCTGGGAAACTAAAAGACATGATGTGATCGCAGGTCGGTTGCCCCCCTACATCAGGCTGTCTGCAAGACCTTACCGGAATTGCGTATTTCGGCGGGCTTGCGTTTGGCATTGAGGAATTTTGCGTGGATGATCTCGCTCATGGTCTTGTCCTTCAGCTTGCTTTCGAGCCAGGAGATAATGTCGAGATAAGCAAAGGAGCGCGTCTCAAAGCGGTTGTGCTCGAGATGCTTGATCGTCTGCAGCAGCTTTTCAAGCTCGGGCTTGATTTCACGCCGCGAGATCTGGAAACTCTTGCGAAGGAATTTGAACATCTCTTCTTCCACCACCGTCAGATTTTTCATTTTAGCCATGAAGCGGTACACTGATTTGGTAAGCGATTCCATCAGCGTATAATTTCCGAGCTCATAGTGCGCGAGCAGGTGAACGAGCCGGGCGTAGCACTGCAAATCATATCGCAGGTCCACATGATCGTTGATGATCAGTTGCAGATAGTCGAGCGAGCGGCTGTAGTCTCCGCTTCCGAAATATAATGTGGCGATCTTGTAATTAAATACCAGGACGCGGTGACTGTCGATATAGCTGGTGTATTCGTGCAGCTTCTCCATAATCTCCGGAACCAGCAGCAGCCCCTCTTTGAAGGTGCCCGTCATCAGGTGCCAGTTGATCTTTGCCAGGTGAATATAAACCCAGGTATGGATGCGGAAATTATCGTGATGCTGTCCTTTGGGTGACAGGTAATAGTCCTCAAATTTCTTCAGGAAGATTTCAAACTTGGTGAAGTGACGCAGGTCGAAGAGGGCATTCATCATATTGTGCATACCCTTCACATAGTGACCCGTTTCGATTTCGATCATTAGCGGTTCATTGTCGAACAGGTCGATCCATTTCTGGCCATAGCGATAGTAGCTCAGAAAATCCTGACGGATAAAAGCGAACCAGCTGTAGCTCTGATAGAGATAAAGCTTTTCATAAAAGTCATGCAGGTCCGAAGTATCCGCGAGCGCATTCTGTTTCCAGAAATCCTTCAGTCTTTTTACGTCCACTTCATTTCGTGCATGCCCGTTCTCCACGTACCAGCGATACAGAAGCAGGGCCAGGTTGGAAAGCTTGGTGACGCGGTCAATATGATCGCTTATTTCACGCGCTTCCTTCGTAAGCATTTCTGTCTTCTCGAGTGAGGTCCGTGTGATATGAAGTGTTTCGATTTTCTTCTCCAACGAAATAAGCTGCGCGAGAAAATTGAGTTTGTTGTTGCTGCGCGCGATTTCCTTTGCTTTCTCAAGGATCTTCAGGCTCTGGTGCTTGAGGCCCTTGTTATAAAGCAGCCGCGCATTGTCCATGTGCTCACTCAGTTGCAGGTCGGTATTCTCTGTTGTTTTGAGCAGGCGAAGGCTCGCCAGCACCTGTTTATATAGGTGCGTCTTGAGGTTTGACAGCTGGGTCTTGGAAAAAGGCAGCTTTTTAAGCAGGGTTTTTTCGTCATAATCCTGCATTTTGTCAAGTGCGTCAAAGAGTTGAACAATTTTCAGGTCCTCGTTGCCTGAACTTCGTTTGATATAGAGCTTAAAATGACGTTTTTCGGACTTTTCCAGTGAATGGATTAGTTGAAATAATATGTCTGCAGAGCGGTTGGCCATCATTTACAAATTTTGCTGAAACCCTGTACAGGCAACACTTCCATGAAAAGGTACACCCTTTTGGCATGATTAAAACGCGTATAAGATGGTTTGAAATCAATCCAGCACCCCCTTAATTTTGTTTCAGCAAGTGAGAAAAAAGGATACAGCAGGCAATCGTGAGGGCAAAGTTCGTTAGAGGTCTTAGAGTTTAGCTGCAGTATCCACATAAAGTTCGAATACTACGTTTTTTCATATGGCAAGCAATCGTTAGAGGTCAGCTGTTTCTACAGCCGACCTTCTTTTTTTTACGGCTGCGCAAAACTAAGAGAAATCT
>Ga0207691_10006457_pt1 | contig 11327 bp, 8 predicted proteins | sample KBSM13metaG_FD_184327 | JGI IMG/M metagenome (GOLD analysis project Ga0207691, IMG submission 184327) | Miscanthus rhizosphere microbial communities from Kellogg Biological Station, Michigan, USA - KBS M1-3 metaG (SPAdes) (version 2) | ecosystem: Host-associated > Plants > Roots > Rhizosphere >...
CGAGAGCACCGGCGACCTGGGACAAGCCCGCAGCCTGCTTCGCGGCCACGCCGCAGATATTCTGCTCGTCAATCTGCCTGCAAACGCGAATCTCGGCCTCGAACTAATCTCCGAAGTCAAACTGCTTTACCCGGCGCTCTCCGTCATCGCAATGACCGCGTCAGGCTCAGTGAACGCGGCCGTCGAGGCCATGCGATGCGGAGCCTGCGACTATCTCACCAAGCCCTTCACCATGGACGAGCTCTCGACCGTGCTCGACCGTGCCGCGCTCAATCACACTGCCGACACGGCCACGCGCCAGTTGCGTGAGAGATTGCGTCTCTCGCGGGGTCTCGGTTCCATCATCGGCCACTCCGGCGAGATGGAGAAGATCTACCGCATTTTGTCAAAGGTCGCGCAGAGCACCCATCCTGTTCTCGTCCTCGGAGAGAGTGGCACAGGCAAGGAACTCATCGCGCGCACCATTCACTCCTTCGGCCCGAACTCGCAGAAGCCATTTTTGCCCGTTGACTGCGGATCGCTGGTGCCGACGCTCATTGAGAGCGAGCTTTTTGGCTACGTAAAGGGCGCGTTCACCGGCGCCAGCCGCTCCAAAGATGGACTGCTGATATCGGCAGAGGGGGGCACGGTCTTCCTCGACGAAATCGGCGAGCTTTCTCTCGACCTTCAGGCAAAACTCCTGCGGGCTCTCCAGGAAAAGGAAGTCCGGCCTGTTGGCGCCACGCATCGCGTCCCGATCAAAGCGCGCATCGTGGCAGCCACGAATCGCGATCTGGCTGAGATGGTTGAGAGAGGCGCATTTCGCAAAGATCTTTTCTACCGTCTCAACGTGGTCAACCTGCGACTCCCCGCCCTTCGCGATCGTCGCGAAGATATCCCTCTGCTGGCCGCGCATTTCCTTGACCGAATCAGTCACGAGCACGGCATAAAATTCATGCTCAGCGATGACGCCCTTCGCACCATGATGCACCATGACTGGCCGGGCAACGTGCGAGAGCTCGAAAATGCCGTGGAGCGCGCCTGTGCTCTCTCCTCTGGCCCGGTGCTCCATCTTGGAGACCTTCCCACGCAATTGCAGCAGCAGGGTCTGGCGGCGCATCGCGCCGCGGCGGCAGTCGCCGAAGGTGAGGGAGAGAGCGAGAAGCCCTCCGTCAAGGCGCTTGCCGACCTCGAACGCGAAGCCATTCTGAGCGCCATCCAGGCCCTCAATGGAGACAAGCTTCAGGCGGCAAAGCTGCTGGGCATCGGCAAAACGACGCTCTATCGAAAGCTGAAAGAGTACGGCATCGCCGACTCGCCGCCGGACGAGTAATCGACCATCCGTTCAAATCCCAACAGGAACCGATAAAAGCACGACTTGCCGCCGATAGACAAGCGTGGGCGAAACGAATCATCACAGCAAAATCGTCCGCATAAATAAAGAGGAATTCAAGATGAGCATTTTGATGGTGACGGGAATTGAGGGCGCTCGCAACTGCGCCGCTGTGGTTGCCGCGCAACTGGGCATGGAGGTCGAGGTCGCTGAGGGACGAAAGGCAGCGCTTGCCGCACTGCGTCGTCGAGAATTCGCCGCCATCGTGATCGACGGGACTCTCGCGGAGTGCGATCCCGCTGCGGCCGAGGCCATCTGTGAGCGCGCCGGGCTTGCGATTCCCCTGCAGATCAATTTTGCGCTCTCGGGAGCAGCCCGGCTCATCCGCGAAATCCGCGCTGCCTTGCATCGGCGTGAGCGCGAACAGACTCTCGCTCGACGCGCCGCCACAGCCGCCATTGACACGGAGTTAAAGTCAACAGTGGCCGGTCTGCTCCTGCACTCTCAATTGGCCCTCTCCGAACGCGAGATCTCCGGCCCACTTGCCGAGAAGTTGCGCGTTGTCGCCGAACTCGCAGGAAGCCTGCGCCAACAGCTGAACTCGCCGCTATAGACAAAGACGACACATAAAACCGAAAACCTCATATCCCACTTCCATAGCCTTCCTGCGTCGCACACGCCCCGCCGGAGCAGAGTTTCGCTCCGGCGCTTTTTTTTTGTCCAGCAAGCCGGACTCTGAAGAAACTCGCAGGGCAACTACGTTCCCGGCAGCCGTTATGACGCCTTCTCCTTGACAGCCAGCCATCCGGACGATATTGATGAATGGCGTTGTATCTCCAGTTGCGCCAACGTGCAGTCGCATCCGTGCCTGGAGAAATCTGGCCGTCCGCACCTGTCGGCTTTTCAGGAAGAAACGAATGAGATGGACAAGATCTGTTTCCGTGATGCTCCTTGCTGCGATCACAATGATGTCTGGCTGCAAAAAGACTAATACCGACGCGAACCCGGCTTCTTCCCAGGCGGGCAACGCGCATACGGAGAACTCGATGCCCTTGAAAGCAGATCGGCTGGATCCATCGATTGGCGACATCATCCCAGCCGACGCCAAACTCGAGCGCATCGCCACCGGATTTACATGGACCGAAGGTCCGGTGTGGACAGGCGACAGCCTCTATTTCGCCGATATACCTGCGAACACCATCCACAAGTGGACGCCGGATGCCGGGGTCACCACCTTCCTGCAACCCAGTGGCTACAAGGAGCCGGCCCCCTACGGCGGTCCCGAGCCGGGTTCCAATGGAATGACGCTCGATCCTCAGGGCCGCCTCACGGTTGCAGGGCATGGACAGCGAAACATCTACCGGCTCGAATCTCTCGCGCCTGATGCGCAGGTCACCATCCTTGCCGACTCTCACGAGGGCAAGCGGCTTAACAGCCCCAACGATCTCGTCTACAAATCCGACGGCTCGCTCTATTTCACTGATCCGCCGTATGGCCTGCCCACGCAGAAGGATGATGATCCTCACAAGCAACTCAAGGTCAACGGCGTTTATCGCATCCCGCACGCCCTCGATCAGAAGCCCGGTACTGCGCCGGCCCGAGGCGACTTGCAGTTGCTCGCCAGCGAGTTGACGCGTCCCAACGGCATCGCTTTCTCGCCCGATGAAAAGTATCTCTATGTCTCCAACTCCGAACCGAAAAAGCTTTGGATACGCTACCGGGTGCGCCCGAATGGTACGTTAGCCGATGGCAAGGTACTGTACGACGCCACAACGGACCCGCGTCCCGGCGCGCCCGATGGGCTGAAGATCGATGAGAAAGGAAACATCTACAGCGCTGGACCAGGCGGTGTGTGGATCTTCTCGCCGGACGGCAAACTACTGGGCACAATCCTCGTTCCCGAAAAAACGTCGAACGTAGCCTGGGCCGGTCCCGATCACAAGACGCTCTACATCACCGCGAGCACCAGCGTGTACCGTGTTCATCTCAACATCGCCGGAGCATCTCCCAAAAGTCGTTAGCGGCTTTCCACCTCAAAGCAATCTCCGCTACAGGGACATGCTCACGGTGACGGCAACTTGGGCAGTCGGACAGATTGACTTTGACACCCACACGTACTGACACAAAAGCGGCGCGGATTGTCGATTCCACGCCGCCACATTTTTCTAGGAAACCAAAGCGTCTGCGATTCCCAGGTGCCTGTCTAGCGCCGCAATTCCGAAGTCAATCTCTTCTTTCGAAATAATCAGCGGCGGAGCAATCACGAAGTGGCTCACCCACGCCTGTTGCGCAACACCATCGGCCATCATCTTCGCCGCGATCTGTTCCACAACGAGCGACTTTCCTTCGACCTTGTCGCGCATCGTGTTGAACGGTTCCTTGGTCTTGCGGTTCTTCACCAATTCCACCGCAAAGAAAAGTCCGAGACCGCGAACGTCGCCAATCGATGAATGCCTTTCCTTGAGTGCGTCCAGTTTTCCGCGCACGTATGGCTCGAGTTCTGCGGCGCGCTCCACCAGCTTCAGCCGTTGCATCTCTTCAATCGTGGCCGTTGCGGGCCCAAGCGTGATGGGATGCGCCTCGTACGTGTGCCCATGCGAAAAGTAATGATCCTCGAAGTAGTCAGCGATTTTCTTCGTCGTAGCACAAAGGCCGAGCGGCACGTAAGCCGACGTAATTCCCTTTGCGGTAACAAGAATGTCAGGCTTCACGTTCCAATGGTCGACGGCGAACCACTTGCCGGTGCGGCCCCACCCGGTCATGACTTCATCGGCGATCATCAACACGCCCTGGCGATCGCAGATTTCCCGCAGCCGTGGGAAATACTCCGGCGGAGGGATAAGCACGCCGTTGGTGCCCACAACCGGCTCAAGAATAATCGCCGCCACGTCGCTCTCATTGCGAATCATGTGCTCGATGTAGTCCGCGCATGCAACGTTGCAGCCCGGATAGGTGTGCTTGATGGGGCAGTCGTAGCAGTTCGTCTCCGGCGCGAAAACAAAACCGATGCCCTTGCCTGCGGGCTCCATCGCCCACCGCCGCAGATCACCCGTCGCCGCAATCGACCCCGAGGTCGAGCCGTGATACGACCGGTAGCGCGAAATGATCTTGTTTTTCCCCGTATACATCCGTGCGATCTTGAAAGCCGCCTCGTTTGCTTCCGTCCCGCTGGTCGCAAAAAAGAACTTCTCCAGCCCCGCGGGCAGCACCTCCAGCAGCTTTGCGCTCAACTTGGCGCGCGCCGACGTGGCATACACCGGCCCCATAAAAGCCAGTTCCCTCGCCTGTTCCGCAATCGACTCGACAACGCGCGGATTCTTGTGTCCCAGGTTGACGCACATCAGTTGCGCGCTGAAATCGAGATACCGCTTGCCCGCTCCATCTGTGATCCAGCACCCCTCGGCGTCCGCAATGTAGAGCGGCTTCCACGTTTTCTGAAAGCGCCACGTGCCGTAGTTCGTTTCGCGCGTGAGTTTGCTAACTTCTTCGGCTGTTAACTCGGGGTTACCGGCAATGACGTCGCTCATTCGAGACCTCGCGATGGGAAATACTCAACTATGCTAAGCCATTTGTCGCCGGCTCGGCTTGCCGGTTTCCAAAATGAAAACCCCCGGCTGATTAGCCGGGGGCTGTTGAATGTTTCGAATTGTCCTTACGCGCTGTAGAGCAGAATTCCCGCCGCCTTTTCCTCGGTCGGAGTCTCGTCCGAACTTACCGGACGATAGAACAGCTGGTTCGCCTCGAGATAAACCTCGAGGAAAGCCGGCCGTGCCGTAATCTGACCGGCGATCAGCGCCTCCGACAACGGGTCTTCGACGTAACGCTGCAGTGCGCGACGCAACGGACGAGCGCCATAGCTGCGATCGCCAAGCGTCTTGTCGAGGATCCACTTCTTGGCCTCCTCGGTCACCGAGATCGTGATCGCCTTCTGCGCCAGGTTGGTATTGAGCTGCTGAACCAGCAGTTCGACAATCTGGATCAGGTCCGCATCCGACAGCGACAGGAACAGGATGACTTCATCGAGCCTGTTGAGGAACTCCGGATTGAAGGTCTTCTTGACCTCCTGCTTCACCAGTTCTTCAACCTTGTCATTGACCAGGTCTTCGCGATCGCTCTGGAAGCCCAGACCCTGCTTCTTCTGCAGGTGGCGCGCGCCGATATTCGACGTCATGATGATGATCGTGTTCTTGAAGTCGACCGTGTTGCCCAATCCGTCGGTCAACTGGCCGTCTTCAAACACCTGCAGCAGGATGTTGAACACGTCGGGGTGTGCCTTTTCGATTTCGTCCAGAAGCACAACCGAGTAGGGGGAACGCTTGACCCGTTCGGTCAACTGCCCGCCCTCCTCGTAGCCTACGTATCCCGGAGGCGAACCAATCAGCTTCGACACCGAGTGCTTCTCCATGAACTCCGACATATCAAACCGGATCAGCGCCTTATCCGAACCGAAGAGGAAGTTCGCCAGCGTACGTGCCACTTCCGTCTTGCCTACGCCCGTCGGCCCAAGGAACAGGAAGCTTCCGATCGGACGCGCTGGGGACTTCAAGCCAGCACGCGACCGGCGAATGGCTCGCGCCAGAGCCGAAATGGCCTTCTCCTGCGAGATGATGCGCTTGTGAAGTTCCTCCTCCACCCGCAGCAGCTTTTGCGTCTCTTCTTCCTTGATGCTGGTGACAGGTACGCCAGTCCAGCGGCTCACCACATCCTCAATGTCTTCGCGACCCACAATCCCGGCAGCCGAATCATCGAGATGATATTTGTCGCGAAGAGCCCGCAGATTCTCGCGCTCCTTCCGTTCTTCATCGGAGTAGAAGCGCGCCTTCTCAAATTCATGGTTCGCGATGGCGGAGTCCATACGGTGAACGATGAACTTGATGCGCTTCTGAACCTCGGTGATCTCCTCCGGCAGCGAGGTCTGGCGCAGCTTCACGCGAGCTCCCGCCTCATCGATTAAGTCGATTGCCTTGTCAGGCAGGAACCGATCAGGAATGTAGCGATTCGAGTGCGATACTGCAAACTCGATCGCAGCATCCGTATAGCTGACCGCGTGGAACTTCTCGTACCGATCCTTGATGCCGTTGATGATCTTGATCGCATCGGCTTCGTTCGGCGGCGGCACCTTCACAGCCTGGAAGCGCCGCTCCAGCGACCGATCCTTCTCGATCGATTTCCGGTATTCAGCCGGCGTCGTAGCGCCGATGCATTGAATCTCGCCGCGCGACAGTGCAGGCTTCAGAATGTTCGCCGCATCCAGCGAACCCTCAGCCGAGCCCGCGCCTACCAGCGTGTGAAGTTCATCGATAAAGATGATGGAGTTTTGATTTTCCATCAGCTCTTTCATGATGGTCTTGAGCCGCTCTTCAAACTGGCCGCGGTATTTGGTGCCTGCCACGATCAGAGAAAGATCCAGCGCGAGCACCCGCTTGTCCGCGAGGAAGCTTGGCACCTCGCCGTCAGCGATGCGTTGCGCTAGTCCCTCGACAATGGCCGTCTTGCCCACGCCGGGTTCGCCAATCAGCACAGGATTATTCTTCGTGCGGCGGCACAGAATCTGTATCACCCGCTCCAGTTCCCCGTCGCGCCCCACTAACGGATCCAACTGCCCGTCCATGGCCGCCTGGGTCAGGTCGCGGCTAAACTCCGCCAGCAGGCTCGACTCGCGCTGACGCTGCTGCGCCGGCGCCTTCTCCTGCGTCACTCGGGCCAGCTCGTCGCGAATCTGCGCAAGCTTGAGGCCGCGCTCCTGAAGGATCTCTGACGCAAAGCATTTCTCTTCGCGTAGCAGTCCCAGCAGCAGATGCTCCGTGCCGATGTGCTTGTGTCCAAGTCGCTCTGCCTCTTCCGCCGCGTATGCCAGCACCCGCTTGCACTCGTTAGAAAGCGGCAAATCCACACTGGTCGAAACCTTCTCGCGAATCGTGGTGTGCGCCTCAATCTGCTTGCGAATCGACTCCACAGAGGCGTGCGAACGCAGGAAGCGGTTGGTTAACGCCTTGTCTTCGCGTAAAAGACCCAGCAAAAGGTGCTCGGTCTCGATATAAGGCGACCCAAATTGGCTGGCCTCATACCTCGCGAAAAAGATCACGCGCCGTGCCTTCTCCGTATAGCGTTCGAACATGATGTTCTCCCTTGCAGCAGGCTGTCGTTAGGAGTAGCTGTCCGGTTTCGATACCGGCCTCAACCCAACCTTCACGCGCCCTTCTTCTGACTTCGCCGCCGGAGGCCCCTGGAAATTTCTATACTGCCCCGAACAGCCCTTGGGGATGGAGGGGAATTCCTATCTCCCTGACCTCCCGGAATCTAGCCCCCGGAAATCTCCACCCTCTGCTTGCCAGCCTGGGAAGACTCGTATCCTTGGTTCCCCAGGCTCCTTACTACAATCAGACTCAAAAACGACCCGGAAAGCTGCTTTATCTCATGCATTTCCGGTTTGAAATCCCGCTTCGGGAGCTTTTCCGAGAACGTGAAGGCGCCCGCCCTCCAGGCGCAGAGTCCGCGTACACCGCGCGGCCAGATCAAGGTTATGGGTCACCAGAATCGAGGTAAGCCCGTGGGTTACGTGCAATCTTTCCAACAAGTCAAAAACACGGCCGGCTGTCGTCTCGTCCAGATCTCCGGTTGGTTCATCGGCTAAAAGCAACCTTGGGTTACCCACCAGCGCCCGGGCCAATGCAACCCGTTGCTGTTCCCCGCCCGAGAGTTCGCCGGGCCGATGATCGCTTCGATCTCCCAGATCAACCTCCCGGAGCCAGTTCGTTGCGAGTGCCAGTGCTTCCCGTTTTGCGGTCCCGCGAGCAAGCAGCGGCATCGCAACGTTTTCAAGCGCCGAAAACTCCGGCAGAAGATAGTGAAACTGCCACACATAACCGATCTCGCGATTGCGAAAGGCTGAAGCTTCCCGCTGCGAAAGAGCTGTCACATTGGTTGTTGCGCAGTGTACCGTTCCCGCTGTGGGAGCATCAAGGGCCCCCAGAATGTGCAAAAGTGTGCTCTTTCCTGCGCCCGATTGCCCGACAATCGCTACAAGCTCGCCCGCCTGAACCTCTAAGTCCAGCCCCTTGAAGAGGGTGAGCGCTCCCCGCGCAGTGCGGTAGGTTTTCTCAAGGTTGTTGACGAGAATGACCGGTGACCCATCCGCGACCCGCAACTCCGACTCCCGCGTTGAGCGGGTTGCCTGGCTGGCAGCCGCTGGTGTGGTTTCGATCATCTGTTCCCGCTATTCTAGCGCGAAGGCTCATAAGAATCGCATGGAGACCGGTAAGTCATTTCGCATGAAAGTAACCCGTTTGCAACCGTGCGACACGACCCTTTGGTCCCACAACAAAAGGCAATGACAGCGCGTTCCAGTCGCCATCGTCTATCGGCTGCCACGTCTTTCCGTCGTCGCGGCTCACATCCGAGCCGTTCGTGCCCACCGTGATCCACACCCTCAACTCGTCGCTCCATTGCACCGACGAACGAAAACCATGAGGCGGCCTCGCGGATGCGGTCCACTGATCGCCGCCATCGGCCGACCACGCCGCCGTACCCGTAGACTCATTCGCCTTCCTGTAGTCGCCACCAACAGCAAGCAAGCGTGAATTCTCCCCGAACCCGCAATCCTTGCAAATTCCGCTGGTAATCGGATACCGATAGCTAATCGCAAACGCACCCGCGCTCTCCGTCCCGGCGGCTATAGGAATCGGAACCGTCTTCCAACCATGCTCTTTCCATTTCCACTTGCCGACAACACCGTGGCTCTTGTCGAAGTCCGGATAGTTAAGCCGGGTAAAGAGCATGGCGCCATCTTTCCCGCCCGTCACAATACCCTGCGCAAAGAGTCGATTCCCTCTCGCAATGCAGCTGTTGCTCGCAGCAAACGCGGCCACCGAGTGCCCCTTCAGAACGAGCCCGTCATGCTCGTCGCTTTTCCACGACTTGCCCCCGTTCTCTGTCTTGAAAACCACCAACTCCCCACGTACCGGATCGCCGAGCAGCATCCCGCTGGAGCCGTTCAGCCAGAAGCTGTCAAAGAACCCCTCCGGGCTGTCAGGATTCTTGAACAGCAGCGTCCACGTCTTGCATCCATCGCTCGTCTTGTAGAGCCTGCTCTTGTCCCCCGGCCCGCTCGACATCACAATTGCCGTCTGCGCGTCCCACGCCTGTACCCCCCGAAAATCCAGCGTCGCGCCGTCCATCGACGCGTCAGGAACCGTGCACTTCAGCCAGTGCGCGCCGCCATCCACTGTCCTCAGCACTGTCCCGCCCGTCCCGCTGGCCCACGCCACTATTCCATTGACCGCATCGATCCCGCGCAATCCCGCCGTCGTTCCCGATTCCTGCATCACCCACGGCGAAGTTGCCTGCGCCGAAACCAATGTTGCTGTGAACGAAGTAAAAACCAGAACCCGCGCCAACCCCATAACTTGCATGGGACGCAGTATAGCGGTGCCATGCGAACAATCCCAAGACGTCCCTCTTACGCACTTCCATCCTTAGTGGCGTTGCGCATTTCAGCGCTCCATTGCCTCCGTTTCCATCCGTCGGCTAAGGTGATTGCGGAGCCTTGCCTTGAAAATCTATCTGGTTGACGGCACCTACGAGTTGTTTCGCCACTACTTTGCCGTGCCGAAAGCTCGCGACGCGGAAGGCCGCGAAGTGGGCGCGGTCCGCGGTGTCCTCGCATCTGTGCTCGCCATGATGCACTCTGGCGTCACGCACATCGGCGTAGCCACCGACCACGTCATCGAATCGTTTCGCAACAACCTCTGGGCGGGTTACAAGACCGGCGAAGGCGTTGAGCCCGACCTGCTTTCGCAGTTTCCTATCCTCGAAGAAGTACTCTCCGCAGCCGGTATCGTTGTCTGGCCAATGGTGGAGTTTGAAGCCGACGACGCCCTCGCCTCCGCCGCCGCCCTTGCTCTCAAAGATCCCCGGGTTGAGCAGGTTGTCATCTGCACTCCAGACAAAGACCTCTCCCAATGCGTTCAGGCTTCTCGCGTCGTGCAGTTAATTCGGCGTACGGGAGTCACCATCGATGAAGCAGGCGTCATCGCCAAGTTCGGCGTCTCTCCGGAATCTATCCCGGACTACCTCGCCCTTGTCGGCGATTCCGCCGATGGATATCCCGGCCTCCCTGGCTGGGGAGCCAAATCCACAGCGGCCGTGCTGGCCAAGTTCCGCCACATCGAATCCATCCCCGAATCGGCTCGGGACTGGCACGCGAATGTGCTCAACTCGGATACGCTGGCCGCCACCCTCGTGCGCGAGCGGAAACTTGCGCTGCTCTTCCGCACTCTCGCGACTCTCAAGAGCGACATCCCGCTCTTCGACAACGTCGACCGCTTACAGTGGAGCGGCCCCCATGCAACTTTCGACGCCATCGGCCGCTTGCTCGATAAAGCCGTAACCGAAAAAAAGCCGAAGGCCACGCGGCCGCGCCGCGATCCGGCCCAGGCGAAGAAGCCCGGCGAAGCCTAACGCCGGCGCATCACAAAGGACACAGCAACTCGGAAATCGCCTCAGTCAGCTCGCTTGCCGTTCGCTCGACGTACCTTCGGTTTGCCCTTGAGATTAAGCGCCACTGCAGCGCGGATGAGATCCTTCAAGGCCACCTTGTCGATCTTGTCGCCTTCGTGGATGTCAATGGCGCGCCTGACATTCCCTTCAAGGCTCGAGTTGAATAGACCTGAGGGATCCTCCAACGCAGCCCCCTTGGCAAATGTCATCTTGACGGCGTTCTTGTACGTCTCTCCCGTGCAGACGATGCCGCCCCGCGACCATACAGGAATCCCCGGCGACGTCGCCTTGGCCCACTTCCATTCCTCGACGATCTCAGGGTCTGCCTCGAGCACAATTTCGCGCACCTGCGCGAGCGTCTTCCCGCGCCAGTCTCCAAGTTTGTTGATCTTCGCGTTGATGGCCGCAGAGGCAGAGTCCACCGGGACGGCTCTTTTCATGAACAACTCCAACTCGCACTTAATCTATCCGCGCACAGCGCACCCTGCAACCTGATGCACGACTAACCATTGATCCA
>Ga0207691_10006458_pt1 | contig 11327 bp, 8 predicted proteins | sample KBSM13metaG_FD_184327 | JGI IMG/M metagenome (GOLD analysis project Ga0207691, IMG submission 184327) | Miscanthus rhizosphere microbial communities from Kellogg Biological Station, Michigan, USA - KBS M1-3 metaG (SPAdes) (version 2) | ecosystem: Host-associated > Plants > Roots > Rhizosphere >...
TGAACAGTTTGCGTATGTCGCCTCACACGATCTGCAGGAACCTTTGCGGATGGTGTCGAGCTATACGCAGTTGATTGCACGACGCTACGGCGACCGTCTGGACGGTGACGCCCGGGAGTTCATGGATTTCATTGTCGACGGCGCAGCGCGCATGAAACAGCTCATCGAGGATCTTTTGAGCTACTCGCGTGTAGGCAAGCGCGGCGAAAGTTTCGAGCCGACGGACTGCGATGCCGCGCTTACTAAGGCACTCGCCAATTTGCGGACGGCGATTGACGACAGCGCTGCGGTCGTGACGCATGACGCACTGCCCACGGTCGACGCGGACGGTCGCCAGCTTATGCAGTTATTTCAAAACTTGATTGGCAATGCGCTGAAGTTCAAGGGCAGCGAACCACCGCGCATCCACGTGGGTGCCATTGAAGACAAGAGCGGCTGGACATTCACTGTCGCGGACAATGGCATCGGCATCGATCCACAGTACTTCGAGCGCATCTTTATGGTGTTCCAGCGTCTGCACAATAAGACGGAATACGCCGGGACCGGCATCGGGCTCGCAATCTGCAAGAAGGTGGTGGATCGCCATGGCGGCCGCATCTGGGTCGAGTCACAACCGGCACAAGGCAGCACCTTCTATTTCAGTTTTCCGCGGAGAGGAGAGCAAGATCATGAGTGAGTCAGAGGAAACAGCGCGTCCGGTTGAAATCCTGCTGGTTGAGGATAACCCGGGAGACATGCGCCTCACTAAGGAAGCGCTGAAGGAAGGCAAAGTCTACAACAACCTGCATTGGGCGAACGATGGCGTGGAGGCTCTTGCTTTTCTGCGCCGGGAAGGAAAGTACTCAGCCGCGCCCGCTCCCGACATCATCCTGCTCGATCTGAATCTGCCGAAGAAGGACGGTCGCGAAGTCCTGTTGGCCGTCAAGAGCGATGATCGGCTGAAGCATATTCCCGTCGTCATCCTAACAACCTCGAAGGCGGAAGAGGATGTGCTGCGCAGTTACGAGCTGCATGCGAATTGCTACATCAGTAAGCCGGTGGACCTCGAGAAGTTCATCTTTGTCGTCAAGTCCATCGATCGTTTCTGGCTGAGTGTCGTCACGCTGCCCCCGCCAAGATGAGCACAAGCCGCATCCTATTGATTGAAGACAACGAGGGAGACGCGCGCCTGGTGAAAGAGATGCTGGCGGAAGATCCCGAAGTTGCGTTCCGCGTGCATTGCGTTGACCGCCTGTCTGCAGGTTTGGAATTACTATCAGCGGAGACCACCGCGCTGGTGCTACTCGACCTGTCGCTGCCGGACAGCCATGGCTTGGAAACGTTTTCCAAAGTCTACGCACACTCGCCTCAGGTGCCGATCATTGTGCTGACGGGAAATAACGACCGCACGACGGCCTTGTCCGCGGTCAAGCACGGAGCGCAGGATTATCTGGTCAAGAACAAGCTCGACTGCGAGCTGCTTGTGCGGGCAATACATCACTCCATTGAAAGGAAGCACTACCAACAGCAACTCGAGCAGCATGCCAACTACGATTCGCTGACCGGCTTGCCCAACCGCAACCTTTTATACGACCGGATGAAACAGGCGGTATTCGCCCAGCGTTCGGTGCGTTCCATCGCACTGGTATTCATCGATCTCGACCACTTCAAATTTATCAACGACAGCCTTGGTCATGGCGCCGGCGACAAGCTGCTTCAGTGCATGGCCGAGCGGCTGCGCTCGATGGTGCGAGACTCCGATACGGTATCGCGGCTCGGCGGCGACGAATTTGTCCTGATCCTGAACGACCAGACGAGCCAGGACGTCATCTTCCATGCGGTCCAACGCATTCTTGGCAAGGTTTCCGAGCCCATCAAGATCGACGGCAAGGACCTGTGCGTCACCTGCAGCGCTGGCATAAGTTTCTACCCGCAGGATGGGTCCGATGTAGAAACGCTGCTCAAGAATTCGGACGCGGCGATGTATCAGGCGAAAGAGCACGGGCGCAATAACTTCAAATTTTTTACTGCCGAAATGAATAAGCGCGCCAATGAGCGGCTTGTGCTCGAGAGCAACCTGCGGCGCGCGCTCGAGCGTAACGAACTCGTCCTGCATTATCAGACCAAGGTGGATCTCAAGACGGGTGTTATCGTCGGCGCCGAAGCGCTCGTGCGCTGGGAGCATCCCGAGCGGGGCCTGTTACCGCCGAACGACTTCATACCGCTTGCGGACGAGACGGGATTGATCGTGGAAATCGGCGAGTGGGTTCTGCGCACCGCATGTGCGCAGAATCGGGCGTGGCAGGACGCGGGAATGCGGCCGATAATCATCTCTGTGAACCTATCAGCGCGTCAGTTCAGACGGGAGGGACTGGTCGAATCGGTCGCCCGGATAACCGCAGACGCCAACCTAAAACCGGAATACCTCGAGATGGAACTTACCGAAAGCATCGTGATGCATGATGCCGAAGCCGCCATCGCCATCCTGCAAGGCCTGAAGGCGCTCGGGGTGCACCTTTCGATAGACGATTTCGGGACGGGCTACTCCAGCCTAAGTTACCTTACAAGTCTGCCGATCGGCACACTCAAGATCGACCATTCATTCGTGACCGACATCGATCGCCAGGACGGAGGCAATCGCGGAATCCTTGCGCAAGCCATCATCTCGTTGGGTCACAGCCTCAATCTGAATGTGATCGCTGAAGGGGTCGAAAACGAGTCGCAATTGCAGTTTCTAAAGGCAAACGGATGTGACGAAGCACAGGGCTATTATTTCAGTAAGCCAATGCCGCCACAGGACTGCGCACGACTGTTGGCTGCATCACAGCGCCCGGCAATCACTAAGGCGCAAAAGACGCACACGTCTAACGATGTGAGAACCGCCACGATCGACTCTGCGCAGAGCAGACGCTCATTCGGCTTCCTGGCGACCACGCCAGGCCGTTGATCTGCTGCAACGGTAAGTCACTGCTCCGGACGAAGCTCGGCGCGCCATTCGCGCACCTCAGCGGGATCGAGGTTTATCCACGGACTGCATCACCGAAATTTTCGTTTGTACCGACCGCATGTATGCGGATGCATGAGCCCGCGTCTTTATTTTCTTGAATCGAGCCCGTATTTTCGCGTGCTCTGCCTTTGGCGAAAGCGATAGATCTGCCTTCAGTGCCACACCCAGAAAGCCGGGAACATTGCCAGTATCTGCGGACTGCCTAAGCAGACGCTTCTGCTGCAGCATCGCCGCCCTTTGCACCTTGAGTGGCAGTCGCCGCAGTTTGACGGGGGCGGGCAATGTAGCAGGCGTATTGGGTCGGGGCGTTGTAAGCGTAATCAGGGAAGTGAGGCTGTTCGCCGCCTTGTCGCGGTTCGTCATCGGTTGCAGATTGAACAGCGCTTCGAGCGTCGCGGGGATCGATGCGTGATCATAGATCCGGCGATCGATAATATTGCCACATGCCTGGATTGCTCGCGTGACTGCTCGTCGCAATGACAAGCGTGTAACCGTCCGGGGCAGCGTTGGCAGCAAGCTCGGTTCCAATTATGGTCATTTCCTCCCGGCCGGTTGTCGATTATCACTTGTTTACCGAGCACTTCGCTGAGCCTTGCGGCTAGCATCCGTCCGACGATGTCCGTGCTGCCGCCTGGCGCGAACGGAATGATCAGGCGAATGGCTTTCGAGGGATAAGACTGCGCATGCAAGCTGGATATTTGGGTCAGCGCCATCAGCAAAACAAGGAAGCGTGTGAGCGCCGGCAATACCGGGCGCTGCACTTTCATGACCGGCCGGCGCGCAGTTCCCCCAACGCCTTGATCACGGACGGTCGCGCCGACATGCGATTGAAGTGATCGTTCACCTTGGGGAATCGCGTGACATCGACCTCATCGCCTTCGAGCCATTGCGTTAGCGTAAATAAATACGGATCACAGATCGTGTAAGCTTCACCCATTACCCACGGGCCTGCGAACATTTCCCGCTCGATCAACTCAAAGCAGGCGCCCACGGTCTCGGGCACCTTGTCGCGCATCGCCTTGATGGCGGCTGGATCATCAGCCCAGCGTGTCCCTCGTCTTCGGTGCGCGTGAGCGACGTGCACCGTTGAACACAAATAACTGTTGAACGCCTGGACACGTGCAAATGCAAATGCGTCGTTCAACGGCGCAAGGCGCGCATTCGGCAGCGTCTGCGCAATGTAGGCGAGAATTGCGGGCGTCTCGGTCAGTACCCCATGATCTGTGATGAGCGCGGGCACTCGTCCCTTCGGATTAATCGCGAGGTACTCCCGCTTGCGCTGCTCGTCATTGGCAAAATCGAGCAGCACCAGTTCATACTCGACTCCGGCGTCTGCCAACGCTATGTGCGATGCGAGAGCACATGTGCCCGGCGCGCTCATCAGTTTCAGCATCGATTTCTCCCCTGTTCAGGCCACCATCACGATGACTGGAGACGCAGTATAGCGAGTTGCCCTGCCGGACTCAGCATCACACCGGCATCTTTCAATAGCGCGTACTGAAAGAGTCGGAGCGTGGCCGGCCCGTAAACCAAACAGTCAATGGTACGGGACTTGCACAGAGATATTGCACAACAATCACTTGCGGCACTAGTGCACGGCCACACCACGGAGAACGATATGGCTACCAACACCCAAAACGTCAGCCATCACGCGAATCAACTGCTGCCAGATTCATTTGACCCCGGCACCATATTTGCGATTTACGACGGCATTGTGCCACTCTCCCGTGACTGCGAGTCGTTTACCATCGTCGCGTGGGACGTTCCCGGCGGGAGGCGATTCCGCGCCGAATTGTCGGATATCGAATGTGAGCTCGTATCCGAGCCTGAATTCCGTGCCTTCGCGTTGGCGTCGTCGATGTTTCGACGTTGTGTCGCCCAATGGACCAAAATCGTGCCTCTGCATAGAGGCTCTGGCACTGAGCCGGCCTACAGCCGGTAGCGCGACAACCACGGATGCGATGACGCCTTAAGCTCGCGTCACCGCATCGGCGTCATTCAGTGTGTCGCGATCTGCAACATTTCCGAAAGCACCGCCGTCGAAAACCGGAAATCGCTGCGAGTGCTCCATGCGATGCCATAGGGCATGTCACCGCTGCCATTCCAGCGACGGACCTTGACCGTATAAGTTGCTCCAGCGTCGGCCGCAAACTCCGCGATCTCATAGCTGTTGTCGTATGAGCCGCTATATCCGACGAGTCTTCCGCCCGCGTCGAACACCATGAGATCGTAGTCATGCGTTAGGATTGATGAAATCGGCAGCTCGATGTTGACGAACGGAATCCGCATCGTGGTGACCATGCTGTCCCAGGCGAGAGCGACTTTCACGCGCGGTCTCGTGAAGAACTGAAACCGGTTTGCCGGCACCGTTATGCGATAGACGAACGTAGACATCTGATCACGCCCGAATAAGCCGTCCTCGAAGTAGCCGATGTCCCAGCCGAGCATGTCGCCACGGTTATTGCGTCCTCGCCGCGCCCTTGTAATCGCAACCGCCTGCTTGGCATCCAGTGACCCGGCTCCGTCTCGCGCGTCAGTGCCGGTCGAAACATCTTTCCACCAGGTGGACCCTGTGACGTTCTTGTCTGCTGCGGCAAACAATATCGCGCGGCAGCCTTCGGGCCAGATTTCGAGTATGGTATCGACGCCTTGCACCAAGGCGACGGAACCGGCAACCGCGGGCGCTGCGAAACTTGTGCCGCTGTCAGACAATCCGACGACAGAAACGCCCGTGCCATTCGCGCATATTTCAGGAAGCTCGCGGTCAGAGTGAGACGATGCAGGGTTACGGAACACGGTATCGCCTGCCATTGCGGCCGCGCTATCGTCGTGGCTGCCCACGGTGACTGTATTAAAGCTCTTGTGGTTGACGTACTCCGTGGATGTTCCATTGCCCGATGCCATGACGATGGTCGGATACGGCGGACGAAGCGCGAGCCAATCCTTATAGACGTCCATGAACGAGAGCGCGTCCGAGGTCTGTTCCGCATCGTCATGAAAGCTCTGGCTGATGACGCTGCAGTTTTGCTGCTCGACCGCCCAATCAAGCGCGGCGCGGTCGTAGCTGTTCGCGGAAAACAGGGTGCAGCTCGGTGCGTAACCCTTGGGCTTGCCGGACTGCTTGTTCTTAATGATTCCGTTCGTCATACGAGCGTGCGTGCTCGTCGCTGACTGCGCGGTATCAAAGAAGCCGCTGATCGTCAGGTTGCTCGTCGAATCCGGACCGGGCTCCCACACTGCGACCCGCACGCCGGCTCCCTTAGTACCCGCGCTCACGACGGTGTCTGCGCCCGACACCTTAAGCGAGTTTGAGAGATCGTCTACCGGTCGCTCGGGCGCAAGGAAAATTCCCACGACGTGCTCGTCATCATGCAATTGGCGCAGTTGTGACTTCGTGACTCGAGCGATGAGAACGGGAGCATGAGCAGCTTGCTCTGCCTCGCGGAGCAAAGAACCTGTTTCCGTAGCAAGGAATCGTTTGACTGTATCCGCCATGGCAGTGCGATTGCGCTGGACGACGTTAAGCAGTTCTTTATCGCCGGGCCTCGAAGCCTTCGTCGTCTTGCGCGGCAGGCGTTCGTCCGAACGCAGCCATACCGCTACTTTAATGTGCGCGCTGCCGCGCTCCGTAGCAACGCGCCGGTACAATGCTTCTTCGTACTTGCCTCGCCGTTTGGCGCGTGCCGCAGCAAGCTTGGCAAGCAGTGCAGCGCCGTCAATCTGCCGTCCGGTGTGGTCGAACGCTAGATCCACGGGCCGTCCGCTACGCTGATCGGTCCCTTTCACAAACTCAACGTATGGCCCATCCGCGCGCACAATGGGATTGATGCGGGAAAGCTGGTCCTCATTCACCCGTGCGCGTACGAACGATTCCACACGAATCGACGCCTTGAGTTTTGCCTTCGTATCGATCACAGTAAACGGCACGACATGGCGGTCACTGATCGCTTTGCCGCGGTGGTCAACCAGGTCGCGAACATGTAGCCTGTACTGTCCTGGAACGAGACGTTGGTCGCTGGTCCACAACGCCCGCTTACCGCCGCGCCCAAGATGCACTTGGCCGCTAATCTCTTCAACGCTAATGCCGGCGCGCGCCGCTCGCGGCAAAAGCGGCGCATCACTTTCCACTTCGATCACACTGTCAGGAAGCACGAACTGGTCGGGCGAGATGTTGACGCGAATCATGGAGGGCCTCCTCTAATGTTAGTCACTGTGCAGAGCCTCGAGCATCTGTCGAGCGCAGAAACTCCGCCCACTGACACATGTTTTTGAGTGCACGACAGCCAGCGCAAGAACTCCGATATTTGGTTCGATTGCTCAGCGCATTATTGTTATCGCGAGCGAAGGAGTAAATAGAACCGAGGTCATAGACAGATCCGGTTTGCACGATCAACATTGCTGCGGCAGTTGAGCACTAACGGTTGTTATCTCGCCGAAGGTTGATAGAGCTCTGCTCACACGCTGTTCGTCGCACGTGACTTCCTGTGTCCTTAAATTACTTTTTTGGCGCAACAAACTTTGAAAACGCCTATCGATCTGGACATCGACGACGCATCGGGCGCGCTTCGTTTGAAGATGTGATAAGCCGTTATACCGCCCTAAAGCATCGCTGTAGCCGCTGCAAAAGCGAGAAACTGCAGGCCATTAGCCCGAAGGGCTCGAAATTGCGGCTATGTGAAGCAGTTCGACTCCCTTAGCCGCCCTGGCTTTTCCCGCTCCGTACTTCGGACGTCGTTCGTGCTACTGTGGCGTAAGGGCGCTCTATGCACACGCACATTGCTTTCGATGTTTATAAGCACGAGCATTTTGCCGAGGTCGGGACGTTTGTTCTCGATGCGAGAGACCGCGCGACCCGCAAGATTGTCGCGGCCAGCGCAGTGCATCGTTGGCAGAGCCTGCTGAGGCCTTGGGCATATGTGACGTTGGTCGATAGTCCCGATGGTGAGTACCAGTCGCCACTCACGGGTGTAGCCATCCCGGTGGAACCGTTCTTTATCGACGATCAGCCACCGGTCGAAGTGCCGTTGCTACTTCGCCGCAAGAATGCGGAGTCGTGAAGCGCAAATAAACAGCGCGGTCGATAGTAAAAGTGCCGGGCGCAAAGTGCCGCTGTCTTTGGTGACTCACTTCACCCGTGGGAGGCGTTACAGGTCGGGCTGTATTCGCGATCACAAATCGACTGAACGGCAGGTTTCTGCGTGGCGTTTTTTGTGACGTCAGCATATAACGTCGTGCGCTGGCGCGGCGTGCGGCCCGCCGAGCGGATAAGGCCCTCCATCGCCGCGCTCGCCATCTCCGGCCCGTGCGATGCGCCTGCCGCCCGCGAGATTGTCTCGTCCATCAGCGTTCCGCCCAGATCGTTGACGCCCGCGCGCAGACACGCCGCTACGCCTTCCGGGCCCATTTTTACCCACGAGGTCTGAATGTTCGGGATAAGCGGATGCAACACGAGGCGCGCCACGGCGTGCATAAGCACGGCCTCGCGGAATGTCGGTCCGCGCCGCGCTCTGCCCTTGCGATAAATCGGCGCCTCCATGTGCACGAACGGCAGCGGCACGAATTCAGTAAAGCCGCCGGTCTCAACCTGCAGCGCGCGTATGCGCAGCAAATGACGCGCCCAATGTTCGACCCTCTCCATGTGGCCGAACATGATCGTTGCGGTGCTGCGGAAACCCAGCGCGTGGGCGGTTCTCATTACTTCCAGCCACTCGCCCGTCTTGATCTTGTCGGGACAGAGCGTGGCGCGAACCTCATCGTCCAAAATCTCGGCAGCCGTTCCAGGCAAAGTACCGAGGCCCGCCCGCTTCAGGTCGGCCAAAAACTCGGCTAAGGAAACCCCAAGCGTGTGCGCGCCCTGCCACACCTCGAGTGGCGAAAAAGCGTGCACATGCATAGCAGGAACAATCGCTTTCACCGATCGGCATATGTCAAGATAAGTCGCGCCCGTATACGCCGGGTGGATTCCGCCCTGCATGCAGACTTCGGTCGCGCCGCGTTCCCATGCTTCTCGCGTGCGGCGCTGGATTTCATCGAGCGGCAGGTCATACGGTTTGCCGCGTAGGTTCTCGCTGGTTTTACCTTTCGCAAACGCGCAGAACTGGCAGCGGTAGCCGCAAATGTTCGTGTAGTTGATGTTGCGATTGACGACATAGCTAACAATGTCGCCGTTCATTTCCTGGCGCAACTCATCGGCGGCTGCGCAGACAGCGGAAAAGTCCTGTCCGCGAACTCGAAACAATTGCACGATCTCTTTCTCATCAAGCGCGTCGCCCCGCGCGGCCTTTGAAATGATGTCGTGAACCGCGTTGCTCAAAGCGACGCTCACGGACGCGCGAGTCAGCGCGAGATCGGCCTCAGGCAGTCGTTCCTGAAGACCCGGCGACCAACCATCGGTGCGTGGAAAGCCGTCGCTGTCGATCCGCTGCACCAGCGCCGTGCGCAACGCCGGGTCGACCCAGGCATCCGCAGTTCGGACGTAGGCCGGATAAATCGCGAGGCGCTCGACGAGTTCCTTGCCTGCCGCTTTGGTAGCGCGTGCGAGAGTTTCCAGATGCGGCCACGGCGCTTCCGGATTGACGTAATCTGGCGTGACCGGCGAGACGCCGCCCCAGTCGTTTATGCCTGCGTCGACGAGTTGCTTGAGCGATCCGGGGCTTAAGTTCGGCGGAGCCTGAATATTCATCGCGGACTCAAACAGCAGCCGCGCGATTGCAATGGTCCACAGATGCTCGTCGAGCGATGGCGCGAATATCGCGCCCATGCGTGTGTCGGGCTTCGGCAGAAAATTCTGAATAATGATTTCCTGAATGTGCCCGTAGCGATCGTTGAGGTCGCGCAGCGCGAGCAACGCCTCGATGCGTTCGACGCGTGTCTCCCCGATGCCGATCAATATGCCGGTGGTGAATGGAACTCCTGCCTCGCCTGCGAGCCTGATGGTCTCGAGACGTGCGGCGGGCTTCTTGTCAGGCGAGCCGAAATGCGGACCACCGCGCTTGCACAAACGATCGGCAGCGCTTTCGAGCATGATGCCTTGCGAGATCGACACCTTGCGCAATGCCGCAATATCGGTTGCGGCAAGCAACCCGGGATTGAGATGCGGGAGCAAACCGGTTTCTTCATAAACCGCGCGCGCGGCTTGCGCAAGATATGACAACGTCGTCTCGTGGCCAAGCTCGGCCAGTTCTTCGCGCGCCGTACGGTAGCGCAGTTCCGGTTTGTCGCCGAGAGTGAACAACGCCTCTTTGCAATCTGCTGCGGCACCGGTGCGCGCAATCTCGAGAACCTCATCTAGCGACAGATATCCCGCCGCGCCCTTGCGCGGGCGATGGGCAAACGTGCAGTAGTGACAAACGTCGCGGCACAAGTGCGTGAGCGGGATGAATACCTTACGCGAATAGGTGACTACGGAGCCGTGCCCGGCATCGCGTCGCGCTGCAGCCGCTTGTGTCATCTCATGTAGATCCGAATGTTGCGCAAGCATAAGAGCGTCGTCGCGTGACAGACGCTCGTTTGCAGCAAGACTATTCGTGGTTAAAGCGGTCATCGATTTGTCACGTCTTCCGTTGAGGCTGCGCTTAGTGAGCGGCGCGAGCTTCCCCGCATTGTTTCGGATATGCAGCGTATCCGGTCAGCGAGCCCTCCCGCAGTCAAATATCCATATGTTCTGGTTAGCGATGGCTTCCTCAGAAAATCAGCGAGGTCAGCGGGCCGGTCGATATCATTGCTGAGGCGCTCAATGCGTAGAACCGCTGGTTCAATGCCGGCTGCACGCGCCGCCTCCCTGTGCCGGCGCAGACTGTCGTCGCCGAAACAAAATGGCATGACCCCGGGCGGCGAACACGCCAGTGCGTTCGTTCCGCCGTCAATTGTGGCGCCCACCAGCGTGACGGACGGCGCAGCACGATGTGCCGCAACGACAGTCTCGATGTCAGCAGGCGTAATCGATGGCACATCCGCGGCAACCATTAGCATGCCGCCGCACCTTGCCGCGGCGAGATGCCGTGATGCCTGCGCCACCGCCGCGCTAGTGCCTGTGTTCTCGAGGTCGTCCACCACGAGAGCGCCGGCCGCATGTGCGATGGCCGCCGCAGCGGCGTCACGCGTGATCACCATGATGCCGGCGAGCGACAACGTACGCGTCAGGACGGACAATACGTCTTCGAGCATAGTGCGGGCCAACGCTGCGCGCTCATCGTACGCGAGAACCGGCATCAAACGCCGTTTCGTATCGGCGAACAGCTTGACCGGAACGACCGCCCACAAATTGCCACTTGCGCTCATAGACTGGGTCCCGGCATCCGAGGCGCAATACTGGAATCGCTCGCAATGCGTCCTGTGAAAT
>Ga0207691_10006462_pt1 | contig 11323 bp, 10 predicted proteins | sample KBSM13metaG_FD_184327 | JGI IMG/M metagenome (GOLD analysis project Ga0207691, IMG submission 184327) | Miscanthus rhizosphere microbial communities from Kellogg Biological Station, Michigan, USA - KBS M1-3 metaG (SPAdes) (version 2) | ecosystem: Host-associated > Plants > Roots > Rhizosphere >...
CGATAAGGCGCTTATGCTGAAGGAAACGATCTACCTTGCGCGGCTGACGCCAGAAACTTGGAAGGATACCCGCTCTCGCGTTCTGGAAAGCGTCACGGCCAACCTATCCGAACGATCCGCTGCACCCATGGTCGATTAGGATTAGCGTTAACGCGCAAAGCCTAATGCCGAGCTGTCCTCCAGAGCTCGCTCACCGTGGCGAGACGCGCGGAAGCAAGTCCCCGGGGAGGAAGACTTTCGCCGCGCAATTTGCTTGACAATTTCTCGAGAAAGGCGCGCAATCCAGCCATGAAAAACAAACTGTTCCCCTCACTCCGTTGGTCTGGTCTATTCGGTATTTGCCTCGCGACGATGTTTTCGTTAGGCAAGTCCAGTGCTAGCGGCGAATTGCTCTTTTTCGATAGCTTCGAATATCCAGCTGGCCCGCTTGCCGGCCAGGGACCTCCAGCTGGAGCGCCCCCGGGGCAGACTGGCTGGAGTCGGCTCTCGGGCAAGCCGCTCGTCGGGGTCCAAGGGTTGCATTTTCCGAACTTCTACTCGGTCGGTGGCTCGGCCGGATTGAAACCGGGAGACGCGCAAACTGCTATCGCCTATCTCACGCCCGTGAACAGCGGGGTTGTTTGGCTGGGCTATTTTATTCGGCTAACGAGAGGGCCGAATGCCGGTTACGCGGTGATTAATCTCACCGCCGGCACGGGGACGTTTAACTTTCCCGGATACGGTGTGCTTGCGTTTTCCCCGAACGTGTTCGGGATCGATAATGACGGCTCAGGGATTGCATTTTCGGCGATAGCTCCCAGCAACGTCACGACGTGGGTGGTGGTAAAGCTGGACTTCGACCATGGAACGCAGGACATGTTTATTGACCCAGCCGGGCCCGACGCCGTGCCGGATGCGAGTTTGGCCATGAGCCCAGAGTTCCGAAGCTCCGGCTTCAGCGATCTACGGCTCAATTCCTATACCAGCGGCCTTTATCAGTTCGACGAAGTCCGCATCGGTACGACATTCGAAGACATTCGCAGTCGCCGCTAAGCTGCGTCGCCGTCTTTTGATGGTAGACGCAATACGTCTCGTTGTAGCCGGGATCGATGATCTCGGCTACACAGCGCGTTAACGCTGCGATCGCTGATCTCAGCTGATCAGCTTGTTTTGGCAAACCGGTGATCCCGGATGTCCCTGATCTTTTGTCGCGCTGAGCCTCAACACATGCTACCGACGAAGAGCCACGTATGAAAGGAAGACAAAAAGGCAGACCAACCAAATGGGTTTCGGCTACGATTGCCGAACACCTGGATATCACCCGCAGAGGGATTCAATTCGAGATTTGGGAGAAGTGGAAACGCAAGGATCGAAAGCTAGGAACGTTGACGGTCAGCGTCGGTGGCCTACGGTGGCGACCGCTGAATGGCAAACTCTCGCAGCAGCAGAGTTGGACGTCTGTCGCAGAGTGGCTGGCGAAACCAGATTCGCCCTAACCCCGCGCTGCGGCTACTCCGAAGCCCGTCGGAGTTGCTGACCTGCTGTTGACGTAATGTCATTGCTTTCTATGCCATCACTTTCGATTAAGACGGTTGAATTGCCGGACTTGGATGCCGCGGTCGCTCTTTTTGATGCCCAGCTTCGCGAGCACGACATCATTACACCGGTGGCCGACCTTCGTGATGTTGCCCACGCGGTAATTGGCGATTCTTCCCACGGCTTTCTGCTCCTCGCCTTGTCCAAAGACACTCCGGTAGGTGTAGCGTACGCAGCTTCTCATCTCAGCCTCGAGCACGGCGGCATGATTGGCTGGCTGGAGGAGCTTTATGTTACGCCCCGGTGGCGAGGCAGCGGGATTGGAGGACGTTTACTCACGGAAGTGATTGCGCGTGCTCAAAAGCTAAATTGGCGAGGACTGGAGCTTGAGGTTGTTGCCGGCCATGAACGCGTCGTGCCACTTTATCTTCGTCACGCTTTCCAGCCGCTTTCGCGAAATCGTTTTTGCCGAATCTTTTCGAATGAGTGAAATGCTAAACCGGACGATGGAGCTAGCGAGCAGCTGTCGTATCACTGGCGCCTTCGCTCGCGGCAGTTCATCTAGATTTCGTTGGATGCAATAGCCAGTTACAATACCGGTCCGAACTGTATGTTTGAAATTGATTTTGAACATTGCGCGCTCAGCGACGGAGCACGAGGTGAATTGGTTCGTGCAGATGGTTTCCATCAACTTCGCTATGGTGGTCGGCATCTATTACTTTCTGAATCGAGCTACGCTTCCTCTCAAGCTCTTTAGCTTTTTCGTCTATTCCGTAGGAATGTTTGTCTTGTTCGGGCAAACGGTTGTGGAAGCAACGTGAAAGCGGGCGCAGTCGAAGGCTTACGCGCTTTGTCTTCGATTCAGTTATCGCCCGTGAGCATCCATTATTTGGCAGTTTACGACCACTGGTTTTCCATCGCGACAAGGGTCACTTTCACACCGCAACCCAAAGCAACCAGACGCACCCGATTATTCTATCCAAACGTTTCCTGTAGGCTCGCAGCCCGAGGGCCTGGCTTTGACGGAGCTAAAATTTGGGCGACAAGCCTTGGTAGCTCGAACGTGACGAAGCTTCGGGCAAGCGATGGCGTCACTCTTGGCACCTTTATCTTAATCTTCTAAATCTGAATAAGTGTCGCTAACCGTCAGTTACTCCCGGGTAAATGGCGATAAAAGGAGTGTTAATAACGCTTCCCAGGAGGTCTGACATCTATGTCGGAGACTTAAGCAATTACGCGGCATTTGACGGTGAGAACATCTGGATAGCGCTCCGGAGCAGTTCCACAGTTATCCGGTTGCGGGCAAGCGACGGGGCCCTCAAGTATTTGGGTGGCGAATATTGGCAGCAGCACGGTTAGCAAGAAAAGCAGAGGTCACTAGGAATCCTGCTTTGAGCAAACCATCTGCGCGATAACCCAGAATTCAGTTGTGAGATGGCTTATAGCTCTAAGAAGTCTTTCTGGCAACGAAGAGTCCGAAAGCCATCGCCCCGTTGGCATAAGCTTCTGTCATAAGTGGGAACGACTGGACGAACCGCCGTGTTGGAGCGTCAGCAAGATGAAGCAGCCAGTTTAATTTCAAGCGCTGCGCCATTCGGAAGCAATGTTTCCAAGTCGGTGCGACATGTTTGGTAATGTCGATCGCTGCCTCAACCTCCAGGTTCGCGTCACGCATCCACGCTGCATACTGGGTCAGGGTGTCGAGACTTGCGCTCAGCATTGCCCTTCCAATCTTTGCGACTAACTCCTGGTGCTCGCCTGGAGTCGACTGCTCTCCACGCAGCCATGCGCAAACTGCAAGAATCCCGCCCGGCCGCAATGCAACTGCACATCGTTTGAAGAAGTTCTGCTTATCGAGAAAATGTTCGCTGCTCTCCATAATCCAGATGACATCGGCGCTGTCGGGTTCAGGCTGCCATTCGTTTGCGTCGGTAACGACAAAGTCCACCCGATCGGTCAATCCCTTTGCTATCGCTTTATGCATCGCCATTCGGGCTTGCACCGGGCTGATGGTAAGGCCGGTAATCCGGCAGCCGTAGTGATCCGCCAGCCAGAACACCGAGCCACCTAACCCGCAACCTATATCCAGGACGCGAGCACCGTGGGGGATGCGGGCTTTCTCGGCTAATTGCTCCATCAATTTTATCTGCGCACGCGCGATTGATTCACTATTTTCCCAGTAACCATGGTGCAGATGTTCGCCCCACAGCATTCGATAAAAACGTGACAAGCGATCGTAATGCTTTTGAATGTCGAGGACATCGACTTTGAATTGAGGCGATCTGTTCATTTTCATTGTATGATCGCGAGACGGTTTAATTCGAGTGTGTAAAGCTCGTTGTCAGGAAATCGTTCGTGCAGTTCTGCAAGAATTTGGCGCGCTTTTTCCGGTTGACTGTCGCGTAACGCGGCGACAGCAAGGAGCAGTTTTGCGAACGGCTCCAGGTAATAGCCGTGTAACGCGGTTTTTTGTAAGTTCTGCAGTCCGGTGTCCCGGTCGACCTGTGATCCGGTTAGTCGCAGCAGAATGCGCAAGGCAATCGGTTTAAGACTTAGAAGGTAATTTTCAACTCCCGGACCAAGATAGGCATCGAATGCTTGTGGATCATCTGACAGGAGCTTATCCGCGTAAGTGCGGCCGGCCTTCGTGATCAATAACGCTTTCACTCCTCGACCGTCGATTAGTGCCATGTAATCGGCGCGCAGTCCGTAAGTTAGTGTTTTCACAAAAAGCGCACGCGCATCGGATTCCGATTCTTGAAGGGCCGTATCCGCAAGACGATCAGCTTTTTCGATTCGATCGTTAAATGAAGCTCTTACATGCGGATCCGGATCCAGGACCTTGCGATTCTTGAAACGGTTGTCGTCGACAAACAATGTGGTTTCGAGAGAGCCCAGGCGTGTGAGCTCCGAAAACAGATAAGCGGCGGCATCCGAGGCCGGACCAAGTGAATCGTCCGGATGCGCTTTCTGCCAAGCCTCTAATTGGCGATGTGCTTCATCAAATTTCAGATCGTACATCTGTAACCAAGCCGAATAAACTTCGTTAGATTTCAGATTGGAATCATTGGCAAGCGCCACGCCAGTGGAAACGATGAACAGACAAACCTTCAACGCAGTACGCGTAGCGCTCATGTTTGATAAGAGTAAACCCTGCGCAAGTTACGCTCGAAGATCTTTGCCGGGAGCATTCGCGTGACGATGTGACGTCCAGTGACGAATAAGGGATTCTGCCACTGCCCGACGTAGCCAATTAATAACGATCGTTGCTGAATGTGTTTGGTTCGGTTCACCCGGAGCGTTTCATATCGTTGCAGGCCCGCTCGCAATGATGCTTCTCTCACGATGGATTTCGCGAGAACAAGCGCGTCCTCAAGAGCCATGCAGCCGCCCTGGCCGAGATTCGGTGTACACGGATGCGCCGCGTCCCCCAGTAGCGTAATCAATCCTTCGCCCCATCGGCGGAGGGGACGGATATCGCGCGCGGCATTTTTCAAAATCTCCGTTTCATCAGTCGCCGCCAGAAAATCTGCGATCGGATCATGCCATCCCGCGAACAATCGTTGAAGCTCTTGCTTGCGGCCGCAGGCGGCATCGGGCTGTCCCGCTGGGACGTTAGCGGTTGCGTACCAGGTAAATCTTCGATGTCCGGTGTTTAGAATTCCAAAACGTTTTCCAATGCCCCATGACTCGCTGTTGAAGCCGGGCGCTACGGCGTCGCCATCGTAGCGCGCCAGACCGCGCCAGACGGTGTAACCTCGATAGATGGGTTCGGAAACTCCGAACAGTTGTGATCGCACTCGTGAGCGAACGCCGTCGGCGCCGACAACCGCCGCATGTTCTTCCATGCGACCATCTTTAAAAAACAGTCGGACCTTGCCACCGCCCTGCTTGAGATATTCCAATTCATAGCCGAGGCGCAGACATTCAGGCGGCAAAGCGGTCAAAAGAATCGAGAGAAGATCGCCCCGACGCATGCAGACCGCGGGGACTTCGAAGTGTCCGAGCGCGATTCTCATTAGAATTCTGCCGTTCCGTGTGCGAACCAAAAAGTGCGTGTTGCGACCACTGCGAGCGACGACTTCTTCGAGCAAGCCAAACTCCTGCAAAACGCGTGCGGCGTTGGGCCAAATCATCATGCCTGCGCCGATCTCGCGTAGCCGCGATGACTTTTCATAGACTACCGGATTGAGGCCCGCTTGATGAAGCGCTACCGCCGTGGCGATTCCGCCAATCCCGCCGCCAACGATCCCTATGCTTTTTGGTCCCATCAACCCGTCGGTGAAATCGAAACGGCAACTGAGAGCCGGCTCAATGTTCGAGATGCTCCGATTACAAAAGCAAATCGCCAAATCGTGATCATCTTGATCTGACGTTTGATGCGCATCTTACGAATGCGTTCATTTCCTTCAGATTACGTTTTGTAACGGATCGAGAAGCCGAAACGCCATCGGTTGTCGCGAGAAATGAAAATGCCCCGCGGGGACGAAGCCGTTAAAGGTTACGCTTCGGGTGAATTCACACTCTTATCAGAAGCTTAACTTCGCAATGAACGCGATCAGTCACAGAAACGCGTGCCAACTAGCACGTTTCGCAACTTCGAAGCCTCAAATTACGTCTTCCGATTTGGCCCCGACACTACGCGGCACAAGCAGGCTACGCGGCTGGAAGGTATAGGGTGAAAACCGAGCCATGATTCAGTTGGCTATGGACAGTAACCCTGCCGTGGTGCGCCTCGACGATTGCTTTCACGACTGTCAAACCCAGTCCCAAACCACGCTCTGAATGACTCCTATCCGCGCGATAGAAGCGTTCCCAGACCTTTCCTGATTCGAGGGATGAGATACCGATTCCAGTGTCTTTGACGGAGAGAGCTATTTCTCCATTCTCTTGCCGTCCGGAGATAGTGATCTGTCCTCCGTTGGATGTATATTTCACAGCGTTATCAACAAGATTTGCTATTGCTTGTGGCAAACGATTGGAATCAGCGCTTACTATTAATTTCTCTGGAATCTCAACCGAGATCTTGAGTGCTTTATTATCCGCGACAACCTCGTAAGCATCAGCAATTTTCCGGACGAGAAGAGGCAAATCGATGGGTTGAGGTTGAATCTTCATCGAACCGGCTTCCGCCTCGGCGATGTCCATAAGAACATTGAGCAGACTCATTATCTGGTCGCATTCTTCGACGCAATCTGCTAGCGCACTTTGCATCAATGGAATGTTGTTCGCATTCCTTAAAGCCGTTTCTGCTGTCGCGCGAAGGCGAGTCATTGGTGTGCGAAGTTCATGGGCAACATTTTCGACCGAATCCCGCATGGAGCCGACTAACGTCTCAATTCGGCCAAGCATCTGGTTGAATGAACGGACAATTTCCATGAGATCGCTTGGCGCGCTTTGCAAAGCGATGCGTTCATCGAGTTTTCCTGTCCACAAAATCTGGCGAACAGTTCTGCCAAGGTCGTGAAGGGGGCGCAGCGTCCGCCCCGCGAAAAGAACGCCCCCGAAAGTTCCAAGCACGATTGCCAAAAGCATAAATGCGCCGCAGTCCCACCGGAAACGCCTAAGAAACAGTGTTCTCGCATGAGTACTGAGCCCTGCCTGTAGGATAGTACCGTCGGGCAAGGTGGCGGTTTGGATCTCGAATTTATCGCCGAACGGCGCTCCCAGAGACCTCCACGTTTCGTGCGATCGTTCCGTGGCTTTCTCTAACTCCGCAATAGTGTCAGCCGGAGTTAACGGTGAAGCGAAAAGGGTTTTGTTCTCCGCATTTGCCACCCTGACGAGGTAAAACGGTGACGAGTGCCCCTCCGCGACGTATGAGGAAACCTCGGGGACCCCTTTTTCCCCGTACTCTTCGGACACATCTTTCAACTCATTGGAAACGAATTGTCGGTCTCTTTCACGAAGCAATCTTGAAAGCGTCGAATTGACGACTAAGAACAATACGACAAGGCTTGTAACGTAGATTGCCGTATGCCAGGCAGTGATTCGGAAGGTTACACTTTGCCGGAGGCGACTAGGAATTCGTGAGAACATAGCCAACGCCTTTGATCGTCTTGAGCATCTGTTTTTCGAACCCGCGATCGACCTTATTGCGAAGACGCCACATGAGAACGTCCACAACATTCGTCTGCGGATCAAATTGATAACCCCACACATGCTCGAGAATGTGTTTCTTGGAGACGGCCTGATTGACGTGACGCATTAAATATTCGAGTAGCGCAAATTCGCGCGGTTGCAGGTCGATTGCTACGTCGCCGCGCAGAGCTCTAAAGCGACGAAGATCCAGCGTAAGATCGCCAATAACAATCGTAGACGGACCTTTCTCTTTGCTGCTTCGCCGCAGCAATGCCTGAATCCGGGCAAGAAGCTCTGCGAAGGCGAATGGTTTCGTCATGTAGTCATCCGCACCGGCGGCAAGGCATTCCACACGATTATCCACGGATCGCTTCGCGCTCAGTACGAGAACTGGGGGATTTGGCCTTTCCGCACGGAGTTTCTTAAGGACGATTAACCCGTCAATGTCGGGGAGCATCAGATCGAGGATTGCGACATCGAATGATTCGCGACTCAACAACTCAAGCGCCTTTTCGCCGGTGTCGCATTGTTCAATCCCGAAGTCTTGCTCGGCAAGTCCGCGTGCTACAAACTGGGCAATCTTTCGATCGTCTTCAATGATTAAAGCGCGCATCTTTGACTATTGCCCTCAGGAAGGCCGATTGGCAAAGAAAGCGTGCGATTGGCTTCTCGCATCTTCGTTCTGGGACGATAGTGAACTCAGGACGTACCGTTCAGCAGAACTGTGATCATTCCTATTTGCCTGTTCCAAAACGGTGCAATGTGTCGTAGGTCCCATTTGTTAACGTTGAGGCCGAGCAGCCAATTGCGCGGCTTATGCGGGTTAACGTATCTGTTTTGATGTTGAGCTCCCCGGCTTCGATTTTTGCAACCGTTCGTGAATGTATCCCGGCGAGCTCAGCTAACTGGCCTTGGCTTATGTTACGCAACGTGCGTTCTCGGCGAACGTTCCCACCTAACTGCCTAAGTGCCTTCTCGCGCGCTGTGGATTGCGTCAGCAACACGTCCGGGTTTCTGTCCACACAGCGTTGGATGTTTGTTCGGGTTGTGCGTTCAGTCTATCAGATTACCTTTTGTAATACACCACGTGGCAAAAGCGCCTCAGGGCACTTTCAGGTCGACTCGCCTTCTCAATTCGCTCAACGCCTCAAGCGTTGGCTTGAGCGATCGGTCGATCCGCTCCACTCGTTCTCGAGGTGCAGTCTCATATGATCAAACCTTCAGCCAAACCGAGTTTCGGGAACTCGCAGGTCAGGCGCTGGTCCGCGTATTTGTGGCGCGAGGCTATCCGAAAGAATTGGAACCCGATTGCTCCAGCTTTTGCCAGGCCGCGACCCGAAACATGGAGCGATTCTGATTGCACGGCAGCGTGGCTAGGACATGCGACCGTGCTAATCAACTTTTTCGGCATCAAGATTCTCACTGATCCTGTTCTTTTTCCGCGTATTGGGATTCGGATTCCATTTTTATTGACTCTCGGTCCGAAGCGTCTGACGGCGCCGGCGCTCGCTGTCGATGAACTCCCGAACATTGACGTCGTCCTTCTCTCACACGCGCACTTCGATCACACCGATTGGCGCACACTTTCGAAGGTCGCTCGATCCACCAAAGTGATTACGGCTCGAGATACGCGTGACTTACTAAAGTGGACTAAGCTTCGTGACATAACTGAATTAGACTGGACGGAATGTCACCCATTTGAAACTGCGGCTGGCCCTATTACGATCACTGCGCTGAAGGTTCAACACTGGGGCGCGCGAATGCAGTACGATGATTTTCGTGGCTACAATGCCTATCTGATCGAACGAAACGATCGTCGCATTCTTTTCGGCGGCGATACCGCATTCACGGACTCATTCTCCGAGCTTCGGCAACGCGATCCGGTCGATCTCGCAATCTTTTCGATTGCCGCCTACAATCCGTGGATCGATACGCACGCTACTCCGGAACAGGCGATTCAAATGGCGAACGATGCCGGCGCTCGATTCATCATGCCAATTCACCATCAAACGTTCCGTCTCAGTTTCGAGCCGATTCGGGAGCCAATCGAACGCTTCGAAAGAGCGTTAAGTGATCAGCCGGGGCGTATCGCTCTTCGTGAAATCGGCCAGAGTTTTGTCTTGCCCGATTAACCGCATCAGCTTTCGATCGTGTTTTCGTTAGACTTGAATCCATGCTCCACTTCTTTGTAAAGAATGCGCCGTCGATTGCAGGCGGAGTCTTTGGCGAATCCTAAGCGTCTTCTGGATCGTTTTCACAGCCCTCTTTGGGCTAGCTTACATTGCTGGGACTGCGTTAAAGCCTCACGGCTGCCGAGGGATCCTTGGCTCGGTCGAATGATAGTCCCCGATCGGCTCGGTTCGCTTATCTGGCTTTTCTTAGTTCCGCGACATCTAGGCAAGGTTTCGGGATAGATCCTAGCGCCTCAGCCGTGTTGAAGCGGCAGGACCTGCCACAAGGCAAGGAGCAAACTTAGCAACATGCCGATCGCAAAAAACACAATGCCGAGGATCTGAAGAATCATTCGCCCGAGATAAGGGCGCGACAACATGATCCGGCTCCCCGAATAGTCGGCGTCCGATTGCAACCCAGTGATGCGCACGACATACGATCCTTCTCTTTGCGCAACGAACCGTCCAATTGGGACGCGCATCGTTGTAACTCCATATACGGCGCCTTGAGCACGCATGAAATCGTAGTGCATTCTCGTTGATTGCAGGGTTGCCTTTTCGAGCAGCTCAAATTCGAGTTTGCGAAAGTTGGATCCGATGCGCGGCACCTCGACCAGAAGCAGAAGCTGCCCTGTTTCACGGAGAACGAATTCTTGTTCTGGGATCATCGATCCGGTTGCCACGAGTTGTTTGCGGTTGCTGCGAAGCAAACGCACCACAACCCAGACCAACAGACAGCCGAAAGTGAGAAACGCAGTGCTGGCCGCAATCAGGAGAGGCAGTGACTTTACCGGAGTCATTCGGCAACTTCGCAGGCCTGCTCGAGGAGGGGCAGGACGGAAGCGAGCGTTTCCTCTTTGCGCGCATGGACGAAGAGAAGCGGCTCGTTAGGCTCAACTCTTTCGCCGACATTCTTGATGCGCGAGAAGCCAACCGCAAAATCGACTTCATCCCCGGCACGCGCGCGACCTGCGCCAAGGAAAAGCGCGGCCCGACCAATCGTTCCTGCATCCATCCGTTTGATCACACCGGCTCGCGGTGCGGGCAGAGGCCAAATAATGGGCGCGGCGTGAACTGATGTGATCTTTTCGAGAACTCCGGCGTCACCGTCTTGTGCTTCGACCAGGGCGATGAATTTTCTCCACGCGTTACCGTCGCACAACCAGCGCGCGAGTTTATCTCTCGGCGCCATCGAGACTTTGGCGGCGAGATCCAAGGTCAAATCGATGAGGTCGTTAGGCCCGCCGCCCTGTAGCGTTGTTACCGCTTCCGCTACTTCTAATGCATTTCCGACCGCGTGACCTAACGGTTCGTCCATCGGACTCACCAAGTGTGAAACTTTCACGCCCATTCCGTTGCCGACGTTCGTCATCGACTCCGCGAGTTGCGCAGCCTCCTCGCGTGTCTTCATGAAAGCGCCGCTGCCAAATTTCACATCGAGCACGAGCTGATCGAGATTTTCCGCCAGCTTCTTGCTCATGATGCTGGCGACGATGAGCGGCTGCGACGGCACCGTTCCGGTTACGTCGCGCAGCGCGTAAAGTTTCTTGTCGGCC
>Ga0207691_10006471_pt1 | contig 11316 bp, 9 predicted proteins | sample KBSM13metaG_FD_184327 | JGI IMG/M metagenome (GOLD analysis project Ga0207691, IMG submission 184327) | Miscanthus rhizosphere microbial communities from Kellogg Biological Station, Michigan, USA - KBS M1-3 metaG (SPAdes) (version 2) | ecosystem: Host-associated > Plants > Roots > Rhizosphere >...
CACCTGCCAGGTCGGCGAACCGCTACCAGCCGACACAGCTTGCCGGCGCCGCCACCGTCGCGCCGGTTTCCACGCCGGCAACTGCCGAGACCACGACGTGCCTTACCAAGGAATATCTCGATACCGGCGCCGTGCTGTTCAAGGACGTTTGCACCCAGGAATGGGCGATGAACTCGACCAACGTCAGCAACAAGCTCTCGGCCGTCGGACGCAGCTGCCTGACCAAGGACAATGCCCAGGATGGCGTCATCGTGTTCAAGGATGTCTGCACGCAGGAATGGGCAATGAACACGGTGGAACAAGCGGCGGCTCGATAACGCTGGCATCGTCCCGCTCCGCTATGAGGCCGCCAACTGAGGCGGCCTCATTATTTTTGCGATAGCCGCACGCTATTGCCATCAACCTTCTCTCATGCTGCCGGGTGCGCGCGGCTGCATGGATTTCTGCGTGCGAGGATCGCCAATCGTAAGATGGACCGCGCCGGAAGCTCGGCTCCCAAGCCTGAGAATGATCTCAGACCGCCCTCCTTCTACGCCAAACGGATGTCTTCTCGCTTCGATCGAGGTGCGAGCGCATTGACTTTGGCTGTTCCTGGCCAGAGATGTGATTGCTGCATGCTAAAAAAATTGGGATGGACAAGACGCCGCGTGCGCGATTGGATCAAAGCCCGATCCGGAGATGCCCGGAGGCAATCCAAACCGCAGGCGCGGAACAGATCCCCCCGTCAACTCCGCCAGCCAAAAGTGTTTCCCGAACCATGCGCAAGCTCGAACTGACGCTGGCCTGCGGCCGCTATGATCGTACCCAACCCCTCCTTGACGGCAGGGTGCAGCCCGAGGGCGTGGACCTGACGTTCCTTCCTCTCCGTCCCGGCGAGACCTTCTGGCGCATGCTCAATCACGGAGAGTTCGACGCGTCCGAGATGTCGCTCTCGTCCTATACGATCCTGCGCTCGGAAGGTGACACGCGCTTCATCGCAATCCCGGTCTTTCCGTCGCGGGTTTTTCGCCATTCTGCTGTCTACGTGCGCGCCGACTCCAATATTGAGCGGCCGGAGGAGCTGAAGGGCAAGCGCGTGGGTGTCGGCGACTATCAGATGACCGCGGCGGTCTGGGTTCGCGGATTTCTCACCCATGAGTATGGTGTAACGCCGAACGACATCGTGTGGGTTACCGGCAAGCCAATCCGCTCCATCAAGCCACCCGACGGCGTCAGGCTGGAGCCCATCCCAGCCGACACGACGCTGGAGGCGATGCTCGAGCGCGGCGAGATCGACGCCCTCATGTCCGTGATGATTCCCGAGAAGCTTGGAAAAACCATCCGGCGGCTGTTCCGGGATTCACGCAGGATTGAGATCGAGTACTACAACAAGACGCGCATCTTCCCGATCATGCATACGCTCGTGCTGAAAACCAGCCTCTACCAGGAGAAGCCCTGGCTCGCGGTAAGCCTCTATCATGCCTTCTGCAGGGCGCGCGATCTCGCCTATCAGTCGATGTACGACACCGATGCGCTGAGCGTCAGCCTCCCCTGGGTCATCCACGAGGTCGAAGCGACGCGCGGGATCTACGGGCCGCAGATCTGGGACTACTCGATCGAAGGCAGCCTCCCGACGCTGAATGCGCTCGTAGCTTATCTCGACGAGCAAAAGCTCTCGCGGCGCCGGATGAATGTCGAGGAGCTGTTTGTGCCCAACATCAGTCCCGGTCTGGCCGATTATCTGCGGGCGACGGGGGAGGATTGACCAGATCGGCAACCAACCCGTACCGGGGCAGGCGTCGCGTTGGAAGCGTACGTTCGGGACGTGCAAGCGGCACCCGCACGCCTTCGATCCCAAGCCGACGCTCGTTTCAGATGCCGCCGGAAAGGAATGCGCGCATGAGCTGCTCGCCGGCGCGGCAACGGACGGCCCCGATGCAATCCTGCAACTGCCTCGCCCATTTCATCGCCGATTTCGGCCCCGGCATCTGTCGAGGGCTGTCTTCGGATGACGCGTAGGTGCGAGCGCTCCGCTGATCTTCCCGCGATCGGGCGTCGCGTGACCCGCCACTTGCTCTATCCGGGCCGCGGCCGGCATGGCTGCCTGGCGTCCGTCGCCCCGCTTTCTGAGCGGGGGGCGGCTGCCTGACCGGCTCGGCTGACGCCGGCTCCGTCTCCTTTGCGGCGACTGCGGCATTGTCGCGCTTGGGTGTCGGCGGAGCTGCGACCGGCAACGGCGGTGTGCCCGGGTTGGCGGGTACGGCCGCGATCTGCGGCCCCTCGGTCGCCGAGGCCAGGCTTCCCGGCTTATGCGTCCTGCGCACCACGCACTTCCCGTCAACCTGGCTCCAGTTGTCGCCGTCGCACGTAGCCTTGCTACTTGCCGGCGGATCAAGCCTCTCTGCAGTCGTGGCGGACGCGGCTCGGACCACCGTGGACATCGTGTCAGCACTCGCCGGTGCTTCATTGACGCTCACGATCGTTAGCGCGCCTTCGTGCGGATCGTCGCGCGCCCACAGCACGAACCCGCCGGCGACCACCCCGACGGCAACAGTAGACAAAAGAGCTTTTCGCGCTCTGCGGCGAAAGCTTTGCGAAAGACAAAAATAGCCAAACTCGGGATGCGCGCGAAAATCCGGGGACATGAGCTGTCTCCTCTGCAGAATTGTTCACTGCTGCATTGTCGCGAGAGACCACCCAGTGCACTGTGACGATAGTCACAAAAATGCGATTTACGCCTCTGCCACAGTGATTTGGGCAAACGGCACGAGCGAGAAATCGAAGCGAGAGGCGCGCGGGCTAAAAGCCGATTCTTGTGACTTCGATCACAGCGCATGGGCAGTAGCGCCCCTAGTCTCCTGACCATCGCAGAGCGGCAATGCTCTCGAACAACAAAAGGAGACTACGATGCTCAGGAAGTACAATAAGACCCTCACTGTTGCTCTGACGGCCATCGCGCTCGCGACTGCCTCCCTCGCTGCGACCAGCGACGCCTTTGCCGGCGGCGGCGGGAAGGGCGGCGGCGGCGGCGGTGGGAAGGGTGGCGGCGGCGGTTGGGGCCACCATCATCATCACGGCTTTGGCGGGTTCTATGCCGGCGGCGGCGGAACCTGCTGGTTGTGGGTGCGGGGCACCCTGGTCAACATCTGCTATTGATCTTGCGCCTCATGGAACACCCGCCCGATGTCTTTGTACTCGGGCGGGTGTTTTATGCGCATATGGCCGACAAGCGTGGGTCGTGCGCCTCCCCTTTTTCAGGATAACGGAGCCGGAAGAGCCTCGACGGCAACGCTGTGTGAAGGCGGTTACATAATTGTCGCCGCCCCATCCTTAAGGTGCGCACCATCGCCACCTGAAGTGTGGGCCGAAAAATGGATGAGGGACGCATGACCGGGTTCATCACAGGCCTCAAATCGGTTGAAGAAGTGGAGGCCGGGATTTTCGAAGTCGTGGTAACGCTGCAGCGCGGAGCGACGGCGAAACTGCGGATGAATACTTTCACGTTCCAGGCGTTCGTCACCAAGTTCATCGAGGGGCCAAGGCCGCAGCGCTGGCTGGACAAGCCGATCTGCCTCCTGAAAAAGATCTTTGCGCCTTTGTGGCCTTCGCGAAAACGGCAATAACGGCTCTCGAGTTCACGCACGCTCCCTGCGAAAGCATCTCGATGCGCTCGCCGGCCCAGTTGTCACGGTGCGTTGTCCCAAATCTGCATTTTCTCCAATCCGTCAAATATTCGCAGGGTAAAGCCGCGGCCGGCAGCCCCGCCGGCGATCGCGTCTTCTGCTGTCCTGTGATCGAGGAAACGGGCTCTGAATGACCGGCTCAATGGGGCCTGCCACTCGTCATAGGTCTTGGAGCCATTCGCGCTGGCCCCGTCGCTTTCATGAACCATGGGGACCGGGGCAATGGCCAGTGTATGCATGGTGTGGACCGTCGCCGCGGCAAGCACCACCAGCGTCGCAGCCGTCCACTTGGGGTTCGGTTTCATCCTGTCCTCCTGATCCAATAATCGTGACGCGCTTCTGCAAGCTCGCCTTCTGACTGCGGTGTTGCATGTCCTCTGGCGCTTGCCGGTGAGGGCCGCCACATGAATGCGGACACGTACTCGGTTTCTGCCTCGATCTCGGCGCGAATGCACACCATCGCTCACGGGAGTGGATGGCGGCGGTGCGAGCCGATGCCTCCACGCAACGGTGGTTTCCGGAACGCCAATGAGTGGCTTCGGGCCCTCTACGGCTGTCCCTCTGAGGACCAAGTGATCTCGTGCTGGCTCGCTTAGTCGGCGGAACGCAGCATGACCGTCCTGATCCGCCCCAGCGCCTTTTGTCGCTTGAGGTCAAGCTGGGCGTCCGACAGCAAGGTCTCGTATCGATTGGTGAGTTTGGACAGTTGCTCGCGGGTATCCGGCGCCAGGACCTTGGCCCGTTCTACGGTGGCAGCGAGCCGTTCCAAGTACGCCACGTCCTCGTGCGGTTTGTTGCCGGGATTCAGCGCAGCCACGCCGCCGATCGTGGCAGCAAGCGCAATTCCGATCACGACTTGAGCGATACCGTTCGTCATAGCCCCCTCCATCAACGATTGCGATGGAGACAAGCTAGGAGCGCGGCCGCAACCAGGATGTGATCACCATCACAGCAAGGCCGATTCGATCAACGCGGTTTGCCGAACAGGCAACGGCGCGACGCGTCCTGCACCTGCGAATGAGATGATACGCCGACCATGCGGCGCGCGTTGTTTGTCGATAGCGCGGATGAAACAGGTACGTCTGCTGGCGATGGCTGCTCGGGGCGGGAGAACGCTGGTGTCTCGCTTCTCTCGAACTTGCGCGGCATCTGTGGGCGTCAAACCGGATTATTGTGACAACAGTCACAGCCCTCCCTGCATAGCGCGAATAATGTTCGGCATCGTCGTCAGGGGGGCGGATGCGCCCCAAGCTCAGGAGAGACTGTTATGACCAAGATTCGCAATGGAGTGTTTGGAGCGCTCGTGCTTCTCGTCAGCGTCGCTCCGACGGCAGCATTTGCCGAGTTCAAGCCAACGGCAGCGCAACGTTCCGCGTGCATGGGGGATGCGATGAGCCTGTGTAGCTCCGTCCTCATGAATATGGACCGCGTCCTTTCATGCTTGTCGGCGAAAAAGTCCCAGCTCAGCTCTGGGTGCCGGTCGCAGTTCGAGGCCGGCAAGGGTGCCGTCGCGCAGAAGTAAGGTGTGGAATCGCTGGTCGGCTGGCTGAGACGCCGATGACCAGCGCCTGATCACGGAGAACATCATGCTGCTCGCTTCTGTCTTTCGTGCAATCAGCCTGCAGATACGCAGGGTCCCCCGGATCACTGGTTCCGACGCTACCCTGCGACGCGGGGCGCACCGCCCTAACTCGGTTCCGCGCCGGAAACCGGTGCGGGGTGCGGCGTCGGAACCGCATTACACCGACGCTAGGGTCGATTCGCCCGCTGATGGCAGGGCTGAAATCGGCTTTGCGTAGACAAGTCGCGATCAGACGCGCGCGACCATCATGATCTGCGAATCAGGCGGCCGCGGCTTTCGTCGCGGCCGTCCGCGCAATTCAAAGCAGTTGCCGCTGAGAACGTCGTACCGGCGGGCGCCTCACATCCTCAACGCGCACGACTTTTGATCGACAAGCGGCGCACTCAGCGCGCGCCCTTGATCGCGTCCGCGCCGTAGCGGCGATCCGCGACATCTCGCTGGCGGTTCAACCGGACAGGCGTTCGGCGCCGAATCGATAATGTCCGCGACGATCGCCAATCGCCTTTTTCGTGCTGACGGTCACATCGCGCCTGTCGCCGGTGACTCATCCTCCACCGCAGAACGCTTTGACAGGAGGATATCCCGTGTGTGTGCTGACTTCGACGCAACCTCCTCGCATTCCCTCTCGCGGGCTCATCGCCAGCGCCGTCTTGGCGCTCACGCTGTCGGCCCAGACCGGCGCCTTGGCGCAAACCAATACGCCCCCGGCCAATACGCACGTCATTGCGCCCAAGCAGGTGGGATCCTGGACGGTGATCGGATGGAGCCAGGGCTATTGTGCCGCCGAGCGGCCCTTGCCCGGTGCGGCGGGCGGCGGTGCCACATTGCAGTTCGTGCTCGCTCGCTTTCAGGCGGGTTATCGCTTGGCCCTCGGTTCTCAGGAGTGGGAGCTGAAGCCGCAGACGACCTTTCCGATTGAGTTGATCGCTCAACCGGTGTTGCGCAGCGACGCGAGTGCAATCGTTGTTGGCCCGAAACTGGTAGTGATCGAACTGGGCGCCGACGGACAGTTTCTGCGCAAATTGACCACGGCGCCGACGATCGAAGTCAAAGCGGCGCAGGCCACATTCAAACTGCCGATGGAAGGAGTCGCAGAGGCGTTGGTGGAGGTCGATGCATGCTTCGGCGCGCTCAAGCGGCCGGCGACCAACCCGTTTGCCGCGCCCGAAAGCAAGCCCTCCGCCGCGCTCCCCAAGAGCGACGGGCCGGTCGCCAGCATCGCGCCCGCCGGTGCTGCGCCGGAGGCCGCGGCACCGATCAAGGTCGCGGTGGCCAAGATCGAACCCGCGCGCTCTCCGTCGGCGATGGCTTCGGCCACTGCGGGCCTGGACAACGAATTGCTGGAGGAGCGTACGTTTCTGACGGTTCAAAACGACAAGGGGCGCTTCCGGCTGGAAGCGCTGGTCGTAAAGCCCGCGAAGGTGGACGGCCGTCTTCCGATCGCGTTGATCACGCACGGCAAGAATGCCAAAGCCGAGGAGAACCAGGCCCTGCGCGCCGACATGATGTTGCCTCAGGCGCGCGATTTTGCCGCCCGCGGCTGGCTCGCCGTAGTGGTCTTGCGACGCGGTTACGGCCAGTCGGACGGCCTGCCAGGCGTATCCCGTGGCGCTGCGTACATGGCGTGCGAGAATGCCGATCTGGCCCGCGGCTTCGAGGTTGAGGCTGATGATCTCGACGGCGCGCTCAAGGTCGTCGCGGCTCGGCCGGATGCCGATGGCTCGCGCGCAATCGCTATCGGTCAGTCGCTCGGCGGCGGCGTTGTGCTCGCGTTCGCGGCCGGCCGGCCGGCCGGACTGCTCGGTGTGGTCAACGTGTCCGGGGGCGCATGGAGGACAAACGGTGAGGGCAACGTATGCCAGCATGCCGACCTGGTGGCAGCAATGGCGACGTTCGGCGCCCGCACACGCATCCCGACGCTCTGGCTGTATGCGGAAAACGACAGCCTGTTTCCTCCGGAACTCGTCACTCGCATGCGAGATGCCTATGCCGCATCCGGCGGCCGCGCCGAACTGCGGATGTTTCCGCCGGTCGTGCACGATGGCCATCGTCTATTCGCCGATTTCGGCGGCCGCGTGAAATGGCTGCGCGCAGTCGACGGGTTTCTGCAGACTCACGGCATGCCGAACACGAACCTCGCCCGTGCCGAGATGGTGATGAGCACGACCAAGTTGGCTGCACGGTCGCGACCGGTTGTTGATGAATATCTTTCTACTCCGGCGCCCAAGCTTCTCGTCGCGACGCCTTCCGGCGCGGGCGCTTATTGGGTTGCCAATCCCAACGATATCGAAGGAGCCCGCAAACGGCTGCTGACGAATTGCCGCGAGAGATCCGGTGCGGAGTGCACGGTGGTGATGGAGAATAACGAGCTTGTCCGTCCCCTGGTGACTGGCGCGATCACACCGGAGGTGACAGCGCGTTGAACAACAACGGGACCAATCACACCATCCCAGTCCTCGGCTGTGCCGCCAGCGAAGTTCTCGTCGTTGCACAATGCAAGCAAGCGTCAGACGTCCGCCGCTCCGCATCTCGCGCACAACCAGAGTTGCTCCAGGCTGCGAACCGGGGCGCTTGAAGCCTCCGGGGCCTGATCTGGTTGCGGCATTTTTCGAGCGTTTTGAGAATCTCGACGCAGGGCATAGCATCGGCGTCGGCGTGATCGCGATTGGACCGAGGCAGTCATGCGGGGCCAGCACACAGGGACGGAATCCGCGCCAGGGGGCACAGCCAGCGAGGGCGCTCCCAAAGTTTCACAGACTGACCACCTCGGTTATGCGCATCTTCTTGGCCAGGTCGATCTGTTCTTGGGTCTTGAAAGGGTAACCCTCGCCAAGCTCGCAGCCCACCTGGAACCGCTGTTCTACCCTTCAGGTTCGATCATCTTCAGGCAGGCTGAACCTGGAGATGCCTTCTATCTGGTCGCGACTGGATCGGTGGGTGTCTACTCCACCGGCCGAACCAGTGCGGCAGAGACGCAGGTGAAAGTCCTCCACGCCGGCGAACCATTCGGGGAAATGGCGCTTCTCACCAACAGCCCGAGGACTGCCACCATCAAGGCTGAGGCCGATTGCGAGGTCCTGCGCTTGGACCGCAGCTCCTTTCTCGATCTCGTTCGTGAGCAGCCCAGCGTAGCGCTCTCGATCGCCGCCACTCTCAGCCGCCGTCTGGCGGCAATGTTGGATCAGCCGGAGGCGGTCGATGCAACGGCTGCTCCTGCAGAAGCGCATGCCGATGTTGAGACCGTGGGGGCAGGCGCACAGCTGCGATGGCGGCCGGGGCGAGGTGGGCTCGCTCTGATGGCGGCTCTGGTCATATTGGGACTGGGCTGGGCGCTGCCTCCGCCCGCGGGGCTGTCGGCGCCTGCGTGGCATGCGCTCGTCGTTTTGCTGGCCGCGTTGCCTGCGCTCATGCTCGACGCGCTGATGGAAGGGGTGCTCGCCCTTTTGATTGCCGGAGGCTGGGTCGTGTTCGGCGTCACCTCGCCCACCGTCGCGCTGACTGGCTTCGCCAGCACGAATTGGGTGCTCGTCGTGGCCGTGCTCATCATCGGCGCCGCCATCACTTCGACCGGGGTGCTGTACCGGCTCGCGCTGGAAAGCATCGCCCGTATGCGGGGCGGATTCCCCGGCGAAGTGACGGCGCTTTCGCTTGCTGGACTATTGATCGGTCCGGCGGTGCCGAATGGCACCAGCCGCGTGATCATGATCGCGCCCATGCTCAAGGAACTGGTCGAAGCGCTGGGTTACCGGCCGCAGTCAAAGGCCGCGGCCGGTTTAGCCATGGCGGTTCTGATCGGGTTCGGTCAAATGGCAGCGGTATTTCTCACCAGTTCGAACACGGCAGTGTTGGTGCTGGCGGTGCTGCCGGCCGGCGCGCGCGGCGACGTGAACTGGATTACGTGGTGCCTCTATGGCGCGCCCACGAACATCATTCTTTTCATCGGCTTGGTCGCGTCCATCATCTGGCTCTATCGGCCGCCGGCAACCGAGCGGCAGGCCTCGAGCAAGCGGGCCGCCTCGCTCGCGCTGCAACGGGCGCTGCTCGGCCCAATGTCGCGCGAGGAGAAGCTCGCGCTGGGCGTGGGCTCGGGGATGCTCTTGGGCTTTGTAACCGAGCCTCTACACGGCGTGGATCCATCCTGGATTGCCGTTCTGGCAGCCGGCGTGCTGGCGGCAACGCGCGTCGTGAATGTGAATACCTTACGTGCTGTCAATTGGAACTTTGCGCTGCTGTTCGGGGTCCTCATCAGCCTTGCTGCCGTGTTCGGACACACCGGCGTCGATCACTGGATGACGGATTTGATCACCGCCAACGCTGGCGGCTTGCTGGCGACGCCCGCCTTGTTCGTCACCGCGTTGGCCCTGCTCTGCTTTGCGATCAGCTTCGTTGTGCGCTGGCAGGCAGCAGCGCCGCTGATCACCATCGCGCTCGCGCCGGTCGCAAGCGCGTCCGGCATGCATCCCTTCATCGTCGGCCTGGTTGCCGTTATTGCCTGTAACGGCTTCTTCCTGCCGTATCAGAGCACGGCCTATCTTGCTCTCTACGCCGGCACAGCAGGCAAGCTTTTCGCGCACCGCCAGGTCGTACCAGCGGCGCTCGCATACGGGGTCTGGACCCTTGTCGCGGTCGTTGGAAGCGTTCCGGTGTGGCGGATGATGGGGCTGATCTAGTCGGCAGGCGTTACAAGGCTCTGGCCCGACAACATTGAATCGTGTTCAACTTGCGAGTGATCGGGCTTTTTCCTGGGTCCGCGCGCATCGCCTTGATGCGCGGACTTTGGCGAGACCTGCTGTGGAGACCGCGTGCAGACGACGCTGCTCGGTTTCGCGATTGCGATCATCCTGGCGCTGGTGGCAGCGCTGGTCGGACCCATTTTCATCGATTGGGGCAGGTATCGCGGCGAGTTCGAGGCCAGGGCGAGCCGCCTGACCGGTCTCGACTTCCGCGTCACAGGTGCAATCGATGCCCGTTTGCTTCCGACGCCAACCCTCATGCTGCAAGGCGTTGAGTTCGGTCGTCCGAACGAGGGCAGCAAGGTGCGCGCGCGCGCTTTACGCATCGAGTTTGCGCTCGGGGCCTTGGTGCGGGGCGCGTGGCGCATCACCGATGCTCGGCTCGAGGGACCGGAGCTCACGGCCGGGCTTGACCCAAGCGGACATCTGTCGTGGCCAGTCCCGAAGCTTGGTTTCAACCTCGAAGCGGTTGCAATCGAACGCTTGAATATCGAGGACGGCCGAGCCTTACTCGTGGATGATGCGAGCAACTCCCGTCTTGTGCTCGACAAGATGGAATTTCATGGCGAGTTGCGCTCGCTGGCGGGGCCCGTCAAAGGCGACGGCTCTTTCGTGGTCGCCGGCCAACATTATCCCTATAGCGTCTCGACCAGCCGCATCGCGGATGACGGCGGCGTCAAGGTGCGGGTGGCGGTCAATCCAGTCGACCTCCCGCTGACTGCGGAAGCGGACCTGACGATTTTGATCGAGCGCGGCACCCCGCGTTTCGAAGGCAGCATTCAAGTTGCGCGTGCGGTGGGCCGCGCGCCGGCGGGAGCCCCCTCGCTCATTATCGACTCCTGGCGCTTCACCAGCCGCGTCAGGGGCGACAGCACGGTGGCGCTGCTCGATCAGATCGAATTGCAGTACGGTCCGGACGACAGGGCGATCAAGCTCAAGGGCAACGCCAATCTCACATTCGGACGGCAGCCGGAGGTGAACGGTGTATTGTCGTCGCCACAGATCGACCTCGACCGTGTGCTGGGGCTGCCGGAGGCGACGCGCCGCCGGCCGCTGGTTGCGATCAAGACGTTGGCCGAATCCTTCATCGCGGCATCTCGGTTGCCTGTCCCGACGACGCTGAGCCTTAATGTCGAGAACGTCACACTCGGCGGTGCGATGCTCGCGCGCGTCGGCGCCGATTTGAAGGTCGACGCTGATGGTGTCGACATCAGGCGGCTGGAGTTACGCGCTCCCGGGGTCACCCAGGTGCGGGTCAGCGGGCGGCTTCGCAACGCAGCGACAGGGGGACGGTTCGAGGGAACGACCAGGATCGAGGCCAATGATCCGCGCGGGCTCA
>Ga0207691_10006472_pt1 | contig 11315 bp, 9 predicted proteins | sample KBSM13metaG_FD_184327 | JGI IMG/M metagenome (GOLD analysis project Ga0207691, IMG submission 184327) | Miscanthus rhizosphere microbial communities from Kellogg Biological Station, Michigan, USA - KBS M1-3 metaG (SPAdes) (version 2) | ecosystem: Host-associated > Plants > Roots > Rhizosphere >...
CCGTTATCGAAGTGGACTATCTCAAGCACGGCGGCATTCTGCCGTATGTTCTGCGGCAAATCGTGGCAGAGGCCGCTTAGACATCAATCAGCGAGTACAGCAACCGGAGAGCTTCATGTCACACAATCTATTCGACTCGCGGCGCCAGTTCACGATGTCGTCCGGCAAGACCGGCAACTACTACTCGCTGGCGGCGCTCGAGAGCGCAGCACTCGGCAAGGTATCGCGGCTCCCCGTGTGCCTGCGCGTCGTGCTCGAATCGGTGCTGAGAAACTGCGACGGCAAACGCGTATCGGAAGCCAATGTGCGTGAGCTTGCGGCATGGCAGGCCGATGCGTCGCGCACGCAGGAAATTCCGTTCGTCGTCGCGCGTATCGTATTGCAGGATCTCGCGGGCTTTCCGGCGCTGGCCGACTTTGCCGCGATGCGCGGCGCAGCGCGCAAGCTGGGCGCCGATCCGAAGCGCATCGAGCCGCTGGTACCCGTCGATCTTGTTGTGGATCATTCCATACAGGTCGACCACTACAATTCCCCGGATGCGTTGCGGCTCAACATGGAAATCGAATTCACTCGCAACGCCGAGCGATATCGTTTCCTCAAGTGGGGCATGCAGGCATTCGACACCATGAAGATCGTGCCGCCCGGCATCGGCATCGTGCATCAAGTGAATCTCGAATACCTGGCGCGCGGCGTGCAGCAGAAAGACGGCGTCTATTATCCTGATTCGCTTGTTGGCACCGACTCGCACTTCACTATGATCAATGGCATCGGCGTCGTTGGCTGGGGTGTGGGCGGCATCGAGGCCGAAGCGGGCATGCTCGGCCAGCCGATTTACATTTTGACGCCCGACGTGGTGGGCGTACACCTGACCGGCAGGCTGCAGGAGGGCGTGACCGCGACGGACCTCGTGCTTACCATTACTGAAACGCTGCGCAAGCACAAGGTGGTCGGCAAGTTCGTCGAATACTTCGGCGATGGCGCCGCGTCGCTCCCAGTCACCGATCGTGCAACGGTTGCAAATATGTGCCCCGAGTACGGTGCGACGATCGGATTCTTCGCGGTCGATGATGAGACCGTGCGCTATTTCCGGGCGACCGGGCGCACCGATGAAGAAGTCGACGCCCTCCAAAGTTATTGCAAAGCGCAGGGCATATACGGGATGCCGCAGAAAGGACAATGCGATTACTCGAGCGTGGTCGAAATCGATCTCGCGAAGGTCACCGCTTCGGTCGCCGGACCAAAGCTACCGAATCAGCGCATTGCCTTGCCCGCACTTAAAGAGCGGTTTCGCGCACTGATGGAGCAGGCACCTGTGCAGGGCGGTTACGGCAAAGGCACCGCCGCCATCGGCAAACCGATCGAGACCGGCAAGACCGGCGTCCAGGTGGCGCACGGCGATGTTGTGATCGCTGCGATTACATCTTGCACAAATACCTCCAATCCTGCGGTGCTGCTGGGCGCCGGATTACTCGCCAAGAAGGCCGTCGAGCGCGGGATGAAAGTGAATCCGCGCATCAAGACTTCGCTCGCACCTGGCTCGCGCGTCGTTAGCGAATATCTGCGCCAGTCGGGTCTGCTCCCGTATCTCGAGCAGCTCGGTTTCTATATCGTCGGTTTCGGCTGCACGACTTGCATGGGCGGCTCGGGGCCACTCGACACCGCACTCGAAGACACGATTGCAAAGAATGACTTGATCGGCGTCGCAGTGCTTTCCGGAAATCGCAATTTCGAAGCGCGCATACACCAGGCGCTCAAAGCAAATTTCCTCATGAGCCCGCCGCTGGTTGTCGCGTTCGCGCTCGCGGGAACCGTCGATATAGATGTCAACAAAGATCCGCTCGGCGCCGACAAGAATGGCAAGCCGGTGTACTTAAGGGATCTCTGGCCGACGAACGCAGAAATTGGCGAAGTCATGAAGTTCGCGAACGATCCGGCGAATTTCCGCAGGCTCTATAGCAATCTCGCGGAATCGAATCCGCTCTGGAAAGAAGTGCCTTCAGTCGCCGGTGAAGTATTCGCCTGGGATCCGGACTCGACCTATATCAAGGAACCGCCTTTTTTCGATGGCTTCAGCATGCAGCCGGAAAAGCCGCGCGACATACACGGCGCCCGCGCGCTCGGTCTGTTCGGCGATTCAGTGACCACGGACCATATCAGTCCGATTGCAACCATCAGATCGAATTCGCTCGCCGGCAAGTACCTGCTCGAACGTAATGTGAAGCCGGCGGATTTCAGCAACCTCGGCATGCGGCGCTGTAATCACGAAATCATGGTGCGCGGCACGTTCGCGCACGTGCGCATCAAGAATCTGATGACGCCCGGCATCGAAGGCAGCTCGGCGCTGCACCAGCCGGATGGAACTCAGGCGACGATATACGAAGTGGCGATGCGCTATCAGGCCGAAGGCGTGCCGTTGCTCGTGTTCGCCGGCGAAGAATACGGCACGGGCTCGTCACGCGATTGGGCAGCCAAAGGGACGCAACTGCTCGGCGTCAAGGCCGTCATCGCACGCGGCTTCGAGCGCATACACCGCTCTAATCTCGTCGGCATGGGTGTACTGCCGTGCCAGTTTCGGGGCGATACCACGTGGCAGAGCCTCGGCATCGACGGCAGCGAGACCTTCGATCTACTCGACATAGCAGGCGACATCAAACCGATGCAGGAAGTCACGCTCGTCATTCGCCGCAAGGACGGCTCGTCGCAGAAGGTGCCGCTTACGTTGCGAGTCGACACGCCGATCGAAGTTGACTATCTGCGTCACGGTGGAATCCTGCCGTATGTACTCCGCGAATTGGTCGCAGCGGCGGCGTAGGCACTAGGCATGCACTCAACGTCGTTTGACTTAGCCTGAAACCAGCGTAGAAAATAACGGCTTAGTGCATCGATAAACGTGGCGACGCTACGCCCGTCTGTTCGGCGACAGAGCTATCGCCGTTGTACGACTTGCGCGCAGTTGACCAGCCCCGACTCAACGCACCGACCACGTCCCGCCCCTCCGCTGGCCGCTTAGCGACGAGAGCCCGTGTCGTCGAGTGCTCTGCTCTAAACCGGCGAAAAATCGCATTCAGGGGATCAAGCGCTGAGCGATGCCTTACCGCAGGAAATCGAGATGACGACTAATTTACAAAACGGTTGGGACGCCGCCGCGATCATGGGCGGCCTCTACGGCGACGGAATCATCGGCCTGCAAGGCGCGTTCGACCGCGCCTGGGTAACGCGCATGGGCGAGGATATTGACACGCTGTTCGAGGAAGCGCGCAAGGTACCCGGCGGTGCGCTACCGCGCGGGCCCGAGCGCTTTTATGTCGAGGTGCATCCGGAGCGCGTGCGCGGCTTCGTCGATATCGTGACCCATCCATGGTTTGTTGCAGTATGTGAAGCAGTTCTGGGAGCGGAATACAAGGTTGTCGAGGCTGGCTTTGACATTCCTTTTCCCGGCGCTGCTGAGCAGCCCTGGCACCGCGACTTTCCGTCGCCGGATGCCACACTCAAAGGACGACGGCTCAACTCGCTCGCGTTCAATCTTACGGCCGTCGATACGGTGCCCGAAATGGGCCCGCTCGAGATTGCGCACGGCACGCAGTGGGACGATCTCACGCCTTATCCGAATCGCATGTTCCCGCCGCGTGAGTTGTGGCCTCGCTACGAACAACGGAAGGTGCGGAAGATGCCACGCATGGGAGACATATCAGCGCGTTCGGCGCTGACTATCCATCGCGGCACCGCCAATCGCTCGACGCAGGCGCGGCCGGTGTTTGTGGTTGGCGTCGATGCTCCGGACGGGATCAACGCGAAACATCACGATCTTCAGATCACACGCGGTTACGCAGCGAGCGTGCCATCACGCGTGCTCGAACACCTGACATATCGCATCACGGACAAGCTCGAGACAGTCGTTCAACATCATGTGATTGAAGGTCTGCTGAAGCCTGCCTATTAATACATCTGCGCCCCTCGCAGGATACCAAAGCAGGTCCGCATTACGCCGCGAGCGCGGCGCCACCGATTGCCCGGTTTAGAGCAGGCATTACTTTCTCGGCCATCAGCTCCATCGAACGGCGGGCGAGTTGGCGATCGGCCCAATCATGCCCCGCGTAGAGCAGCGTGCCGAAATCGCCGGTCACTTCCCGGAATGCGAGCAACTGATCGACGACGCTGTTTACGCTGCCGCAGATTACGAGCGAGTCGAGCATGTACTCGAGGGTCACTGCGGATGTCGGCATCGCGAGATCATGCTTGAATATATCGACGTTGCCATGACCCATGCGCTTAGTGAGCAGATTCCAATAATAGAACCCATAGGGACCGTTGGGATCTTTGGCGTAACGTTTCGCAGTGGCATCATCGTCAGCTACAAAAACGCTCTTGCACACCCGCCAGTCGCTGCGCTGCGCCGCGTGACCGCCGAGCGCGCATCCTTCTTCATGCTTCGGCCAGTGGGTCGCGGCCCACTTGGGCTGCAGGAAATTCGCTGAGATCGGCTGCCAGCCGCGCTTGGCCGCTGCGATGAGCCCTTTCGAGTGCGGGACGACAGCGGTCACGACAATCGGCGGGTGCGGCTGCTGGTATGGCTTCAGCATGACGCCCTGCCCGACTTTTCCAATCAGCGTCTGCTGCGTGGTGATGTTCCAGAATTGGCCCTTGATGTTATAGGGCGGGTCGTCACGCCACATCGCAAGAATCTGGTCGATCGCTTCGACAAACATCGCATTGCGATCGCGATCGAGGTTACCCATCATCTCCATGTCGGACCGCAGACCGCCGGGGCCGATGCCGAAGATGAAGCGGCCTTCGAGCATATGATCGACCATCGCGACCGTAGCGGCGACCTGCGCCGGATGATTGTTCGGCAGGTTGACTGTGCCGCTGCCGAGCTTGATGTGTTTGGTCGCGGACGCAACGCTCGCTATGAAAGCCAGGCACGATGGGATGGACTCGCAGATATCGGTTACGTGCTCGCCAATGTAGGCTTCGCTGAAGCCCAGCGCATCGGCAAGCAGGACCGCTTCGCGATCTTCCTTGAGCGTTTGCGTGTAATTGCGCTCCGGCGGATGCATGGGCATGGTAAAAAATCCGAGCTTCATGCGCTGTCTCCGGCTACTGCATTGACGTCTCGTGGACGAGCCGCTGGCCATGCTCGCGCGTGTCGTGGAACCCTACTTTGGGCCAGCGCTCCATTGCGAGCTCGAGATTGTATTTGTTCGGCGCGAGATACACCGGATTGTCGTCGACGTCGCGCGCCATATTGATGGCGCACTCTTTCTCGAAATTACGCCGGACCGTCTCGTCGGGAAATGTCAGCCAGCGTGCAGTATATATATTGGCCGCATCGTAAACCGCATCGACTTTGTATTCGCTTTGCAGGCGTTGAGCAACAACTTCGAACTGCAGCGGTCCGACTGCCCCGAGGAGCAATGACGTGCCGAGTCCCGAGTCAAACACCTGAATTGCGCCCTCCTCACCCAGTTCCTGCAAGCCTTTCTGCAGTTGTTTCGCCTTGAACGGATCGCGCGGCCGCGCGAGCCGGAAGAGTTCCGGAGCGAAATACGGGATACCCTTGTAGCTCAGCGTTTCGCCTTCCGTGAGCGTATCGCCGATCTGCAGTTGGCCGTGATTATGGATGCCGATGATGTCACCGGCGACGGCGTCCTCGCTCCTCACGCGCTCGTTCGCCATGAAGGTCAGCGCATTGCCGATTTTCATCTCGCGCTCTATGCGTGCGTGCTGGACCTTGATGCCGGGCTGATAGCGGCCGGAGCACACGCGGAAAAATGCAATGCGATCGCGATGCTTGGGGTCCATGTTCGCCTGGATCTTGAACACGAAGCCGGTGAATGGCGCTTCTGCGGGATGCACCATCCGAACGCCGCTGTCGCGCGGCTGCGGCGGCGGCGCCCAGTCGACTAATGCCTGCAGAATTTCCTGCACGCCGAAGTTGTTGATACCGGACCCGAAGAACACCGGCGACTGTCTGCCCGCGAGAAACTCAGGAAGATCAAAGGGAGGACTGGCGCTGCGGATGAGATCGACGTCGTGACGCAAAGCGGGCATTTCCGCCAAAAAAAGCTCGTCGAGCCGCGGGTTATCGAGTCCCACGATATTCTCACTGTCGTCGCTGCGACGTTCTTCGCCGGGCGTGAAACGCACCAGGCGATCTTTGTGCAGATCGAAGACACCGCGGAAGCTTTTGCCCATCCCGATGGGCAGCGTCACCGGGGCGCAATCGATCTTAAGCACCGCCTCGATCTCTTCGAGCAGTGCGAGCGGCTCGCGCACTTCGCGGTCCATCTTGTTGACGAACGTAATGATGGGCGTTGCGCGAAGGCGGCAAACTTCGAGCAGCTTGATGGTCTGCGCTTCGACGCCTTTCGCGGCGTCGATGACCATCACCGCGGCATCGACGGCGGTGAGCACTCGATAAGTGTCCTCGGAAAAGTCCTCGTGACCGGGCGTGTCGAGCAGATTGATCGTGTGCCCCGCATACTCGAACTGCATCACGGAGCTCGTTACCGAGATGCCGCGCTGCTTTTCGATCTCCATCCAGTCCGACGTTGCGTGACGAGCGCTCTTGCGTGCTTTCACCGTGCCTGCCATCTGGATCGCCCCGCCGAACAGCAGCAGCTTTTCGGTCAGCGTGGTCTTGCCGGCGTCAGGGTGCGAGATGATCGCAAAGGTCCGCCGTCGCGACACATCGCGCGTCAGATCGGCAGGATAAGAAGGTGCGTTCATTCGTTATGTCATCCAGCGCAAACAAAAAACCGCCGGCCGGCATGCGGCGGGCGGTAACCGGCCGGCATTATAGCAAGTCAGCGCATAGCGCCGGCGCGCCCATACGCGCGATAACCCAACCGCACAGGGCGCCCGCACCGGCAAGCGCAATCTTTACGGTTAAAATGGCGTCAGTTTCAAAAACAAAAAGAGCCCGGCGCATTTGCGTCGAACATAATACTTCAGCGGAAAATCAGATGAATAATCGGGCACTCTACGAACGCGGCAAACGCACGCGCCGGCAGGTCCTCGGCGAGAAGCGCGAAAATGAGATCAAGGCGACCGAAGATGAGTTTTCAATGCCGATCCGCGAGTTCACGACTAAGTACGTGTGGGGCGAAGTCTGGTCAAGCAAAGGCCTTCCGCGCCGGACGCGCAGCCTTATCAACGTCGCGCTGCTGACGTCCCTCATGTCACCGCATGAGCTCAAGACGCATCTGCGCGCCGCGCGAATCAACGGCTGCACCAAGGCGGAGATTCGCGAAGTGCTGCTGCAGGTTGCGGTGTACTGCGGCGTGCCCGTCGTGCGTGAAGCCGTCCGCTGCGCGCAGGAAGTGTTCGCCGAAGAGAAAAATAAATAACGGTCTGTCGCGACACGTTGCACTGCGTACGCCCGCGACTCGATTGGCGATAGAATGCTGCAACCCGCGTAAAGACCTGCCGTGACGATCGCTGCCCGTTTCGAAATTCCCTATTCGCAGTTTCTCGATGCACAGAGCAAGGTCGCAGCGGAGTTCCCCGCTTTTGCCAAAGACGCTGCAACGCTCGTAGCGTTGTACAAGGCAATGGTGCTGATGCGCACGTACGATGCGAAAGCGATCGCCCTTCAGCGCACGGGCCAGCTCGGCACCTATGCGTCGATGCTCGGCAAGGAAGCGATCGAGGCCGGCATCGGCGCAGCCATGGCGCCGGAAGACGTCTTTCTGTGCACGTATCGCGAGAACGGTGTGCAGATCATGCGCGGCGTTACCATGCAGGAGCTTTTTCTGTACTGGGGCGGCGACGAACGCGGCAGTGATTTCGCCGGCCCGCGCGGCGATTTTCCGATTTGCATAACCATTGCATCCCAGTGTCTGCATGCAATCGGCGTGGGCTACGCCATGAAGCTGCGGCGCCAGCAACGTGCGGCGGTTTGCGCGCTCGGTGACGGCGCGACATCGAAGGGCGACTTTTACGAAAGCATCAATGCCGCCGGCACGTGGCAGTTGCCCGTGATCTTCTTTGCTACCAACAATCAGTGGGCCATATCGGTGCCGCGCAAAACGCAAAGCGCCGCGCAGACGCTTGCGCAGAAGGCGATCGCCGCGGGCATTGAAGGCGTGCAGGTCGACGGCAACGACGTCATTGCCGTGCACCATGCGATGCGCGAAGCGCTCGCGAAGGCGTATGCAGGCAACGGCCCGACGCTGATCGAAGCGGTAAGCTACCGGCTTGCGGATCACACGACCGCTGATGACGCGTCACGTTACCGGCCGCCGGAAGATGTTGCCGAGGCGTGGAAACGCGAACCGATACTGCGCCTGCGAAACTACTTGAGCGCGCAGGGTGCATGGGATAAGGCGCAAGAGGAGGAACTGCTTAAAGAATGCAACGCGCGCGTACAAGCGGCTGCGCAGGCGTACATCGACACGCCGCCGCCATCGCCGGAACAGATGTTCGATCACCTCTATGCATCCCTTCCGGCGGCCTACGCTGCGCAGCGCGATGCAATAGTTCAGCCGGGCCATGGCACAGATAACGCTGGTTGAAGCCGTCAACCTCGCGCTGACCCGCGCGATGACCAATGACCCGGAAGTTGTCGTGCTGGGCCAGGACGTTGGTCGCGACGGCGGCGTATTCCGGGCGACGCTCGGGCTGCTCGATAAGTTTGGCCCTGAGCGGGTGATCGATACCCCGCTCGCTGAAAATCTTATTGCGGGAATGAGCATAGGCATGGCGGCGGAAGGCCTCAAACCCGTCGCGGAGATTCAGTTTTCGGGTTTTTCGTACACGGTGATCGATCAAATCATCAATCACGCAGGCCGCATGCGGCATCGCACGCGCGGGCGCATGACTTGTCCGATGGTATTGCGGACGCCTTGCGGGGCGGGCATCCATCCGCCCGAACATCACTCCGAAAGTCCGGACGCCATGTTCGCGCATATTCCGGGCATACGGGTCGTCTATCCGTCATCGCCGAAGCGCGCTTACGGGCTCCTGCTCTCAGCAATTCAGGATCCGGATCCCGTTATATTCCTGGAGCCGACACGGCTCTACCGTTTGTTCAAAGAGGAAGTCGTGGACAACGGTGAGTCTGCGGCGCTCGATACCTGCTTCACGCTGCGCGAGGGTACGGACGTGACGCTGGTAAGCTGGGGCGCGATGATCTACGAAACATTGCAAGTGGCCGACGAACTTGGAGAACAGGGCATCGCAGCCGAGGTCATCGACGTGGCTACATTGAAGCCGCTCGACACCGGCACCATACTGGCTTCCGTCGCGCGAACCGGCCGCTGCATCATCGTGACGGAGGCCCCGCGCCACTGCAGCGTCGCATCGGAGATCGCCGCCACGCTCGCCGAGCAGGGATTGTTGAGTCTGCTTGCGCCGGTCGAACGGGTGACCGCGCCGGATGTGGTCGTACCGTTATCACGACTCGAACATCGCTATCTACCCAGCAAACAACAGATTACGGCAGCGGTCCGTCGGCTGCTCGAATTCGCTTGAGATAAAACGACGAAGCTCTTGATGTTGCGCGTGAACTGACTCGACCATGAAAATCTTTAAGCTGCCCGACCTGGGCGAGGGCCTGCAGGAAGCCGAGATCGTCACCTGGCACGTCAAGGCGGGTGATACGGTCACGGTGGATCAGCCACTTGCGTCGGTCGAAACCGCCAAGGCCATCGTAGACATTCCTTCACCTTATGCTGGTAAGGTAATGAAGTTATATGGCAATGAGCGCGATGTCGCGCGCGTTGGGCAACCTCTCGTAGCATTCGAAGGGGGCGACGACGCCGACACCGGCACCGTCGTTGGCACCGTGGCGGTCGGCCAGAATGTCATCAGCGACGCACCGCCCGCCTCGACTCCATTAGCGCATGGGATCAGAGCAACGCCTGCTGTGCGCGCCCTCGCCCGCAAGCTTAACGTCGATCTCGCGATGGTCACACCCACCGGTACCGACGGACTCATCACCATCACTGACGTTCAGCGCGCCGCACGCATACTTGCGGCGATCGGCCCGCAGGAGGTCTTGCGCGGAGTGCGTAAGGTGATGGCGCAGAGCATGACGCTGGCGCACGCCGAAGTTGCGTCGGCCACTATCATGGACGATGCGGACATCGACGCGTGGCCTGCCGGCACAAGCATCATGCTGCGGCTCGTGCGCGCGCTCGTCGCCGCCTGCGCGGCCGAGCCATCGCTCAATGCCTGGTATGACAGCCAGGCCCCGGGTCGCCGCCTGCTCAAGCAAGTCGACGTCGGCATCGCCGTCGATACAGCTGACGGGCTGCTGGTCCCCGTGCTGAGAAATGTCGAAAAGCGATCGGCAGAAGATCTCAAGTCTGCGCTCGCAAAGCTCGTCCAGGACACGCGCGAACGCAAGGTGCCGCCGGAGGATCTGCGCGCGAACACGATCACCCTTTCGAACTTCGGCACGATCGCCGGACGTTACGCTTCGCCGATCGTGCTGCCGCCGACCGTCGCGATCGTCGGCGCAGGCCGCTTATTGCGCGAAGTCGTCGCGGTCGGCGACACGCCAGCGATACACCGCATGTTGCCGCTGTCCGTGACGTTCGATCACCGGGCGGTCACCGGCGGTGAAGCGGGACGTTTCATGGCAGCGATGATTGCTGATCTGCAATCAGCGAAATAGCGAATGTGAATGCGCCGGTGCGGCGCGGGAGATAACGATGGCCAAACACACGAATGCACCTTCCGCTTTAATCAAAGCAGCCGCTATCGCTGCCATGCCGGAAATGCGCCGTGTGCATCCGCTCAATTCACGCGCGGTTCGCCAGACTAAATCGCTAGGCGATGCGGTTGGCATGACTGATCTCGGAGTTCATCTGGTGCACGTCAAACCGGGCGACGAAACGACCGAGTATCACACCCATTACTGCGATGAAGAGTTCATGTACATCCTGTCGGGTCGCGGTATCGCGGAGATTGGCTCGAGTAAAGTTGAAGTCGCGGCCGGCGACTTCATGGGCTTCACGGCGAAGTCCGAGCCGCACACGATGTCGAATCCATACGACGAGGAACTGATCTACCTGCTCGGCGGCACTCGCAAGGCTATCGACATTTCAGAATATCCCCGCAGCCGCACACGCGCGTATAAGTTTGACGGCAAGCGCCACACCGTTAAGTTTGATGACGTGAAAGAAAGCTGAGCCGATTCGTCGGCTGTCCCGACGATGGAGTCACCGACTATTGCATTGACAACGCGCGTGGATGCGAACCTTGCTTTGCATCCGTGCGGAGCAAGGGCTTGTCGCCTTTGCCTTGTATGCGATGCATCACACGTCTTGCGCCCGCATCGAATGGCTGACGGCGATGCATGACGCAGC
>Ga0207691_10006475_pt1 | contig 11314 bp, 9 predicted proteins | sample KBSM13metaG_FD_184327 | JGI IMG/M metagenome (GOLD analysis project Ga0207691, IMG submission 184327) | Miscanthus rhizosphere microbial communities from Kellogg Biological Station, Michigan, USA - KBS M1-3 metaG (SPAdes) (version 2) | ecosystem: Host-associated > Plants > Roots > Rhizosphere >...
TCGATGACCGAGTTCGCGCACCCGGATGCACGCTCCAAGGCCGACGTCGACCTGAATCGCGCCATCAAGACCACGCTGAACATGGCGCGCAACGAATACAAGACCGTCGCCGAGCTCGTAACGGAATTCGGCGACATCCCGACGGTGCACTGCCACGCTGGCGACATCAACCAGGTGGTGCTCAACCTGCTGCTCAACGCCGCGCACGCCATCAGTGACGTCGTCGACGGCACCAGCGCGAAGGGACGCATCACCGTGCGCACGCGCGGAATCGGCGACTTCGTCGAGATATCGATCAGCGACACCGGCGATGGCATACCCGAAGACGTCCGCGGACGCATCTTCGAGCCGTTTGTCACGACCAAGGAAGTCGGTCGCGGTACGGGCCAAGGCCTCGCGCTGTCGCGCGGCATCGTGGCCGAAAAGCTCAAAGGTTCACTTCATTTCGAAACCGAAACAGGAAAGGGGACCACGTTTTTCATCCGGCTGCCGAAGTCGGCTGAAGAATCCGTGGGCCAATCCTCCAACAAGCAGGCTGCAGCATGACTTCGCTACACGTGTTATTTGTCGATGACGAACAAGCCATCCTCGATGGCTTGCGCAATTCCTTGCGAAAGGAACGCAAGCGTTGGGACATGACCTTTGCTCTCGGCGGCCAGCAGGCGCTCGAACACATGAAGCAAACCCCCGCGGACGTCGTCATCACCGACATGCGCATGCCCGGTATGGACGGCGCTGAACTGTTGCGGCACATCCAGCGCGACTTTCCGGCGGCCGCGCGCATCGTGCTGTCAGGCCAGGCAGAACGCGAATCCATCATGCGCGCGCTGCCGGTCACCCATCAGTTCCTGCACAAGCCCTGCGACGGCGATACGTTGCGCGCGGTCATCGAGCAGACCCATGCGCTGCACAAGCTCATGCAGAATCCCGCGTTGACCGCGTTGGTCGGCAAGCTCGAGCGCATCCCGGCGGTGCCGTCCACGTACACGGAGCTCGCGCGCCTTGCGGCCGATCCGAAATCCGACGCGGCCTCGTTTGCCAAGGTCATCGAGATGGACGCCGCGGTCTGCGCCAAGGTCCTGCAGTTGGTAAATTCAGCCTACTTCGGCCTCGGCCAGAAGATCGTCAGCATCCGTCCCGCGGTCACCTATCTCGGCGTGGAAATCATCAAGTCGCTGGTGCTGGGCTCGACCTCGTTCTCGGACAAGGCCATCAGCGAGGTCAAGGGGTTCTCGCCCGAACGCCTGCAGCATCATTCCATGCTGACCGCGGTGCTCGCCAAGAAGATCGTTTCCAACCCGCAGCTCGCCGAAGCCGCATTCACGGCCGGCCTGCTGCACGACATCGGCGCGCTGGTGCTGCTGCACGCGGCGCCGCCCGACTACGTACGCGCGCTCGAACGCAAGAAGGAATTGAACGGCGACAGCGCCGCGGCCGAGCGCGAGATCTTCGGCGTCACGCACGCCGAGGTCGGCGCCTATCTACTGGGGCTCTGGGGCATTCCGTTCCCGATCGTCGAGGCAGTGGCCTTCCACCATCGCCCGAACGAAGTGGCGCCGGAATCGCGCCCGCTGGTCGCCGCCATCCACATGGCCAGCGGCCTCATCGAAGAGATGACTGAGTGTGATGCCACGCAGCGTTCGGGCGACATCGACAGCTCGGGCCGCATCGACGTGAGTTTCCTGCGCGAAGCGGGACTCGAGGACGTCTTCAAGAAGAGCCGCGGCGAAGCAGAAAAGCTGCTCGCCAAGTCCAGCTGAGACGAATAGCATCGGCCTCCCACTGAGGAGGCCTCGATGAAACTAGCAAAAGTTGCCGCCGTCGGATTTTCACTGGCGGCCGGCGCAGTGGGTGCGTTGCTCGCCCCGTCCGCCGACGCTGCGCGCGAAGCCGACAAGATCAGCGCCGCGGCGGCTGCCAACGCCTTCCTGAAGTCACTGCCGAAGGACCTGCGTTCCGCAGCCAGCTTTCCCGGCGACTCTCCCGAGCGCCTCGCCTGGCACTTCATCCCCAAGGAGCGCGTCGGCGCATCGCTGCTCAAGCTCGATGACGCGCAGAGTGAGCTGCTCGGGCCGCTGCTGGCCACCGCCATGTCGCCGGAAGGGCTGCTCGCCACGCGCGGCGTCATGAAGCACGAGAACATCCTGCGCCGCGTGGAAACCGAGTCCGGTGTGGCCAATGCTTCGCGACGCGATCCGGGCCTGTACTACACCGCCGTCTTCGGCAAACCGGGAGGCAGCGCGCCCTGGGCGTGGCGCTTCGAGGGTCACCACCTGTCGATCAACGTCACCGAACTGCCGGGTGAGGCGCCCGTGGTCGCTCCACTGTTCATGGGCGCAAATCCCGCGCGCGTGCTTTCCGGGCCCAATGCCGGCTTTCGATTGCTGGCGGCAGAAGAAGACCTCGGCCGCGAGATGATCAGGATGCTGCCCGACTCGAAGCGGGAGGCAGCCACCATTCACGACACCGCATTCCCCGACATCGTCACGGGCAATGATCCGAAGGTGCAGAAACTCGAGCTTGCGGGTCTTGCCGTCGCGGACATGTCGGCCGATGAGCGCGCGCAGTTGCGCCGGTTGATAGATCTCTACCTGGGACGCATGAACGCCGCCTCAGCGAAGGAGGCACTGGCGCGCCTCGATCGTGCAGGCTTCGAGAAGGTGCGCTTTGGCTGGGCAGGCGGCATCGAATCCGGTCAGCCGCACTACTACCGCATTCACGGGCCGACGCTGCTCATCGAATACGACGACACGCAGAACGAAGCAAACCATATCCACACTGTCTATCGCGATCTCGAACGTGACTTTGGCGGCGATGCGCTGCGCGCTCACTACCGCGTGTCGCATCGGTCTATCGCTCCCATCGGAAAACCCGAATAGACTCACCGCATCGCGTGAGGAGCAATTCATGAGCAAGAAGAACGTCACCGCTATCGCCCGGCCAATGGCCGCACCGCTGATCGACATCGGCATCAAGGGAAAGGATCGTGAAAGGATTGTGCAAGGACTGTCACGCGTCCTAGCCGACACCTACACCCTCTATCTCAAGACTCACAACTTCCACTGGAACGTGGAAGGCCCGATGTTCAACACGCTGCACCTCATGTTCATGGACCAGTACACGGAGCTGTGGAACGCGCTCGACGCGATTGCGGAGCGCATCCGCTCGCTCGGTTATCCCTCCCCCGGTACCGGCAAGGATTTCGCACAGCTAACCTCCATCGAGGAGACCGAAGGGGTGCCCGATGCCCTGGAGATGGTGCGTTTGTTAGTCGCCGGACACGAGGCCGTGACGCGCACCGCGCGCGCCGCTTTCCCGACCGCCGAGAAGGCTGGCGATGAATCGAGCTGCGACCTTCTGACGCAGCGTCTGCAGATTCACGAAAAGACGGCGTGGATGCTGCGCAGCCTGCTGAAGTGAGATGGGGACAGAAAATGGGGACATTCCTCATTTCATTGTCACAATTGACGTGGATCTCTCGCTACTCGCGACAGCTCCAATTGTGACAATGAAATGAGGAATGTCCCCATTTTCTCGCACTTGAGGTGTTTGTTCGCGGGCGCGCTCGCGCTCTTCTGTGCCATTGCGGTGGCCGAGCCGAGCGCGAAGCTCAAGGTGGCGCTGACCTTCGACGATCTGCCGCTCAACGGCCTGCTGCCGGCGGGAGCACAGAAATCGGACTTCGCGCGCGACACCATCAAGGTGTTGAAGAAGCACCGCATCCCACCCTCTTACGGATTCATCGTCGCGAGGCAGCTCGAGCGCGATCCCGACGGTGCTGCGGCATTGCAGATCTGGGTGGACGGCGGCAATCCGCTCGGCAACCACACCTACACCCACCTCGACCTCACGAAGAACAGCGCCGAGGATTTCCAGCGCGAAATATTGCGCAACGAGCCCGTGCTCGAATTGCTGATGGCTCCCATCCGGAAAACCGTGGGCGGCACGCACGATTGGCGCTGGTTCCGTTACCCGTATCTGCACGAGGGCGACACCCTGGAAAAGCGCCGCGCGGTGCGCGCCTTCCTGTCGACCAGCGGTTACCGCATCGCGCAGACCACGCTCGACTTCGAGGACTATTATTGGAACAGCGCGTACGCGCGTTGCTGGATGCGCAAGGACGACGCATCCATCGAATGGCTGCGCGAGAGTTACCGCAATGCCGCGCGCGACTTCACGCGCTTTCAGATCCAGAACTCACGCACCGTATTCGGCCGCGACATCCACCACGTGATGCTGCTGCACCTGGGCGCTTTCAGCTCTCACATCCTTCCGGATCTATTCAGAATCCTGAAAGAAGAAGGATTCGAGATCGTCACTCTCGAAGAAGCGCAGAAAGATCCGGCCTACGACTACGATCCGGACTTCGCGGACGTGCGTGGCGGGACGCACGTCGAGCTGGGCATGCTGGCGAAAAAGATTCCCTGGCCGGCGAATGCGCCGCAACTGCCGCGCGAGCGCCTCACCACCATTTGCAACTAGCTCATGCCCCGTCCGGCCTGACCGGCTCGCCGGACGCGGCAGAATCGTAAATCGCCCGCACCAGCGCCACGGCCTTGCGCGCCTCGCTGCCTTCGATGAAGAACGGTCGCTGCTCACGGATGCCGTCGATGAAATCCTGGATCTGCCGCAGGTGGCCTTCGAAATTGATCGCCATGGGATTCGCCGAACCCGAACCCTTCGCGCTGGTTTCGCGGGCGGCGCGGATCCTCTCATCCTCGTTGGCCGCGACACGGAACTCCCAGCTGGTGATGTCATCGTCTTCCATCACGGCCGAGCCATTCTCGCCACAGATCTCGATGCGACGCGCGAAGCCCGGCCACAGCGCGGTGCTGGCCTCGATCGTGCCGAAGGCGCCACTCGGGAACTTGAGCGCGGCCACCGCGGTGTCTTCGGATTCGATCTGGTGCACGCGCTGCGTGGTCCACGCGAACACTTCGACGGGCATGCCGGCAAACCATTGCAGCAGATCGATTCCGTGAATGGCCTGGTTGATGACGGCGCCCCCGCCATCCTCGGAAATTTTTCCCTTCCAGCCGGTGTAATAGTCCGCCTTGCGATTCCACTTCACGTAGCAGCTCGCGAGGACCATGCGCCCGAAGCGCCCGGCATCGACCGCCGACTTGAGAGCACGCGCGGCATCGCCGAAGCGCGCCTGAAAGATCGAGCCCACGCGAACGCCGCTGTTCCCGGCTTCACTCAGGATTTGATCGGTGCCTTCGACTGTGGCGTCGAGCGGCTTTTCGATCATCAGGTGTTTGCCGGCGCGGATCGCCGCGAGCGCCGGCACGAGATGCAATGCCGAGGGCGTGGTGATGCACACCGCGTCGAGACCGGGCTGCGCGAGCAGTTGATCCACGTCGTCCGACGCGAAACCGATGCCGTGCTCGGCGGCAAACCTTTCTGCCGTGGCGCGCGTGCGGCTCACTACTCCGACGAGCCGGCCGCCCTTCGAAGCCGCGACGGCGCGCGCATGGAAATTCGCAATGGCGCCCGCGCCGATGAATCCGAATCCCAGCGTCTGTGCCACTCAGCGTTCCTTGCTCGAAGCCTTGGCCCGCAGTTCGTCACGCACCAGCCGCCCCGAAGGTTTGATCTGGCTCAAGGCCCAGCCACCGTCGGGACTTGCGCCCTGCATGAGCGCCGCCGAAGACTCCGCTTTGTCCGCCACCGACCAGTTCAGATGACTGATGGAATTCTTGTCGAGGAACGCCCACCACTCACGCGTCGCCGCTTCGTTCACCGCACCGTTGCCCGTCGCATCTGTCGTCCCGTACTCGGTGACGAACAGCGCCGCACCGGCGTTCATGGCTGCCTGTGCCTGGTCACGCAGCCACTGTCCATGCGTGTTGGCGTAGAAGTGCAGCGTGTAGGCCACGTTGCTTCGATTGACAGGATTCGCCGCGGCTTCGGCAACCTGCTGCGACCAGTTGCGCGTGCCGACGATGACGATGTTGTCGGGATCGTGCTCGCGAATCGAATCGATGACCGCCTCGTGATAAGGCTTGAGCACATTCGCCCAGGAAACATCCAGTGGCTCGTTGTAAGTCTCGTAGAGAACATTGGGCGTGTTGCCGTACCGGCGCGCCATGTCGGCGAAGAACGCCTGGGCCTGTGCGCGATTTTCGTGGGCGGTGTGGGCGTGATAGTCGATAACCACGTAAAGGCCCAGCTTGATCGCCGCATCGACGACCGCAATGACCTTGTCGCGCTCCGCGGCCGGGTGCTTTTCATAGCCATTGGGCTTGACGGCCATCGCCGCGCGGATGACGGTGATCTTCCAGTCGTCGCGCAACCACTGGATCGTGGCGGCGTTGTAGTACTTCGGAACCCACTGGCTCCAGAATAACGACATGCCGCGCAACTGTACGGGCGCGCCGCTCTTGTCGACGATGCGGTTGCCCTGCACACGCAACTGCCCATGCTTCTCGACGGCGGTCTCCGCCTGCGCGCGATCGATCGGCGCGAAAGCCGCGAACAGCACAACTATCCATGCGAATCGGCTCATGCTCAGTGAGCGAGCGCGATCGGATCGTTGCGATAGACGGCGTCGCGGAAGGTTTTGTGCAGGTGGACCCTGTCGAACGGCTCCATCTGGGTGAACAGCACCGCGGCGATGTCGTTCTTCGGGTCGACCCAGAACAACGTACTGAACTTGCCGTCCCAGAAAAACTCGCCCACGGCGCCGGACGACTCCTGCGCATCCTTCGGTGGTGCGATGCGCACGGCGAAGTCGATACCGAAGCCCACGGAGCCCTTGCTCGGCAGCCAGGACTTGTCGGTGACTTCCTTCGGCAAGGCGTCGGTGGCCATGAGCTTGACCGTCTCGGGCTTGAGGATGCGTGCCCGTCCGAGCTTGCCGCCACCTAACAACATGCGCGCGAACTTCATGTAGTCATCCAGCGTGGAAACGAGGCCGGCACTACCGGATTTGTAGGGCCACACGGCGCCGTTGTAGCCGTAGGCCTCCTCATCCGACTGGCGCGTGAATGTGCCATCGTCGTTGCGCGTGTACAGGGCGGCGAGCTGCGGGCGATCGGGATCGGTCGGGAGAATGGTGTGGCGTGTGCTGGTCATGCCGAGCGGGCGGAAAATGTGCAGCTTCAGATACTCGTCGAACGGAACGCCGGAGATCTTCTGCACCAGGTAGGCCTGCACATCGACGGCGTCGCTGTACGACCACTTGGTGCCGGGTTGATAGGCGAGCGGCACTTTGGCCATCTTGGCGATGACGTCCGGCAGCGCGTTGTTGCGGTTGCGCGGATCGGCCTGGCGGTAGAGCGCGGTGACTGCTTCGGGCGCTCCGTCGCCATTGAAGCCGGCGGTGTGGCGAAGGATGTCGCGCACGGTGATGGGCCGCTTGGGCGCTTCATATTTCGGCTGGCCACTGGCATCGACGCCGGCGTACACCTGCATTTCGGCAAACTCTGGCGCATACACGGCGAGCGGCGCATCGAGCTCGAACTTGCCGCGTTCATAGAGCTGCATGAGGGCGACGCCCGTCACCGGCTTGGTCATGGAGAAGATCTGGACGACTGTGTCGCGCGCGAAAGGTTTGTTGTTTTCGCGATCAGCAAGACCGAAGGCGCCGAAGTACGCCTCCTGCCCGCGTTCATAGATGAGCGCGGAAGCCCCGACGATCTGCTTGCTGTCGACGAGGCTCTTGAGTGCGCTGTCGATCGCGGCGGGGACCACCAGCGGCGGCGGGGGAATCGGTGCGGGGGCGGGGGCGGTCACCGGCGTGGGCACGGGCTTGGGCTTCGCGGCCGCCAGTGCGAAACCCGGGAGCATCAAAACCGCGGCCGCGAGAAACGAAAACTTCATCGATCTCTCCTCATTTCGACACTGCCACATCGTAGACCCACATGAACGAGTTTGCGGCATTGGGGACAGTCCCCTTCATGGATGGGCCACCGCGATGATCCGGTAGCACAGGTCGAGCGTGGGCATCGGCACGTTCAGCTCGCGCGCCTTCTGCAGCGCGTAGCCCAGCGTTTCCTGGTATTCGAGCCGGCTGCCGCGCAACACATCCTGTTGCGCGGACATCCGGTGTTCGGGCGAAGATTCGAGGAATTTCTGGCCGATGCCGCGGACGATCTCGATCGCCTGCGCGTCGCTGCCGTGCACGATGCTGGGAACCGGCAGCGGCGGCATGTCGGTGATTTCGATGCGCAGCGCCGCGGCGAGTGCCGCCGCCTCGCGCACGATGCGCACGATCACCATGGCGCTCTGCTCCTCCATGAGGAATTTCCAGGTGATCTGCCGCGTGAGCACCGCCAGCGGGAACTGCGCGATCCATCCGGCGAACTTCGACCACTCGCGCGTCCTGATGTTGGACGCCGCCACGCAGCGCACGCCGGCGGCGTCGATGAGTGCCGCGAGCGACTGCGCGCGCGGGCTCATGCCGCCCTTCTCCTCGCCGAGGTGCAAGCACACATTGCGCGTGAACTTCACTTCACCGTTGGCCAGCAGTTCGCCGCTGAAATCCGCCATGGCACCGAGCACACGCGAATAACCAAACACGGTCGCCAGCAATTCGTTCTTGAGCACGCCGTTCTGTACCGAGAAGGCATTCTCGACCTCGAGATGCTTCAAGGTGTCGAGGTTCTTCGCCGTGTCGATGGCCTTGGTGGCGATGATCAGCGTGCCGGTATCGAGGAGCTTGCGCGGATCGTCGATGACCATCGGGCGTGCCTTGATGTCCGACAGGCCATTGAGCACCAGGCCCTGGCGCTGCAAAACCCGTGCGCGTTCTCCTCGCGCGATCATCACGACTTCGTGGCCGGCGCGCGAGAGATGCGCGCCTAAGATGGTGCCGAGCGCGCCGGCGCCGAGAATCGCGAATTTCATGAGCGTCCTTGCTCCTACTTCTTCCGGTACTTCTCGAACCAGGCGAGGATGTTATCCACCTTCGCGATGAGATTCGACGGCCGTGAGGTCATGCCGTGCGAGGCCTCGGGAATGCGCACCATGACCGTATCCACCTTGCGCAGCTTCAGCGCCTGGTAGAACTGCTCCGATTCCCCGATAGGCGTGCGGTAGTCGGATTCACCGGTGAGCAGCATGGTGGGGGTCTTCACGTTGCCAACCAACGACAGCGGCGAGCGTTTCCAGTACTGCTCGGGTTGCTCCCAGGGCTGTGCACCGAACCAGTAGCGATAGAAGAAGTTGTTGGCATCGGAAGTCAGCACGAAGCTCGACCAGTTGATCACCGGCTTGGCGACCACGGCCGCGCGAAATCGATCGGTCTTGCCGACGATCCATGCGGTGAGCACGCCGCCGCCGGAACCCCCGGTGACGAACAGGTTGTTGGTATCGACATGGCCCTGCGCAATGACTGCATCGACACCCGACATGAGGTCGTCGTAGTCGTCGCCCGGATACGCGTGGTGAATGAGGTTGCCGAATTCCTCACCGTAACTGGTGCTGCCGCGCGGATTGGAGTACAGCACGATGTACCCCGCAGCGGCGAACAGCTGCATCTCGGTGGTGTAGTTAGGGCCGTACGCCGCGAACGGACCGCCGTGGATCTCGAGGATCAGCGGGTATTTCTTCGACGCGTCGAAGTCCGGCGGCGTGATCACCCAACCCTGGATGTCGCGCTGATCCTTCGAGGACTTCCAGGTGATTTCTTTCACCGTGCCCAGAACCTTGTTGCCCAGCAAGTCGTCGTTGAGTGCCGTGAGCACGCGCGGTGAACCTCCACCTGCCACGGTGGCGACGTCCGCAGGGCGCGCCGTGGTGTTGTGCGCGAACGCGGCGCGGCCATTGCGTGCCACGCTGAAGCTGCCCGAGGTATATGGGCGGCCGAGATCGATTCCGCCGAGCCCGTCCGCCAGCATGCGCAATTTGCCATTGAGCGAGGTGATTCCAAGCTTGCGGACGCCGCGTTCGTCATAAGAGAAATACACGCTGCGGCTGTCGGCCGACCAACGCGGATCCGCCACATCACGATCAAGGTCGGCCGTGAGTTCGCGTGAATTCGCCCCGTCGCTGTCCATCACATATAGATGAGTAACCTGGTAGCCCTGCAGGCGATCGTCGAAGCCCAGGTAGGCGATATACCGCCCGTCTGGCGACACCACGGGCGAGTTGTCCGGGCCGTCTCGCTTCGTAAGTTGCGTAAGTTTCCCGGTCGCGATGTCCACGGTGAACACCTCGCTTTCCTGCGGATCTCGCTCCCAATCCGCGCCGCGATTGGCCGAGAACACGATGCGCTTGTTATCGGGTGTGAAGGATAGCGGGCCGTCATCGTTGAATTCGCCGTCGGTCAACTGGCGTGGCGTGCCTCCCTCGGCGGAGACGACGAACACGTGCTGGTATCCGGCTTCGAGATATCCCTCGCCATCCGCGCGGTACACCACCGAGTCGATCACTTTGACTGGCGGCGCCCATTGCGCGCCCTCGGGCTTCTCCGGAGGAGTTGCGAGCGGCGGCTTCTTCTCCGGCACGAGTTGCGTGAATGCAATCGACTTGCCGTCGGCCGACCAGGCAATCGCGTTCGGCGCCTGGACGAGATTGGTGAGCAGCGCGGTCTGTCCGGTGTCGATCCAGCGCACGTACAGCTGCGGGCTGCCTTCGGCGGCCGAGACGTACGCGAGACGCGTGCCGTCCGGCGACCAGCGCGGCGACATGAAGTTCTTGGCCTCGGAGCGCAGCGGCCGGTTGTTAGTGCCGTCGGCATTCACCATCCACAGATTACGGCGCGCGCGATCGGTCATGATGTCGTGGCTGACGCGCACGTAGACGATGCGGCTGCCGTCCGGGGAGATCTGCACGTCGTCGGTGTATTCGAGCTGGAACACATCGATGGAGTGCAGGCGCTGGGTCGGCGGCAGATCGGTGGCGCCGGCAGACACAACAAACAACTGTGTCGTGGCGAGCACGAAGAGCGACGTAACTTTCACGGAGAATCCTCTGGCGGGATGTGCGCGTACTCTAGCTGAGCCCGCGCGCCGCGACGAATCGCCCTTGTTGGAAGAATATGGTCAGGCGATCAGTCGCGGCTTCCTGGCCGGTCAGTTCGAGAGCTTTGCGACCAGTGAGATCTTTGCGTTCAATACCTTGGATACGGGGCAACCGGACTTGGTGACCTCTGCGATCTCGGCAAACTTCGCCTCGCTGATGTTCGGCACCTTGGCGATGCAGATGAGATCGCTGTGCGTGATGGCGAAACCGTCACCGACTTTCTCGAGCCGCACGGCGGCACTGGTTTCGATGGTATCGGCGGTGAAACCATCCTTGCCGAGGCCCTCGGAGAGCGCCATCGTGAAACACGCGGCATGCGCCGCCGCGATCAGTTCTTCCGGGTTGG
>Ga0207691_10006476_pt1 | contig 11313 bp, 12 predicted proteins | sample KBSM13metaG_FD_184327 | JGI IMG/M metagenome (GOLD analysis project Ga0207691, IMG submission 184327) | Miscanthus rhizosphere microbial communities from Kellogg Biological Station, Michigan, USA - KBS M1-3 metaG (SPAdes) (version 2) | ecosystem: Host-associated > Plants > Roots > Rhizosphere >...
ATCGAAGGGCGCGTGGTCTATCAAGCCGGCTACGTCGATCCCGCCGCGCCGGAAGGAGATGGAGCCTTCTACAGCGGGAAGAAGCTGGGATTCGAGTCGAAGTCCAACCGCGTGCTGACGGACCTCGTCGGCCCTTTCTATACCGTCGTATTTGAGAACACGTTTGAATCGCTGAGTGAATTTGAAAACTCAGCGAAGAAGCTGATGCCGAACCCGGAATGGCAGGCATGGTACGCCAAGGTGTCGGCGCTAACCGAGTCAGGGTATCGCGAGATTTTCACTGTCGCGGCCGAGTGACGAAGGAGATCTGGGGAATTAATGGGACGGACTACTCAACCCCCAAACTCCTGACGAATCTTCAGTACCCTCAGATTTTCACGGTTGTTTGGGGGTTGAGTAGTCCGTCCCCTTAATTCCCCAGATCTCCCAATTCGTTGCAATAGTTTGAAAATCTGTTCGTAGTAAGTGCATGGTAGGGGCAGTGGAAACGCGGAAGCAACCCATAGATCTTGACTTCGAAGTCGTTTACAACATGCACTACCGGCGCGTTCTCAATCTCTGCCGGTATCTGCTGAACTCTCCCGACAAAGCCGAAGACGCTGCCCATGAGGCCTTCCTTCGCGCGCACGCCAGGTTGGACTCCTACAATCCGGCGTATCCGCTCTCCACCTGGATTTTCAAGATTGCCAGCAACTATTGCATCGATCTCCTGCGGCGCAAAACTGCGGAGAAACGCATTTTCGATGTCGATGCCGGCGACCACTACGATCCGCCATCCGGTGGATCCAGCCCGCTCAGCGAGGTCCTTGCGGCAGAACGCGGGCGCGATGTGCGAAACGCCCTGGGTTCGCTTACGGAAAAGTACAGGGTGCCGCTCGTCCTTGCGTACTACAACGAGCTGAGTTACGAGGAGATTTCGGCAATTCTTGGCGTGGAGCGGTCGCAGGTTGCCGTATTGATCTTCCGCGGCAAGGAATACCTGCGCGAGAGGCTAGGGAAGCGACTCGGGAAGGAGAAACCGCGATGATCTGTCCAAACGAATTCACATGCGCGTTGTTCGTCGACGGGGAATTGCAGGAAGAGGACGCTCTCGAGCTTGCTCTGCACCTGGATTCCTGCAAAGCGTGCGACAGCCGCGTCGCGGCGCTTCGAGCGGAAAACCGCACTCTCGTGCAGTGCCTTCAGGACATCGATTCGGATATGTCCAGCACGGTTCCGGAGTTTTCGACTTCCTCTGGGCGTTCCGTCAGCGCGGTGGGTTTTGCCCTTGGCGTTATTGGTGTCGCGATCGCTTTCAAACTCTCGACGGCGCTGCTATTTGGCCTGGATCTGCCTGTGGAGTTTGGATGGTTGAATCCTCGCGAATGGGCGCTGAGCCTGGGTGTTGCTGTGAATGCCGTATTTTACGCGTTTCAAAATGCCGACGCGGTGTTTACGGATACGACGCAGGGGCTGATACTGGTGAGCTTTAGCGTAGCGGTTCTCTTCGGCATGGTACGAATTTTTAAGCGCGGCGCGGCCGTGACTTCCATACTCGGAGTCCTGGTTGCGATTGGTTGCGTGTCGTCACCCGGCTATGCCGTGGACCTGCGGAAGGGTCCCAGGGCGTCGATTCCTCCGACGGATACCGTGGATGACACTGTGTTGGCCGCTGCGGACCCAAAGGCCCAGAGCATGGAAATCGCCGGGACAATCAAGGGGGACCTGATTGCCGTTGGCGATGTCATTGTGATCAGCGGCACAGTCGAAGGGAACGTCATTGTGTTGGCACGGCGTGTCGAAATTACCGGAACTGTGGGAGGCAGCGTCTTTGGAGCAGCGCATACGATAATCGTCTCCGGCCAGGTGGCACGGAATTTAATCACAGGAACAGACACCGTTGATCTCAGCAGGAACGGTGCTATCGGTGGGAATGTCATCACCGCCAGTCGAGAAGCGGTGATTGATGGCAAGACCGCGCGAGATCTGATATCTGCAGCAGCCACGTTGGATCTGCGCGGGGATGTTGGCCGCAATGTCTCTTTCGCCGGCGGACAGGTCACCCTGACAGGATCGTCTCGTGTCGGGGGAGATGTGGGCGCACGTGTCGGCAAGGAAGAGAATCTGCGCGTCGCCGAGGGTGCTGTAATCGGAGGCCAGAAGAACGTTCACCTGCCCGTCGCAACTCCGAGATCCAACCGCTACCTGACGGTCAGTTTCTACGCCTGGCAGGTTGTGCGCGTTCTTGGTCTATTCGTTACGGGACTCGTTCTGTTCAAACTGATACCTTCGCTGATGCCCTCCAGCATGAGCTCGGGATCCGATTGGCTGATGGCCGGAGCCGTTGGGTTCATGACATTCGTGGCAGTCCCGATTGCCGCCATCATCATTGCACTCACTTTCATCGGACTTCCAATAGCGCTGATCACCTTCGTTCTCTACCTGATAGGCTGCTACCTCGCAAAGATAGTCATTGCCGAGTTTGTGGGCCGCTCGGTGATGAAGAACTCTGGCGTGGTTCCGCTGCTGGCTGGACTCGTGCTGGTGATCGTCGCGGTAAATTTGCCGTGGATCGGAACCTTGATCAACTTTCTCCTGATTCTCCTCGGACTCGGAGTGATTGCCACAACTGTCTATCGACGCGTTTCGCACCGACCGGCAGAGGCCTTCTAGAGGCGAAAAGGTTTCACACCCAGTTGCTCGCCGACCAGTCGGCCAATAAGCGTATCGAGAGCCTCTCCGGTTGAAGGCAGAACGAATCTCGTTCCGTCCCAGTCCAGCTTGAAGCTGCGGGATTGCGCGGAAATCCAGATCTGCCGAACCGGCGCATTCGGACTAATCACCATCTTGCCGGGATTCGGCTCCTCGACTTCCACCGTGAGCACGCCGTTCTGGTACATGACCTCGGCGTCATATTGTTCCGCCACAATTCCCAGGCTCTTGTTGAGTCTCTCCAGCGATGCATCGCTGCGAGACCGGAATTCTGCTTCGCTGAGTGACATCTTGTTGCAACCTTCTAGGGCAATGCAAAAACGTACAACGATTCTGTATTGGCCGGATTGGGATCAGTGATGCCGCCTCCACCCGCCGCGCTGACGGCAACGTATTGTTTTCCAGCCCTGCCTTCGTACGTGATCGGGACAGACAGAGCACTATAGTCAAGTTTCGTGACCCAAAGCTCCTTACCGTTTTTCGAATCGAACGCGCGGAACCGGCGATCGTTGGATGCGCCAATGAACACGAGTCCGCCGGCTGTGGCAATAGATCCTCCCATTGTAATTCGGCCGGTGTTCTTTCTGCCCTCGGGAAGTTCATCCGTTATGCCCAGCCGGACCTGCCAGGCGAACTCACCCGTAGCGGCGTTGACGGCGGTGAGCAAGCCCCATGGCGGCTTCTGACAAGGCCAACTGCTTTCACCGAGAAGTTGACCGCGCGCATCGGTCTTTCTTTCCCAAAACTTGGACGCCACCGGATTTCCATAGGCGCTTGCCTGATCGTAGGGCACTGCGGATCCCTCGCGTGTCTTCTCAACCCATCCAATGCTGCCGTAGTTCGAGGAGCTCACAAAGAAATAACCGAGCTGTGGATCCGCGGAAAAGCCGCCCCAATCCGTACCGCCAATCGCGCCCGGAAATATCACGCTCGAGGCCGGTGGCGCACCGGGCGCCCGATATGTCCATGGCGTGAACGGCCCTTCGTTATTCAGGCCCCCGCTTTTCTCGACGAGATCTCGGCAGGCTTTGGCGTGTTCTTCGGTCGTGTCTTCAGCGGTGACGAGATCGGCCATGGTGAAACTCATTCTACCGAAGGGCTTCGGCTTCCTCGGAATCGGTTGTGTGGGCGAACTGTGTTCTCCGGGAACCTTGCTGATTGGGACCGGCTTCTCGTCGATTCCAAAAATCGGTTCGCCTGTGACGCGATTGAGAATGTACATGTATCCAACCTTGCCGGTTTGTGCGAGAAGGGGAACCTTCTTCCCTTTGATCGTAACGTCGAGCAGGACCGGAGCCGGCGGGAGGTCAAAGTCCCATTGGTCGTGGTGGACGGTTTGGAAATACCACTTCAGCTTTCCGGTCTCCGCTTCGAGAGCGACAACAGAGTTGCCGAAGAGGTTGTTTCCTTCACGATCGCCGCCATAGTAATCACTGGCAGGACTGCCGAACACGGTGTAAACGATTCCGCGCTCCGCATCCAGTGTCATGTAGAAACCCCAGTTGTTGACGCCGGTTCGATCTTTCCAGCTGTCGTTCTTCCAGGTTTCATTACCGACTTCGCCAGGTTGCGGGACGGAATGGAATTCCCATACTTTCTTTCCCGTCATGACATCGAATGCGCGCGTGTTTCCCGGCTGGTTCGCTGTCTGGCGTTCGGGAACGTTGGCGCCCACGATTAGAAGGTTCTTGTAGACGGTCGGTACGGAATTGTAGGGAATCACCATGTCGATCTCTCCGACTTTCTCGCCGCTGTCGGAGTTGAGACCAATGAGCCTGCGCCCGGCCGTGAAATAGATGCGTGCGGGAGTGCTACCGCTTCCGGGCCAGTAAGCCACACCACGACTGCTCGGCCTGGTATCAACGGTATAGGTCCAGATTGTCTTTCCGGTGTCGGGATCGAGCGCAAGAATGCGATTGCCCGCCGGGAGATACATCACGCCATCGACCACGATGGGCGTCGCCTGAGAGAACGGTCCAAGCCCTGATGCCGGTGCCCCGCTGGTGTCTGGCCTTAGCTTGAACTGCCACGCCAGTTTCAGGTTTGCCACATTTTTCGTCGTGATTTGCTTAAGCGGAGAAAATCGCGTGCCGGCAAGATCGCGATTGAACATGGGCCAGTCGGCTCCTGCGCTGCGTCGCCCCTGCACCGAGACCGTCGTTTGAAGGTACGCGAGCGAAAACAACGATGCCACGGCTGCGAGAAGAAGAGTCTGGCCGAATATGCGCGAACGGTTCATGAAGCCTCCCTCAGGCTGACATGGTTGTATACACTGGCAACGCCCGGGTGACCAGACCTTTGGGGAGAGAATTTGAAATTGGACGAGTCCGGGTTATCCCAGAGATCTTAAAACCGAAATTACAAGATCTTAGAGTGGACGCGCAGACTGAGGTCCACTCGGTCCAATGAGAATTCTTGTAATTTCGGTTTTAAGATCTCTGGGATACCCGGACTCGTCCAATTTCAAATTCCCTCACAGTTCTATGAACTACGTTCTTGGCGCGTGAATAGGCGATAGGTTGGGTTGTTGTGGCATGATTACGCTTCGATATGTTCGAACTTGCACAGCAGCTCATGGCCATTCCCTCAGTCACAGGCGGTGAAAAAGAAGTCGGGCTGTTTCTGTCCAAACTTCTTCATGATCGCCGGTACCGTGTCGAGAAGCAGTTCCTGATACCGAATCGCTTCAACGTTCTCGCATTCGCCGGTAATCCCCGCGTGGTTCTCTGCACGCACCTGGATACGGTTCCTCCCGTTCTGCCCGTTCGCGAAGACGAAAATTTTCTTTATGGCCGCGGGGCGTGCGACACCAAAGGAATCATTGCGGCAATGCTCGAAGCGGGAGATCGCCTTCGCAGCCAGGCGATTGATAACTTCGGTTTTCTCTTTGTGGTGGGCGAGGAAAGCAGCGGCGATGGCGCGAAGGAAGCCAACAAGCTTCAATGGGAGTCCGATTTTGTGGTTGTAGGCGAACCCACGGGCAACAAGCTCGCCGTCGCTCAGAAAGGCACGCTGATAGCGGACTTCTCCTGCAAGGGACGTGCTGCCCATTCCGGCTATCCCGAAGAAGGGGAATCTGCCGTGACGGCTTTATGGAGCGTGTTGCAGGACTGCGCCGCGGCCGATTGGGGTAACGATCCGGACCTCGGGAAGGGCACGTTCAATATCGGAATGTTTGCCGGAGGCGAAGCTTCCAACGTTGTACCGGGGTCTGCGACCGCTTCGGTCATGATACGGCTCGTTGAATCGCGCACTACCGCAGAACAACGGCTTCACAAGGCCGTCGGAGGTCGCGCCGAGGTGAAGGTTATCGCTGCCAGCGATCCACATCGGATGCATGTCGTCGACGGATTCGAAACCATGGTGGCGTCGTTTGGAAGCGACGCGCCATATCTGGGAAACCTCGGCAAGCCCCTGCTCATTGGCCCGGGATCGATTCTTGATGCCCATACCGCACACGAAAAGATTTCCCGCCAGGAGATGATCGAGGGCGCAGCGATTTACGAGCGCCTGGTGAAGAAGCTTATCTCATGAAAATCGCCCTTATCGGTTACGGCAAAATGGGACACGAGATCGAAGCCGCGGCTCTCGAGCAGGGAGAGACGATTGCGGCGACGTTCGATGTCGGTAACCCCGTGGATGTAGCCTCGCTTGCGAATGCCGATGTGTGCATCGAGTTCTCGACTCCACACACCGCCCTGCAGAATATTCGCGTGGCGCTCGAGGCGAAGAAGGACATCGTTGTCGGTACCACGGGCTGGTACGAGCATCTTCCGGACATTCGCCTCCTCGTGAAGGATTCAGGGTTGCTTTACTCTCCGAACTTTTCGATAGGTGTCAACATGATGTTCAGACTGGTCTCAGCCGCCGCAGAGATGATGAACAATGCTTCGGCATACGATCCATGGATCCACGAATGGCACCATCGTCAGAAAGCAGACAGTCCGAGCGGAACGGCGTTAAAGCTTGGCGAGATTCTTCTCGCGAAGATGGATCGAAAGAAGAAGTTGGAAACGGCAAGAGTGGACGGAAAGATCGATCCCGCTGCGCTGCACGTCTCATCGACGCGCGTCGGCACCGTGCCCGGCACGCACATTGTCGGGTTTGATTCCGATGCGGACTCGATCGAGATCAAACATCTTGCCAAGTCACGACGAGGCTTTGCATTAGGCGCGGTGCGAGCCGCACAGTGGTTGAAAGGGAAGAAAGGCGTCTATACCATGGACGATGTTGAGTTATAGGACGAGGGAGTTCATATGTCATTAAAGCCATTTCAAGGCACGGGCACCGCAATGGTGACCCCCTTTACTTCGGCAGGAGCAATCGATGAGCCAGCGCTGCGCCGGTTTGTGGATTTCCAAATCAATGAAGGCATCGACATGTTGCTGCCTGTCGGAACAACCGGCGAGGGAGCAACGTTGGAGCCTGAAGAGGCAGAACGTGTGCTCAGCATCGTCCTGGATCAGACGAAAAAGCGCGTTTCGGTCATATTTGGCGCCGGAAGTAACAACACAAAGAAGGCCGTGCAGGGAACCGAGAGAGCGAAGCAACTGGGTGCGGACGGTGTTCTCTCCGTTGGACCTTATTACAACAAGCCCACGCAGCGCGGTTTCATCGAGCACTTCAAGGCTGTCGCCGAAGTGGGGTTGCCCGTGATTGTCTATAACGTTCCCGGGCGAACCGGCAGCAACATTGAAGCATCGACGATGCTCAAGTTGGCGGAGATTCCGAATATCGTGGCGGTGAAGGAAGCGTCCGGCAATATTGGCCAGATGATGGATATCCTTCGCTCGCGTCCTGCAGACTTCCGCGTGCTTTCGGGTGACGATGCGATCACGCTGCCGCTGATTGCGGCGGGTGGCGACGGAGTCGTGTCGGTCGTTTCCAATGAAATTCCTGGCCTGATGTCCAGAATGACGCGCGCAGCACTCGAGGGCGACTTTGCGGGCGCGCGTGCAATTCATTACAAAATTCTGCCGCTCATGAATGCGAACTTCATTGAATCGAACCCGATTCCAGTGAAGGCGGTGCTAGCGATGATGGGAATGATAGGAGAAAACTATCGGCTTCCGATGGTGCCCATGACGCCAGCCAACCGCGTTCAGATTCAGAAAATCGCCGAAGATCTCGGGATTGTGCAATCCGTTGGAGCGTCGCGATGAACGTTGGAAACGCGTTCCGCTAGTTCGTCCCTCACGGTATGGATGGGCTACTGAGGTCCGGTTCCGGCGCACGCGGGTATAACAGCGCATGCAGCGGTGGATATCTTTCCGCAAAGAAATACATCGAATAGGCCGGAAAGAAAACGACCGCGGGCACGGAGATCAGCGCGCCCAGCAGGATCAGGGCGAGAACGGCGAGAGTTCCGAACACGATCGCTATCGCGATAGTGAGGGGATTCCATTCCAACCCGGCCGCACGTCCCGCCAGCACGCCAATCAGGCCAATTCCGCCGAACGGAATCAGAATGAGAAGAAGCGCGATGAATCCCATAATGCCGAGAACGATAGAAGCGGCAATCCTGAGTACAATTTTCATTCCTATGTATCCCGCGTAGCCAACTTTATCTGCCTTCAGGAATGACCATAGCCGACTCCAGCCGTCCGACACTGATACGTCTTCCAGCGCCATTTGAGGAACGACAAAGTCCTTGGTGAGAACCTGGACGAGAACCAGTGTGAACAACAACATGAGGAAGAGACCGCCCAAAACAATTCCACCGAGCACGAGGAGCACGATGTGTTGAGAGGCATTCTGAAATAGGCCGCCAGTCAGAGCTGCGAGAATGGGAAGTCCGATCAGTGCGGCCACACTGATGAAGCCTGTAAGCGCAAACAGAATCTGGAAGACGAAATATCGGAAAGCCGGGGCACCCCGGCGTCCCCACGAATCACGAATGCGACATTCCCCTTCAACAACGGCATCGAACAAGACGAACCGCATGCGGCTGCCGACATAGGTCAGCAGGACCGCCACAATCGCGATGAGCAGCACCCCGATCAGGATTGCGACGAAAAAGAACGGCTCCCCTCCTGGCGAAGGAACCTGGAATTTATTGGGCCTCGGGAAGGAAGCGCCGAGGTTGAACGGTATTCCGGCAGTGCCCCCGCCGCTCTGGCCGATCTCACCGGCCAGAAACCCGACAAGCGCCAGTCGAAACCACTGCCCCCAGCGAAACGGGTTGAACAGCTGGCGTTTCATGCGCTCGAACGCTGGACTTACGACGTCTACGGGGGAAAGGGGCACAAGATACCTCCAGGTGGCTGGAGAAAAGTACAGCCGCCAGGACGATCCGTCAACAAGTCAGGCGAAAAATGTCAGGCGAAAAAAATGGCGTGCCGCTGGGTGATTAACGCGGCACGCCATGATCTGGAAGCGGCACCGCTCTGCTCTCCCCCGCGCGTGCCGGTCGCTCTTCCAGATAAACTGAATTTTAAGGATGTCTGGAGGCGGCACGCCCCGCTGCCTCAGGGGGCGTGCCGGTCGCTAACCTCCAGACGAACTTCAAATTTCCTCGGGTGTCTGAAAATGGCGCAAGAGATTCTCGAGAATCGCGACGGCGCTTTCGACTGATGAAGCTTTGTAGAGCAGAATATCCGGCCCTGGCTCAAAACCGGAGAGGTTGCCGGCCAGAACCATTACAAAGGGAGCATTTTTCTCGTGGGAGACGGCATTGACGAGATCCAATCCGCTTTGTCCGAGCAGAGCGACGTCAAGCATGACAACATCGGGAGTCTGCAGGCGAATCTCACGCACGGCATCGCCCAGGTTATCCGCCTGACCGACGACCTCGAGCCCCGGCAAATCAGCGAGACGCTCAGTGAGTCCTTCGTTCAACAAGCGAGAGCTGTCGACGAGATAGACCCGCATAGTTTTCAAGGTAAGTTCCACCATCATGTCTGTAGGTTCCCTAAAATTCGGTTTCGGCCAACTGCGCGGTAACGGTCTTCAGAAACGCCTCGATCGAAAAAGGCTTGCGCAAAACCCGTACGAAACCGAACGTGTTGGACAGATTCACTATGGAGTCAGGCTGGATCAGTTCATTTCCAACGATCGCAAGGATGCGAGCATGTGGAGTTCGGCGTAGTACTTCACCGAACATTTCCAGTCCTTGAGGCACTTTTACATCAGCGACGATGAGATCATGGAGGTGTTCGTTATAGAGCTCGAGAGCGTCTCTTTCGTCGGTTGCAGTCTCAACAGCATGCTGTTCTCGTCTCAGAATTTCGCTGAGCCAGCTTGTTACCAGCGCGCCGTCGTCGATCATGAGAATATTTCCCATCTTGTGCCTCTGTTGCGAGCGCACCATGTGGCTCCCACGGTGCTTAGAGCCGTTACGGCTCACTTTCAACATAGGCCGCAAGGAGGGTAAGGAAAATCGGCCCAACAATGATTTTTCTGTCCGTGTTCGCCCTACAAACTTGCGCAGACTCGCCCGAAGTCGATGCTAAGATCCGATGATTGAATGAGATTGCGAGGGCTGCATGCTTGGATGGATCAGGCGGTCCGTTGCGCCGCCGGTTTTTGAAGGCGATGCTGATAAGACGCGCGTCGCCTGGCTGCTCAACATCATTCTGCTGACGCTGATTGCGAGAGCGATCTTCATCCGGTTCGTAACCGGGTCGGAGCCTTCGCGTCCCAGCCTGGTCGTGCCTTTTATTCTTGCCCTGCTGGCAATCATGTTCGTCATGCACAAAGGCGCGGTGCGGTTGGCAAGTGCCGCCACCGTTTGCATTTTCTGGCTTTCACTTTCACTGGCGGCTGCTGAAACAGGGGGACTTCATTCCACAGGATTCCGTAACTACATTCTGCCTGTCCTCATGGCCGGTTTGCTGCTGGGCCGTCGACCTGCGGTGTTGACGGCGGTAGCAAGTATTCTGGCCGGCATTGGCATGTGGTTGGCCGAGAGGAATGGATTTATTCAATACTCGGCAGATATGGTGCGTCCGTTCGAACTTCTCATCACTCATGCGATCAGCCTCTTGATGGCTGCAGTGCTTGTGACTCTTGCGACGCGCAGCATCGAGCAGGGACTCCAGCGCGCCCGACAGGAGGTTGCCGAGCGCAAGCAAGCGGAGTACGAAGCTCGGGCGTCGGAGGAGAGATTCTCAAAGGCCTTTAACCTGAGTCCTCTTCGCATGGGTATCCTCAAGATGGGGAATGGGGAAATGGTCGCGATCAATGACTGTTTCGTCAAAGACATGGGCTTTTCGCGGGAAGAAATCATCGGGCGTCGGAAACGCGTGCAGGAACGGTTCGGAGATCGGCCCGATCGTGGCGACGGCGCCGTCGTTGATCAATCCGAGGCACCAACCCGCGTTGTTGTCGTGCAGGCCGGTCATCTCGAAACTTGCGACGTGATACGCAATCGCGCCGGGAACGAGATCCGCACTCGGCACGTAGTGACCCACGCTGTACCAACCGGTGTACAACGAGACGCCCTTCACCGTGTGCGGCGGAAGGACTTCGGGGCCTTCGTCGTAACTCACCTGTAGTTTTGTCTTTTGCTTCAACAGCAGCGCGAGTCGCGTGAACGTGCGCTCGAACTGCTGATAGCCGCCGTTCTTGCCCGATGGGTCCAGCTTCTTCGCACCGCCGGCATCGATGAGGACGCGGCCCTTT
>Ga0207691_10006477_pt1 | contig 11310 bp, 8 predicted proteins | sample KBSM13metaG_FD_184327 | JGI IMG/M metagenome (GOLD analysis project Ga0207691, IMG submission 184327) | Miscanthus rhizosphere microbial communities from Kellogg Biological Station, Michigan, USA - KBS M1-3 metaG (SPAdes) (version 2) | ecosystem: Host-associated > Plants > Roots > Rhizosphere >...
CGCTATTGGCGGAATGGTTGTGCCAGCTGTTTTGTATTTCATGGTCACTAAAAAAACTCCTTTTACTCACGGTTGGGGGATCCCAATGGCTACAGATATTGCTTTTTCGCTGGGTATCGCTTCATTGCTGGGAAGCCGGGTTCCATTATCGCTGAAGATATTCCTCACAGCATTGGCTATAATTGATGACCTGGGGGCTATTGGCATGATCGCAATATTTTATGGCGGCGATATTCAGTGGACTTATCTAATAAGCGGCGTGTTTATTGTGGCTTTACTATACAAGTTGTGGAAATGGAACACCAGGTTTCCCATTGTTCAATATGTCCTTGGTTTTGTGCTGTGGTATTGTATTTATAATTCGGGTATACACGCTACGGTTGCAGGTGTTTTTTTTGCTTTTACCGTTCCATTGAATCGACTTTCTGAAGCAGAACATCGTTTACACGTTCCCGTTAATTTTTTGATTCTTCCCATTTTTGCATTAGCGAATACCGTCATTACCATTCCGGCCGACGTTTCAACAGCTTTATTGCACCCCGTGAACTTAGGAATTACAATTGGCCTCGCACTTGGTAAACCTCTTGGAATAGTGCTTTTCTGTTATCTTCTCGTTACCCTGAAATTTGGAAAGTTACCGGATGATATTAACTGGCGACAGGTAATAGGCGTAGGGATGCTTGCAGGTATAGGTTTTACCATGTCGATCTTCATTGCAACGCTTGCTTTCGGTGATTCGGAAACCCAGGATATCGCGAAAATTGGAGTACTCATCGGTACTTTAGTATCAATTATTTCAGGTAGCCTGATGATGATATTCTTTAGTAAAAGTTTAACCAGCAACAAATAAACCAAAGTGATAATTTTCGTTCCTTACTATAAATTATCACTATGAAAAAATACATAGCCATTTCCGTTATAGCCTTGTTAATGCTGGGTTACAAAGCCAGCGCCCAGGAATATAAAATGGCGTTGGGTATAAGGTTAAGTAGTGCGCCAGCTACCGTAAATAATTCAGTTTCCTTTAAATATTTTTTGAATGAAAACCACGCCCTCGAAGGATTGGTAAGTTTTGATCCAGTAGCGATTGGTGCGCTTTATGAATTTCATCGCCCGTTAGGTGCAGCAGGTTTTCAATGGTATTTTGGCGGCGGTGGTTTTGTAGCTTTTTCGGGTGATGATGTCTTTGGTGCAATGGGTGTTGTGGGGCTCGATTATAAATTTCAGAATTTACCACTCAACCTTTCCCTTGATTGGAAACCAGAACTCAATATTGTAAAAGACATTAGTTTTGAAGCAGCAGCAATAGGCCTTAGTATCAGGTTCGCTTTTAAATAAAAATGGTGCATAGCTGTTTGCTGATGCACCATCTTAAATATCCTGGTATAAGTTAATGAAATCCCATAGCTCCCAGGTAACGCTCTGCATCAAGAGCAGCCATACAACCACTTCCTGCTGCTGTTACTGCCTGGCGATATATTTTATCCTGTACATCTCCTGACGCAAATACTCCGTCAATATTAGTCTTTGAACTTCCGGCAATAGTTTTAATATAGCCTGCTTCATCCATGTCCAGCCAACCTTTAAAAATATCAGAATTAGGTTGGTGACCAATGGCCACAAAAAATCCATTTACAGGAATTGTCTGTGATTCACCTGAAACAATATTTTTAATTCGGACTGCTTCCACTTTATTATCTCCTATCACTTCGTCTGTTTCTGAATTCCAATAGATCTTTATATTGGGTGAATTCAAAACCCGGTCTTGCATAACTTTCGATGCTCTCATCTGATCACGTCGAACGATCATATGAACTGTAGTGCAGAGTTTACTCAGGTAAAGAGCTTCTTCTGCAGCAGTGTCTCCGGCTCCTACTATTGCCACTTCTTTTCCCCTGAAAAAAAATCCGTCACAAACGGCGCAGGCACTCACACCATATCCATTCAAACGCTGTTCACTCTCAAGCCCCAGCCATTTTGCAGATGCCCCCGTAGCAATAATTACCGCATCGGCCTGTAATTGTTTTTCTTCATCGATCCATACACTATATGGATGTGTGGCAAAATCTACTTTAGTAGCCAGACCAAAGCGGATATCAGCTCCCATCCTCGTAGCCTGCTTTTCAAAATGGACCATCATATCAGGTCCCTGTACTCCTTCCGGATACCCGGGATAATTTTCTACTTCAGTAGTAATGGTCAATTGTCCGCCAGGTTGAATACCCTGGTATAAAACTGGTTTAAGGTTTGCCCGGGCAGCATAAATGGCTGCAGTGTAACCGGCAGGACCGGAACCGATGATCAGACAATGGACTTTTTCTATATCGTTATTATTCATTTTAGTTATTGAGACATTAAGCTTGCAAAAATACTATTAAAGGGATTACCGGTAACTGCGTTTAGTCACCCCCGGTGGGGCTGTGGATAAATCATCGCGGAATGATGATTGTCTGGGATTGGGCCGCATATCCCCCAAAATAACCGAGTGCGCCATTTGAAATGTTGCCGGTCACTTTTGTAGGACTGGAAAAGGGGTTGCCTATTCCCTGGAAGTTGAATTCAAATGTGCGCCAGAATTCAAATGTATTTCGATCGATGTTACAAAGTTTAAAGATGGCTATATCGCCTTTATGAAAATAGATGTCTTCGTCTTCAATATCCTCATTTTTATTCAGGCCGCGGTCAACCTGGATGGTATACGTTTTTCCATCTATTACCTGGTCGTCGAAAACGGAATTGTAACCCGGGAACAAAGGTTCAGTATTGACTTTGGTATAATACCGGACATAATCACCTAATCCGGGCCTATCAGTGGCTTTGATCATCATTCTTACCAGCAAACTATCATCAGGTGAACTCACAGGTTCTGTCCAAAGCGAATCGATCTTTCGCGTAATGGCAGGAATAGTTGTCCGCGATTTATATGTGATTCCATTGGAAACAATAGTCATGTCATAAGTTGTTTCCAGTTTTCCGACAAGATAGTTTAGTGGATCATTGATATCTGAAGTATAATAATAGATCAGGAAACCAGTTCCAGTGCCAGTTGAATCTTCTTTCATTCTATGTGTTTTGCTACCAACGGTTATGGTTATTTCCGCGTTGTGAACAAAAGAAGCCGATAATTGTGCTGGCGACAATTCACCAAAATAATCAAGGCTTGTAGAAAGGACGATACGAGGCGGACGGTCATTTTCAATGCTTGCATCAACTACGAGCCTGGGTGGTGTTTCATCCAGTTTCAGGTCGATGTCTTTTTCACAGGAAATCAGAAAAACAAGGAAAAAGAAAATTATATTTCGTGTGTGCATATAGGTATAACAAAAAGCAAAGCTACGGGTTCAGTAAAAAAAAACCCCGACCTTGACAGATCGGGGCGAATTTTTTTTGAATAGATTAACCCAGGTAAGCCTTAAGGGCATTACTGTATCGGGCTTTTTGTAAACGTTTGATGGCTCTTTCTTTGATCTGACGGATACGCTCCTTTGTGAGGTCGTATTTTTGTCCGATCTGCTCAATAGTTACACCGTTTTCACCATCGAGACCAAAATAAGCATTTACAATTTCAGCTTCACGGGGACTCAGGGATTTCAATACCCTGCGGATCTCCGCACGAAGTGAATCTTTCATAACATCATCATCCGTATCATCACCACCTTCCAGAAGGTCGCCCATGGCTACGTCTTCAGCTTCATGCACGGGTGCATCCAGTGAAGTGTGCCTTGTGTTACTTTGGAAAATGTTGTTGATCTCGGTTTCGCTCATTTCGAGCAACTCAGCCAACTCTTCGGTTGAAGGTTCACGTTCATGCTCTTGTTCAAAAGCCATGTACGCTTTGTTAGCCTTGTTATAGGTGCCAATTTTGTTTTGAGGCAGGCGGACTAATCTGCCCTGCTCTGCCAACGCTTGCAGGATGGACTGGCGAATCCACCAAACAGCGTATGAAATAAACTTAAAACCCTTGGTTTCATCGAAACGCTGGGCTGCTTTGATCAATCCGAGGTTACCCTCGTTGATTAAATCGCTAAGGGACAATCCCTGGTGCTGGTACTGCTTAGCCACAGATACCACGAACCTTAAGTTCGCCTGAACCAGTTTGTTCAATGCCTTCTGGTCGTTCATCTTGATACGTTGCGCCAGAATGGTCTCCTCTTCAGGAGTGATCATTGAAATTTTAGAGATCTCCTGCAGATACTTCTCAACCGCTTGTGAATCGCGATTGGTAATCTGTGTTGCTATCTTTAGTTGCCTCATACTAGGGAATGCTTAATCCGTGATAAAACGTTTTACCTAATTAGACGGGAAATGCATAGATTTTGTTTCTAATAAAACGTTATACTTATTATAAATATAAAGAAACCATCAGTGCAGTCTGCAAATTTAAATTACATAATCTGTTTTTCATAGCGCTTGGGGAAAAAAGGTTGAAATTGGTCTACTTAAGGACGTTTGCGGCTACCATAAATTTCTACTCCGGATTGTTCAGGAACCGCGGCCTTCAACTAATTTAGCGCCCATGATCGCAGATTACAGGTCCGACACTGTTACTCGCCCTACCCCGTCCATGCTGGATTTCATGATGAAGTCGCCCGTTGGCGATGATGTTTTTGGTGAAGATCCCTCTATCAACAAACTCGAAGCTTTAACAGCAGAAATGTTTGAGATGGAAGCCGCAATTTTTTGTCCAAGCGGTACAATGACCAACCAAATCGCTATTAAATGCCATACACAGCCAGGCGATGAGGTGATTTGTGACAAGACTTCTCATATTTATCAGTACGAAGGAGGAGGAATTGCATTCAATTCCGCAGCCTCTGTAAAGCTCTGTGATGGCGACCGGGGAAGGATTACAGCCGAAATGGTGACCGATTCGATCCAGCCCGATGATGTTCATAAACCCATAAGCCGTATGGTTGGTTTAGAAAACACTTCAAACCGGGGTGGTGGCAGCTGTTATGATTTGAAACAAATCCAGGCCATTCGTGAGGTCTGCGACCGCCATTCCCTGGCCCTTCACCTTGATGGTGCAAGATTATTTAATGCTATAATAGCAAACCGCGAAGACCCAAAAGAGTATGGCCGTCTTTTTCATACTATCTCCATTTGCCTTAGCAAAAGCCTTGGAGCACCAGTTGGCAGCCTTCTGATTGGCCCCGCCCCTTTTATCCGCAAAGCCAGGCGTATCCGAAAAGTTTTTGGCGGCGGCATGCGACAGGCAGGGTTTATAGCCTCAGCTGGAATTTATGCTCTTCAACACAATATTGAAAGACTTGAAGAAGACCACCGACATGCAAAAATGATAGAGGCTGCATTGCATGAAAAATCGTTTATTGATACAATTCTTCCAGTAGAGACCAATATTGTAATTGCATCATTTAAACATCCATACACTCCTCAACAGTTTTTGGATGCCATGAAAAAACAGGGCATTTTATTGTTTACCATCTCACCTACCCAGATAAGAATGGTAACGCACCTGGATATCACACCTGAACTGGTGGATAAAACTATTAATGCTATTAAAAATTTATAAACCATATTATGTTTCCATCAGTACACCCATCGTCTACCCCGGCATGGAATAAACTCGAATTACACTATCAATCCATGCAAAAAATTCATCTCCGTGAATTATTTGCAGAGGATCCACAAAGGTTTGAACGTTACAATAAATCCTGGGGTGATATCCTGTTCGATTATTCAAAGAATAACGTTAACGAACAAACGATGAGTTTGCTTTATGAACTCGCAAATGAATGTGGGGTTAAAGATGCCATTGAGGCAATGTTCAACGGAGAAAAAATCAACCGCACTGAAAACAGGTCGGTATTGCATACAGCATTAAGGAATTTTTCCGGCAAACCTGTTCTTCATGATGGAAAGGATGTAATGCCTGATGTTAAAAAGGTATTACAACAAATGGAAAATTGCTGCAGCAGGATACATAGTGGTGAATGGAAAGGATATAGCGGGAAAAAAATAAAATACATTGTCAATATTGGCATCGGTGGCAGTGATCTCGGACCGGTAATGGTTACCGAAGCCCTGAAACCATATTGGAAAGAAGGAATGCAGGTTTATTTTGTTTCCAATGTTGATGGGACTCATATCGTGGAAACGCTGAAAAAAGTAAACGCAGAAGAAACCCTGTTTCTTATTGCATCAAAAACCTTCACTACGCAGGAAACCATGACCAATGCTCATACTGCGCGCAATTGGTTCCTGTCTGCTGCAAAAGAAGAAAATCATATTGCCAGTCATTTTGTGGCATTATCGACCAATGAAAAAGAAGTAAAAAAATTCGGAATTGATCCGGCCAATATGTTTGAGTTCTGGGATTGGGTTGGAGGAAGATATAGTTTATGGAGTGCTATCGGATTATCGATTGCACTGACCATCGGCTATGATGAATTTGAACATTTATTGGAAGGTGCCTATCATACTGACCAGCATTTCCGGGCATCCCAGGCAGAAGAAAATATTCCGGTAATCATGGCCATGCTGGGAATTTGGTATACAAATTTTTATGGAGCCTGCAGTGAAGCTATTCTTCCATATGATCAATATATGCACAGGTTTGCTGCCTATTTCCAACAAGGTAATATGGAAAGCAATGGAAAATTTGTTGACCGTAATGGAAATAAAACAGATTATTCAACCGGACCGGTAATTTGGGGGGAGCCTGGGACTAATGGTCAGCATGCATTTTATCAACTATTGCACCAGGGGACCTTGCTTATTCCCTGTGATTTTATTGCACCTTGTATTTCACACAATCCTGTGGGCGATCATCATGCGAAATTAATGTCAAACTTTTTTGCACAAACAGAAGCACTGATGAATGGTAAAACAACAAGAGAAGTTGCTGCTGAAATGGCGTCATTGCCGGAAGAAAAACGGAATGAACTTTTGCCTTACAAAGTTTTTGAAGGAAATCGACCTACTAATTCTTTTTTAATCAAAAAGATTACGCCATTTACTCTTGGGCAACTGATCGCTATGTATGAACACAAGATCTTTGTTCAAGGTGTGATCTGGAATATCTACAGTTTTGACCAGTGGGGAGTTGAGTTGGGAAAACAACTCGCAAATAAAATATTACCTGAACTGGAAGCTGCAGGAAAAGTAACAGATCATGATTCTTCAACAAATGGATTGATCAATGCCTGGAAACAGATGAAATAGGAGGATATTATTTTTTAATAAACCTTTTCGTCTCCCGTTCACTGCCCTGCGTGATCTCCAATAAATAGATCCCTTGCCGGAGTTTTATAGTTTCGGATATACTATACCGGTATGTTCCCGGTGGAATTTCCCTGCTAAGGATTATTCTTCCTGTAATATCGGAAATAGACAACCTGGTGAGGCCAGTATATTTTTTCAATTGTAGTTCAAGCGAGCCTGAGACGGGATTTCCAAGGATTACTGTTTTGCCTGCATTGCTAACCGGAACGGTGATATGAATCGTTTTTGAAAATTCTGTATTGTTATCAGTATCTAGAATTTTGAGGCGATAATACCATTGTCCGCTATTAACATCATTATCGCTGAAGCTGTATTTATTAGAAGTTTTGTTTTTACCGTTTGCAACCAGCTGTCCTATATCAGAAAATTTTTGATTGTCGGATGAACGTTGAATAATGAATTTTTCAGTATTGATTTCCGCTGTTGTTTCCCAATTTAACAACACAGATGAACCCTTAAATTTTCCGGAGAACTGTATCAGATTAAGTGGCAGGGTACCCGATGGCAGTAAATAGACTGCATAATCTTCTGCCTGTCCATAGTCAGGATTAATACAAGCTGATGTAAGTGCAGGCACACCATAAATGGTTGACACTTCGTCCATCAATCTTAACCTCAATGCTGTATTCAGGATGCCGTTGGCTGGAACGGTGAATGCCCCACTCACTGTTATTGGTGACCTTGCCGGAGCCGGATCATCAGTTTCTGCGAATGCAATGATTTGTTCAGTTGCAGCATTCAAAATACCATCGTTATTGAAATCAATCCAGCCTTTTAATTGTTCTGCGTTAACACCTAACAGCGTCACATCAATTGTATAGCTGGTACCGCGTTGTAGTTGTATTAATTCCTGGCAATTCGCAGTTCGATTAAGATAACCGTTATCTGTTCTTGCTGTACCGGACCTGGAGGATTTTGCAGCGAGTGAAAAACCCAGAATACCTGCATAATCGTTTGAAAGTCCTACTGCTGATGTAACCGGAGTACAGGAAGCGGCAGATGGGGCAACATAAGGCAGCAGTGGATAAACCGGTGAAAGTGCGTATGAGTTAGTCAAACCAATTCTTGCGGAAGATGCAGCACCGGCTAATAATCTTGCTTTTTGTCCGGCAGTAAATAAGGTGGCACAGTTTGTATAGTTCATAAAATTGTGCTCTGTATTTATACTGAATGGTGTTGATGTACAGGCATTGGTACCGGTACCACAAACAAAACCCACTGGTTGTGTTACGGGATCAGTATCGCATACCCTGTCTCCTTCAATATTGCAATCTCCATTGGTGGGACAGGTAGAACCTGAAGCACCCTGAAAAGGATGGTAAAGTGAAAATGCGTGGCCAATTTCATGAGGAAGTGTTTTCCTGTTCGGTAACATTTGTGTTGCCAGCATTACTGTACCATCGAGAGCGGGAGAAGCACCAGGGAAATATGCATATCCTGCAACAAAACTTCCGGATGTTCCATCTTTAGTATCGATCTTATTTACCACCCAGATATTATAGTAACGACTGGGATCCCATCTGACCAGGTTTTTTACATCTGTTTCAATGGCTCCTGCACTTCCACTGAGTTTGACCCCGTCTGACGTATATCCCGGAAGCCCGGAACCATCTATCCGGTTAATTCCCGTTGTTGCATTACAGCTAGGATCGCGAACTGCGAGTGCAAACTGAATTTCAATGTCTCCTACCCCTTCAATCCCCGGATAACTTCCATTATACACCTGGTTGAGATAGTTGATCGCATTTTGAATATTGGCATCGGAAGGATTATATATTGTTCCAACAGCACCTCCCGTATGAATGACATGTACTACTACCGGTATAGTATACTGCACGCCCATGGGCTGGTCGCGCTGAAGACCAGATTGACGTTGGATGTAATTACTGATCCATTTATCCTGTTCCTCTGTTTGTTTGCGGTAGGCAGGATTTTCTTTTAACTGTTTCTGATGGACGATATCAAATCCACATCTATCCTGTGCTTTGAGGATGGGCGAAAGGAAAAGAAAAAACAAAAGGAACCTGGTGGATGGATTTGACACTTATCCATAACGGTGCTATGGCCAGTTCATTATGGATAGGGCACAAAAAAATCCCGCCGTTGGGCGGGATCTTTTAATTTATTGATTACCATTTGTCGACTTCTTCAGTAGCATCTGCACTTGGTGGGGTTTCTGCCCTTTCTTCAACAGGTTCCGGAGCTTCAACTCTTACGGTCACCACTTCCTGCCTGATTTCCGGTTCTTCATGGTGTGTAGTTACACCATTACTGTGATTGTTGTTATGCTCATATTCTCCTCCTTCGCCATCATTTTCATGATTGAATGCATCGAAGTCGAAATCTGGCATGAGATCAGTTTTTACATAATCCACAGCTTCAGTCAGAGCTTTGATAAATTTGTTGAAATCTTCTTTGTACAAAAAGATTTTGTGTCGATCATAGCCATCATCATTAAAACGTTTACGACTTTCAGTGATGGTCAGGTAATAATCATTTCCCCGGGTAGTTCTCACATCAAAGAAATAAGTTCTTCGCTTCCCAGCGCGTATACGCTTACTATACACGCTTTCCATTCGTTTGTCATTGTTTTCGTACGCCACAGTAGTTGAGTTTTGTTTAGAATTGACTTGTTCAAGGGTTTACCTTCCAAAGATAAAAATGTTTTTGAATTGTCAAAATTTCGTTAAGATTTTTTGAAAGCTTTAAAATCCAGTAGGCAAAAGGGTTTTAAGCACTTTCGTTTACTTCGGAGGATTGTTGCCTGCGATAGAGTTCGGCATAGTAACCATTCAATGATAATAATTTATCATGTGTTCCCTGTTCTACGATTTTCCCGTGATCAAGAACTATAACCTGGTCAAAATCAAGCAGGCTGAATATGCGGTGAGTAATGATGATGGCAGTTTTTTGTTCCAAAACTTCCTGCAAGTTGTTGAGTATCTGCTTCTCCGTCTTTGCGTCTACGGCACTCAGACAGTCGTCAAAAATGAGTATGCTGCTGTCTTTGATCAAAGCCCTGGCTATGGATAGGCGCTGTTTTTGTCCGCCGCTTAGCGTTACTCCACGCTCACCAACTATGGTTTCATAGTTAGCGGGAAATTGCATGATCTCAGTATCCACACTAGCTTTTAGGGCAGCTTCTTCAAGTTCTTCCTTATTTGACTTTTCCAGACCGAAGCTGATATTATTGGCAATAGTATCGCTGAACAGAAAAACATCCTGTGGAATATATCCTATCTGGCGGCGGAGCGACTGGAGTTCAAACTCCCTGATATTTTTACCGTCAACCAGAATTTCACCTTCCTGGGGATCAAACATCCGCAGCAATAACTGGGCAATGGTTGTTTTCCCGCTTCCCGTTCTGCCGATCAATGCAATTTTCTGGCCTTTTCGGATATGGAGAGATAAGGAATTGATGGCTTTAATTCCGGTATGTGTATACGTGAACTCCACATCTTTCATTATAATATCACCACTGATTGCACCTTTAAATGCATTCGGCGGATTTTTAATTCCCGGTTTTGTATGAAGAAATTCATTCAATCTTTTTTGCGATGCAGATGCTCGCTGAATCATACTGGCAACCCAGCCAAGTGCACTAACAGGAAAGGTGAGCATATTGATGTACACTACGAATTCTGCGATGGTACCGGAAGTGATCCTGTTATCCATCTGGTAAATGCCTCCAATAAATATGGTGAGCAGTGTACTAATTCCGATCAACAAACCGATGGAAGGAAAATATATGGCTTCCACTTTGGCGAGATTAACAGCCGATTTTCTATAGCGTTCACTATTGTTCCGGAAAAATTTGAACATGGCTTCTTCCTGGACAAAAGATTTAATAACCCTTATACCGGAATAAGATTCCTGTGCATTTGTGGTGAGGTCTGAAAGCTGTGCCTGGATCTGCTCGCTTCTGTGGTGAATGATCGTATTCACAAAATAAATGGCAATAGCAAGAAGTGGCAGTGGTGCGAGAACATAAAGTGTAAGTTCCCAGTTCTTGGCGAACATATAAAAAAGACTAAGTCCGATCAGGGCAACCATGTTAATGGTATA
>Ga0207691_10006480_pt1 | contig 11306 bp, 7 predicted proteins | sample KBSM13metaG_FD_184327 | JGI IMG/M metagenome (GOLD analysis project Ga0207691, IMG submission 184327) | Miscanthus rhizosphere microbial communities from Kellogg Biological Station, Michigan, USA - KBS M1-3 metaG (SPAdes) (version 2) | ecosystem: Host-associated > Plants > Roots > Rhizosphere >...
CAGCCGGGCGCCGCCGAATACATCCTGGCAGTGACGCTGGACATCGGCTGGTTGCTGCGATTGCGCGCCGGATCCGCACTGCGTCTCGGTTTGACCGCGGTCGTCGAAGACCGCGCGCAGGGGCTGTCATACTGGGCGCTCAAACACGTGGCGGAGAAACCCGATTTCCATCGAGCCGACAGTTTCCAGGTGGTGCTTGCGTGACCTTTGGTACCTTGCGCCCGTGAAGGGATGCGCGTGATCCAGTTCGGAATCGATCGCCTGTTAGGCGATATCAACCTGCAGCGTGAGCTCGAGGGCCGTCGCGTGGCGCTGCTGGCTCATCCGGCATCGATGACCGCGGACTTCGAACATTCGCTGGATGCGCTGCGCAACATCCGCGGCATCGAGATCACCGCGGCCTTCGGTCCCCAGCACGGCCTGCGCGGCGACAAGCAGGACAACATGGCCGAGTCGCCGGACTTCCGCGATCCGGTACACGGAATTCCCGTCTTCAGCCTGTATGGCGAGGTGCGGCGGCCCACCCTAGAAATGCTCGACCACTTCGACGTGCTGCTGGTCGACCTCCAGGACGTCGGCTGCCGCATCTACACCTTCATCACCACACTTTTATATGTACTGGAAGCGGCAGCGCAGCATGGCAAGACTGTCTGGGTGCTCGACCGCCCAAACCCGGCGGGACGACCGATCGAGGGGCTGAAGCTGCGCGATGGCTGGGAAAGCTTCGTGGGCGCGGGCCCCATGCCGATGCGCCACGGCCTCACCCTGGGTGAGCTCGGAATCTGGTTCGTGAGCCACTTTCGCCTGGCCGTGGACTACCGCGTGATCCCCATGCGCGGCTGGGAACCCGAAGCCGCCCCGGGATATGGCTGGCCGCTGGGTGAACGAAGTTGGGTCAATCCGAGCCCCAATGCCCCGAATCTTTCGATGGCCCGTGCCTACGCCGGCACGGTGATGCTCGAGGGAACGACATTGTCCGAGGGACGTGGCACCACGCGTCCGCTCGAGGTGCTCGGTGCGCCGGGTCTGGACCCACGCTCACTGCTGAACGCCATGGACCGCATCGTGCCGGGCTGGATCGCCGGTTGCCGGCTGCGGCCGTGTTGGTTCGAGCCCACCTTCCAGAAGTACGCCGGCAAGTTGTGCGCCGGCTTTCAGATCCATATCGACGACGGCGCCTACCGGCACAACGCATTCCGGCCCTGGAGGCTGATGGCGGGCGCATTCAAATGCATCCGGCGCCTGCGCGGTGAATATCCGCTGTGGCGCGATTTCCACTACGAATATGAGAAGACGAGGCTGGCCATCGATCTCATCAACGGCAGTGAGCTGTTGCGCCAGTGGGTGGACGATCCGGCGGCGACGCCAGCCGATCTCGACAACCTGGCCGTACGTGACGAGGCCGAGTGGGCTGAAGAGCGCGCCGACATTCTGCTGTATCGCTAGGGAGTTGCGGATGAACCCTGAGTTCGTCCTGCCCGCGAGTGCCCGGGAGCGGGCCTGTGGCGGGTGCTTCGAGTTTCAGGCTGGCAGAGCCGTACTCCTGAAACTCGAAGCCTGATCGCCGGCGTTCCCTGCCGCTTCAATCGGGTGCATCAGCGCACGCTGGGCTGGCTGGGGGCCTCGTCCACAACTTCGATGGTCACGGTGGGCACCAGGATGGTGACACTGGGCTTGTAACCATTCGGTGACGTGGTCGGTGAAGATGCCTGGGTGTTGACGCTCATCAGCATCAGGGCGGTCAGGGCGAGGGCGCCCACACTGGCAACCACACGCTCTGAGGCGCGGTGCAATGCGAAAACAAAGTTCGAGCGAGTCATGGCTGATCCTCCGGTAGTAAGTGCGGAAATCGAGCCGATGACGCGTGCCTGACTCATCGCTTGCCGGCGTGAGAGGCGAGTCTGAAACGTGTCAGTCGGTACGCTGATATAGACGCGCGACCCGGCATTTCGGTTGCAATGAGTGAACTGGATTGCGCCGGGTTGTGGAGGCCCAGCGCCGAACAGAAAAGTGTCCGCCGAGTGTCCGCACCGGACAGTTGCGAGCTACTCAGCCGACTCGGCGCCCGCCGCGACGAACGCCAGATCGCTATTTCCAGGCGCAAGCGCCACATCGGAAAACGCCGCCGAAACGGCGGCGTACATGACTATTCGGAAGACTCGGCGCCTGCGGCGACGAACGCCAGATCGCTCATATTTACTTTGTTGAGGTCGAACTTCTTCGCCGCCGCAACCATGCGCAGCAGCGCCTGCGCGATGGGCATCACCGGTTTTTTGTCGCCAGCCTTCATCTTGTGGAAACGTACCGGGTTTATACGCGCCACCACGTAGCTGCGCAGGTAGGGCGACTTCATGCCGCGCGCCTGCAGATCCGCGACGATACGCTTCACTTCGGTGTCTATCTCCTGCAGGCGGGCCGCGTAGGCCGAGCGCTCGCGCAGCGATACCGCCAGGGGCTTGCTGGTGAGCCTATCTACCTTCTTGAGCACCGGGTTATAGGCGCCGCCGCCGAAACGCAGGTTCTGTTCGTACACCAGCCCCAGCGTGAGCAGCTCCGCCGCCTCGAATTCGGCCGCGAGCGAGGCCTCGGTGCGTGATGGGTCACGCTTAGCCAGGTTGCGCGCCATGCGCACCACCTCGAGGGACTTGTCCTTGAGGTTGTGCGCCTTCTCGGTGTTGAGCGCCAGGATGCGATAGGAAAGTGTTTCGTCGGGCGAGATCAGCACCGTGATCTGCTTGAGCCCGAGAACCTTGGCCGCCGCCAGCCGGTGACGGCCGTTGGGCGTCCAGAAGCGACCGTCCTCGCCGCGCACCACGATGAGCGGATCGAGAAATGCAGCAGTGGTCTCGATGGCCTCCGCCAGTCGTTTGGCGTGGGTCGGTGACAGGTCACGCTGAAACGGTGTTGGTTGCACCGCGCTGAAGGGCAGCGAGGCCAGCAGCAGCGGCCGGCCGCCGAGCGGTTCGCGATACGCGCCCAGTGGCGCACCGCCGGCCTGTCGGACCAGATCGACCACCGCCGCGATATCCGCATGATCGATGGGCAACGCCACCTCGGTGGCGGCAAGACCGCGCTTCGTGGCGTTCGGCGCGAGCTTCGGCGCCCGCCTGCTCTTGCCCTTCTTAGGCGCTGCCTTTTTCTTCGCCGCCATGGTCGCCTCGTTGGTTTTCGGTGCCGAGAATGATGCGCGCGCCACGCTCGTAGGTGAAATAGGCCCAGGCCCAGTTGATGAGCACGATGAGCCGGCTGCGGAATCCGATCAGGAAGTAGATATGCAAGGTGAGCCAGAACCACCACGCCAGGATCCCGGACAGGCGCACGCGCGGCAGTTGTGCTACCGCCGAGTGACGGCCGATGGTGGCGAGCGCACCCCAGTCCCGGTATCGGAATGGCCGCGTCGCACGTCCGGCAAGCCGCGCCAGCACATTGTCCGCTGCGCAGGCGCCCATCTGTTTGGCGGCGGGCGCGACACCCGGCACCGGCTTGCCGTCCTGTTGCAGGCTGGCGAGGTCGCCGACGACGAACACCTCGGGATGTCCCGGCAGCGACAGATCGTTCGCGACGCGCACGCGCCCCGCGCGATCGAGTTCGGCGCCCCCCGCATCATGGACAAGTTGTTTGCCGAGCGGTGAGGCGGCGACGCCCGCGGCCCACAGGATGGTGCGCGCGGCGACACGCTGTCCCGCAAACGCGACGAAGCCGTCGCCGATCTCGGTGACCGGCTGGCCGGTGTGAACTTCCACGCCGAGGCGCTCGAGCTGCGCGCGCGCCTTGCCGGAGAGGCTATCCGTGAACGTATTGAGCACCCGAGGTCCGGCCTCGACGAGCAATACGCGCGCGCGGCGCGAGTCGATGCGGCGGAATTCGCGCGCCAGCGTATGCCGGGCGATTTCGGCGAGCGTGCCGGCGAGTTCGACGCCCGTCGGACCGCCGCCGATCACGACGAAGGTCAGGCAGGCGTCGCGCTCCGCATCGCGCGTCGTGGCCTCGGCGCGTTCGAACGAATCCAGCACCCGCCGCCGGATCACGAAGGCGTCATCGAGAGTCTTGAGGCCTGGCGCGTAAGCCTCCCAGTCGTCGTGCCCGAAGTAGGCATGGGTCGCGCCGCTGGCGATCAGCAGGTAGTCGTACCCGATGCTGCGCTCGCCAAATGTGACGCGGCGTGCGCTGGTGTCGATGTGCTGCACTTCACCCATGAGCACCGTGACATTGCGCTGCTTGCGCAGGATGTGACGCAGCGGTGCAGCGATCGACGGCGCCGCCAGCCCGGCGGTGGCGACCTGGTAGAGCAGCGGCTGGAACAGATGGTGATTGCGCCGATCGATCAGCGTGATATCCACCGGTGCGCGCCGCAGGCGCCGCACTGCCCACAATCCAGCGAATCCGCCGCCGATGATGACGACCTTTTTCCTTTCGTTCATGACGGAAAACTAGCTCAAACCGGCGTGCCGTGCCGCGCTAAAATGGTTCGACATTCTTATGAAAGTCATCCAGCAGCAGGACCTCATCGCAAGCGTCGCCGACGCCTTGCAGTACATCTCCTATTTTCATCCGCCTGACTACATTCGCGCACTGGGCCGGGCGTACGAACTCGAGCAGTCACCGGCGGCGCGCGACGCCATCGCGCAGATCCTGACGAACTCGCGCATGTGCGCGGAGGGCCGCCGACCCATCTGCCAGGACACCGGCATCGTGGTGGTGTTCGCGAAAGTGGGCATGGACCTGCGCTGGGACGCGCAGATGTCCTTCGAGGACATGATCAACGAAGGCGTGCGCCGCGCCTATCTACATCCGGACAACAAGCTGCGCGCCTCGATCGTCGCCGACCCCAACTTCACGCGCAAGAACACGCGTGACAACACGCCCGCGGTCATTCACACGCAGCTCGTCCCCGGCGACCAGCTCGAGATCACGGTTGCGGCCAAGGGTGGTGGCTCTGAGAACAAGTCGAAGTTCGTGATGCTGAATCCCTCGGACTCGCTGGTCGACTGGGTCCTCAGGACCGTGCCACTCATGGGAGCCGGCTGGTGTCCGCCCGGCATGCTGGGCATCGGCATCGGCGGCTCGGCCGAAAAGGCCATGCTGCTCGCCAAGGAAGCACTCATGGGGCCGATCGACATGACCGAGCTGCGCGCGCGCGGGCCGCGGACCAGGACCGAGGAGCTGCGCGTCGAGCTGTACGAGAAGGTCAATGCGCTCGGCATCGGCGCCCAGGGCCTGGGCGGACTATCTACCGTGCTCGACGTGAAGATCCTCGAGTACCCGACGCACGCCGCGTCCAAGCCCATTGCGATGATCCCGAACTGCGCGGCCACGCGGCACGTGCATTTCACGCTGGACGGCAGCGGGCCAGCGCAACTGGTGCCGCCGAAGCTGGCTGACTGGCCGAAAATTGACTGGGCGCCAGCCGCGAACGCGCGGCGCGTGAACCTGGACGCGCTGACCCGCGCCGAGGTCGAGAGCTGGAAGCCTGGTGAGCAGTTGCTGCTCAACGGCCGCATGCTCACCGGGCGCGATGCGGCCCACAAGCGCATCGCGGACCTGTTCGCGAAGGGCGAAGCGCTGCCGCCCGGCGTGGATTTCAGCAATCGCGTCATCTACTACGTCGGACCCGTCGATCCGGTGCGGGGCGAAGTGGTCGGCCCCGCAGGCCCGACGACGGCCACGCGCATGGACAAGTTTACCGAGATGATGCTCGAGAAAACCGGGCTGATCGCCATGGTGGGCAAGGCCGAGCGCGGCCCGGCCGGCATCGACGCCATCCGCAGGCATCGGGCGGCCTACCTCATGGCCGTGGGTGGCGCGGCGTATCTCGTCTCCAAGGCCATCAAGGCGTCGCGCGTGGTGGCCTTCGAGGATCTCGGCATGGAGGCCATCTACGAATTCACCGTGGAAGACATGCCGGTCACGGTGGCTGTGGATTCGAGCGGCACCTCGGTGCACCAGACCGGGCCGGCCGAGTGGAGCCAGAAGATCGCCGCTATCAACATGCGCCGCTAACGCCAAAAAACAGGAATGTCCCCATCAGCCGCGCGGGAACCAGCAGCTGACGATGGTGCCGCGGGCGTGCGTGCTCTCGATGCGCAGCGAGCCGGCCATCATCTGTGCGCGGTAATGCATGATGCGCAGCCCCAGTCCCTTCGACTGGTGCGCGGCCGGATTGAATCCATGGCCGTTGTCTTCGATCCGCAGCAGCCCGCGCCCGGCATCGGCGCGTAGTTCGATGATCACCCTGCGGGCGGAACCGTGCTGCGATGCGTTCGTGACCGCTTCCTGCGCGATGCGATAGAGATGCAGGGCGTTCACGGACTCCAGACCGCGCTCCAGCGAATCGTCGGCCTCGCAACGCACATCGATGTGAAACGTCGCCGAGAGGCGCCGCGCCAGGTCTTCGAGCGCCAGCGCCAGGCCGCCACGATCAAAGGTCACGGGCGACAGGCCGCGGGCCAGCGCGCGCGTCGTGAAAATGGCGTCGTTGACCAGCAACGCAATTTCTTCGATGGACGCGGACAGCTCCGGCGCTTCTCGCTCGGCGCGATTCTCGAGGCCACGCAGCAGCAATGCGATGCCGGTGAGTTCCTGGCCGAGGCCGTCATGCAGATCGTTGCCGATGCGTTGTTGTTCGCGGTTGCTGGCTTCCAGCACTTCGCGCTCGAGCTGACGCCGCGCCGTGGCGTCCTGGAGCATGGTCAGCCAGAAGCGTTCGCCGCGCAGCACCAGCGAGGTGATGGCCGCTTCGATGAACAGCGCGGCATCGCCGTCCTGGGCACCGCGCACCGTGAGTTCGCTCACCAGCGGCGCGCCGGCGCGCGCGGTGGCCTCGTCGGCAAACTCGGCAATACGCCGATCCAGTGGCGGATCGCAGGGCAGCTGGCGCAGGTGCTTGCCGATCAATGCGCCGCCGATTGAGCCGAACATGCGGTCGAAGGCCGGATTGGTCATGCGGATGATGCCGCCGCTGTCGGTCAGCACCACGCCCTCGTGCATCACCTCGATGGCCAGCGCCTGGCTGCGCAGGACTTCTTCATTGGTCTTGCGATCCGTGATGTCGTGCACCACGCCGATGAAACGCGTGACGCTGCCATCGAGCCCGATGATGGGTTGATTGGCAAGATGGATCCAGCGCGTGTCGCCGCGCAGCGTCTTCAATGCAATTTCCATCTCGGTACGTTCACCACTGCGCAGGCGTTTGCGGCGCTCGATGGCATTGGCGTGGTCGGCGGGGAAGAACACGTGACGCCAGCCCAGGCGGTTGAGCTCGTCGAAGCTGGCACCGAAGAAAGGTTCGAGGCCCGGGCTGGCCCAGACGATCTGTGCTTCGCCCTCGGCATCCACGCTGGCCTCGTAGACGAAGCCCGAACTCAGCTCGGCCACGGTGCGATAGCGAAACTCGCTTTCGCGCAGCGCGTCGGCCGCCTGCTTGCGCTCGGTGATGTCGATGACGACCCCCACCAGGCGGGTGTACTTGCCGGTGGCCGGGTCGACGATGGGACGATTCTTGACCTCCACCCAGCGGACCTGGCCGTCGGTCCTGCGGATGGGGACAGTGAACTCCACGGTTTCACCCGACTGGTATCGATGCGCGCGCGCGAGACTCGCGGCCTCCCAGCCCTGGCTCACCTGAAAGCTCTGCCATCCGCGTCGCCGATATTCCTGTTCACTGCAGCCGTAAACCCGCTCGGTCCCCAGCACCCATTCCAGTTCGTACGTGCCCTGCGAATTCATGACGTACTCGTGAACCGAGCCTTCCGACAGGTCCGATACCGTGCGATAGCGGGCGTAATTCAGGGACAGGCTGTCTTCGTTGGCCTTGCGGCCAGTGATGTCGCGCGAGTGCGCGATGATTCCGTGCACCGCGGGGTTGGCGAGTGCGTTGACCGCGACACTCTCGAGCCAGCACCAGCGGCCGTCTAGGTGACGGAAGCGGTATTCGAAGCGATTGCGCTCGGCCTGGTCGTCCTGGGACGCGAGAATGACGCGAAATCGCTCGCCCATCGCCGCGACGTCGTCGGGATGCAGGAAGTCGAACGCATTGCGACCTAACAATTCCGCCGGCGAGTAGCCCAGGTGATGCACCACCGCCTCATTCGCATAGGTGAAGTGACCGGTGGCGTCCTGCACGGTGATGATCTCGAGCGCGTGCTCGGTCAGGGCGCGCAATCGCGCGTCGCCGCGAGCGTGAGTGCTCCGGCGTCGCGTAACTTTCTGCGTTCTTGCCCTCAAGGCCCCTTTCTCCCAGCGGCGGTAAGCATAGCTTTCTCCCGCGCGCGTGTCGGAAACCGCTGCTTCTTATCGGTGCAGCTGTGGCCTAAGCACAACGACTTGGGGCCCCGCATTAGGGCGCAATTTTTAAGTCATTGATATTAAAGGACGAAATTTTCTCGTGTGGCCCCAAAACGGCTTGTCGCATCCGCTGTTGTTTGTTGCGTGAACGCTGTAGTAGGCTTCGCCGCACTGCAGGGGTTAAAGCCGAAACAAAGCGTGAACATATGCGCCGGCTGCTTCAGATGTTCTGAATAGCGGTCGCGCACTTTACAGATTTGCTTCGGAATTGAGTCCTGTTGCCCATCTGGCTTTCGGGTGGGCGCAACAAATTCTTAAACCTATATAGGGATCAGTCATGGCTAAACACCTATCAGTGCGGCAGGCCGTCCGACTTGCTCTCCTCGCGAGTGCAACTCCGGCGGTTCTGACTTCGCCTGCGTTCGCTCAAGATCAGGACGCAAGCGACTCAATTGATGAGGTCGTCGTTACCGGTTCGCGCATCGTTGCCCCCAATCTTCAAAGCATCAGCCCGATCACTGCGATCGGCGCCGAGGAATTGAACATCGCCGGCAAGACGCGCATCGAAGACGTTCTCAACCAGCTCCCGCAGGCTTTCGCTGCGCAGGGCTCCAACATTTCGAATGCCTCTGACGGTACCGCGTCGGTCGACCTGCGCGGCCTCGGCACGCAGCGCACCCTGGTGCTGGTCAATGGCAAGCGCATGATGCCTGGCGATCCGGACGGTGGCAGTGCAGCCGACCTCAACCAGATTCCGCTGTCCCTCGTGAAGCGCGTCGACGTGCTCACGGGTGGTGCATCGTCGGTGTACGGCGCAGACGCCGTCGCCGGCGTCGTGAACTTCGTGATGGACAACGAGTTCGAAGGCGTTCGCTTCGACTACAACTACAGCTTCTACAATCACTCGAACGATAACGAGAACTCCCAGGCCATCAACGAGGCCCGCGGCAACCATCTGCCGGAGAGCTCGGTGAACGTGGGTTACTCGCACGACTACTCGATCGCCGTGGGTATCGGCGGTGCCGAGGGCCGTGGCCACGCGACCTTCTACGCGACCTATCGTGAAGTCGACTCGGTGCTCCAGGACAAGTTCGACTACAGCTCCTGTACGCAGAACCTCGCTGTTGCCGGCACCGACTTCACTTGCGGTGGTTCGGGCACGGCAGATCCGGCGCAGTTCCTGATCGTCGACCCGGTGACTGGAAATCTTGGAGGCGGCCGTACTTTCAACCCCGACGGCACGATGCGCCCCTTCACGGCGGCCGACCAGTACAACTTTGGTCCGGTCAATTACTTCCAGCGCCCGGACGAGCGTTACACCGCTGGCGTCTTTGGCAATTTCAAGCTCAGTGATGCCGCCGACGTCTACGGCGAGTTCATGTTCATGGACGATCGGTCGGTATCGCAGATCGCTCCCTCCGGTGCGTTCCTCGGCGCGGCCACGTTCTCGGTCAACTGCAACAACCCGTATTTCTCCACATCGATGCGCTCGGAGATCTGCGGAGCCAAAGGGGATGATGAATTCGGCCAGCTCCTCATCGGTCGCCGCAACACGGAAGGTGGCGGTCGTCAGGACGACATCGGTCACGAGTCGTACCGGTTGGTTCTCGGTGTGCGCGGCGACATCAACGATGTCCTGAGCTACGACGCCTACTACCTGAACGGCGAAGTGAAGCGCAACAGCACCTACCTGAACGACTTCTCGACGCGTCGCACGGCGCTCGCGCTCAACGCGGCGCCCGATGGCGCGGGCGGAGTCGCCTGCCTGGTCAACACCGATGCCGACGCGGGCAACGATGACCCGAACTGCGTGCCGTGGAACATCTGGCAGGATGGCGGCGTTGATCCGGCGGCCCTCACGTATCTGCAGACGCCTGGCTTCCAGCGCGCCACTGCCCGTACGGAGATCGCGCACGCCGACATGACGGCCGACCTGTCCAATTCGGTGAAACTGGGAAGCACCGAGACCGGCCTGGTGATCAACTTCGGTGCCGAGTACCGCCGGGAAAAGACGGACTTCGAGGTCGACGAGGCCTTCAAGACCGGCGACCTGTCCGGACAGGGTGGCGCGACGCTGCCGGTGACCGGCCACTTCGATGTCCAGGAATTGTTCGCCGAAGCTCGTCTGCCTCTCGTCGAGGGCAAGACGGGGGCCCAGACGCTGTCGGTCGAAGCGGGCTACCGCTATTCGGACTACAGCACCGGGTTCAAGACTGATACCTACAAGGCGGGTCTCGACTGGGCGCCGATCGACGCTCTGCGATTCCGCGCCAGCTTCCAGCGCGCGGTCCGCGCGCCGAACGTCGGTGAATTGTACTCGTCGCAATCAATCGCCCTGGACGGTACGGAAGATCCGTGCGCCGGCAACCTGGGCGATGCCGACGCGGACAATGATCCGACCAGGTCAGCGGCTGAGTGCGCGCTGACGGGCATGACGGCGGGTCAATACGGCAACGTGCCGCAAAATCCGGCCGGCCAGTACAACGGCCTGCTGGGTGGTAATCCGGAACTCTCTCCCGAGACTTCGGACACCAAGTCGTTCGGCTTCGTGCTGCGTCCGCCCGTGGGCGACCTCAGCATCGCGGTCGATTACTTCGACATCAAGGTCGAAGATACGATCAGCAGCACGGCCGGTGGCAACGCCGACACGTACATCACGAACTGTCTCGATACCGGTGATGCGGCATTCTGCGATCTGGTTCACCGCGACGAATTCGGTTCGCTGTGGCTGTCGGCGACCAACGCCTACATCACTGACACCGCTCTGAACCTCGGTACCCTGCGTACCACCGGTATCGACCTGCAGACGAGCTTCGCCTCTTCGCTCTCCAGCTCCATCGAATCGGGCGTTGGCAAGCTGGTAGACGCCAACATGGAACAGGAATCGAGCAAGCTGTCCGCTCTGCAGACGCAGCAGCAGCTGGCCATCCAGTCCCTGTCGATCGCCAACTCTTCGACGCAGTCGATCCTGTCGCTCTTCCGTTAATCGGAAGCGTCAGCTACCCGCTGATCGAAATTCCTAA
>Ga0207691_10006485_pt1 | contig 11296 bp, 10 predicted proteins | sample KBSM13metaG_FD_184327 | JGI IMG/M metagenome (GOLD analysis project Ga0207691, IMG submission 184327) | Miscanthus rhizosphere microbial communities from Kellogg Biological Station, Michigan, USA - KBS M1-3 metaG (SPAdes) (version 2) | ecosystem: Host-associated > Plants > Roots > Rhizosphere >...
GTAGACGATCCTGTTGCTGCCCTCCCCGGCCTTGGCGTCATGGACCATTGCCTGGAACATGCGATCGAAGTTGACAGCGGGAGTGCCCCATATGACGGCCTCGACGGCACGTCGCTGGATCGTGCGCTGAGAAATGTTATCCGAAGAGAAAGACGTCATGGCTCTCTGTCCTTCTGGTTTCGCAGATTTTCCGCTTGCTTCGACTTCTGGCATTCGTCAGCCAGGCGGCGGTCGCAATGTTGGGAAGTTCCTGTTTTGCGACTGCCTCTCCCCTTGATTGAAACGGCAATGATTACGGTCAGCCGCAGAGGAGCCGGAGAATTATTAGTAGCACTCCGAGATCAGTCTCGCGACTGTCAGAGTTGTCAGTGTCGTCCGGATTCTTAGATCACACTGCTTCGCTCTTAGAGATACCGATTGCAGTCATTTTGGCTGGAGAATGCTCGTTTTTTGGGGACGATGGAATTCAAGCGCACGGGTAATCGCCAACTCGGAGATCACTGCCGGTGGCTTTAGGTCGCCGACAATAGGTCCGGAAGCCGTGCACCGACTCACCGCAGGCAGACATCACTGTGCCACCGCCTCAAAATAAATCCTCCCGTTTTGCAGATGATTAACCCCGAGTGGCGCACGATAAATACAGCAGAGATTCTGACCTTAAGACTCCGGGCATCCGAGACCGCTCGGAGAAAACATACCCCCGGTCAAAAATAAATATATCTGTGGAAATTTGCAGATAATTACGAGGTTTTGTGAAACACCAACCCACGACCATGCAACAAGCAACCTCTGTTATTACTTGAGCAGCCAGTCGTAGTTATCAGTAAACGCAAGCAAGACTGCTCCCAGAATCAGCATCGAACAAAGCACGATGATCGAAACCCAGGCCGCTTGAACGCGTTCTCTGGCTATATGACTTCTTTTCCGTTTCTTGACTTCCTCTTTGACTGCCATTTTGCCTTCCGCTTTGCAAAGTGGATTCAACAGCTCGATTCGCATTCCACACACTGTTTTGGCGCCAAGGAGCACACAAGACCTCGACTGGACCCAATGTGGGCTCGACTACCAAATGCAGGGATTATTGAGCAAAAGTGTAGCCCGTCGGTCGGCACCGGACAATCCAGTCTGGTTGTGTTTTCGCCCTCTGCGTAACAGCCTGAAGGTTACTAATGGGTCAGACGGGCGCGGACGGATCACATCCTAATCCGAGCAGAAGTTGTTCAGATTCGACTGATCAGATTCCATCAGTGTCCCGGGACAGGAAGGGACGCCGGTGCCGGCAACTCGAAAACCTGAATGGCGGTGCCGTTGAGCAAGGCGACGCGTCGTCCCGATGGGGAGATGGCTACATTTCCTCCTGCATCGAACGTCGGACTCACCGGCGCCTCCAGCGCAACTTTGCCGTCGGCAGCGTCGTATATTTTCAGCATCTGGCCATTCACCGCCTCTGCCTTGAGTGGGCGCGAAGTGTCCTCTACCGAGTGGTTGAGAAAGACGGTCTGTCTCGCGAATCGCGAGCCATCTGGAGACCGGGTAATCACCGGCCAGATTTCATGGGTCGAAGCCTCAACATCCCAAAGGCGACGACCGCCGGTCGTCATTGCCACAAGATGCCAACCGCCCTTCGGAGTACATGCCGTCACAACGAACTCATGCTCTGAGATAAAGTCGGCAGTCGGCAGGCACTTCGATTGCAGACGGCCCAGTTCTTTGCTGCCTCCGGAAAAATGCTTCAGGTTCAGCCGCCAGAGATCGCTATTTTCTTTTTCGCGCAGGGCCTGCAGATACGCGACGGAGTTGATAGGCAATTGCAGATGGCGGAACATGCCGGCGAGCATCGCCGTTTCAGCTTCCTGGTATCCGTCCGGGCTGATCGGCGATGGCACGGTTAACGGCACCTTGTTCTCCAACACGGTCTGGCCCGACTCACGATTTAGAGTTCGCACGACCACGTCAAGATTCAGGCCGTTTGTGTTTTCGTCCTTTGCAGTTGCGCTGCTCTGTTCGACGTTGCTCGCTTTTCTCGGTGCCGCAGGCTGAATGAAGTTGGTGTCAATGAGCCGCAGCGCGGGATCCAATTCCAGCCAGAGCAGCCGGCCGGGAAAATGCAGGATCGGCTTCAACTGCAGTTTGGAGTCACCCTCCTCGATTTTGTCCAGGTCCCGCAGCAGAAAGTGGCCGTCGTTGAGCATCCACAAATAGCGCGCTCGACCGTGCAGGGTCCATTGCGCCTCTGCCTCGACCTTGCCATCAGGCAGTGTTACAACGACGGCGCGAACCTGGCGCTTATCGATCCCGGAGCTTTCTTCGACTTTACGGTTCATCAGCCCCCGCACCTGAAACGTGAACAACAGCCGGTTTTCATCTACAAAATCAAGGCTGACGAGGCTGTTGTGCCGCCCCAGATAGAAGGTTCCGGGAGCGGAATATCCCAGTGCGCCGGCGGGAACCTCGAACCTGGGCGGCACGCTCGATTTCTCGGGAAGCTTGTCGTGGAATTTGTGCTGCCTGCGCACCGGAAGCTCGTCCGTCGGAAGAGGGGGATGCACCGGCTGTGGCTGGCCCGTCGAAGGGGTCGAACACAGCGGCATCACGGCAACGGCCAACCATAACCCCGCCCAAGGCGACAAGAGATGCAGCCGTTTCCCCATCGGACCCAATGTACGCTCATCCAGCCGCTCATGTTACGGCCGGGGGTGGATATCGTGATTCCTCCGGGACTGTTTTGCCCGGAAACCTGTGTTGGCGACGGGATAATAAAGGCTGCTCTGGGATTTCTCGTCGCTCTGGCGGCTCAGCGTCGATTGCGGCGGCCAGCCAGCGCGGAGGCGTTCCCTTTAGATGAAGACCATTCCAATCGCTTTGTCGCCGACGCGCAGCCGAGCACTGAACGTATTTCTCGGCCTTGTGCTCTCCCTCGTCTCCGTTCTCTCCTTTCTTGCGCTGGCCACTTATCATCCATCAGATCCGTCGATGAATACCGCGACGAGTGCGGATACGAGCCATGCCATCCGCAACTGGATCGGCCTCTTCGGGGCCTACCTGAGCGACCTCTTCCTGCAATTCCTTGGGATTACGACCTTTCTCCTTCCGCTGTGGATGGGAGGCTTAGGCTGGAGTTGGATGCGTTCGCGTTCCGGTGGTTCGGCATTGTTGCGCTGGATGGGAGTCGTGCTGGCCATCGTGTTCCTGCCCGCGGTGTTCGGCCTGCTTCCTTGGCATTGGCACTGGCTTCATGCCGTGCCGGTAGAAGGTGTGATCGGAAGAATCGTCGCCAGTACGCTGGTTGTTTATCTGAATACTCAGGGAGCGTGGGTGGTGTCTGCGGCGTTCGCGGTCGCGGGTGTCTACTTCGCCTCTGCAATCAGTTTTTGGGCTCTGAAGGCGGGCTTTGAAGATCGCTGGATCAACGTGATGGCATGGCGCGATCGCTGGCAAAACTGGCGCGAGGAACGCGCCGAACGGCGGCGGGAGCTTGAAGAGAGGCACGAGGAACAAACCCAGCCCGGCCCAGCGCAACGCCTGTTTTCCGGAGCGGTGGCGAACGCACCCGAGCCCGAGCCGGAACCGGCCGCACCTCGGTTGAGTCGCTTTGCAGCCTTCTTCAGCCGTAGAAACCGAAACCGCGCAGCGGAACCCGATCCAGTCGATGAGATTCCTGCCTTTCAGCGGATCGTCGCCAAGGGAAAAGAGGAGCCAATCCCTGCGCGCCGCGTAAGCATCTGGGAGCGCACGGTTGCCGAGTCCGGCAGCACGGCGCCAACTTCATCGATCCCGTCCGTCCCGGTTCCCCCTGCACCTGTGGCAGCTCCGCAACCGGCCTCGCGCAGCGTCGTCGAGATGCGTCCGGCTCAAGCGGTGAACCACGCGCCTAATCAGCCGGCGAGTCACGAAGTACGCCAGTCGCCGACTCCTGCTCCCGCCGCGCCGCATACGGGTTCTGAGATCGCGATACATGAGCGCGCAGACGCCGACGAGCGCAGCGTGACTGTGGCGCCCAAGAATGTCAGCGGCTTTAAGTTGCCACCGAGCACCTTGCTCAACTCCGGCTCCGGACCGCAGATTGTTCGCGAAGACGACCTTCGTGACGAAGCACGCGTGCTCGTCGAGAAATGCGCAGAGTTCGACGTGACCGGCCAGGTGGTGCAGATCAACCCGGGCCCGATGGTGACGACGTACGAGTTCAAGCCTGAAGCGGGCGTCAAATATAGCCGCGTAACTGGACTGGCCGAAGACCTCTGCCTCGCAATGCGAGCAGAGAGCATTCTGATTGAGCGCATGGCGGGCAAGAGCACGGTCGGCATCCAGGTGCCGAACCACGAGCGGGAGACCATTCACCTGCGCGATGTGCTCGAGTCGGAGACCTTTGCCAAGGCTCGCTCCCGGTTGACGCTGGCCATGGGAAAAGACATCAACGGCCGCATCGTCACGGCTGATCTGGCTTCGATGCCACACGTGCTCATCGCGGGTTCCACGGGCTCGGGCAAATCAGTGGCCATCAATGCCATGATCATGAGCCTGCTCTATCGAACGACACCGTCCCAGGTTAGGCTGATTCTTGTCGATCCCAAGCGCGTCGAACTCGGCATGTACGAGGGCATTCCTCATCTCTTCACTCCGATCATTACGGAGCCAAAACTCGCAGCCAATGCGTTGCGCAACGCCGTCCGCGAGATGGAACGCCGGCTGAAGCTGCTGGCAAGTCGCAGCGTCCGCAACATCGACCAGTACAACAAGTTGTTTGAGGGCGCCATGCCTTCGCTATTTTCAGAGGGTGACGACGAAGAGCCGCTGCCTTACATCGTCATCATCATTGACGAGCTTGCCGATCTGATGATGCTGGACCGCGCCAACGTTGAAGAATCAATCACACGACTGGCGCAGATGGCCCGCGCAGTGGGCATTCACCTGGTGCTGGCGACGCAGAGACCCAGTGTGGATGTCATCACGGGTCTGATCAAGGCGAACGTTCCGACGCGTATCAGTTTCCGGTTGGCAACGAAGGTGGACTCGAGAACGATTCTCGATACCAATGGCGCAGAAGCGCTCCTGGGCCGTGGCGACATGCTTTTTCTGCCTCCGGGAACCAGCCGCCTGCTGCGCCTTCATGCGCCCTATGTGAGCGAAAAGGAAACGGCCGCCGTGGTCGCGTTCTGGAAGGATCAAGGGATGGCCGAGTATGTGGAAGGCTTCCTTGAATCGCCACGGGAGGAGCGTGCAAACGTGGAGGGATCGAATGCCGACCCAGATGAGAATGACCCGTTGTTTGATGATGCGGTTCGCCTGGTCTTCGAATTCGGCAAGGCATCTACGTCGCTGTTGCAGCGGCGGCTAAGGATTGGTTATGGCCGCGCCGCGCACCTGATCGACTTGATGGAGCGAGATGGCCTGGTCGGGCCCGCAGACGGTTCTCGCCCTCGTGAATTACTAAAGGCACCAGGCTGGCTGCACGAGATCAGTGTTGCAGAAGAGTAAGCTCAAAGGTAGCAAGCGCGACACAAGGCTCACACGATGCTAGGCATAGGTGAAAAGCACGAACTGCCTAAGATTCTGCTGATCGATGACGATCTCCTCAGCCGCGAAGTAATCGCAACCGTCCTCACACTCCACGGACATATGGTTCAAACCGCCGACAGCGGCGAGGAAGCTCTTGAGCTGCTGGATGCCGGCACGTTTACGCCCGAAGTGATCCTGATGGACGCCCAACTTCCGGGATTGAAGGGAGTTTCACTCATCGAGCAGCTCCGCCAACGGAGCCAGGTGGACGTGTTTGTCATCAGCGGCAGCAAGGCCTCCCAGGAGATCACTGACGCGGCGGACGGTTTTCTGCAGAAGCCATTTGGTCCCGAAGACCTGCGGAGGCTGATCGAAGAACATGCTCCAAAACCGGAAGATCAGAGCCCGCCGGCCGATGAGCCGGTTATCAATCCCGAGACGCTGGCCCAATTCCGCCAGATGATGCCGGATAAGACCGTCCGCGAAATTTATGCGGCCGTCCTGACGGATTTGGAAAAGCGGCTTGCCGCCCTCGAATCTGCCATTGCAAGCGGGAACAGCGACGAAGTACGCCGGATCGGGCACGCTATCAAAGGCGGCTGCGGCATGGCGGGGGCCGCCCAGGCATCTCGAATTGGCGCATTTCTCGAGGCCAAGAGTGACCAATTGGATAACTGTGCGGTTGCGGTAGAAGACTTGTCCACAGCTACCCGAAAACTGGAGCGTATGCTGGAAAAGGAATTTCCTGCGTAGGGTACGTTCGCTTCAGCTCGCGGCGGCGTGGGATTTCCGATGATCGATTACAAAAGTGGACGGCTTACCCGCTATCCACCGCAGTAAAAAGGCCCTCGGAGGTTAGCGCTCACGTGGAACAACCAATCCGCATAGTGTTGGCAGATGACCATCCTGTAGTCCGTATCGGCGTTCGCAACATGCTCAACGAGATGGACGGCTTTGAGGTTGTCGGAGAAGCCGACGACGGCGACGACGCAATCACCCAGACCCTCGAGCTGACCCCGGACATCCTGCTTCTTGACGTTCAGATGCCGCGCCTGCCCGGCCTTGAAGCCATGCGCGCCATCATGAGCGGTTCGCCAACGGTCAAGATTCTGCTTCTCACGTCTACGATTACCACGCAGCAGATTATCGAGGCGCTCCACATCGGCGCGCGCGGAATCGTACTGAAAGACGCCCTTGCGGGCGCTCTGCACACAGCCATTCGCACGGTATATGCCGGCGACTACTGGATCGGCGGCAAGCGCGTGGTCAACCTGGTTTCCGCGTTGCACGAGCTTATGCGCCAGGCCCAGACCCCGCAGCGCAAGACCTACGGCCTGACCCCGCGCGAACTCGACGTGGTGGGTTGCATTGTGGAGGGTTGCAGCAATCGCGATATCGCGAAGCAGTTCACCCTCAGCGAGGAGACCGTAAAGCGCCATCTGTCCAATATCTTCGACAAGACCGGTGTTTCCACGCGTCTTGAGCTGGCTCTTTTTGCGATCGCGCATCAGTTGGTCGCCCCGCAGCAGTAGAAAGCAATCTCCTGCAATTCCACTCGGCCATGCCCGGGTGGAATTTTTTCTTTTGCGCGGGAATAAATCGAGGCTGCTCCAGTTCTATGCAGTGAAGGAGCAACCGATGAAAAGATTCCTTAACTGGATTACCCACCCTCCCACGAATGGACCTCGCAGCGTTCTGATTCTGAGATTGATGGCTGGCGGCGTCTTCTTCTGGGAAGGCCTGCTCAAATTCACCTACACCAACCAGGGCGTCGGCCGATTTACCAAGCTCGGCATTCCTTTTCCCCATTTCACTGCGAATTTCGTAGGCGGGCTCGAAATCGTCGGAGGCCTCCTGTTTCTTTCCGGCCTTTTGACCCGGTTCATTGCGATTCCATTCGTCTTCGAGATGATCGTGGCAATCCTGTCGACCAAGATCGCGCTTTATCTCGGAACATCGCCACTCCCGCTGCCTCCAGCGCCTCCCAAGGTGGGCTTCTGGGCCGTGTTGCACGAAATTCGTTCGGACTATGCGCAGATACTCACCAGCGCGTATCTGCTGATCAACGGACCGGGCAGGTGGTCTCTCGACGCAGTTCTCTTTGGAAAGGAGAAGGCCCGGATTGCCCCTCGTGTTAGCACAACCCGCGCGGTGGATTTGCCCGCAACAACCGGCGATTAAGCCTTGGCCGGATAATTTCCCGCTGGGATACACTGTTCACTCTGTGACCGAGCGCGCAGGCGATACCGGGTCTTTTGAAGAGCTGGCGATGCCACACTTCGCCAGACTCTTCAACTTCGCCTGCTGGCTCACCGCCGAAAAAGCTGCCGCTGAGGACCTTGTCCAGGAGACCTACATGAAGGCTCTCCGGGGATTTTCCGGGTTCCAGCAGGGCACGAACTTCCGCGCATGGATCTACAGGATCTTGCGCAATACGTTTCTGACCTCGCAGGCCGGCCTGAAGAACTCGACTTCGATCGACGACGATGAGATAGCCTTCGAGCCTTCGACTGACGTCACCCCCGAAGCAATCCTGATTGCGCAGGTCGAACAGGAGACAATCCGGCGAGCGCTGGAGCAGCTTCCGCTCAACTCTCGCGAAGTTATCCTGCTGTGCGATCTCGAGGAAATGAGCTATCAGGAGATCTCGCAAACGATCGGCGTTCCCATCGGCACCGTGATGTCCCGCATCGCACGCGCGCGCAAATCGCTGCGCACATTGCTCGGCAGCAGAAAGGAGGCGACACAGCGATGACCTGCGAAGAAGTCGGCCGGATGCTCGATGCATACGTTGACGAAAACTGCTCGCCCGAGGAGCGAACCGCTATCGAAGCGCATCTGCACAGTTGCACTTCCTGTGCCTCAGCGGCACTAAGGCGCCTCCAGATGAAACGCGCTACGCGCGCCGCAGCCGCACGCTACTCTCCATCGCCCGACTTCCGGCGCCGCATTGAAGAGAGCATCCGGGCGAAGCAGAGGCCCGCGCACTGGTTTTCTTGGGGCCGTCCGCTGGCTGCCTTGGCAACAGCGATGCTCGTCGTTGCTGTCTCAATCGGCCTTTGGACGCGGCACACTGCGCGCGAGCAGGCGATGACGGAGTTGCTGGACCTGCATGTTGCGATCGCAGCCAGTTCCAACCCCGTCGACGTTGTGTCATCCGATCGACATACAGTCAAGCCGTGGTTTCAGGGAAAGCTGCCTTTCGCTTTCAACCTGCCCGAACTGGCGAACACACCATACACCCTCATCGGTGGCAAGCTCGTGTTTCTCGGCCGCAATCCCAGCGCTCAGTTGCTTTTCTCGGTGCGCAAGCACGATCTTTCTGTCTTCATCGCGGAACAGAACCGCAGCTTTCCAATGCTTGACTCGCGAGTCCATTCCGATCGCGAGAAAGGGTTCAGCACGGAGAGCTGGGTGCGGGACGGCCTGCGCTACGTGATCATCAGCGATACTTCGCCTCAGGATGTCCGCGCCCTCGGCGAGCTTCTCAGGTCTGCTGCAAACCAATGAACACTTTCGGCAGGTGGCCCACTCACCTACTCGCCACTCGTCATTCACCAGCAGAGATGAACGTCTGTGCCCCATTCATCGCGGCCTCTTCGCGATCAGTGGGCCTCGTAGCCAAGCCGTCCACACCGACCCCATTTCTACCACTCCTCGAATAGCGAAGCACGGCAACTCACCCTTTCAAAATAAATTCTCCCACTTTGCAGATCATTAGCCTCGAATGGCGCACGATAAATACAGGACAGTCCGAGGCCGGAAGACCCAGGCATTCAAGATCGCTTTGGGAGGGGTACCCCCGGTCAAAAAAAATTTCTGTGGAAATTTGCCGATGATTACGTGCTTTTGTGAAACACCCAACCACGCTCTGCAGCAACGATCTCAAACCCGCATCACGGTCCCTTCCCACGATCCGTCGTCCTGTACGACGAACACTGCGAGGAGTCGAAGGCTCTGCGCCTGCTGTTGCGGTGTAGGTGTTCCGACTCGGGTCTGAAAGTGGGGACTTCCGGATTATCCACGATACTCCCGCAACGCGCACTAATCATTGTGGCAGCGGCGAAATCGCCACAGTGGCCACTGTTTGGCTTAAGCTGAAGGGATAGGCTCATTCGCATTGGTATAGCAGCAGCGGAGTGTGCGCGTATCGTTTGGAGAATGCATATAGCGAGGCGGGCAGTGGTTGTTCTGAGTCTGATCGTTCTCGTCGCCGTAGCTGCTCGTCCTCAATCTTCGACGGGGTCTTCCGCACATGTCGTCACGCCACAGGTTCGACCCGCTCTTCCTCAAGTGCTGTTGGCTCCACGTGCGCAGCAGGATGCCCTCTCACGTGAGAAGGTAGAGGCGGATGATACGCGGAGGCAGGCACAAGAGCAGGAGGAACAAAGATTGGTGCAGGAGACTCGATCGCGTGGGTATTGGGTTGATCCCGCGACCAAACTTATGTGGGACGGGCGCGACAATGGCATAGCTGTGACTTGGCACAAGGCAGCGAGTTACTGCCGAGACCTTCGCTTGGCTGGGTATTCCGACTGGAGATTGGCAACGCTCGACGAGTTGGCAAGTCTCGTTGATCAAGGCGCGACTTGCCCGGATCGATTCGGCCATATCGAGACGTGCCCTATCAACTTCGGCAATGTTCGCCCTCATGTGCGAGGCGGCTTGTCATTGACAGGGAACCCATGGAGCAGTAACCGGGAGATTAATCGCTTCGGAAAACCGTACGGAGATGGGTGGTTTTTCGATTTCGTCACCTCGAAGCCTTCGGGCGATTTACAGAATTTTCGCAACATGAAGTACGCGCTATGCGTGCGTCGCCCCTGAGAGCCTTCTGGCATTTGATCTGCTCGCCTGATTGCGGTCGAATTACCGCTTACCCGGAAGTATCAAAAAAACAGGATGCTCGCCAAATCCCGACCTTAGCTTCTCTCCTCCTGCTACACGTCCAGAAACTGTTTTGCCAGCCGATCCAATAGTCCGTCGGTAGCATCGCAGACTCCGGTGTGGACGGGCGAGGGCTGAATGATCGTACTGCGCGGCGAGATGATCCAGTGGAAGCGTTCGCGCAGGGGGAGTTTCGCAATAGGTCCCGCTGCGGGATCGCCGTCACAGATACGCTGCACGGCTTCAAGATGCTGTTTCGCGAGTTCGACATCGGTGTCAGGCCACAGCGCTTTCAGCCGGTCTGCATTCAGATGAATCCGTGCGGCGAGATAACGCCTCTCAAGGCAAAAGACAACCACCCCGGCATTGATGAACTCCTGCCGCTCGACGCGTGGCACCACGCGCAGAATGGCGTAGTCAAACGAGGCGGGAGTGGGCACGGATTGCCTCCTGTTCAAAGATTTCTGAAGCTTCGAGTCTTCGTTTGAAGAAATCCAGATACGCTGCCCGCCGCGTGGCGGCGCTCATTTCGCCCGGTATGCTTTCAAGCCACGGGTCCGGCACCTCACTCACAATCCCGGCAAGGATTTCGCGAGTGAGACGCTCGCGAGCGATCGCCGCCGCGGACGGGATCTCCGCTGCCCACGGCAACAAAACGTGATGCTCAACCTGATCGAAGGGCGATTTGATCTTTTTCTCCATGCTCGACCAGTCATGATGGAAGAACAGCGCGGCGCCGTGATCAATGGGATAGAGCTTGCGATGCCACACCAGCAGATTCGCATTTCGCGGCGTACGATCTACATTCTGAACAAAGGAATCGAACCACACGATCATCGAAGCCTCGGCGGCCGGGGCTGTATCGCGCGCCGCCGGATCAAACATCGTTGAGCCGGGGAGGTAGTCGAGTGCA
>Ga0207691_10006486_pt1 | contig 11296 bp, 9 predicted proteins | sample KBSM13metaG_FD_184327 | JGI IMG/M metagenome (GOLD analysis project Ga0207691, IMG submission 184327) | Miscanthus rhizosphere microbial communities from Kellogg Biological Station, Michigan, USA - KBS M1-3 metaG (SPAdes) (version 2) | ecosystem: Host-associated > Plants > Roots > Rhizosphere >...
GGCAGAATTCAGAGCGCGATTGCGTTTACCAATACCGCGTAATGCCCAGCTCGCAGCTTTCTTCACAAAATTACGGTCATCCGTCGCGGCACGCTCAATCAAGCGAAGGCTGCGGAGAAATGGTTTATCGGGGGCGTTCTTGTCGTGGAGCGCGAGACTGGCGAGCAGGGCAAAAGCCGCGCGCTTCACAAATTCGCGCTGGCCGCTGCTCCATTGCTCGACTTTTGCCCAGGCGTGTGGGGATTTATCGAAAAGATGAAAACAGAGCGTGTCGCAAATCGCCCAGTTATCGAAATCGCGCGCCCAGCGATCCATCAGGGCAGGCGTGATTCGCGCCGGCTCGGAAATGAACGCTGTGAGCATGCGCGCCTCATAGATGTTCGTCTTCCAAAGCGCCAGGGCGAGCGAGTGATTGCGACCGATGCGTTTGGCGAGCGCGCGAATATCGGCCACCGAAACTCCAAGGACGTTCTCGGCCACAATCGCATAGCGCGCCAAACCTTCGCGCCCACGCTTGGTGCCTCGCTTCTTTAGCGCGGCGACGATTGACTCGATATCGTTTTCCATGGGCCTGAAACACGTGAGGACGATTGCAGCTCACGGCTAATCGCTTTCCATTGCGCTTCGACGAGCAACGATCGAATCGAGCTCGGCTTATTCTCCCAACCATCCTCCACCGCCCGTCGAGCGAACATTGTGTGAGGCGACCGCTCGCGTCGGACGCATGTGAACAAAGAAATATTTCCCGTTGATCTGCTCGGCGATGAAATGCCCCTTTGACTGGGCCGCCAGAAGCTCCCGATAAACGATCGGCCGAACATTGAAAAACCGGTAAACCGCTCCCCGCGTGAACTCGATTTCCAGCGCCTGCAGAGTTCGGCTGTAGCCGACGCTGGCGACATTGCTCGATTGGACTCTGACACGCGGAATTCTCGACAATTCTGTGCCCACTTCTTCTGCCAAAGCGAGTCGACTGAGGAGAAAGAACAGTGTGAGAAAAACGGCCCGGCGGGATGGATTCATCCGGCCGTGATAAGCAACCAACGCCGGGCCGTCGAGCGCAAAAATCAGCTCAGCCCAACAACACAACTTGGGCATCGTCGCCCTGTTTACGGCAACCACCCGCCCGTCGCCTGCACCGACCCGAGCTGCTCGCGCGGACTTACCCAAATGGCCACCGCCAGACGCGCCCCGGACTCATTCGAAGTCGGAATCGTTAGGCGAGCGCGTTCCGCGTCACCGTCGCGTTCCATAGCAGCATCGCGCAGAGCGAGCACAACGAAATCGTGCTTTAGATCGCGTCCTCGATTTTCGCCCGCATCAACTTTTGATGAAACCCCCGATCCGAGCAGCGCCAGATGCGCATCCCAATTCCCGGCTGCCGCGTTGGTCGGTCGAAATTCAACCGCGAAGTTCTTCCCGTCGGTTGCTTTCGCAAGCAGAACACCGGAAGCCTTTTCGTTAGGCACGGAAACGTTCGTGCTCGACCAGTCGCGCAGTTCGCGGCCGTTCTGGACGACGCACGGCGTGTAAACCGATTCGTTTTTCCAAAGCTCGGCATAATGAAGTTGGCGTTCGGTCCATTGCTTGGACGCAAAACGGTCGCGCCAGCCAAGCCGGTCCCAGTAATCGACGTGAAACGCGAGCGGCACGAAATTTTTCCACAATCCCGAATTGTCTTTCAGCCGGCTGATCCACGCCTCAGCCGGCGGACAACTGCTGCAACCTTCAGAGGTGTAAAGCTCGATCAGGGCGGTCTGCTGCGAACCGCTCTCAAATTTCGTTTCAGTAGCGGAAGAAAGCATGCTCGTGCCTAACAATAATGCGAGGCTGAATAAAAATCGCTTCATTTGAAATGAGAGTCGTGGCCGCAGTCCAATATTCCCGGATCTATCGCCGGGCACAATCAACCACAGTGTCGCCGGAGCCGCTTCGCTGTGCGAAGCGCGGCCATGCGCTCGGCTGGCACAATCTTATCTCACGTCGCCCACTCGCCACGGCGAATTCGTGCTACGGCGAACAGGACGAAGGCTACAAATTCAGAATGTGTTTGATCCCGCGGATCGGGATCACCACCCACCCGGGTCGATGATTCAATTCGTAACCGACTTCGTAGACCGCTTTGTCGATGAGATAGGCTTCGAGAATAACTTGGAGCTCACTCTCCTTGTCGGGGAGAAAGCCTGCACCGGCCGTGACCTTCAAATAACTTTCGAGAAAGGTCGCGCTCATTTGTCGATACCAAACGTCCGCCCAGCGCTCGAGGAAAGGCGCGTCCTCGGCTCGGATCGTTGGGCGCCAGAGCGCGCTGTAGGCCGCATATTGGAAAGAGCGCATCATCCCGGCCACATCACGCAAGGCGGAACGCTTTAGTTTTCGCTCGCTCAACGGCCGAGCCGGTTCGCCTTCGAAGTCGAGGATCACAAAATCTTTCCCGGTGAAAAGCACCTGGCCAAGATGAAAATCGCCATGGATCCGGATCTTGCTCGCGGGCGCATTCTGCTCCAGAAGCCGCCGTTCACTCGCCAGGATCTTCTCTTCGGCCGCGAGGACCTGCTTCGCCTCTTCGCGAAATGTTTCCGGCAACTCGGGCAGCTTCTTTTGCAAGAGAGCAAAAACGCGACGCAATGAAGCGCGCATTGATTGATACACCGAACGCTGCGCCATCGTGTTAAACGGCTCTGGCGCAAAGCCGTCGTCCGCTGGCTCCGAGGCCAGCGCGAGGTGCATTTCGCCGGTGCGCTGTCCAAGCAACTTGGCCTTCTCCGGATAAACCCCGCCGAGAAGTTCCTCGAGCAGCGGACCGGGCGCGGTCAAATCCGCCTGGAGATCACCCTTCCGCGCCAGCACCTGTTCGAAATAGCGGCCGACTGCGTCGAGCGTGAGCGCCCAAGCATCGCCCTCGTTAGGCACGGCACCCTGGAGTAACGCTACAACCGTGGGTTCCGCACCGGAACGTCTGTATTCGACCGCGCCGGCGAAAGCCGGAACATGCGCAAACTGGCGGCGCTCGGTCAGGAAGCGAGTCACATCGACATCGGGATTTACGCCATCCTCCAGCTTGCGATAGAGCTTAAGGAAAAAGCGGTTCTCAAAAAGCATGGAGGAGTTGCTCTGGTCAGCGTCCACCACCTGCGAAGTCGGGACACCGTCGTTTGGCTCCTGCGCAAGAAGGTCGCTGCTCACTCCGACCAGTTGTCCGTTGCGTCCTTTCAACACCAAGCCACCGGCCATGAGTCGAAATATCTTTTCTCGAAAATCCGGGTCCCAAATGGCGTCGTATAAAACGCCGTGCTCGCCAACGCGAGCGATGACAGCTCCCGGTGTACTGCGCGCCAGCGCTTCAGCAGTGGGTCCGGCCTCGAGCTGAATCGCGAGCGAATAAACATCGGGCGCGCCATCGGTATAAGCGACCTGGAGCAACCAAAGCTGACCCGCTTCCTCGGCCACCGGGATTTGCTCGATGATTTTCATTTCGCGAATGTTGCGCGCCTTCGCACCGAACCATCGGCACGTGCGCAGGTAGGCCGGAAGGATTTCCCGCTCGAGTCGGGTGCGCTCGTGGTTAGCCATCAGCGCCGACAATTGCGGCTCCGCCTCAATCCGGGGCACTATGCGTTTTTTGGCAGGCCGCTTTTCCTTCTGCGTCTGGAATCCGAACCAGAAATGGCCATGCGGCGCCATCGTTAGGGGATAAAGCGCTTTCTTAACCGGCGGAAACTTATTGCGACTGAAAACTTCCACCGGCACGCAGCTGGAAAAACGAGAAAGATCCAGTTCGACCGATTGAGAAAAGCGCGAAAGATTCACGACGACAAGAATCGTCTCGTCTTCGTAGCTCCGGAGAAATGCGAGCACCTTCGCGTTTTCCGGATGCAAAAACTCGATCGAACCGCGGGAAAACGCGCGATAATTTTTCCGCATCGCGATGACGCGCCGCATCCACCAGAGGAGTGACGACAAATTCTTCTGCTGGTTTTCAACGTTGATCGCTTCGTAGTGATATTCCGGATCGATCGTGATCGGCAGGTAAAGCTGTTGCGGATTCGCTCTCGAAAAACCGGCGTTGCGATCGCTGCTCCATTGCATCGGGGTGCGGCAGCCGTTCCGATCGCCGAGGTAGAAATTGTCGCCCATTCCAATTTCATCGCCGTAATAGAGGACCGGCGTTCCCGGCATCGAGAAGAGAAGAATATTGAGCAGCTCGATCTTGCGCCGGCTATTCGCGAGGAGCGGCGCGAGCCGTCGCCGAATCCCAAGATTGATCCGCGCCGTCCGATCCGTCGCGTAAACGCGCCACATATAATCGCGCTCTTCGTCCGTCACCATCTCGAGCGTTAACTCGTCGTGATTTCGCAAGAACATCGCCCACTGGCAGTTGTCGGGAATGGCCGGCGTCTGCTCGAGAATGTCGATGATCGGGAACCGATCCTCCATCTGTAGCGACATGAACATCCGCGGCATAAGCGGGAAATGGAAATTCATGTGCGACTCGTCGCCGGCGCCGAAATATTCCACCGCGTCCTCCGGCCATTGATTCGCTTCCGCGAGCAACATGCGACCGGGAAATTTCGACTCCATATGCGCGCGCAGCTTCTTCAAGTAGACGTGCGTCTCGGGGAGGTTCTCGCAATTGGTTCCTTCGCGTTCGTAGAGATACGGAATCGCATCGAGACGTAGACCGTCGACGCCCATGGCCAACCAAAAATCGAGCACCTTCTGAACGGTCTCGTGCACCGCGGGGTTGTCGAAATTCAAATCCGGCTGGTGCGAATAAAAGCGATGCCAGTAATACGCCTTCGCGACCGGATCCCACGTCCAATTGGAAGTTTCGAAATCCTTGAAAATAATCCGCGCACCCTTGTAACGCTCGGCCGTATCGCTCCAGACATAGATGTCGCGCTCGGGCGATCCCGGTGCAGCGCGCCGCGATTTCTGAAACCACGGATTCTGATCCGAGGTGTGATTGATCACCAACTCCGTGATGACGCGCAACCCGCGCTCGTGCGCTGCCGCCAGAAACGCCTGAAAATCCGCCAGCGTGCCGAAGTTCGGATTAACGTCAAAATAATCGGCGATGTCGTAGCCGTCATCGCGCATAGGCGAAGGGTAAAAAGGCAGCAACCAAAGAGCCGTCACGCCTAGCTCTTGAAGATAATCGAGCCGTTCGATCAGCCCGCGGAAGTCCCCCATCCCGTCCCCGCTGCTGTCTTGGAAGGTCTTAACATGCAGCTCGTAGATGATCGCGTCCTTGTACCAAAGCGGATCCTGAGCGAGGACATCATCGGCCATGCGGTGAATCTTTGCCGCTGAACGCGACGGGCGCAATGCCTCGCCCTCGCCGGAAAGCGTTTTATGGAACCGGGGACGACATCCACCTGAGCCGGATCGTCCCCACAAAACGCCAATCCGCTTGCCCGGCCGTTGTATCAGAAGATCCACGCAGACGCTTGGCGATTCTGGACAAACACGGGCGGCTCGACGCGCGTGCGATCCCACTGGATTCCTGGCTTGACTATTTGCTGTAACCTTGAAATTCTGACCTCGCGCCAAGTTCGTTAGGCGTCTCCAATCCACGCTTAACCCTCTTCCCGCAGGGTAAGCCGCGAGCACAGGATTCGCTCGCGCGACCGAGGCGTTGGTGATGGAAGTAACGCTTAATTGTCGGAGCCGTTCCGACCGGAGGATTCGGTCGTGCACCAGTTTTTTGCAAAAATCACCGAATTACGCGGGTTTTTTACAATTCCGGGCGCTTTTTTCTTTTGGAAGAACTGAAGATATATCCTGCCCGGCTCTAACGCGATTCGGGCCTAACGAAAGAAAATAACCCATAATGAAACAACCCACTACCTACAAAGGAAGCGCGGTGCTGCGCTCATTTGGAGCCACATTCATCGCAGGCATTCTGCTGGCGTTTCTGCTTTTAACGGCCAGACCCGTTTTTGCCGGCAGTACGACCTGGAACGTAAACCTGACCAGCGGCCATCCGGCAAGCGGCGGCTGGACGGCGACCGGCAGCCTGGCTACTGGGCGTTACGCACATACCGCGACGTTGCTGCCCAACGGCAGGGTGCTCGTCGCAGGCGGTTGGGGCGACGAGGGCATTCTCGCGAGCGCGGAGCTCTACGATCCGGCGAGCGGAACTTGGACGGCGACCGGTAGCCTCGCCACCGCGCGCAATTTGCACACGGCAACGTTGCTGCCTAACGGCAAGGTGCTCGTCGCAGGCGGCCAGGGTATCGACTACAACCCTACCGCGAGCGCGGAACTCTACGATCTGGTGAGCGGAACTTGGTCGCCGACTGGCAGCCTCGCCGCCGGACGCGTCGATCACACGGCGACGCTGCTGCCCGACGGCAAGGTGCTCGTCGCAGGCGGTTACGATCGCGACGCTCTCGCGAGCGCGGAGCTCTACGATCCAGCGAGCGCGACTTGGTCGGCCACCGGCAGCCTCGCCACCGCCCGCACTCGGCACACGGGCGACGTTGCTGCCCAACGGCAAGGTGCTCGTCGCAGGTGGTAGTGGCCACCGGGGCTTTCCCGCGATCGCGGAACTCTACGATTCGGCAAGCGGGACTTGGACGGCCACCGGCAGCCTCGCCACCGCCCGCGCTTACCACGAGGCGACGCTGCTGCCCAACGGCAAAGTGCTCATCGCAGGCGGTTACCACGGCGACTTCGCCCCTCTCGCGAAAGCGGAGCTCTACGATCCGGCGAGCGCGACTTGGACGTCGACCGGCACCCTCGCCATCCCACGCTATGGCCACACGGCGACGTTGCTGTTCAACGGCACAGTGCTCGTCGCAGGCGGTTTTAACCGAAACGGCTGGATTGCAGGCGCGGAAGTGTATGATTCGGCGAGCGGGACCTGGACAGCCACGGGCCGCCTCACCACCGGGGCTTACGAACATACCGCGACGTTGCTGCCTAACGGCAAGGTGCTCGTCGCAGGCGGTGTTAACGCCCATGGCCATCCCGGAGAACTCTCGCGCGCGGAACTCTACGATGTCGGTCCAGGGTTCAGCAGTGGGCCGTGGCAGAATAAGATCGACAGCTTATGACTCACTAACAGCGAGCGCCTCCTGCTCAAGGGCTCGCTCTTCCCAAGGTATCTCGCAGCTTCCAGCGGCAACACCCTGGACAGCCAGATTGTCTTTGGTCCGGTCGATCCTGTCGACGGCTCCTTGGACACAAGTTCGCTTGTCTGCCGGTGAAAGGCTTTCCGCATGGCCCGGTACTGGTGACTGTCTTTATCAACGGCATCTGGAGCCAGGCAGCATATTTGGTCGTCGAGAAATACGACCCGCAAAAGCAGGTGAAGAACTTGAAGGCTAAGACTATGAAAACATTATATCCTTTAATTCCCGATCTTCAGACGACTAGGCGGTTGCTTCGAGCGCCGCAGCACACGGGGCCAGACCGAGATTGAGTTCCAAATGTTTGCCGGTTGTCAGCGTGCCGGTCGGGTCAGCGCCTGATCGTACTGCCCGGCCTTGATTCGATCGAGCACTTGCTTGAACGGCACGCGCGAGATGATGCAACCGCCGATCGTCTCGACCTCGCCATCCGGCCCATGGAAATCCTTGGCCGCTCGCTCGTAAGCGGCACGGTCGTGAACGCGCAATCCAAGCAACGCGTAGAGCTGGCCGGCCGGCGTCGCGTTTGTTAGCAAACTTTCAAGTTTCGGCGTCGCCTCCGAGTCCGCCAAAAGATTGCGCAGGGCGCGCTCCCCTTCCGAGGTCGTTCCGGCGATTCCGATTCCGCCAATGGCAAAGCTCTCGACCCGGCGCAACTGATCGACCGGATCCGATGCCGCCGAAGTGACCCGCGCGGAAATAAAGATAAACGCGCAAACAAACAGCCAGGCTGTCGATCGAAAGACGCGAATTTGATGACTCATAACGTGCATTCCTAACAATAAACACTTCCGCCGGACATTTCTTAATCTCGGCTTCAGAAGTGTCCTGCGCCTGAACCATTTATCTGCTGATTCAATGCTTGACAACTTTTCGCGCCCCAGCCTCTAATCGTGTTCGTCCGAAGTCCCGCTCGAAATCCCGACCCGCTTCCAAAAGGCAGAGGGTGGATTGAGCCGGCCTTGTCCTGAGAGGCTCCGGTAAGAAAAATCGGAGGTCTCATATTCACGCGTCACCCCATAGAACTTTAGCGCAAGAGCTTCCCTTGGCGCGGGAGGGGTTTCGCGTGAACGAACGGCTTGCCAGTCGAAGTCGCTACCCTTCAACAGTAGAGGCAGGGCCTGTCCTGCAATTGCGGCACCCTAGCGATAATCGCTCGAAACACCACAAAGCCGATGAAGCGATGCTCCGGGCTCTGGGCCGAGCAAAATGCTGGCGCCAACAACACCGCCGCCGGCAGCCTGGCGCTCGTCAGCAACACGACCGGCAATTCCCAATACCGCGATTGGCGCCAGCGCGCTCTTCTTTAACACCAGTGGCGAGAGCAATATCGCGATCGGCCCGTCGGCCGGCTTTAATCTCACCACCGGTTCGAATAACATCGATATCGGTAACAAAGGCGTGGCAGCCGAATCCAATACCATCCGGATCGGCAAGAAAGGCACTCAAACCGCCGCCTATCTTGCGGGAATCAGGGGGACAACGGTTGCTGGTGGCATAGGAGTCCTTATCGACAATAACGGCCGGCTAGGCACGAGTACTTCATCGGCGCGCTTCAAGGAAGCGATCAAACCGATGGACAAGGCAAGCGAGGCTGTCCTCGCTTTGCAGCCGGTCACCTTTCATTATAGGAAGGAGCTCGATCCCGAATCGATTCCACAGTTTGGGTTGGTGGCGGAAGACGTAGCGAAGGTTAGCCCGGATCTCGTGGCTCGTGACGATGACGGCAAGCCTTACAGTGTCCGCTATGAAGCCGTGAACGCGATGTTACTTAACGAGTTTCTCAAGGAGCATCGCCAGGTAGAGGCGGAAGGAAATGAGATAGGCAACCTCAAAGCGACCGTGACTGAACTTATCAGCGCGTTGAAAGCTCAGGCGGTGGAGATTCAGAAAATCAATGCATGCCTGGTAAGATATCAAGCCGCGTCGAATGTCGTTGTAGCACAGTCAGCAAAGAACCCATCTGAAAGATAAGATAGGCATGAAAACACTGCTTCCATCGAATAGTCGGATCTATTTAGTTCATCCCTCCATGAAGGAGCAGGACAGAGATCCAAGCCGTCACGGCGTAAATCGACGGCACGAAAGCCGAATAGATACGGCCGAGACGAACAAGACTTCGGCATTCGCCAGACTGGCCAGGATGCCAATCATCGTCCCTGTTCGCCTTCGGCGCCTAAAGGTAGCGCGCGCAACCGACGCGGTTGCCCGACAATCTGGCGCAATCATCCTGGACGGCGTAACAGAAGTGTTACAAGACTTCGATTGAATAGGCTGAGCCGCATCCGTACAGAAGGCTAGAAACGAAAGGAATATCATGCAAACCACCCACTACAAACTCAACCAATTCGTTATCCTCTGCCGCGGCATTGGCGCAGCGGCGAGTATGCTGGCTCTGTTTGCCAATGTTCAAACAATGAAGGCGGCCGATGGAGACCTCGACCCGACATTCGGCGTCGGCGGCAAGGTGATGACCGATTTCAACCATAGCACTGACTGGGCGAACGCCGTGGCCATCCAGCCAGATGGCAAGTTTGTTGTTGTTGGGACAACTTACAAACAGAACGACTTTTCCGACGAGGATTTTGCCGTCGCTCGCTACAATACAGATGGAACACTGGATTCCAGCTTTGGCAGCGGGGGCAAAGTACACACAGATTTTCCCGGTCTTGCCGCAGTGCCTTCTTCGGTGCTGCTCCAGCCCGACGCGAAGATCCTGGTGGTGGGCGGCGCATATCCTCTCTTCACCTTCCTGGGAAACATTGAGATGGTGCGTTACAATTCCAATGGCAATCTCGATCGTTCCTTTGGCGACAACGGCATCGTCACCACCGTTCTCGATGCTGGCAGTTACGCGAATGCGGTGGTCCAGCAATCTGACGGCAAAATCATTGTGGCCGGGACACTGTTTGTCGATGTCGTTATTGGGGACCAGTCCGATACCGATTTTGTGCTCGTTCGTTATAACCGAAACGGGAGTTTGGATACGACCTTTGGCAACGGCGGCGTCGTTTCGACCGACTTCTTCGGCAGAGAAGACGATGCCTTCTCCGTCCTCCTTCAGCCGGATGGAAAGATCGTCGCAGTCGGCTCGGCGAATGATCCTGCCAGCTACTACGACTTTGCGGCTGTGCGCTATCTCAATAATGGCACGATCGATGAGACATTCGGCACTTCCGGCACGGTGACGACTGATTTCGGAGACCAAAACTTCGATCGTGCGCGCTCGGCTGTGCTTCTGCCTAACGGTAAGATCATCGCCGCGGGCTTCGCTATCTCGCAGGGTGGCGGAGTGCAGAATTTCGCGGTTGCCCGTTATACCAAGGATGGCGTTCTGGATAATGGGTTCAGTAACGATGGCAAACAGCAAATCACTTTCGATAATTGCTGCCAGAGTGCGAATCAGGTCCTCCTTCAACCCGATGGTAAGATCATTACGGTGGGCTATGCCAATACCGAGGATTCCGATTCCGACTTCCTTCTGGCGCGTTTGAATCCGAATGGCTCGCTCGATTCAACCTTTGGTGTCGCCGGCAAAGTGCGCACTTCCTTTGGCGATCTGAATGGCGGCGCGAACGGAGCCGCCCTGCAACAGGATGGGAAAATTGTGGCCGTCGGGTTCCAGGCGACTTTTAGCAACCAGTGGAGTGAATTTGCCCTGGCACGCTATCTGGACGGCCAGTAAGCCGTAACAGCCAAGACTAGCTCAACAGGAAATGATGGGCCGCTCTCCAGCGGCCCGTCGATGATGCAAATCCATGGTATTAACCACGGATTGCACGGATAACTCGGATGAGAAAGGAAGAGTTACTCCGGCGTCTTCGCTAGAGATTATCGGTGCAATCCGCGTAATCCGTCGTTCTGCTCTTTGAAGTTTACGATTGACAAGGGCTCGCCCGAAACGTGGACTGGTATCAGATCTGAATCCGGCGGAGACGCTTTTTCACCTGGGGAGCATCCCCCACCTCTTTCAGACCTGGAAACGAAGCGCAACCACCGGGCGGAGGAGCAAGACAAATGAAAAACGAGGCTTCAATCGCAAACCGAGTTATACAAGCGGCGGATTCGGAGCAGAGACAAGAAATCAGGGCTCTGGCGGTGGCTCTCAAAGAGCAAGCCACGCAGCTCCCGAAAGTCAGAGAACAGAGTGCTTCCCGCAG
>Ga0207691_10006490_pt1 | contig 11293 bp, 8 predicted proteins | sample KBSM13metaG_FD_184327 | JGI IMG/M metagenome (GOLD analysis project Ga0207691, IMG submission 184327) | Miscanthus rhizosphere microbial communities from Kellogg Biological Station, Michigan, USA - KBS M1-3 metaG (SPAdes) (version 2) | ecosystem: Host-associated > Plants > Roots > Rhizosphere >...
ATCGCCCTCGCTTGTGATCGCGATGACCGATCCGCCGCGTGCCTTGGCCTCCTGGACGTTGCCCAGCATCTTTTCGAACACGGCGTCGTCGGGGGCCACCGCCACGACAGGCATGTTCTCGTCGATGAGCGCGATCGGTCCGTGCTTCATTTCGCCGGCAGGGTAGCCCTCGGCGTGGATGTACGAGATTTCCTTCAGCTTGAGCGCTCCCTCGAGGGCGATCGGGTAGTTGAATCCACGTCCCAGGAAGAGAAAGTCACGACGCGAGTGAAACCTCTCTGCAACACGCTCCATGGCCGCGGACGCGCGAATGGCTTGATCGATGACGTGCGGCAGTTGCAGGAGCGCGTCGATGTGAGACCGCATCTCGTCCTGAGAAAGCGTGCCGCGCACCTGCGCCATGTAGAGCGCGAGAAGTTGCAGCGCCACGAGCTGTGACGTGAAGGCCTTGGTCGAGGCGACGCCGATCTCCGGGCCGGCGTGCGTGTACACCGTGCCGTCGGTCTCTCGCGTCGCCATGCTGCCGACGACGTTGCAGATGGCCAGGCTGGCGACGCCCTGTCGCTTCGCTTCTCGAAGGGATGCGAGGGTGTCGGCCGTTTCGCCGGACTGCGTGATGACGATCGTCAGTTCGTCCCGATCGACGATGGCGTTTCGATAACGATACTCCGAGCCGTAATCCACTTCGACCGGAATGCGCGCCAGCGTTTCGATCAGGAACTTGCCGACAAGACCCGCATGCCAGGATGTTCCACACGCGATGATCGTGATCTGGCGAAGTTTGCGGAAGAGCTCCTCTGAGAGGTTGATCTCCTCCAGGAAAATCTGAGCCCGTTCCAGAGATACGCGTCCCAGGATCGTGTCGCGCGCGGCCGTCGGCTGCTCAAAGATTTCCTTGAGCATGAAGTGCTTGTGCCCACCCTTCTCCGCCGCGATCGGATCCCACAGTACTCGCTTGGTCGCCTTGGAGACCGCACGTCCGTTGAAGTCTGTGAAGGCGACACCGGCGCGCGTGATGACCGCCATCTCCTCGTCACCGAGAAAGACGACGTCGCGCGTGTGACTGAGGATGGCAGGGATATCCGAGGCGACGAAGAACTCGTCCTGGCCCAGGCCGACGATGATCGGCGGGCCGTTTCGAACCGCCACGATCTTCTCGGGGTCCGCGACGGAGACGAGCACAAGGGCGAACATGCCCCGCATCAGTTTCAGGGAACGGCGAACCGCGTTCTCGAGGCCGTCCGACTTCATCTCGCGTTCCACGAGGTGCGCGACGATCTCCGTGTCGGTTTCTGTCTTGAAGATATGCCCCTGCTGCTGGAGCTCGTGTTTCAGCTCGAGGTAGTTCTCGATGATGCCGTTGTGAACGACGACAATTCTGCCCGTGCAGTCACGATGCGGGTGTGCGTTCTCCTCGGTGGGACGGCCATGGGTGGCCCATCGTGTGTGCCCGACACCGTAGACGCCTTCTGCAGGGTCGTCGCGCAGCACATTCTCGAGATTCACCAACTTGCCGGCGGACCGGCGGAGTTCGATGCCCTCGGGGCTGACGAGCGCCACGCCAGCAGAGTCGTAGCCTCGATACTCCATGCGCCGCAACGCGTCGATGAGGACGGGTACAACAGGTTTCGAGCCGATGTATCCGATGATTCCGCACATGCGATCAATCCGCGGGTTTCCCCGCGTCCTTTCGAGAGGTTGGTGTCTTGTTCGACGAATCTTGTTTCCGGCGTTCCACCCAGCCATTGACGACCGACTGACGGCCCCGTGCGATGCCGAGCGCTCCAGCGGGGACGTCCTGGGTGATCGACGATCCGGCGGCCACGTATGCGCCTTTCCCCACGCGCACCGGCGCGATCAGCTGCGAGTCGCTGCCGATGAAGGCGCCGTCTTCAATCACCGTCTCGTGTTTGTGCTCGCCGTCGTAGTTGCACGTGATCGTTCCCGCGCCGACGTTCACCTTGGTTCCGATCGTCGCGTCCCCGAGATACGACAGGTGATTGGCCTTCGAGTGCGGGCCAAGCGTGGTCTTTTTCAGCTCGACGAAGTTGCCAATCCTGGCACCTTCGCCAACAACGGTCTCGGGACGCAGGTGCGCGAAGGGACCGAGTTGTGCGCCGGCATCGATGCGTGAACTCGTGATCACCGAGAAACTCTTGATGGTGACGTGGTCACCGATTTCCGTATCGGTGATCGTGACGTGAGCGTGGATCTCGCACGCGGCACCAATGCGCGTCCGGCCCTCGATGATCACGCCTGGGTGGATCACGGTGTCGGCGCCGATTTCGACGTCAGGATCGATGTAGGTTGCGGCCGGATCGACCAGGGTGACGCCCGCCGCCATGAGCTCTTCGTTCTTCTTCTGTCTCACGAGCCTGCTTACCTCCGCCAACTCAGTTCGGCTGTTAACGCCTCTGACTTCTTGTGAATCGTCAACGAGAACGCTCTTCACCAACAGCTTGCGCCGCCGGTAGATCGCCACGAGATCGGTGAGGTAGTACTCACCTTGCGCGTTCTGCGACGCAATGCTGCGGAGAGCGTCGAAGAGAGGCGCAAGATCGAACGCGTAAATGCCGCTGTTGATCTCGTGGATCTGGCGCTCGGCCGGAGAGGCGTCTCGTTCTTCGACGATGCGCGCGAGCTCACCATCCACCCGGACGATCCGCCCATAACCGAAGGGACGTTCGACCGTGGCCGTCACCACAGTGGCTGCGGCTCGAGCACCACAGTGAACGCTCACCAGACTCCTCAACGTTGCCGACGTCAGAAGTGGGACATCGCCTGACAAGAGAACAACCGTTCCTGTCCGCCCGGCGAGGAGGGGCGCCGCCTGCATCAGCGCATGGGCGGTTCCGAGTTGTGGCTGCTGAAGGGCGAACTGTACCGTCGTCTGAGGGCCTAGAAGGGCGCGAACTGCGTCCGCTCCGTGTCCGACAACGACCGTGAGCGTCTCAGGGGAGAGCGCCTCTGCCGTTCGCAGGACGCAGTTCAGCATTGAGCCGCCAGGAACTCTGTGGAGCACCTTGGGCAAGCTGGATTTCATCCTGGTGCCCTGACCCGCGGCCAGGACGACCACATGAATTGGCGCGGAACTCATCGAAGGCTCAGATCTGACGCAAGAACCGAACCCAGATAGGGCGGCTCGGTGTTGGTCATTCGACGGACTTCTTGGCCACTTCGACCGCCGCGTAGACGACTCGGGCCGGAACAGAGAACGCCCTGGCCGCTTGAGACAGGGCAGCACGTCGAGAGAGTCCGGTATTGGTTAGTCGGCCGAACATTTCCACGGCAGCAGCCACTGCATCAGTAGCCAATTGTTGGTCATTTAACGGATCATGCGTAATTATAGGCCCAACAACGACAGTTATCTCGCCCCTCGGCTCAGAAATGTGGTCTAATAGGGCCCCGCTTGTACCACGCAAGAGCTCTTGGTGGCGCTTAGTGAGCTCCCGACCAATCATGATCGGTCGTTCACCCAATATATCGCGAGCCTCGGACAGTGTCACAGCAATCCGATGGGGGCTCTCGAAGAAAGTGACAGTATGTGAAATCGCAAGAATTCGCGAAAACCAGATCGCTCGGTCTTTCGACCGACGCGGGGGAAACCCGAAGATTGTCAGCGGAATCAGGGGGAAACCAGACGCAACGGCCGCGACAAGAGGGGCGCTGGCGCCCGGGATCGGATCTATTGCAATCTGCGCCTTGATGCATGCGTCCACGAGCTCGACACCCGGATCGGAAACACCCGGCGTTCCCGCATCCGTCACCAGAGCCACATTCTTCCCGGCCTCGAGCCGAGATAGAAGCTGCGGCACACGCGTCCGAACGTTGTGTTGATGAAAGCTGACGGATGGGGTCGAGATCGCGTAATGGCTGAGCAATCGAGCCGTACGTCTGGTGTCCTCAGCAGCGATGAGGTCGACTTCGCGCAGGACGCGAATAGCACGGAAGGTCACATCCTCCATGTTCCCGAGAGGAGTTGCGACCACGAACAGCGTGCCGGACATCACCTGTGGACGTGAGGTTATTGTACCATTGACAGGATGAGCGCTCCCCGAGGGGCGGCACCTACGCAGAACAACATCCGGGCATGTACCCATCGGAACCATTTCCGCATTTCGTTGACGATTACCTCGCGTACCTCCACGAGGCCTTGCCGAGCTATGCCGGCTTGGACGGCGTCCACGCGCATGACGACCTCCTCGAGGATCTGAGCCGCCAGGCGATCGACGCTCACGTCCGCACGTTATCCGGCTTCGGCCGTCGCCTTCATCAAATCGATCCGACCCACCTCTCCGGAGTCGAGCGGGTGGACCATCCGATCGTGGCGGCCGGCATCGAGGCTCGGATGTACGAGCTGGAGGTGGTACGGTCCTGGGAGCGAAATCCCCAGATCTACGCGGAGATCATCGGGAGCAGTCTCGCGGGCCAGGCCCTCTTTGCGTACGCGCCAGAGGCCGAGCGGGCGCGCCGCGTAGTCTCGAAGCTTCGTCAGGTCCCCCGAGTCGTGCAGGCTGCCCGCGACAACATCAAGGAGTGTCCGGGGATCTTCGTCAAGGTCGGACTCGAAAGCTGGCGCGGCACGCTGCGCTTCATCGAGTCGGAGCTGCCGCGCGCGTTCTCCGGTCTCGACGACCTCCACATTCTGGGTGACCTGGCTGACACATCGACCGAGGCCGCGACGGCGATCAAGTCGTACATCGACTATCTCGAGACGGATCTCGCGCCGCGGGCGAAAGCCTCGTTCCGTTTGGGACGCGAGCGGTTCGAGCGGAAGCTGAAACTCGAGGACGGCGTCGACATCAGCTCCGATCGGCTGCTCGCGATCGCCCTGCGCGAGCTCGCTCTTGTGCAGGAGGAGTTCCGCAAGGTTGCCGGTCGTTTAAACGGTGGTGATCCTGTCGAAGCGTGGCGCAAGGCGAAGGAGCAGCACCCCGCGCCCGGCCAGCTGATCGCGGTGGCCGAGGCGCAGGTCGGCGAGCTCGAGGAGTTCCTCCGCACGCAAGACCTGGTGACGCTGCCTGAGTCGGAGCCGGTCGTCGTCGCGCCATCGCCGGATTTCTTCCGGTGGGCGTTCGCGAGCATGTGGACGCCCGGACCATTCGAAAGCAAACCGAGTCGCGCGTACTACTACCTGACCGACGTCGATCGAAGCTGGCCGGCCGAGCGCCAGAAGGAACACCTTCGCGACTTCAACATCCCGACGCTCTGGAACATTTCGATCCACGAGGTGTACCCGGGGCACTTCCTGCACTTCCGCCACCTGCGTCAGGTGGAGTCCAAGGTCCGCAAGTCGACGCTCTTCGCGCCGGCGTCATTTGTCGAGGGCTGGGCTCACTATTGCGAGCAGATGATGGTCGAAGCGGGATTCCGTCGTGGCGACGTCACGATTCGGGTCGGCCAACTCGCAGAATCCCTCGTGCGCCTCGCCCGATTCGTCGTCGCCATTCGCCTCCACTGTGAGGATCTCTCCGTCGAGCAGGGTATGCGCTTCTTCCGCGACGAAGCATTCCTCGAAGAGACGACGGCTCGCCGTGAAGCGGAGCGGGGCACGTTCGATCCAACGTACCTGGTGTACTCGCTGGGCAAGTTGATGATGTTGAAGTTGCGTCGCGACTACAAGGAACAGCAGGGCGGCAGATACTCGCTGCGATCGTTCCACGATGCGGTGCTCTCGCAGGGAAGCGCGCCTTTCTGGGCCTTGCGGCGACTTCTGCTCGGCGAGACCGTGGACGCCTCACTGGAGTAAGAATCAAGAGATGCCGCTCTACGAATATCAGTGCGAAGCGTGCACACGTCGCTTTGAAGTGATTCGGAAGTTCTCCGATCCCGAGCTGCAGGTGTGCACGTTGTGCGGGAAGGGACCGGTGCAGCGGCTGATGTCCTCACCGGCGATTCAGTTCAAGGGATCGGGCTGGTACATCACCGACTATTCGCAGAAAGGGAAAGCTGGCAGCGAGTCTTCGAGTACGTCATCACCCTCAGACTCGAAGTCCAGCACCAGCGAAACGACGACGACCAAGACGGATACGCCCGCGCCCGCCACGAAGCCGGCGTCCTCCGACTAGAGTCTCTCGCCGCGCTCAGCGCGTCGTTCCCGCTGGTTTGTCGAGCGTCTCGAGATAGCGGCGGAACGGCTCGGCGAATTCGGGGCGTTTGAGTGCGAAGTACGCCGTCGCTTTCAGGAATCCGAGCTTGTTCCCCGTGTCGTGCCGCACCCCGGAGATCTCACATGCGTAGAGCGGGCGTTTCTCGAGAAGACGCCGCATCCCGTTGGTGAGCTGAATCTCTCCCGTCCGATCGCTCGCCGTCTCCTGCAGCGCAGGGAATATGTCTGGTGTGAGGATGTAGCGGCCGATGATCGCCAGATTGGAAGGCGCCTCTTCTCTGGGTGGCTTCTCGACAAGATCGACGATGCGATGGACGCCCGGGCCAAGGTCGGTGTCATCGATCGCGACGATGCCGTAGCTCGAGACATCCTCCGGCGGCACTCGTTCGACAGCGATCACTGGACCATTCACGCGCTCGAACACGTCGATCATCTGCCGCAGCGCCGGCCGTGGCGCGTCGATCACATCGTCGGTAAGCACAACCGCGAAAGGTTCGTCGCCCACAAGATGTCGGGCGACCAGGACGGCGTGGCCGAGCCCGAGAGGCTCTCCCTGGCGGACGGAGGCCACGCTGATCCGCTTCGAGAGATGACGAATTTCGTCGAGTTGATCCTGCTTCCCGCGTCGCTCGAGCACGCGCTCCAGCTCGTAGGCCACGTCGAAGTGATCCTTGATGATGCTCTTGCCTCGGCTGGTGACGAGGATGATGTTGTCGATGCCGGACTCAAGGGCCTCCTCGACACCGTATTGAATGATCGGCTTGTCGACGAGCACCAACATTTCCTTCGGCAATACCTTTGTCGCGGGGAGGAAGCGAGTGCCCAGACCCGCGGCTGGATAAACGGCCTTTCTAACGGATCGCTCCATGTCCGACATCGTATCGCAGGTAGAATCGGCAACATGCTCGATCCAGCAACCCTGCGTGACGATCTTGAGGGCCTACGGTCCGCGTTACAGAAACGTGGCGTGGACTTGTCGAGCGAGCTTGAAGCGTTGGCTACGCTCGAAACGCGTCGCAGGCGGATCCTCCCCGAGCTCGAGGGACTGAAGCGCGAACAGAACACGTCGGGAGATGAAGTTGCGCGTGCGAAGAGGCAGGGCATCGACGCCTCGAAGATCCAGGAGGCCAGCCGTCAGCGAGCGCAGCAAATCAAGCAACTCGGCGTCGAGCTCGACACCGTTGAGCAGCGACGCAATCGCGGGCTGCTGACGATTCCCAATCTGCCGCACGAGAGCGTTCCTGTCGGCAAGAGCAGCGCCGACAACGTGGAAGTGCGTCGACATGGAACGCCGCGCACCTTCGATTTCAACGTGCAGCCGCATTGGGACCTTGGGCCGGCGCTCGGCATCATCGACTTCGAGCGCGGCACGAAGATCGCGGGTGCCCGGTTCTCCGTGTTGATCGGTGCAGGCGCGCGCCTCGCACGCGCGCTGATCAACTTCATGCTGCACTTGCACACCACGAAGCATGGATACACCGAGGTCGAGCCGCCATTCATGGCGAATAGCGCCTCGTTGATCGGAACCGGCAATCTGCCGAAATTCGAAGCGGACCTCTTCAAGATCGCCGGCGACTGGGATCTGTTCATGGTGCCGACCGCTGAGGTTCCGCTCACGAACATGCATCGAGGCGAGATCCTCGACCGTCCGCTGCCGATCAGATACACGGCGTATACACCGTGCTTCCGCAGCGAGGCCGGGTCGTACGGTGCGGACGTGCGCGGCTTGATTCGTCAGCACCAGTTCGACAAGGTCGAGCTGATGGCGTTCACCGAGCCGAGCCAGTCGTACGACGAACTGGAACGGCTGACGACGTCAGCCGAAGAAGTCCTGAAGCTCCTCGAGCTTCCGTATCGCACGGTGCTGCTCTGTACAGGTGATATGGGCTTTGCGTCGGCAAAGACGTACGACATCGAGGTGTGGCTACCGGGGCAGAACACATATCGTGAGATCTCGTCCTGCACCAACACGGAGGCGTTTCAGGCGCGGCGGGCGAACATCAAGTACCGGCCTCACGGTACCGGCAAAGCGGAACTCGTCCACACGCTCAACGGCTCCGGACTCGCGGTGGGCCGCACGCTCATCGCCGTGCTCGAAAATTTTCAGCAGGCCGACGGGTCGGTGGTGATCCCGGAGGCGCTCCGTCCGTTCATGGACGGCGCATCGGTGATCAAGGCAAACTAGTTCAAGCGGGTCGCCAGTTCGGGGTTCGTGCAGGTCTGCACGGAGAGATGGCCGAGTGGTTTAAGGCGGCGGTCTTGAAAACCGTTGGCTCGGAAACGGGCCCGGGGGTTCGAATCCCTCTCTCTCCGCCAAACATCGCGCCAATAAACGAAGTCCAGCTGCTGACGTCGGCTTACGCCTGGGCCATTCAGTTAACCGGGAGGCTGCTGGTATCGTCCCTCGCGTGTTCGGCAAGCGCGAGGTGTCGCGTCAGTGCCTGCCGCGCCGTGTCGATCTGTTCTCGCTGGACGTGAATGGTGTCGCGCCTGAACATCGCCTTGGGCAGATACAGAATCGGCGCGTCGTAGATGCCGGTGGTGTCGAAGTAGTGGAACTGGTCCGACACCGGCACGGGCAGCACGCGCAGGCGAATGCCAGCCCGACCGGCCAGCTGGTGCATCAGCGACAAGAAGTGCCGGGAGACGTGCGACACGACAATCGGCCCGGTGAGCGGCGCGTTGGGGTCCTCGCCTTCCTCGACAGCCGAACCCGACTGATTGAACCAGCTGTTCATCGCGCTCAGGTTGGGCAGCATGGCCCGTCGCGAGTGGGCAAGCAGCAGCGGCCAGCTTCTGGTGACGGCAAAGGTATCGAAGACCTGGTCCACGTGATGGAAGTACCCGAAGTAGTAGTCTTCGGTAAACACCTGGTCGAGATTGTTCTCGAACGACCGCGGCTGGTAAAAGAGCACAACCTCTCTCACCCCGCGATGCGTAGCGAGCGCCTCGCGCAGCAGGTAGTACTGCCCGGCAACGGAGATCGCCTGGTTGGTGGTCAGCGACCTCACGCCGTCGAGTTCGTAGTTGGAAGGGAACAGTTGGCGCGCAACGCTGTCCCCGAGGTACAGGGTGTGGATCTGCCCTTCGACCCGTTCCGCGACACGGAGAGCCTGGAAGACCTCTCGCCCGATGAGGCGATATCCCCACGAGTGTGCGTTGTAGCGCGCCAGTGCAACCTCGCTCAGCGCCAGCACCACGGCCAGACCGATGGCGAACCGTGCGCAGCCGACGACGAACCGTTTCGTTGCGGGGCTGCCAAACGACAGATAGCGGTGTTCCCTCGACATCTCAGAACTGGAAGTAGATGAACGACTGTCTGCCGAACACGCCTGTCAGCAATATCATCAGGACCATCGTGTAATACGCACTCCATCGCAGCCAGACCGGGCTCGCTGCGAGCGACGGCACGACCCGGCGTTCGCCACGAACCATCTGGGTCATGAACAGCAGCGTACAGAGGACGATGGACCAGGCCACCTCGCCGGTTGTGAGCAGCGACACGCCGCCACCGATGCTGGCCAGGACCGCGATCGGGTGCACCACCGTGTACCAGGCCCCGGCGGCGAGGCGTTGCACGATCAGGTTGGCGTCGGAAAGTGACCTGGCGCGGAAGAAGATCCAGGCAAACGACACGAGGTTGAACGTGACGACGGTCCGGAGCAGGGTCAATCCCCAGCCCAGGCGATTCAGGTGCAACGCCGCGACCAACTGCTGCCGCAGCCGGCTCGTCACCACCGAACACGCCAGATAGACGCCGTGCAGAGCTCCCCAGATGACGAACGTCCACGCCGCCCCGTGCCAAAGACCCGAGATCATGAACACGATGAGCAGATTGCGAACGTGTCTCCAGCGCGTCGTCCGGCTGCCCCCGAGCGGCACGTACAGGTAATCCTTGAACCAGGTGGACAACGAGATGTGCCAGCGGCGCCAGAAATCCCCGATCGACGTCGCAAAGTAGGGACGATCGAAGTTTTCCATGAGCGTGAAGCCCATGACGTTCGCGGCACCAAGCGCAATATCCGAGTAGCCCGAGAAGTCGCAGTAGATCTGCACCGCGTAGAGCCACGTAGCAAGCAGAAGGGTGCCGGCGGAATAGGCTGTGGGATCGCCGTAGACCCCGTTCACCACGATTGCGAGCCGATCGGCGATCACCAACTTCTTGAACAGCCCGGCCAGCATGCGGCTCAGGCCGGCAAAGACTCGATCCGCGTCGAACTGGTGGACTTCCCTGAACTGGTGAAGAAGGTTCTGCGGCCGTTCGATCGGTCCGGCGACCAACTGCGGGTAAAACAGCACATAGAGGGCGTAGATGCCGAGATTCCGCTCGGCCGGCTGCGTTCCGCGGTACACCTCGATCGTGTAGCTCATGGCCTGAAACGTGTGAAACGACAGGCCGATCGGCAGCAGGAGTGCCAGGAGGGGCACCTGTATCTGCGGGTCGAATAGCAGGAACACATCGTTGACATTCGTGGCCAGGAAGTTCCAGTACTTGAACACCGCGAGCACGCCGACGTTGGCGAGTACGCTCAACGCCAGGTACCAGCCGCGGCGGCGGCCGGCGGCGTTCTCGATGAGGAGGCCGGCCACGTAGTCGACCAGGATCGTGAAACCGAGGATGAGGATATAGACGGGCACGAACGCCATGTAGAACCAGGCGCTCGCGCCGAGCAGGAGCGCCCAGCGGACCCTGTGCGGCAGCACGAAGTACAGCAGTGTGACGAAGGGGAAGAAAAGGGCGAACTCGAGCGAGTTGAAGAGCATACTTCGGCCCGGGCAAGGCGCTGACCCCCGGGCAACGCGCTGACCCGGGAGCTATTCCACGATAACATCAAGCTCAGCCGACAGAAAAGAGCGAGGCGTGAAAGTGGGAAAGGCCTCGTGCAATTGGACGCAGGAACGGGAACCACGTGATGTTTCGATCGAGAGTGGCAGTCCTCGCGATTGCCATGCTGTCCGCGTTGTCGCCCATCTCGGGTCAGGGCAACGTCGAGAAACTGAAGAACCCTTCACAACTCAGCGAGCGCGCCCCAGACCAGTTCCGGGCTCGCTTCGACACGAGTCAGGGCGCGTGTGTCATCGCCGTCGAGCGAGAGTGGGCGCCACTGGCCGCCGACCGCTTCTACAACCTGGTAAAGAACGGCTTCTACAACGAGGCGCGTTTCTTCCGTGTCCTGAGCGGCT
>Ga0207691_10006491_pt1 | contig 11293 bp, 7 predicted proteins | sample KBSM13metaG_FD_184327 | JGI IMG/M metagenome (GOLD analysis project Ga0207691, IMG submission 184327) | Miscanthus rhizosphere microbial communities from Kellogg Biological Station, Michigan, USA - KBS M1-3 metaG (SPAdes) (version 2) | ecosystem: Host-associated > Plants > Roots > Rhizosphere >...
CTGTGCCCCCGGCACCACACCTACGCCCACAACCCCAAGTACCAGATGAAGACAATCCCCAACGGACGCGTCATCTTCAGCCGGAGCTAAGCCGTCCGGGTCAGTCACACCAGCTCGGACTCGTAGCGAATCGGCAACGCGAATCCGTTCAGTCGCCCTTGACGTTGACGATCTGATGCAGCGTGTGTCGGATCTCGACCAGGTCCGCGGCGTCCGCCATCACCTGGTCGATGTCCTTGTACGCCTGCGGGATCTCGTCAATGAATGCATCGGTGTCGCGGTACTCGATACCGACCATCGCCGCCCGGAGCTCGTCGTGGCTGAAGGTCCGCCGTGCCTTCGATCGTGAGTAGGCCCGCCCGGCACCATGCGGGGCCGAGTTCAGCGCCAGCGCGTTGCCGAGTCCGGCCACGACATACGACGCAGTGCCCATCGAGCCCGGGATCAGACCCGGTCGGCCGGCCGAGGCGTCGATCGCACCCTTCCGGGAGAGCCACACCTCACGGCCGAAGTGACGCTCCTGCTCGGTGTAGTTGTGGTGGCAGTTGATCTCCTCCTGCCGCTCCACGTCTGCACCGACCCAGGTCGCGAAGCAGGCGACGACCCGATCCATCATCTCCTCGCGGTTGAGCAGGGCGTACTCCTGCGCCCACCGCATCTCGCGGATGTACGCCCAGAACTCGTCCGTGCCCTGTGCGAGGTAGGCGAGGTCCTTGTGCGGCAGGGTGACCCACCACTGCTCGCACAGCTTGCGCGCCTCCGCGATGTGGTGCTGGGCGATCTTGTTGCCGACACCACGCGACCCGGAGTGCAGGAACAGCCACACCCGGTCCTCCTCGTCGAGGGTCACCTCGATGAAGTGGTTGCCGGACCCGAGCGTGCCGAGCTGGAGCTCCCACCGGCCTGCGTAGGCCGCGGGGTCGAAGCCCGCGGCGGCTGCCTTGCGCGTGAGCAGGTCGAGCCGCTCACGGGTGTGGTCCCTACGGACGTCCCGGTTCGCCGCGCCGGCCGAGAGGGGGACGTCCCTCTCGATCGCCTCACGAAGCGGCCGCCGCTCGCCGGGCAGCTCACCGCCCGTGAACTGCGTGCGGACCGCGATCATCCCGCAGCCGATGTCGACTCCGACGGCCGCGGGCATGATCGCCCCGAGGGTCGGGATGACCGAACCGACGGTCGCTCCCAGCCCCAGGTGAGCGTCGGGCATCAGCGCCAGGTGCGGGTAGATGAACGGCATCGTGGCCGTGGTCATCGCCTGCTCGCGCGTGCCCTCCTCGAGGATCGAGGCCCAGTTGAAGAGCCTCTTCGTGATCTGCTCCATGTCCCTTCCTTCATCGTGGACCGCCGGTGCGGGATCCTGCCGAAGGGTGACAGGTGGCGCGACTCAGGGCACCTGACTTTCGCTCGGCCGTGAGGCAGGCCCTGAACGGGCGTCAGTCGCCTGGCATTGCACGGCAGTCTCGCGGTAGCGAGGCATCGGCTCCTCGTTGGTCGGTCGTGAGGAGACCACGCCGAGAGAGCCTTCCTGTGCTGCGCGTTTAGCGAGGGTTGGCTTTGCGCGGGTCTCCCGATCGCTTGGCGGCACGGTCCGCGGCGGTCGGTTTGTTCCGGCCCTCCCACCAGCGCCAACCCGCTGTGACCAGGATGGCGCCGGCCAGAGAGCCGATGATCCCGCTCGCCCTCAGGTCAAGACCATCACCGGACAGCAGGCTGATCAACAAGCCACCGACGAACGAGCCGACGAGCCCGGCCACGATCGCCATCGTCCAGTCGACTTTTCCGTGCGTACGTCCGAGGATCAGCTGCGCACCAGCGCCGATGACCATGCCGAACAGGATGATGGCGAGGAGAAGCATGACCAGAGAATAGCCGTGGGAGGGTCCCCGTGCTCGCGACCCCCTCCTCCTCGCGTCGAGGCGTCAGCGGGTTCCGTCGTCGTAGTCCTTGAGCAGACGGCGCATGATCTTGCCCGAGGCCGTGATCGGCACCTCGTCCACGAACTGCACGGCGCGGGGAATCTTGTAGGCGGCGAGGTGCTCGCGGCAATGCGCGACGAGGTCAGCGCGCGTTGCGGTCGTCCCGGGTCTGAGCACAACGTACGCCTTTGCCAGCTCACCCTTGAACTCGTCTGGCACGCCGGTCACCGCAGCCAGGGCAACTGCCGGATGCATGCACAGAACACGCTCAAGCTCGGCTGGGTAGACGTTGAAACCGGCGGTCAGGATCATGTCTGTCTTGCGATCGACGATCGTGAGATAGCCGTCATCGTCCATCGTCGCGATGTCGCCCGAGTGCAGCCAGCCATCCGGTTCGATCGAAGCCTGGGTCGCCGCGTCGTTGCCGTAGTAGCCATCCATGACGAGCGGACCTCGGAACATCAGCTCGCCCCGCTCACCAGGTCCGAGTACAACGTTGGGATCCGCGATGTCCACGACCTGCATGGAGTTGCCCGGGAAGGCGATTCCGATCGTGCCCGGCTTGTTCGGTCCGACAACCGGATTGGCGCTCGCTGCACCTGCGAGCTCGGTCATCCCCCACACTTCGTGGATCGGGCACCCACTCCGTTCGGTGAACTCGATTGCCTTCGCCGCCGGAAGTGTCTGCCCACCGACCCAGCAGCGTGTCAGGCTCGACAAGTCGGCCTTGTCGAAGTCCGGATGCGCCAGTAGGTAGTAGTACGCCGTCGGAACCCCGTCCATCAAGGTTGCCCGATGCGCCGCGATCGCGGTCAGTACTGCGACCTCGTCGAAGCGTGGCACGGAGATCAACATCGACCCGGCCAACATCGCTGCGTTGAGCACACACGACCCGTAGACGTGCGCCAAGGGCAGGCAGGTGAGGACCCGATCGCCCGGACCACGGGCTCCCATCAGAACGGTGCCGGCCGCGGCGCCCAGGACCGAGCGGTTGCTCTGCATCGCACCCTTCGGATGCCCTGTCGTCCCTGACGTGTAGCAGATCGCCGCCAGGTCGGCAGGCCCACGGAGAACCGGCGCGAAGGTGCGGTCTGCCTCGTTGGCCCACTCCCTGAAGGAGGTGGCGCCTACCGGCACCTCGTCGCCCCACAACACCACGTGCGACAGGTTCTCGGTGCCGACCAGCTCGAGCAGCGGCACTCCCATCTCGGCCGACGTCAGGAGGACCCGACCGCCGGAGTCCTTGACGACGTAGCGGACTTCCTCGACGGTGAGCATCGAGCTGATCGGGTTCACCACGGCGCCGGTCTTCACAGCCGCGTAGTAGGCGACGATCCACTCCCAGCAGTTCGGGCCGTACAGAGTGACCCGGTCCCCGGGCTGGACACCGACCGACACAAGGCCGTTCGCCACGCTGTTCGACAGCGCCTCGAGCTCACTGAAGCTGAACGTCTCGTCCTCGATGACCAACGAGGTCCTCTCCCCGAATCGCCGCGCAGCCTCAGGAAGAATCTCGCCGATCGTCGCCACCATGCTGCCGAACCTAGACCCGGAGAGGGTTCGCCTGACCGGAGCGGCTAGACCATCTAGCCCGGCGCGGCACGAGCTCGCCTCCCCATGGGAAGGCTCCGGCCCTCCACGGCACATCAACGGCACACCAACGGCCTCGCCTGACGCTGGTCCCTCCACGACCTGAGGAGCCAGTGATGCACATCGTGACTCGCGTGTCGCCGTCCCGGCGGTCGATCGCCCGGATCAGAAATGACCCGGGCCACCCGGCGCCCGAAGCGGTTCCCGTCCCGCTCCCCGGCGGCCGCGTCGTTGCCCTCCGCCCGCTGCGACGCGGGGAGCGAGACACGCTGCTTGCGGTCTTCGACGGAATGTCGTCCGCATCTCGCGCCCGGCGCTACCTCACCGGCATGGTCCGGCTGCCCTCGACGGTGCTCGAGGCGCTCATCGACGTCGACGGTCACCGCCACGTGGCATGGGTCGCCTCGGAGCACGGTCAACCAGTCGGCATCGCCCGCCTCGTCCTCGACGCCGCCGGTGTCGCGGACCTGGCCGTGGAGGTGGTCGACGCCTACCACGGCCTCGGCATCGGTTCCGCCCTCGTGGACGCTGTCACCACCGTCGCCGGGACCCGGGAAGTACGCCGGGTTCGGGCGTCGCTGACTCCGGACAACGAACCCTCAAAGCGCCTGGTCACTCGCATCGGGGTCCGTCTGCGCGTGGTCGACGGCCTGCTGGAGGGCGAGGGCCGGCTGCAGCTCCTCCACCCGCCACGGATCGACCGGCGCGCCGCTCTCGCGCTGGCCGCGCGTGTCGCGGATGAGCAGCGGGACGCCCATTCCCCTGCCCGCCTCCACTGCGCCTCAACGATGCCTCAACAGCCTCCACGGAGGCTGGTGACCGACAGCTACCCCAGAGAGGAAGCACCATGTCCACCACCAACATCGATCACGCCGAGGTCATGACCGAGCTGCGTGCCAAGCAGCAGCAGGTCTGGAGCTCCGGGGACTACAACAGGATCGCGGCGCTGACCGTTGCGGTGAACGAGACCCTGGTGACGAGCGCCCAGGTAGCGCCCGGAGAGCACGTCCTCGACGTTGCCACCGGCACCGGCCATGCCGCGCTTGCTGCCGCTCGGGTGGGCGCTCGAGTGACCGGAATCGACTACGTGCCCGAGCTGATCGAAATCGGCCGGCAGCGTGCCGCCGCTGAGCGGCTTGACGTCGACTTCGTCGAGGCCGCTGCTGAGCAGCTCCCCTTCGTGGACGGCAGCTTCGACGCTGCCATCTCGGCGATCGGCGTCATGTTCGCCGCCGACCACGACCGCGCAGCAGCCGAGCTGGTGCGCGTGGTGCGGCCCGGCGGCCGGATCGCCGTGGCGTCCTGGACCAGGTCGGGGTTCGTCGGCGGCATCCTCGGGATCGTGGGTCGGCACGTGGCGCCGCCACCCGGCGCCCAGTCCCCGGTCCGGTGGGGCGAGGAGGACGTCGTCGCCGAGCTGCTGGGAGGCGGTGTCGAGCGGGTCGGCTCCTCGGTTCACACCGTCACCCAGAGGTTCTCCAGCGCCGAGGCGTTCGCCGACCTGTTCCTGACCTACTACGGCCCGACGCGCTCCGCGGCGCAGCGACTCGACGACACGAGCCGTGCCGCGTTGCGCGCCGACCTCGTCAGCCACGCCGAGGTGAACGCCCGCCCGGGTGGCACCGGCCTGGTGACGGACTGGGAGTACCGGATCGTCCTCGCCACCCGCCGCTGACCACCAGCGGCGCCCTCGACGGGAGCCCATCCGGTACGTCGCCGGTGGGCGCCCGAAGACCGTTCGGACAACTACCCTGAGCGACATGGGCGACGAACCGTCCACCCAGCAGGTAGCGGCGTCGCCTCGTTTCGGCATCCTCGGGCCACTCCAGGTGACCGACGCCGGGCATCGTCCCCTGCCGTTGGGCGGCCCGCGGGCCAGGGAGCTGCTTGCGCTGCTGCTGCTCAACCCCAACCGGCCGCTCAGCAGCGAGTACCTGGTGACCGCGATGTGGGGCGAGTCCCCCTCCGACGGCGCCGCGACCACCCTGCGGAGCCACGTTGGTGCCGTACGTCGGGTCCTGGCCGCCGCGGGTGCTGGAGACGCGCTCGGCACCCGAGCCGGTGGGTATCTTCTGGCGCTCGCACCGGCCGACCTCGATGCCGAGGTCTTCGCGGGACTGGTCGAGCGCGCACAGGAGGCGCTCGGGATCGGCGACCCCGCGCACGCCGCCGCGCTTCTGGGCGAAGCCCTTGCCCTCTGGCGCGGCGACGTGCTCAGCGACCTCGGACCGCCGGACTTCGCCGACGCCGTCGTCGCCCGGCTCGGGGAGCTTCGCTTGGCGGCGGAGGAGACCGCCGTGGCCGCCGCGCTCGCCCTCGGCCAGCATCGGGAGGTGGTGGGGCGGCTGCAGGAGCTGGTCGCGGCCCACCCCTTCCACGAGCGGCTGTGCGGGCAGCTGATGCTGGCGCTGTACCGCTCGGGCCGGCAGGTCGACGCGCTGTCGGCGTATGCGGAGACCAAGCAGCGCCTCGGCGAGGAGCTGGGCCTCGATCCCGGCCCGGACCTCCAGGAACTCCAGACGGCGGTGCTCCGCCAGGACCCGGCACTGCTGCTCTCGGTCGACGCCACCGCTCCGGTCACCGAGGTCGGGCCAAGCCCAAGCACGCCCCGCGAAACCCTCGCCCGCCAGCCCCCCGACGCGGTGTTCGCGGCGCTCAGGCGGTCCGCCATGGTCGGCCGCGACGCCGGGCTCGAGACGACGAGGGCGGCCTGGCAGGACGCCCGCGACGGGGGTCGCGGGCTGCTCGCGGTGGGTGGGCCCGCGGGGGTGGGCAAGTCGAGGCTTGCGGCCGAGCTGGCCCACCTGGCGACCCAGGACGGCGCCATCGTGCTGATCGGGCGCTGCGACCCGGCCGTGCCGTACGCCGGCCTGGCATCGGCCTTCTCCGGCAGCGCCGCCGCCCGGCAGCTTGCCGCCGCCGTACCGCCCGGCGTGCGCGCCCGGCTTCACCCCCTGCTCCCCCTCGAGCCGGACGCCGAGATCCCGCCCCAGGGTGCCGGTGACCCCGTAGATCGCGCAGCCCTCGTGCGTGCGGTCGAGTGGCTGCTCGTGGCCCTTGCGGCGGAGGCGCCTGTGCTCCTGATCGTCGATGACGCCGAGCGGCTGACCGAGGCGGAGTCGAACCTGCTCGCCACGCTCGTGACGCGGCTGCCGGAGCGAACCCTGGTGGCGGTCTGCTTCCGCGATCCTCCTGGGAGCCGCCACCCACCGCTCGCCGATCTCCTGGGCCGCGGTGGTGTCTACGAGCTGACGAGGCTGGTGTCGCTGGACGCGCTCGGCCACGAGGACCTGGGCGCGCTCGTGGCCTCCATGCACCCCCTCGATCCGGAGGTTCCGCCCGCCTTCGTCGAGGCGCTCTGGCAGCGGACGGCGGGCAACCCGTTCTTCGCCCGGGAGGTGCTGCGTGACCTCGATCCCGCGGACCTGCGCTCCGGCCGACTCGGTCAGGGCCTGCCGGCCGGCCTGCGGGGCGTGCTGCGACACCGGCTCGGCCAGCTGCCCGCGGACACGCGGGCCGCGGTCTCCGCCGCGGCGGTGCTCGGCCGCGAGGTCGAGCTGACCATCCTGAGCCACGTTCTCGAGGCGTCCGAGGAGCGAGTGGTCAGCGCGCTCGACCAGGCGCTGACCAGCGCGTTCCTGGTCGAGGCCGGCCAGTCATGGGCCGGGGGCTATGCGTTCCCGCACGAGCTGATGCGGGAGGCCGTGTACGCCGAGATCCCGGTGCCCCTTCGCCAGCGCCTGCACCACCGGGCGGTCGACGCGGTCCTGGGCACCCGTCACGCCGCCGCGGACGTGATCGCCGCGGCCGGCCACGCCTTGGCGGCCGGACCGGCTGCCGACCCGGCCGAAGCGGCGACCCTGGTGGACCGCGCGGCGCACCTGGCGGCGGCCAGCTTCGGCTTCGACGTGGCCGTAGGGCTGGCCGAGGCCCGGCTCCCCCTGCTGCGCCGGTCCGCGCCGGCGGCCGAGCAGGCCGCCGCCGACGTGGACGTCGCCCGGCTCCGGCTCCGGGCCGGCCGCGGCTATGACCGGGTCGTGGAGCTGCTCGAACGGGCACTGGGCACCTACCTCTCCCTCGGTGACACCGAGGCCGCCGGGATGGTGCACAGCAGGCTCGGCGGGACGCTCGTGATTCCGCACCCCGACATGGACGTGGTCCGCTCGCTGGAGCACTTCGCCGCCGCCGAGCGGCTACTGCCTCCGGCCACCGAGCTCTTCGGCTTCCATCGCGGCCGGCTCTCCGCGGCAATGCATGCCCTCGACACCGCGACGATGGCCGAGGCGGCCGAGCGGTGCTCCGCGATCGCCGGGTCCGCCGGCCGGCCCGAGCTGGTGGTGGCAGCCGAGTGGGGTCGGGGCTGGCTCGCCCTCGACCTCGGCCGGCCGGCTGCCGCGCTGACCCATCTGGAGGAGGCGTGGTCGCGAGCGCAGGCCCTCGGCGACCCGCTCGTCGGTTGGCCCCCGACCAATGCCGCCTCCCTGATCTGCACGGTCTACCTGCTCGACCCCACGCGCGGACGGTTGTGGTGCCGCCGGGGCCTCAGCCAGCCCCGCGTCGGCCAGCTGTCCCACCAGCACGACGCGCTAGCAGACCAGCTGGTGCTGGCCCTGGCCACGACCGGCGAGCTGGACGCCGCCAGACGGGCAGCGTCCCGCCTGCCCGAGGAGGCGGTGGGTCGCCGGCTGGTCCGCTTCCTGCTCGGGGAGTGGGAAGAGGCAGCCGTCCAGTGGCAGACCGCGCTGGACCACGACCTCGCCGCAGGAGACCGGCACGACGCGGTCGTCAACGCCCGCTGGCTCGCCGATGCGCTGCTGGCGCTGGGCGAGGAGCGCCGGGCGACCGAGGTGCTGCACCTCGGCCTCGAGATCGCCGCCACCGCACCACAGGTTCCGAGCGAGGTCTGGCTCCGCGCGCGCCTCGCCGGGCTCGCCACCACGGATCCGGACCAGGCGGCCGCCCACCTGGCCCGGTGCGAGCAGGTGCTGGCGGCCGATGAGGACTGGCGAGGCCTGGTGGGAGAGGTGGCGCTGGCCCGCGCCACCGTGGCACTGCGCGAGGCCGACTGGCGGGCAGCTGGGGTGGCCGCGGAGCAGGCGGTCACCGTCTTCGAGGACCACCGGCTGCCGTGGCGACAGGTGGCGGCACTGCACGCGTGGGGACGAGCACTCTCCGGCCAGGGCCGGACCGGTGAGGCCGGTGCCCGGCGCGGCGACGCCGCCGCCGTACTCGCCCGGATCGGCGCCCCGCAGCGATGGTGGACGAACGCCCCGAGCGGAGTCGCGGAGCTACGCCGGCCCTCAACACGACCTCAACGCGCGAGAACCAGACTCGGGCCATGAGCGATGCCACTGTCCTCGAGGGCCCGGCCAGCAGCGGGTCCGGGGCCACGTTCGACGCCGTGGTCGTGGGAGCCCGCTGCGCCGGCTCCTCCCTGGCCATCCGTCTGGCCCGCGGTGGCTGGCGAGTGGCCGTGGTCGACAAGGCGCGGTTTCCCAGCGACACCCTGTCCACCCACGTGATCTTCCCCGACGGTGTGGCGCGGCTGGACGACCTTGGCGTCCTGAAGCGCCTCGAGCGTCGGCACGACCTGGTGCCCGCTCGATACTCCTGGCGGGTGCTGGGCCACGAGGTCGCCGGCTGTTTCACGCCGGTCGGGGGACATGACCGAGCGTTGTCGGTGCGCCGGATAAGCCTGGACGCCGCCTTGGTCGAGCTCGCCGAGGAGGGCGGCGCCACCATGCTCCTCGACCGCAAGGTCACCGGCCTGGTCGGCTCCGCCACCCACCGGGACCCGGTCCGCGGAGTCCTGCTCGACGACGGTCGGGAGCTGCGGGCGCGCTGGGTCCTGGGCGCGGACGGGCAGCACTCGGGTGTCGCGCGCCACCTCGGTCTGCGGCGGGTCGAGGAGCGCCGGGGTGAGCTGGCGATGCTGCTCGGCTACTGGCGGGGGCTCCCCGCTTCGGACTGGATCCGCCTGGACATGCACGAGCGGTCCGCAATCATGGTCGCGCCCTGTGAGGACGGCATCCACCTGCTCACCGTCGCCGGACAGGCGGACCTGACCCGCGGCACTCCCGCAGCCATCGAGGCTCGCTATCGCCAGGCCCTCCTGGACTTCCCCGCGGTGCTGAACCCGCGCCTGCTCGAGGCCGCCGAGCTGGTCTCGCCCGTGGTCGGCGCACCAGAGACGATGATGCGCGGCTACTACCGCTCGCCGACGGGCCCTGGCTGGGCACTCACCGGCGACGCGGGGCACTTCAAGCACCCGACGACGGCCCAGGGCATCGGCGACGCCCTGGCCCAGGCGGAGTACGTCGCCGTGGATCTGCTCGGGGGCGGCGACCTTGCGGGGTACGAGCAGTGGCGGAACGAGCGGTCCACCGAGGCGTTCGAGTTCTCCTTCCGCGCGGCGCGGCTGCCTGAGCCGCTGATCGCGGCACGGTACGCCGGGCTGGCAGCGGACCCGGTCGCCGGCCAGCAGTTCCTGGACACCTTCACCCGTCACACCGCGGTGTCCGACGTGTTCACCCGCGCGCGGTCCCGGCGCTGGCGGGCGGCGGCGGCGTACGAGGACGGCCTGCGCCGGCTCGTCGCGTTGCTCGACGGTCTCTCGGACCGTGACCTTCGGACCCGGGTGCCCGCGTGCCCCCTGTGGTCGGTGCACGACCTCGTCGCCCACCTGTGCGGGGTCGCCGAGGACTCCACCCACGGGAGGTTCTTCGCCGGCGCGGCACAGGCCTGGGCCGATCCCGAGCTCGCCGCTCAGCGGGAGGCCTGGACCGCCGGGCAGGTCGAGGCCCGACGCGGCTTCGACCGGCACCAGCTCGTCGCCGAGCTGGAGCGGCACGGACAGGCACTGGTCCGCGCCATGCGCCGGGGCGACACCGCCACCACGGACCTCCCCGCCTGGATGCTCGGGGCGCCGGTCACCGATCTCGCCGCCCACCTCGGCGACCTGTACGAGGCGCTCATGCTGCCCGACGACACGGAGACCCTCGTCGCGCGCTACGGGTTCGCGAGCTTCCGAGCGTGGCTGGGCGAACGCATCGCCGCCAGCGGACTCGCACCGCTGCGCCTCGCCGATCGCGCAGACCCTGCGTCGGCGTGGGTGCTCGGCGGAGAGGGCGAGCCCGGCGCGTCCGTGGAGGCGGACCGGTACCAGCTCTTCCGCGCGATCAGCGGGAGACGTCGCCTCGAGGAGGTGCGCTCGTGGTCGTGGCGCGGGGACCCGTCGGCGTACCTCCCGGTGCTCTCTCCCTATCCGCAGGCATGAGCGGCGTCGAAGCTCGACAGCTCCACCTCGCTACGGGCTCCGAGCCGCGTCAGGGCGGGTCTGCGGTCGCCCGCTTGCGGTAGTACCGGCGCTCGTCCTCGGACAGGTGGCGGGTCACGTGCCGGAAGATGGTGGTCGGCAACCCGGGCACGTGCCGGTCGAGGTAGGCACGGAGACGTGCGGGGTCGCGTTTTCCCGCCTCACGGACGAACCCGCCCACGGCGGCTTGCACGACCGCTTCGGGGTCGTGGGCAAGCAGGTCCGCGAGGGCGAAGACGTCATCCAGGTCACCGCGCCGAATGAAGAACCATGTTGCGACGACCGATGTCCTTCGTCGCCAGCGATCTGAGGATCCGGCCAGCTCGTAGAGGGGTGTCCGGTCATGGTCGTGGAGGTAGCCGCCGACGACGTGGGGCGCAGCGCGATCAACCAGATCCCAGGTGTTGATGTGGTCATGCTCGCCCAGGTAGAGGTCGTACAGGGCTGCTCGCTCTTCATCGGTGATCCGGGTGCG
>Ga0207691_10006494_pt1 | contig 11292 bp, 9 predicted proteins | sample KBSM13metaG_FD_184327 | JGI IMG/M metagenome (GOLD analysis project Ga0207691, IMG submission 184327) | Miscanthus rhizosphere microbial communities from Kellogg Biological Station, Michigan, USA - KBS M1-3 metaG (SPAdes) (version 2) | ecosystem: Host-associated > Plants > Roots > Rhizosphere >...
CCACGAGGTCCCGCGTGCGCTCCGTGACGCGCTGTTCCAAGTCGGCGTTCAACCGGCGCAGCGCCTCTTCGGCGCGTTTGCGCTGGCCCAACTCCATCTCCAACGCGTGATTGGCCACTTTGAGTTGAGCCGTCCTTGAGGCGATGCGCAGCTCCAGGTCCGCATTCAGCGAGACGATCGCGTTGCGTGCGGCGGCATGTTCCTCCCGCAAGCGTCGTTGCTCGAGCGCATGGCGAACCGACTCGCCCAGTCTTCCCAGCCGGTCTTTCAGCAAGTAGTCCACCGCCCCGCCCCGCATCAGCGCCACCGCTTCCTCGTCGCCGATGGCGTGGGAGACGATGATGAAGGGAACGCCCAGGTCGTTCTGCTGCGTGAGCTGCAGGGCCTCGGATGAACTGAAATGCGGCAGGTTATGATCGTAGATGATGACGTCAGGCCGATCTTCGGCCAAGCCGCTCATAAATGCGTCGCGTGAGGTGACACGGCGAAATTGCGGATCGAAGCCGCTTTTTCGCAATTCACGGAGAACCAATTCGGCGTCCGTGGGGTCATCTTCGACGATTAGAAGTTGCAACGTTGCCATAGCCCCTCTCCTTCCACCTTCCGATACATGGTCATGCCGATAATTCGGCGGGCACTTGATTGAGCAACATCCAATACAGTCCCACTTGCCGAACAGCGTCACTGAACTGGGGAAAGTCGACGGGTTTGACGACATAGCTGTTGACGCCGAAATTGTAGCTTCTGGCAAGATCTTCCTCTTCCCGCGACGACGTGAGCACGACAATGGGGATGTGTTTGGTCCGTGGATCGGTTTTGCAGCGCTGGAGAACTTCCAGCCCATCGATCTTCGGCAGCTTGAGATCGAGAAGAATGAGGCGAGTGTTCTCGCAGGGGCTGCACTCGGCATACCGGCCGGTGCCAAACAAGCATTCCAGCGCCTCTTCCCCATCTCGCACCACGTGAATTTTGTTCGCGATGTGATGCTTCTGAAAGGCGCGCAAGGTAATCTCGACGTCTTCCGGATTGTCTTCGACCAATAAAATGTCCATCTCGTTGCTCATCGCATCGCCTTTCGTAGGGAGAAAAAGAACGTCGCACCGCCGTTGATCTTACCTTCCGCCCAGACACGGCCGCCGTGCCGTTGCACGATGCGCTGAACGATGGCCAGACCGACGCCGGTGCCTTCGAATTCATCTTTCAAGTGCAGGCGCTGAAACACACCAAAGAGCTTGTGCACATATTTCATATCGAACCCGACTCCGTTGTCTTTCACGTAGTAGATGCATGCATCCGCCTGCCGGTCGTCGGGCAGCCAGCCGACTTCGATCTGAGCAACCTCCCGTCCACTTGTGAACTTGAAGGCATTCGACAGAAGATTCATCCACACGAGCTTCAACAGGCGCCAATCGCCGTTGCAGACCGGAAGATCGCCGATCGTGAGATCGATGTTCTGCCGGTTCTGCGTCAAGGTCAGCTCCTCGGCCGCTTCCCGGGCGATCTCTGTCATGCCGGTGGTACGAATATCCATGCCGATTCGCCCCAGCCTGGAAAATTCCAGGAGATCATCGATCAACTCGCCGGCCTGACCTGCAGCCCTTCTGACGATGCCCAGACAGCGTTGCACCTCCGGGTTCAACTCCGGACCGTGGTCCTCCTCCACGATGCGCACATAGGCATCGATCGTGCGCAGAGGCGCTCGCAGATCGTGAGACACCGAATAGGAAAAACTCTGCAGCTCCTTATTGGCTTCGGCCAGGCCGACTTTTTGTTGTGTCAGTTCATCATTGGCCGACGTCAGGGCCCGATCGCGGTCCCTGAGCGCATCGTCCGCGCGTTTCTTCTCCGTCACGTCGCGGAAAACCATGACCAGACCGGTAATCTCGTCGCCAGAGCGGATGGGTGACGCGCTGTAGACCACGTCGAAAAACGTCCCGTCTTTACGAATGAACACATCTTCATGATTGGCGAGGCTGACGCCCTCACGAAGCACGTGAAGGTCTGCACAGGCTTCCGAGGGAAACGGCCTGCCGTCCGGATACTTGTAATGGATGACGTCGTGCACCTTGCGCCCAATAAGCTCTTCCTTCGACCACCCTAACAGCCGTTCAGCCGTACGATTCATCGAGACGGCCAGGCCTTGCCTGTTCGTCGTAAACAGCCCTTCACCGATGTTGTTGAACACCGCTTCCTGATATTGGAGCGCTTGCCGCAAACGCTCACGACTCTGCGACAACACGTACTCCTGTTGAACTCGCTCCGTGATGTCCCGTGCGATCTTCGACGCCCCGATCACCCTTCCTTGTCCGTCGAACAATGGGGAAATCGTGAGGGACACGTTGACATCCGTCCCGTCCTTCCGACGCCTGAGTGTTTCGTACGTCTCAACGGCTTCCCCGCGGGAGACCCTGTCAAGAATGTTGCGCTCTTCGCCCTGTCGATCCGGGGGAATCAATTTCATCACCGGCTCACCAATCATCTCGTCCGCTCGATAGCCGAACAGCCGCTCTGCCGCCTGGTTCCAGCTCGTGACGATTCCGTTGAGGTCCTTGCTGATGATGGCGTCATCTGACGATTTCACGATGGCCGCCAGATGCGACGTCGCCCGTTCTGACCGTAACCGTTCGGAGACGTCTCGCAGGTAGGCGGTAAAAAACGGCGGCATTCCAGGCCGTCGTGTCACGGCAATGGAAAACTCCACCGGCATCTCACTCCCGTCGGACCGCAAGGCCGGCATTTGCACGCGCCGCCCCAGGACCATCGACTCGCCGCTCTCGAGATATCGCCGTAATCCCTGTTGGTGACGTTCCCGTAAATGTGGCGGGATGATGAGCTCTGCGGCCGTACGCCCGATGGCCTGCGATTGACTGTATCCAAACATCTGCTCAGCGGCGGGGTTTAAATCCTGAATCCGTCCTTCCGCGTCCATCGTAATCAAGGCATCGAGCGCTGATTCAAAAATCGCACGCGTCCGTGCTTCGCTTTGTCGAAGCGTCTCGTCCGTTCGCTTCAGCGCGTCCTCCATCTGCTTGCGGTCAGTGACGTCACGGGTAAAGCAGCGGCTGTGGATGAATCGACCGTTTTCGAACCGCACATTGGAATCGATCAAGACGTCTCGAATCGACCCGTCCTTACAACGGAGCCTGGCAGGATACTCGTGCACCGTTTCACCGCGGCTGAGCCGGTCGAGGATGTCGGTAATCACAGATTGGTCGTCGTGAAACTCGGCGATATGATGACCGAGAAACTCGTCCCGGCTGTAGCCCAGCATGTCGAGTTCGGCCTGATTGACGCGAAGAACGATGCCATCCAACCCGACCCAATGAATGCCAAGGTTCGCATGCTCGAAGAAGTCTGCGAGTTCCCGTTCACTGCGCTGCACATTCTCTTGACTCCGTTTCCGTTCGGTGATGTCGAAGTTCACTCCCGTCAGTCTGACCGGTTGTCCGCTTTCGTCTTTGAGCCACCGCCACCGGCCAACCAACCAGCGCACCTCGCCATCCGGTCGCACAATGCGAAACTCTCGATCCTCGGCCTTGCCGCTCGTCCGCGACTGCTCGACCGCTTGTCTCATGTCGTCGCGATCGTCCGGATGGACATAGCGCTCCCACGCCCCCTGGGTGTGACCAAATTCATCGGGTCGGATCCCGTACATGGCATACAGTTCAGGACTCCACGTATTGATGCCTGTCTCCAGGTTCCAGTCGAATGAGCCGACCTCGGATGCGTGTTGTGCCAACGCGAGCCGTTCTTCTGCTAACCGCAGGCCGTGAGCGAGTGCCTCGGCACGTTGCCGTGATCGGTGCATTACTTCACCGAAAGCGACAACCGTCACACTGACGGCTGCATACGTCATAATTCCGACCTGATGCGGAACGTCACTAATGACGAGAGAAAAGCGTGGTGGGACAAAAAACCAGACCGCGGCGAATCCCCCCAGCACGGTGGCGGTCACTGCCGGTGCCAAGCCTGCGTACCAGGTCGTAAATGCAATGGCGCCAAAAAAGCTGACGTATGGAAGCTGATCCCCGAGGAACGGATCGAGGGCGAGACGACACACCAGGGCGGCGGTGGTGGCCATCAGGGCGACGCCCTGTTGTTTCAGCACTGTGGTGATTACCCTCGACTCGTTGCCCTTCATTCTTCTTTCACTGCGTCCGCCAGAAAGTCACATCACTCCCTTGCCAGACCACTGTCGAGCCGAGCGTCTGGTGGAACCTTATCTCGCGTAAGTTATTGGTGAAGCGAGAGAATTATAGTGGGTTTTGGATTGGCGGAACCCCTAGGGAGACCCCTAGTTTTTGGTAAGTTTCAGCAACAACATGAAGGAAAACGAGAGAAAACTCCGAGGACGTCACGTCTATGATGTCTTCAACAGGATGGCCAGTACAGCTCCATCATATCGATATTGATTGTGGCCGGGTAGAACTCTCCGAACCGATTCATCACCCAGCCCTTCCGAGCGTGAACTTCCTTGAGCAGGATGGGTTGAGCGACATAGTTTGGGCACACGGGAGAGATCACGACAAACTGGTGGGACGCGCTCGCCCGCTCGCTCCAATAACAGTCGTACACTTGAACCTGAACCGCCTGGTCACCAATCGTGGATTGATCCGGCGGCTCCGCACCGCAAGTCATATTGCCATTCAAGACGAGCATCAAGAACAGGGCGATCGCGTTCATGATTCCGCTCCTCGACAAGGTTCGTTGCATCGCGACCATGCCCCGATTCCAAAAGATCGCGCAGTTTTTGGACTTACGGAAAGTTCTGCAAGAATAATTCCGCGGACCTACTCACGGCGGATTCATTGGAAGACATTTGCAACAGGCTGGATTTACAACCCTTGACTAGGGATCCAGATAGCGCACTATTCATACAAAGAGGGACAACTTGTCCTGACAGAGTCGATCTATCCAATGCCGACAAGAGACCGGCGGGGCTGGCGGGAGGTGAGGTTCGAGGCGCAGGATGGCCTGACCGCTTTTAGGCCGCCTGTGTGCCGTAATGCTTGAAGAGTTGCACTTCGTAAGTGGGAGTGATCAGTCTTGATGGATCATAGGCTGGAGCCGATTGAATCGCCCGCTGACTCAGCAATACGGCGACCGAGCGTTCGGCCCAGCTGATATGGTCGATGCGCATGGTTTGCAGCAGTACTTTCTTCCCCGGGAGCCAATTCCGCGTATCGACTTCGATATACCGGATCGTCCACGTATCGTCGTCGGTCACCAGGTCTTCGACGTGCCCTACGGCGCCATTGGTGGCACGGATGTCATAGCCGATGACCTCAGTGCTGCTCCGCAGATGCGGATTCTTCGGCGCATCGGCGGGAAGCGTCGTATCGATCGGCAACGGCGGCGTCTCCGGGTACGGCACCCCGCCTCCCCAGCCCATCGGTCCAGGCTCCCAATAGGGTGCCCAATGAAAGTGGCGGAAGTACGCTTCTTCATAGTCGCGGGACAGCGGTGTGGCGGCTTCGATCGGCGGGGCACGTTTGATCTGATCTTTGGTCAACGCCACCTTCATCGTCCGGTGGGCGTCACTGATCTCCGACACGGCCGCCGGGGCCAGCAGCACTTCCCGGCTCAAGAGCCATCCGCCTGCCTTCACCACCAAATAGCGGATCGCCCAATTCCGATCGTCGAAATACACCTCCTGGACACGGCCGATTTCGCCGTCCGAGGCGAGAATCGTCAATTCGGTCAACTCTCGTAGGCGGCGCAGCTGTTTCATGGGACAAACTCTTGAGGCACGGTCCTCGACGGCCGCTGGGTGAAAATCTGCGTGGTCTTGCCAGCGGTGTTCTTATAGAGAATGCCGGCGATGATGAACACATAGGACAAAATTCTGATCATGTAGCCGAGCGCCTCATGGCCGAACGGCGGAACTCCTTCATCCACCACCACACGGCTGACGGCGATCGCGACGAACGAGGCGGCGAAAAATAGAAACAACCGGTCGCCGGTCATTTTCCAAAACCGCACGAAGAACAGCGCCGCGATACAATCCCCCATGATCACGGCTCCGAGCAGCACGTGTGTCAGCGGCGTCATCAAGATTACTCTCGTTCGAGCACCAGGCCAGGCAACAGGATACAAAGCCCCACGAGGGCCACCGCATAGCGATACACCGTCAAGTCGATCTCGAGCAAAATCAATTTGTCCACGACAAGAAAGACATTGTTCAGGGCCGCAATGGAGAAAAACAGGCTGCACCAGAACAGGAGACGATACCGCGTTTTCTGATACGCCTGGAGAAGAAGCCAGGCGCACAGCAGCGCAGTGAACATGCATAAGCCATAGATGAATGCGGGAACCATGACTTACTGGTCCTTTTTCTTCAGCGAGAACGCCTCGGAGAACTCGTGGAGCCTTGTGCGGGGTTTCGAATGGATCAAATTCGAGATCACGACCAGATGCTTGGCATAGTAATACACGAGCCGGTCGATGAACTCACGCAGTTCGCCGGTGGCCGGTGCATAGCGAAACTGCCAGCCGATGTCCTCCTGCTTGGCGAGCACCAGTCCCCGCTCTTTCAGCGCTTCCAGTTCGGATCGGCATGCCCACTCGCTGATGTATAACCGTTCAGCCATAGAACTGGAGGGCCACCAGGTATCGGGCGCGTTGCGCATCATGAGCAGCGCTTCGAGCTGCGCGATGGAACTGATGCACGCCAGCACGAAATGCTGCACGTCCAGCGGCACGATCGGCTCTCCGTCAAAGTTCTGAAATGCTTCCTCGCTCACGGTCGCTCCGAAAGCGAAGATGGTGACAGGGATGCGCCGGTGCCGGCCAGGCTTGCGGCCCGGCATCGCAGGATGGTTTCGATCAAACGTTCGGCCGCCGAGTCCTTGGTTAGATATGCGGCCGCCCCGGATTCGCGCATGGCGCTTTCGTGATCCCCGCCTTCATGCATGGACAGGCCGATCACTACTGTCGATGGGAAATCCCGTTTGATCCGTCTGGAGGCTTCGACACCGTCCATGCGGGGCATGTTGACGTCCATCACAATGACGTCGGGTTTTAAGGCGGCGGCCAGCGCGACCGCCTCATGACCGTCGGCGGCCTCGCCGATGACCTGGAGTTCCGTATGGTAGCGCAACACGCTCGAGAGGCCGCTTCTGACGAGCGCGTGATCGTCCACAAGCAGCACGCGGATCCGGGGATTGTCTTCGAGCGCGGCCTTCTTCTTGTGAAGCTCTGCACTGCCGCCGAACGCCGATGTCTGAGCATGCGAGTAGTCCACATCGGCCGGGACCGGCTGCGGCAGGTGAACCGATGTCGGCCGCTGCTGCGCAGCGGAGCTGCCCGACTCCGCATCCGGGAGCGGAAGGCTCAGTGTGGCCTTTGTGCCCTTTCCGGGCGAAGACTTGAACTCGAAGGTCCCTCCCAGGGCCCGCATCCGTTCTCCGATGCTGAACAATCCGAACTTCGAGGTGAGTCTTTGCGGCGGCGACGACGCCTGATCCGATCCAAGGCCATCGTCGATGACGGCGATGACGAGCCGTCCGTCACGCTGCTCCATCCGGATCGTCGCCTGATCGACCTTGGCGTGCTTCGCCACGTTGATGAGCAGTTCCCTGATGGATTGAAAGATGAGCACGGACTGGTCTTCGGGCATCGTCACCACGATCCCGGTCTGCACGTCCACCTGAACCGACAGCTGATACTGCTGGCGCATCTGATCGGCGAGCCACTTGAGCGCCGCCGCCAGCCCGAATTCGTGGAGTGCCATCGGCGTCAGCTGGGCCACCAGCGATCGTGTGTACGTCAGGGCCTGCTGGAGGATATCATCGGATTCGCCGAGCCATCCCTCGACTTCCACATCCTCCAACCTGCCCCGGGATTGCGAGACCTTGAGCCGGGCACAGACCAGCAACTGCGCGAGGTAGTCGTGCAGATCGGTCGCGATGCGACGTCGTTCCCGCTGCTCGGCGATCGTCAGTTCCGACGCCAGCTGGCGCAGGAGTGTTTGGGACTGGAGCAGCTCCTTCGTGCGTTCCTTGACCCGGTCTTCGAGCTCTTCGGCGAGCCGGCAGACCTTCTCGTGGATGGCCCGACGCTCGGTGACGTCCCGATTCGTCTCCAGCACGAGCATGCCGCCGTGCTCTTCGTTCATGGTGACCATCCGGCTTTCCACCACGACCGGCTGGCCTTTCTTGGTCGACTGTCGGATTTCGCCTTGCCAACGGCCGTTTTCGATCAACTGCCGGTGGAACTCTTCCTCGGACAGCGGCAACTCCGTGACCAAGAGCTGATGGATGGGTCGGCCGGCGGCCTCTGACACCTTCCACCCGTATAACTCCTCTGCACCGTGGTTCCAATAAATGATGCCGCCACCCAGCCGCCAGACCACCACCGCATCATGCGTTTGGGCCAGCAGACCCGCGCGCCAGCGCAACTCCGCCTCAGTCCGCTTGCGGTCCGAGACGTCGCGTAGGATACCCGTGTACCGGACTTCCCCGTTCGAAAAACTCTCGCTGACAGCGATTTCGACCGAGAACGCGTCACCTTGCCGTCGTTGCCCGTTCAATTCCCGCCACAGACCGATGAGGCGCATGATCCGCTGTTTCGCGTCCCCTGAGGATTCATTGCCGCCTTCGCCAAACCACGCGGGGATCAGCATCGAGATATTGCGGCCAACCATCTCCTCGGCCCGATACCCGAACATTTTTTCCGTGGCGGGGTTACACGAGAGAATGAGGCCAGCGTGATCGAACGTGATGATGCTGTCCATCGCTGTCTCGACGAGCCTGCGATACCGTTCTTCGCTCTCGCGCAGGCGCCGCTCGGCCTGGTGCTTGAAGAGCGCGATTTCGATCTGCGTCGTGACATCGCGCTCCTCGAACGGCTTGAGGATATAGCCGAAGGGCTCGGTCGCCGCCGCGCGCCGCAGCGTGTTCATATCCGAATGGGCGGTCAGATAGACGATCGGAATGTTGCGGAACGCCTGGATGCGTTCGGCGGTCTTGATGCCGTCCATGGGGCCGGCCAGCCGGATGTCCATCAAGACGAGGTCCGGGGCTAATACCTTCGCCGATTCGACAGCGTCTTCACCGTCGGCCGCGATGCCGACTGAGCGGTACCCCGCCCGCTCGAGCTTGCCCGCCAGATCGGCGGCGACGACCGCTTCGTCTTCAACGATGAGAATGTTCGCCTTGGGCATCCAGCACCGCCTTTGCCTCTGGAGATGAACTGACACGCGACTCGGGGATTTGGAAACGCAGCTCAAATGTGGTGCCTTCCCCCCCCGGCATGACGATTTCGCCTCGCAGCTGCTTGCTCAGCATGCGGATGAGCCGCAGCCCCAAGGACTCGGCCGCCTGCAGATTGAGTCCTGCGGGCAACCCCCATCCGTCGTCGCGGAAGATCAGACGCACCGATTCGTTCCGCACGCTGGTCAGCTGGATGTCGATCGTGCCGTGATCCCGGCCGACAAACGCGTGCTTGAGGCCGTTGGTCGCCAGTTCATTGAGAATCAGCCCGCAGGGAATGGCCATGTCGACCGGCAGGAAGACCGGCTCGAGCTCGAGCTGCAAGCTCACCTTGGACGAGACCTCCCCATGTGCCAGAAACAACTCTTTCGTCACATTCCGGATGTATGCGCCGAGCTCCGTGTGCGCCAGATCGGCAGATTGATAGAGTTTCTCGTGCACCAGCGCCATCGAACGGACGCGGTCACGGGTGTCGCGAAACAATGTCCGCGTGGCGGGATCCGTGAGGCGCTCCGCCTGCAAATCGATGAGGCTTGAGATCACCTGTAAGTTATTCTTGACCCGGTGATGCACTTCCTTGAGCAGGATGTCCTTTTCATGCAGAGAGGCTTTCAGCTGCTTGAGCCGCTCCTCGATTTCCACTTCCATCGCGCGGTTCATCGTGGCCAGCGCCCGTGTCTTGCGGAACAAATCCACGAAGACCGCTACTTTTGATTTCAGGATCAGCGGATTCACCGGTTTGCTCAGGTAGTCTACGGCTCCGGCCCCATAGCCCTGCAGCACGTCCCCGTCTTCCCGATAGTAGGCGGTCAAGAACAGGATCGGGATATGCTGGGTCCGCTTGCGCTGCTTGATCAGCTGCGCCAACTCATAGCCGCTGACGTCCGGCATGCGCACGTCCATCACGATAACGGCAAACTCTTCTGCGATGAGCGCCAGCAGGGCTTCATCGGCCGTGCGGGCGCGGAACAGCCGGTACTCGGGGCAGGCCAGGATGCTATCGAGCACGTCGAGGTTACGTGAATCATCGTCCACCAGCAGGATATTCGCGGGTTCCTTGAAGGTCGTCATGATCGTGTTCACCATCCCGTTGTCTGCGTGCAGATGCTCTCTGACCGTGCCTGCTCCTTGTGAGTGTACGGGCCGTGTTTCAGGATTTTCAATCTTGCCGTACCCTTCCGGCTACCCCCTACCTTCACCGGTACAGCCATACACGCAACATGGAAAGAAGCTGATCGGTGTTCACGGGTTTTGCGACGTAGTCCGAGGCGCCGGCTTCCAGGCATTTCTCGCGGTCGCCCTTCATAGCTTTGGCGGTCAGGGCCAGAATCGGCAGGGACCGGAAGTCCGGCTGCTTACGGATTTCTCTGATGGTCGTATAACCATCCATCTCGGGCATCATGATATCCATCAGCACGACGCTGAGATCGGGGGTGTTTCCAATGATTTCAATGGCATGTCGGCCATTGGTGGCGCTGATGACCTCCATGTCCTGATTTTCCAGCACGGTGGTCAGGGCGAAAATATTTCGCGCGTCGTCGTCCACCACCAACACTTTGTGCCCGCGCAGCGCTTCATTGGATTGGTGCAAGCGCTCCAGCAACTGTTGTTTGGGTTCGGGGAGATCCCCGACCACGCGATGCAGGAACAACGCGGTCTCGTCGAACAGCCGCTCGGGGGATTGGACGTCCTTCAACACCACGCTCTTGGCCACCACCTTGAGCCGGCGCTCCTCCTCCGTGCTCAAGTCCTTTCCGGTGAAGACCACGATCGGCACGTTGCCGAGCGTCGGATCGGCCTTGACCTGGTCGAGCAGCTCGAACCCGCTCATGTCCGGCAACCGGAGATCGAGTACGCAGCAGTCGAACGACTGGTTGCGCAGCGCATCGAGCGCGCCGGCTCCTGTGCCGACATTGACGATTTCGATGTCGTCATGCAGGAGCAACTCGGTGATGCTACGGCTTTCAATCTCATTATCCTCCACCACCAGCAACCGCTTGAGGTGCGGAGTGATGAAGTTTCGGATGCGGTCGAAGCAGGATTCCAGTCCCTCGGTTGTGACCGGCTTCACCATATAAGA